>Ga0183260_10002834_pt1 | contig 14208 bp, 11 predicted proteins | sample AntDrymUQ4972206_2_FD_129768 | JGI IMG/M metagenome (GOLD analysis project Ga0183260, IMG submission 129768) | Polar desert sand microbial communities from Dry Valleys, Antarctica - metaG UQ497 (22.06) (version 2) (version 2) | ecosystem: Environmental > Terrestrial > Soil > Desert | place... | reverse complement strand
ATTTCAACAAATGCAGAATAAAGCAAATGCATAATACGAGTGCGAGTTGTCGAGGCATGTATTTCCAATCCTCGCGACGCCTTATAGAAGATGAGCAGGCTGACTTTCATAGAAGACAAACCGCCCCGTGTCTCGTATTTTTTCCAGGAATTTTGCGCCGTCAAGGGCGGAGCGATAACAGGGTTTAACATACAGAATGAGTACTCTGCGTGGGCAAAGCTTTAGCGAGGCCTCAATATTGAATACTGCCTGCCGCATTACGTAATCGTCGAACGGATTATTCAGGAACAAGAAAGTTGGTTCATTGGGAATTTGGAAAGTAGAGGCATCCCCGTGAACTGCTTCAATCTGCATACAGCGCTGCCTTGAATCCTTGAAAATCTCAATGTTTCGAACGGCTGCATCATGAAGCGCCTGCGACAATTCAACACCGATGATCCGCTTGAATGGAAAAAGAGAGGCCAGCAATAGTCCCCGCCCTTTGCCAGATCCCAAATCCACGAAGACGAGATCGTCATATGCAATTGATAGGCTGTCTAAAATTCGGACAAATTCGTCTTCCCAGATGGGTCCATAGTGCATTGAATGTTCCATCTGCCCATGGGGTATATCGAGGGCCCCAACGCCCACAAAACCGCTGGTATCGGTACCATACTTCGGATCGAAAGGATCCTTCTCCCTCTTTGCTGAGGAAATGAAACCCCGCGCGCCTTGGACCAACTTGGAGGTTATGCGAATCAAAGTGCCCAAAATACCGACCTGTCGGACTTTTCTGACAAGTTCACGGTAAAGAGCTGAAAATTTTTGGCGCGGTTTAGTTTCCATCATTATAAGCTGCTAACTTCGCAATTAACCGTCGCAAAAGCCTCGGAACGTGGATCTGGTTTTTCAATCAAGTTGCTTGGCTCAAGAACATCCTTCCCATTCTAAAGTCCTTAGACGGGTTCGTGCTCATAAAGCACGAGGCTTTCCGTCTGCCGAATCACCTGCAGGATAGGGGATCGGTCAAAGACGTAACGATGAACTGGTTTAAGATAGGCGATTAGAATCCTCTTCCTAGATCTTGCGAGAGAATTCTCGATATTCTCCATCACCAGCTGCATTACTTCTTCGTCAAATGGGTTAAAAAGATAAATTACTACGTTATCATCGGGGATCTGGTAATTTGTTGCATCCCCACAGATCGAGATTATTTCGCGGCATTTCTGGCGGTCGTCCCTGTATATTTCGATGTTTCGGCAAGCAATGCGGTGCAATGCCGGGGACAATTCAATTCCAATCACCATCTTGAATGGATGCTTAGACGCCAACAGCAATGCACGCCCTTTCCCAGAGCCAAGATCCACGAACACGAACTGATCGTATGGAATCGCCAATTCCTTTAGAATGGCTTCGTAAACATCAATCAATGCTGTCTGGTAGCGAACTGCATGTTTCATCCTCTCTGGCGGAATGTCTAGCGCCCCGACTCCCACAATGCCACTTGTATCGGTCCCGTACTTGAGATCGAACGGGTGCAGTTTCTGCCCCTTCGTCCCAATGGCGCGAAACATTCGGGATAGCTTGGCGGTGCCAAGCTTTAGCGTACTCACAGCGCCGTGTTGATGCATCTTAGAGGCAACTTCACATCGAAGCGCGTTGATCGCACCTTTGACCTTTGAAATCGTATTCATTGCCGGCCTTCGACAACCTGCAGATCGAATTTCATCACTTGAACCAACCGAGGAACTGCCCTCATGTCATTTTGTCTTCGATTGTCTGAAGGCCGTGCTTCGCGTCATTCTCCCGCCCTCGCCTGCTCCCGGTCGACAATATCTCCGCCACGAAGCAGACGGACGCCGAGGGAATAAGCAAGATATTTCATTGAACGCAGGGAGTACTTCCACATATAGCCCTGCGCCAGGCGCCCGCCAAAACGTTCTTTGAACATCAGTAGCCCTTCCTGCTTGGAACCCTTCTCGGGCTTGATCCTAACACCTACAAAATCGTAGCGTTTGACTTGCAACTCGCGAAACTGCCGGATTCCCTCCCAGTGGAGGATATTCATCGCACCCGTCGCAGGTTCCGGAATGCTGCCGCCGTACACGTAATATGCAGTATGGTTGCTAAACGGAATTACCGTGCAGCCTTGGATAACTCCCTGATACTCCGCCACGAAGATCCTCACGTATTGGCCCAACCCCACCACCATTCGCCTGAATGCATCAAGGCCCATGAATCCGAGCTTTGATCGACCAAAGGTGTCGCGGATGAGATGGTACGCAGGCTCAAGGTATTCGATCCCTGATCGAATCTGAACGCCACTTTTGATCGCGAGCCGCACTTTCCGCCTGTGACTTGAATTCAGGTTGGCCAGCAGCCTCTCCTCAGGCTGGTCGAGGTCAATGATGAAGGTGCCGTACGGCGCAGCGATGGCGCCATCCGGATAGGTGCGAAAGATCGTATTCGTGGTGGCCGGAATTATCATGTCCGCCCCGATGGTGCGGAAATGTTTTACAACACTGTTTAGGAACGACTCTTCTTCACTGACCTCGAGTTCGCCGCCGATCGGGATCGTCTCGACCCGAAATCGGACCATGCGAAAGAAGGCTCGTTTTATGATCGTATACGGCAGCAGACAGCGTAACCTTCCCGCCCCGTCCACGCCTCCGAGCCACCCGTATTCATCTCCCACCGTCCTGAGGAAGGCTTCCGAGGCATAAATTGAAAGTCCTGGGTGCCAGTCGATCTTCACCGGAGAGGCGGCGAGGCGAGTGACTGCGCCTTGGTTCGCTGATGCCAAACCCGGGCCGTCAGCAAGTGGTCGTCTCATTGCAGCCATCAGTCTGCGTTGCAATGTGCATGTTCGCCCAGCGGCACCTCGCGGCGGCATCGGTCATGAATCTCCTGAAGAGTCGAGATTTTGATTCCCTTCTCCCTCAGATACGCCAAGAAGCGCGTAATAGTCTCGAAATCGTCCAAGTCCTTGGTATGTCCGATTGCCACCAGTGGCTTGAAGGTGGCGGGATCCCGGCGATCTCGCAAAATAACACTGTCCACTGTAGTCGTTAACTCCTCAAGAGTCATTCGGCAGAAGTCAAACTTCAGCGGATAACGGAAGCGCAGATGATCCCGAATTCGATTAAGTTTCTGCGGCTTCTTCCGTCCAATCACATTCTGCGCAGCTGCATTGCCTTTCTGCTGTAGACCCAAGCGCTTAGCCGTAACCATGCGCCAAAATGGAACCATTTCGGTATGGATTGGTATTTCGAGAAGCGCACCGTGGGGGTCGTCCGTGTTCACATCGTTTTCAAAATTCCAGTAATATCCGTTTCGCAAAGATGGGCGATAATCCATTCCATGGCAACGCTGTAAGCCACCCTTGAACACCGATGAGTCAATTCGGATGCCGTTTTCGGCCAGGACACTTGCAGCAGGTCCAGACGGCTGCAGTAGCCAGTTGCCCGCCCGGAATGAAATTGGCGTGTAGTCGGCAACACCTAACAGGTCCCTCAGATATGCTATGCCACCTCCGACCATCTCGGCGATCCGCTTCCGAGGCAGATTGCAGAGATTGTACTCACTGTAATCGAGAATCCATCTTCCATTGTAGAGCGCAGCGTTGCACCATTGAGGATGCAGATGGAGGGCGATCTCGAACCCGCCCTCCAACATCTGACGGACCTGACGCCTCACGTCGGCGCTAGCATCGTCGGCGCCGTCGGCCTCGATTTTTTGCAGTTCGGCTACTTCAACGAAGTTGACGAAACGCGCGTTCCATTCTGCGAAGACGGCCGTCAGCCGTTGAGCTGGTTCATAAACCAATTCACGCAGCGAGCCCTGCCCGTTCCCGTAGATTTCGTAATCAATCGTGAAAACGCACTCTATCATTCCGTTGGTGATGATTTGAACCGGCGGAACACCCACTCTTGAGCACACCCAATTTCTAAACGACGGCAGCGCTCCCCTGGGTTGCCGCCTTTGGGCGCATCGTGGCCACATCCTGCCTGAAATCCGCCTCCTGAGGAAGCTGTTCAAAAATTCGATCCATGATCCGCGCCGTTAGTAGGATCTCCCGGATGGGAATTGGGAGCGCCCCAGCCTCTTGAATCGAGCGGTAGAATGCGTCGATGAGGTGTTTCATCCCCGACTTCATATGAAAGTCATTCCCAAGAAACCTACGCAGGTTCCCGGCCAGATTTGAAATTTGCTGCCATGCCAATTCCGCCGGAGGTATGAACTTCTCCGCGTAGCTCTTATAGGCGTCCCCACGCAATTTGAGGAGCGTCTCACGATCCTGATCCAGTGACAGACCATTCTTCGGTCCAAATACGCGAAACGCGTTCAACGAAGGACGCATCTGCGAGGAGAATGTGAAATAGGCGGTGGTTCGTTGTTCCTCTACAATCACAACGCGGAGTTCATCAATAATCTGCTTTTCGCCAAGACCCCGAAGCATCGGGCTCACAAATCCATGCGCAAAGACCTTGGGGTGGTCGGTCGTCAGATACTCGGCGATTCGCGCGATGCCGTGGCTGATGATGTTATGCAAGAGCAGTCCCGGCAAGTCTCGCAACCAATGGTGGTCGTTCGAAAGAAACGCCTTTGCGTAGCGAGGATCGCCTAAGTCGTAGCAATAATAGCTCTCTATGTGGACCGGGCGCCCTCCCAAATAGCCATCTCCTACGAGCTGTCGAAACCGTCTGGCAACGTGGCTGAACTGAATGTCATGGCCGGCTGTTATCTTCAGGCCCTGTCGATTCGAAAGATGGATCAACTCTTCCGCTTCCTCCGCATTTACCGTAAAAGGCTTCTCGATATAGACATGACACCCGCTGTCCAGACAGAGTTTCCCAAGACTGTGATGACTTCGCGGCGGTGTGGTGATGTGGACGACATCCGGCTTGCACTCCTTCAACATCTCTTCTGCGTCACTGAAGTAACGCTCGAGCCGAAATCGCTCGGCCAACTGCTTCGCCATCAACGGTTCCTTGTCGCAGGTGGCGACGACTTTGCAATCCCGGACGCGCTCGATCTTACGGATTTGATCTAGATGATCGTCCGCAATCTTGCCGCACCCAATGATAGCAATTTTAAGCAAGGATCCTTCCTTTCCTGCAATCGGCGAAAAACAGCTTCAAGCCATCCGCAATAGACACTTTGGGCGTCCAGCCCAGCATTCGCCTGGCTTTCTCATTCGAATAGTTCGTTCGCTTCCAAGAGGCCGCCCACTCGCGGCGGTTATGAATCGGCGGCAGTTGTCCCTGCGACCAGACTGCATACTTCTCCCAGAGCAAGCAGAAGACGTAGCTGACAAAGTGAGGAAGGTAGATGGACCGAAACTGTCGGACCTCGTTCTTGTACATAGTCAGGAACTGCCTGCTGGATGGGACATTATCGTCCACCACATTGAAGACTTCGCCGTCAATTCCGTTCTTCAATCCCGCCAAGGCGATGGCCTCTGCGCAGTTATCCACAAAGGTAAACGGAATCGGATTCGAACCGCCCAAATGGAGAAATACCCCGAAAGTATCCAGCCCCACTCGTCCATGAATCCTCGGTTTTCCAGGTCCGTAAACCACGCCAGGCCGGACCAGAACATAAGGGATGCCGTACTTTCTGCCATATTCCTTAACCAGCTCATCTTGCTTCGCCTTGGCAAAACAGTAGGCATCCCCGCGGAACTCGACTTGATCCTCCGTCGGACAGGACTCATCCAAAACGTCGGGCCGAGGCTTTCCTTGGTTCGTATAGACTGCAAATGAACTGACGTTCACAAAACGGCGCAGGCAACCGTGTGCTGCAACCGCATCCAGCAGATTCCGCGTCGTGACAACCGAATTCATGTAAGCATCCGCAAAAGACTTGGTTCCCGTGCCGGCGGCCAGATGATAGACGACCGCGACGTCTCGCGTCGCCACTTCGCAATCCTGCTTGGAGAGAAGATTGCCCTTCACAAATTTGATGTGTGGCCAACGGCCATTCTCGTTGAACGATTGGTCAAGGGCCTCGAAACTGACCGAGGAGCGAACCAAACAGCGCACATTTCGGAAGCCCTGGCCCTGCAATGCGTGGAGCAACTTCTTACCGACATATCCTGCACCCCCAGTAACCAGAATCTGGGCATCAAGGTCAACAACAACATCTGAGTTGCTTGGAACAAAAGGCATGACTATTCAGTAACGTATCTCTCTCGAACCGGGTTGATGTTTGCAAACGCAAGAAGCTTCCCGGCGTGGTCGCATGCTTTGATGAGATACTTCATGAAAAAGTGCTGCCCCAGCACGAGAAAAATTGGGAGTGCCAGTCCATATCCAACCAAGGCTATCAAGGATTTTGCAAGATCCCCAAGTCCACAGTGATGATTGAGCGCCATCTTTCCTCGAAGCAACGCGCGGCGCACCATGAAGCTGCGTTTCCATCGGATCGGCGGCACCCACTCGTAGGCCACCGCTTCATTGCACCATACAAAGGTGTGTCCGTTCTCAATCACTCTTTGGAAGAAATTCCTATCCTCTCCGCCGCTCCCGAACTCAGAAAGGAAGACCGGTTGCATTCCGCGGATTACTTCACTCCTAATCAGCAAATTGCCCGTGCGACCTTCACGCCAGTCAATCCTAAACCCGGTCTCGTGCATGGGCCGTTCATTAAACCTCCCCTTGATGACCCACTCTGGAGGGTCTTCCTGAAAATGCGGAACTACGGGGCCAAGAACACCATCCACGCCATACTTCTGGCATGTCTGGAATAGGTTTAGAAGCCAGTTCTTCGTAGGAAACTCGTCGTCGTCGATGAACGCAATGAAGTCGCCCTTCGCGTTTTCAAGAGCCCGATTGCGCGCCAAGGCAATGTTCTGATTCGGTTCAACACAGTAAGTAATCTCGATCGATGACCCAGTCCGGAATTCCGAAACAACATCCGCAGCGGAACGGGACCGATCATTATCGGTTACAACGACGGAATAACTAAACGCGCCTTTCGTATCCTGATGCTTGAGCTTCTCGAGCAGACCCTGAAGAAACGTCGCTCGTCGATACGTGCAAATGCAAACCGCAATATGTGGTGGCACCAAATCGTTCCCGGACATTCTCAAAAAATGCAAGCGTGTCCGCCGCTGCCGATTCGCTTCTCAAAACCGAGCACGCCATGAAAAAAGCGGTTCAGGCGGCGCATCTGCTCCCTTCTGCGAAATCCGACCAATTCCCGGGAAACGGGTCTCTGGGCAAATGTCACCATCGCCCAAAAGTAACCCGCGACAAGAGCACTGCCCCCTATAAGAAACGGTCTGTTCTTCATCTGATAAATCGACCGGAATACCTGCCACACTGGGTGGCTGCCCATCAGGTAATCATGGTATCCGCTCGCGAAAGTCTTGCGCAGGCTGCTGTGTTTTCCACTTTGAGTCTTCTTAAGGTGCTGGGATACCTTCTCGGCGAAGCTCCGGGTCTCCCACCCTTTCATTCTCGCGGTAGTGACTGCAACGAGATCAATCCCACCAACCGCGAGCGGCATATATCCACCGATATCTTCGAAGCACTCCCTCCGGAACAACTGGCAGGAACCGGAAACATGTTCAATACTGGTGAATCGATAATCGTAGCTCTCCTCCCCTTCGCGAAATGGCGTGCCCGCTACCCCCAAACCAGGATTTTCTTCAAACTTGCCTAACAAAAACGCGAAGTAGTCTCCATCGAATGAAATGTCCGCATCGAGGCTGCCGATGATGTCGAAGGGAATATCCTTGAGTCCGGCGTAACCCGCGTTAAATGCATGGACCTTGCCAGCAAAGTGCCGCTCCGCCCGCTCAGGCATCCGAATAAGTTTGATCCAAGGGTGGCGTCCGGCATAGCCCGCAACTATCTCATCCGTCCCATCGGATGAACTATCGCTAACAATTACCCACCTGAGCGGCAGCGATGTCTGTGATGTAACTGATTTGATGCATTCCTCAATAAATGCGGCCTCATTCCGTGCTGGCGTTACTAGGACGTATTGCAAGGAGGGGGCAGGCACGAAAAGCCCGACTCGAGACGTTACTTCCGCAAGGTTCATACAGCCGGGGAAGCGGACAGTGTTCTGGGCAAGGAATGCGACGATCGCAGTTGGCCTTCGTGCTCGGCGAAGGTAGACAGCGCGAGGAGCATCCATGCTTGTGCCCATCGCATGTAGGACGTCTTGATGGTCAAAAGCGGCAACTTGCGATAGTAGAAGAAGCCGTCCTCATCCCACATTTCTTTCACTGCCCATGCGTAAACAGTGCGGGCAAGACTCAGATTTGCCTGGTTCAAATCCTGAAACTCCAGCAACGTCAAAAGCGTCTGCGCAACACAATGGATGTCTATCGGATAGGTCTTGTTATGAAAATACCGTGGCACTCCGTCTTCGCGAACGAAATGGTTCCTATAGAACTCGAACCCGCGGCGGATATGAGAATCGAATTCCGTGACTTCCAGGCAACTGGAAATGGTCCTCAATGCGCTAAGGTTGAAACCTGTGTGGAAATTGTCAATCCACTGCTGGGTCGGTAGGTCGCCGTACATCCAGGAACCATCTCCTTCTTGCCTTGAAGCAGAATAGCGCGCCACTCTCAACGCGGGTTCGAGCAGCCGCTCGTCCCCGGTATGGTGGAATAGCCGACTGAGCAAGGCGGCCGCCAGGAAGTTCGCGTTGTGCACCTTCGATCCAAGATTGGGTAAAGGATAACTGAAAGAAGCTACTTTTCCGGGGTCGGTGTAATAGAGTTCGTTGAGAAGGTAATCGCCCGCACTTTTTGCCATCGCTAGAAGGTGTTCGCCGCCAAGTCGCTCGTATGCGTCGAGGAGCGAGCCGGCAACAAATGTCGTGCAGACCAAATTCGGCGCACTCTTGGGAACTACAATGGTTCGCGTCTGCCACGGAAAGCTGTATCCCCAGCACCAATACTCTATGCCGGGAGACCGCAACGCCACGAGACGCTCCACCATTTCTGTCGCTGGTCCAGTCCCACTCCCGGATTCAAGCCGAGATATCTTGAGCAAGGAAGAAAGGAAAAGCGCCAGGGCTTTCGGATTCTGCGTTCTCGGAACGCCCAAAAGGTCACGCAAGTTCACGGGACACCGCTTCAGCGTCTGGGTAAGAATCAAGCGGGGCCACCGACCGTTCAGAAACGGCAGAGCATCGAAAATCCGGCTATTGAGGGCGTCGTATGGATCGTAACCAGCCCAATCGTTCGCCTCACAGTACCTTCGAAGCTTTAGCGTCGTTTCATGCAACCCATGGACCCCTCCCCAATCATCCGGCCCGGGCATGACCCGCCCGCTGGCATTCGCCTGACCTCGCTGGCTCTCTATTGTGATCGGAGATCCTTTCATGTCTTGCCTGTTTTTGATAGATGTTTTCAAGCGGTTTGGGAGCCGTTAGCTCTGCCACGCGTATGATCGCCCAATAGACATTCCAAAATTCTCTCGGCAGCAAATCCTTCCCACATGGGAGGGACCTGACCGCTCCGCGCCGCGCCGTTGAGAACGGCTCCGATGTCTTCCGCCAAGTGCTCGATCGTTGTGAGTCGGTTGCTGCCGAGGGTCGTGGTAACAGGTCGCTCGGTGTTAGGTCGCAACGTAAGACAAGGTGTCCGAAAGTATGTGCTTTCCTCCTGCAGCCCACCGGAGTCGGTCAGTATTAGCCGTGCGTTCTCAGTGAGACGGAGGGAATCGTGATAGCCGACTGGATCGATGATCTTCAGGCCTTGGTTGGCGTCCGTCGGAATGTCAAATTGCGCGCACATTTTCCGCGTCCGAGGGTGCATCGGGAACACGACAGGAAGCCTTCCAGCCAGACGTTCTAACTCTGACATGATAGCTGCTAAAGATGGTTGATGATCCACATTGGAGGGACGATGAAGCGTGACATACGCAAAGTTGCCAGGCTTCACGCCGACTCTCCTCAGGACGGAACTCTCCCGGCATTTCGGCAAGTTCGCCACCAGCGCATCGATCATGATGTTTCCGACGCACTTGATCTTGTGGTCAGGCACCCCTTCTCGGCGGAGATTCTCATTGCCATCGTGCGACGGCGTCAGGAGGAGGTCCGCCAGCGAGTCGGTGACGATGCGGTTGATCTCCTCGGGCATCGTGCGATCGAAACTGCGCAACCCGGCTTCGACGTGGGCAACCTTGATTCCAAGCTTGGCGGCCACCAGCGTGCATGCGACGGTCGAATTCACGTCGCCAACCACGACCACCCAATCAGGCTTCTCGCGTTCGCAGACCGGCTCGAAACGGGTCATGACATTAGCCGTCTGAACAGCGTGCGAGCCCGAGCCGACATCCAAGCTGACATCCGGTGCCGGAATGGCGAGTTCGCGGAAGAAGACGTCCGACATTTGGGCGTCGTAATGCTGGCCAGTATGCACGAGCGAGAAGTCGATCTGCGGGGTGCCGTTCAACCTCCTGGCATTATGCCGCTGGATACAATGGATCAGGGGGGCGATCTTCACGAAGTTCGGCCGCGCACCGGATACCAGGAGAAGTTTCATACTGTCAGGCATCAATTGAAGAGGTGAGACACCTGGCAGCTTGAAGAAAGAGGGGCGTGCTGCCGAGGCCCGCTGAGTTCGAAATTGATCGAGAAACCGGGAGGAAATCGCCGGGGACCCCTCGAAAACATGCACTCCGATTCGGAACAGATTCCTTTTGGTGACCCGGCCATGCTATCCGCGACGCTGCAGTGTGGAAGTTGCAAGCACGTGTTCAATGTGATCAACGATGCAGGAAAGTGCGGGAGCCGGGAACATGTCCCTATCCGCACGCCTATCCCTCCGCGTGAAAGTTATTTTCGAAGCAACATCCTCGCGAGCTTCAATAAGAATCAGCCGGCCTTCCTTCTGCAAGTTAAGATCAACCGCACCAATTGTTCCCCTGAAGACGCTGTAAACGGGAACTCCGAGCGCCGCGGCTTCCCGATTCATGGTTCCACCCCCGCTCACCACCAAGTCGGAATGCCATAGAAGATTCAACCCATCGACTGCGCTCTCGGGAATTACTATCCGGCCATCCTGAAAGCCCGGCTTCCATCGTTCCCGAAGCAAATCCGCCTGCTTGGAATTTCGCGGTAAAAGAACGATTGTCACGTCCCGTGTGCGTAACGCCTTTTCCATGAACAAGGAGAACAGAACGTCGCTCTCCGGATTTCGATAGTGGGCTTCCGACGCCGGAGGTCTTGCGGTCACGAGAATCTGGCCTTCTCGGATTCCAAGTTCGCTGAGAATTGATGCGTCGGGCTTGAACCGTGGAACATAGACATCTTCCTTGATTCCCGGATACTTTAGCACCCTTTCTTTTCTACAGTAAAGAGCCGAGTCAGGGATGACATCCGGGACAATCTCCCAATCCGGCCCCATCATCGGCAGAAATTTCGCATGCTCGTAATCTGCGATAATCACGCTCGGTATTCGCAGAGCGTTGCACAGAATCGTCTGCGCGCGTGAGCCGTGGGAAACGCCCAATACGGGCTTTCCCCGTTGAATCAATGGACGCAGTTGCATCGCCCGAAGATAGAGACCAGCCAGTTTGACGACCGCGTTCTTGCCATGGTGGCGACCCACCTTTGTGTAACGCATGCGTTTCTGGTCCGCCATTTCACAAACCTGGAATGCATCCCGAGCTGTAAGAATGATGCGGTGCCCTCGCCGCGAAAGTTCTTCAATGATCGGCTCAAAAAATGGGACATGGGGCGTGTTATCAAGATCGATCCAGATCGAACAGGCTTTCGCACCTGTGGAACCAATCGTGCGCACGGGTTTCCCAGGCAGCTTGGAATCCGCGAATTGCGCAACATCTCGCGGAAGCGGATTCCAATACTGGCCCCGATACTCTCGTTCGACGAAATCGAGGAACTCTCGATACAACGCGAACGGGAACGTAGAGGCAGACGGCTTCTGACCGTCAAAAGCGAGATAATCCGGATGTACATTCACAAGCGCCATCCCACCGTGCCTGGCGATCCATTCAAGCTTCCGCTTCCATAGATCATTTCCCTTTTCTTCAAGGTAAAGGAATACAGTGGAATCCTGCGGCAGAGTGTACGGCAATTCGATATAGTTCGCTCCATTACTTCCGCTTACTCGAAAAGGAAAAATCGTATGACGCCCTTCAGGCTGAGGCTCAAATGGATCGGTATCAAATGTGGACGCGTCATACTGAACGTTAATTTCATGCAGCCAGTCCAACCTGTTCAGCATGAAACCTGACCGGAAGCCGACAGCATTCCACTCCTTCAAAAAGTGGTTGATCCTAATGGCGTTCCTGAGGAATTCACCGTGAGATCTATAGAGGTGACCATCGTGTCTGAGGTCGTGGACGCCTACTTCAAATCCATTTCCATTCAACTCCTCTCTCACAGTACGAGGAACAGAATAGGAACCTTCCGGGATGAAGTTAAACGACGATCGGAATCCCATCTCTTTCTCGAGCTGCATCACCTTCAGAGTCTTATTCAACCCCTCAGACCCTTCCACGTCATGCGTTAAGACTAAGGCGAACCTACTTCCACTGGGCCAACCCGGCCAACCAACAGGTGGGTGCTCGGAACCTGGCATGATGGGCCAGACATCCCCAACACGCTTGTGGATTCTCTGGATAATCCATCTGCGCATCGCCATCCGCAAACGCCGCGGCATGTACGGCTTTAATCGGTAGTAGAGGCGGTTTCTAAGCACGTTACTCTCTCCTGAAGCTAAATCAGCAGCAGAACCGATGACAGAAAGGTTGAGGGCTGATGACGCGCCGAATCCCTCCGGAAAAGGGATTCTGCATCAAATGTGAGAAACCGGCAAATCAGACCGCCCCAGCAGCGCGGCATTCTTCGTCCTCAAGACGAAGAATGGCCTTCGGTAAATCCAAGTCTGTCGTCACTATTTCGCCGAACTCAGGATAGCCACTCCCGACATTGGTGACGATGGCAAACGTCGAACCACCTAAGAGCGCGAAACATAGCAGCGAACGAAGGACGACATTCGACTCCCGAGGTCCTCCGCCAGATCCTTCGATGGGAGTCCAAGGCAGCGCAAGGGATCCCACTTCGTCACCACACAACCACTTCGGGCCGTAAGAACGGGCCTTGTTGAATACACCCGAGACGTTGGCGCGGGCGGCCGCCAGTTCAGCGCATGCGCGTTTCATCAAATCCCGACCGCCTTTCTCCGCTTCGACAACCAACAAGACCTTATCCATAGCACCAGCAACCGCCAATGTGGCAGCGCTCTGGCTGAGCGGCGGCATGTCGAAGATGATGTAATCGTAGTCGCTCGCCCTGAAGTTTGGCACCATCTCGTAAAATCGCTTTGGGAACAGGTGTTGAGTTGCCTCGCCCAGCGGATTCGTGGTAGCCAAGTAGAGATTGTCGCCGGCTTCGGTCGCGCCTTCGCTCCCCTGCAAGGCATCCGTGATTGATGAACTCGGCTTGCCATTGAAAAACGGATGCGCTCCGCCATTCTCGGGATTCATGTCCACCAAGAGAACCTTACCGTCGCCGGTCTCCGACAGGGCGGATGCGAGTCCGCCCGCAATCGTCGATGTTCCTTCCCCGCCCGACACACCAGTCACGGCCACGAGCTTCGGCTTGTGATTCAAGCCATTGATCTGGAAGTCCATGATCAGTCGATCCCGGATGGATTCTGCGTAGCGTCGGATGAAATGACCGACGGCCCATGGTGCCATTCCTCCCATAGGCGTCCCATCGTCGTCGCCGGCCCAGGGAGATGACCGCCTCCCGCGACCTTTAATGCGCAGGTGACCGGTTCCAGAGATATTTGGAATGGAAAGCATGAGAGGGATGCCCAATACGGTTTCAAGTTCGAGCGGCCGCTTGATGCGGCGATCCAAAAAAAGTTCGATCAGAAGCGCCAAGCCGACTCCAAACGCGATCCCACCCACTCCCAGACCTAATACGACCTTCATTGCCTTACCCCAGTCGAGTTTGGCTGGCGAGGGCTTTTGCACGACGCTGATATTGGGCATCTTGGAGGGGTCCAACGCTTCGTCCACTCGCGCCTTTTCGAGACTGGCGATTGACGCCTTATGGTTGGCTTCTTCGATTTCCTTCCGCCGCTCAAGTTCGTCGATCTTTGGAGCAAGTGAAGACAACTCAGTGATGCGCGTCTCGACTTCCTGTGACCGGGTCTTCCATGCACCCAATCTCGCCTCAATGCCGGCAAGGAGCGCATGCTCGGCGGCAAGGTCTGTAGGTTTGGCT
>Ga0183260_10002833_pt1 | contig 14217 bp, 11 predicted proteins | sample AntDrymUQ4972206_2_FD_129768 | JGI IMG/M metagenome (GOLD analysis project Ga0183260, IMG submission 129768) | Polar desert sand microbial communities from Dry Valleys, Antarctica - metaG UQ497 (22.06) (version 2) (version 2) | ecosystem: Environmental > Terrestrial > Soil > Desert | place... | reverse complement strand
GGCGTCGGGGTCGGCGGCGGCGGGGGAGGCGGGGGCGGCGGCTTCGGCGGCCCCGGCGGGATCCGCTTCGACTACACCGACCTGTCCGACCTGCTCGGTGGCGCCTTCGGCCGCCGCAAGCCCACCGGAGGGGCGAAGAAGGGCGGCGACCTCGAGGCCGAGCTGCACCTGTCGTTCGCCGAGGCGGTGAGCGGGCTCGAGACCTCGGTCAACCTCACCTCCGACGTGGCCTGCGGCATGTGCAGCGGCTCGGGGGCCGCCCCCGGCACCAGCCCGGTCATCTGCGGCACCTGCGGGAGCCGCGGGGTGATCGACGACAACCAGGGCCTGTTCGGCTTCAGCCGCCCGTGCCCGGCCTGCAAGGGCACGGGCATGCGGGTCGAGACGCCCTGCCCCACCTGCGCCGGCTCGGGCGTGGCCCGCAAGCCCCGCCGCATCAAGGTCCGGATCCCGGCCGGCGTCCAGGACGGCCAGCGGGTGGTGTTCAAGCAGCGGGGTGACGCCGGCCGTGACGGCGGCCCGCCGGGTGACCTGTTCGTCCGGGTCCACGTGGCGCCCGACAGCCGCTTCGGGCGCAAGGGCGACGACCTCACGGTCACGGTGCCCATCTCCTTCGCCGATGCCGCGCTCGGGGCCACCATCAGCGCGCCGACGATGGACGGCTCGGTCACCTTGCGGGTGCCGCCCGGCACCCCCACCGGCCGCACCTTCCGGGTCAAGGGCAAGGGCGTGAAGGGCGGCGACCTGCTGGTCACCGTCGAGGTGGCGGTCCCGAGGACGCTCACGGACGAGCAGCGCCACCTCGTGGAGCAGCTGCGCAAGGCACTGGAGGCCTGACATGCCCGCCATGGACCGAAGGACCCGTGCGCTGTACGTCATCTCGGTGGCCGCCGAGCTGGCCGGCGTCCATCCCCAGACGCTGCGCATCTACGAGCGGAAGGGCTTGGTCGACCCGGCCCGCACCCAGGGCGGCAGCCGCCGCTACTCCGACGACGACATCGACCGCCTCCGCCGCATCCAGGACCTGACCACCGCCGGGCTCAACCTCGAGGGGGTGCGGCGGGTGATCGCCCTCGAGGACGAGGTCCGCCGGTTGCGGGGCGAGGTGGTCCGGCTCGAACGCGAGCTGGGCGACGCCGTCGAGCGCACCCACCGCCAGTACCGGCGCGACCTGGTGCCCCTGCGCCAGAGCCCGCAGGTCTGGCGGCGGCGCTGAAGGGGTCGCGCGCCGGGCCGCCGAGGCGGCGTCGGGTCTACAGCTGGGTCACGCCGGTGGTGAGGAGGACGACACCGACGCCCAGCAGGGCGAGAGCGCCGACGACCGGGAGGGCACGCACGACGGCGCCAGCGGCCCGGCGGCGCTCGAGCACCCGCCGCCCGAGGACCAGGGCGAGGCCGACGGCGCTGAGGGTGGCGGCCAGGCCGACCGAGAAGGCCAGGACCAGCGACAGGCCGAGGGCGACGCGGCCGGCGGCGAAGCCGGCCACCACCACCAGCACGGCCGACGGCGACGGCAGCAGCCCGCCCGAGGTGGCGAGCAGGACCAGGCCCCGGCGGGACAGCGGCCTGGTGCCCTCGGGCAGCTCGTGGGTGTGCCCCCCCGGCCCGTGATGGTGCCTGTGGTCGCCGCCGTGGCCGGTACCACGGTGGTGCTCGTCGCCGCGGTCCGGCCCGTGGTCGCGCGCCAGGGTGGTGTCGTGGCCATGGCCAACCTCATGGCCGTGGTCGTGCTCCTCGGTGTCGTGGTGGACATGGCCGCCGCCGCAGCCGTGGTCTTCGGCGTCGAGTTCCGGTTGGTCGTGGCCGTGGGCGTGGCCGTGACCGTCGCCGTGGGCGTGGTCGCCGCCGTGGTCGTGGTCCGGGGGCCGGTGGCGGAGGGCGCGCAGCCGTCGTCGTAGCAGCAGGGCGCCGAAGCCGGCGACGATCACCCCCGAGACCAGGGTCAGCAGTGGGTAGAGGCGCTCGACGGCGCCGTAGCGGTCCAGCTGGAACAGCACCAGCCCCAGGGCCAGGACGCTGCCGGTGTGCATCAGCGAGACGATCACCCCGAGCAGCACGGCGTCGAGGGGGCGACCGCTGGTGCCGACGAGGTAGGCGGCCATCACCGTCTTGCCGTGCCCGGGGCCGATGGCGTGGACCGACCCGAAGAGGAAGGCCAGGCCCAGCATCCCGGCCAGGACCAGGGGGGTGAGGCCCTGGCGCTCGATGAGCCGGGTCAGCTCGCCGCCGGCCCGTGAGGCGGCCTCGATCGGTGGCGGCAGGGTCGAGGGGGCGACGGGGCGGGTGCCGGCGTCGAAGGTGAACTCGGCCGTCCGCTGGTCGATCGGGGCCTGCAGGAGGTCAGCCGGGTAGCGGCGCAGCTCGTCGGAGGCGTCGGTGGCCGGGGCCGTGCTCTCGCCCAGCCGGGCGTCGCCCCGGGCCACCACCACCACCTCCCGCCACCCGATGCGGTCGGGCTCGTTGGTGTCGGCGAAGGTGGCCCGGTGGGTGCCGCCGCCGGGGGGGAGGGGGGCCGAGAGCACCACGGCCAGCCGCAGGGTGTCGAGGCCGGCCTGACCGGGGAGGAGGTCGAGGCGGGCCGGTGCCGGGGTCAGGTCGAGCGGCGTCCCGTCGACGGCGAGCCGCAGCCCGGCGTCGATGGCGGCCACCTGCTCGGCCACGAAGCGGTCCCGGTCGCGGGCCAGCGCCCCCCGCGCCTCGAAGGCCCGCAGCTCGGCCTGGTCGAGCACGTAGTACACCCGCAGCACCCCGGCCGAGACCTCGACCCGGGCGTAGCGGTTCGTGGTGAAGTTCCCGAGGGGGTGGGCCGCCGCCGGCCCGGCGCCGCCGAGGAGGGTGCCGAGGAGCACCAGGCCGAGGGTGGCCAGGGCGATCCGGGCACGACGCCGCGCCCCGCTACCGTGCACCCGTGCCCACGGCTCCCAGGGTTGCCGCTGCGGTTCGGGTATGCGCACTCGTCGTGGCGCTGCTCCTCGCCGGGTGCACCGGTGGCGACGACGCCCCCGAGCGCGAGGGCCCGACCACCACGGCGGCGGCCGGCGCCCTCCCCGACCCCCAGCCGACCCCGAGGCCGCGGCTGTCCGACGCCGTGCGCGACCTCCTGGCGGCCGAGCGGGAGGCGAACCACGAGGCCTCGTTCCTGCTGCTGTCCCGCCAGTCACGCGAGGAGTACCCCGACGTCGCCGACTGGACCCGGCGCCGCCAGCAGCTTCCGGCGGTCACCGGGTTCCGCATCGAACCCGGGTCCGAGGGCGCCGCCGGCGACAAGGCGGGGCGGGTGGTGGCGCTGGTCGAGCACGAGCCCGGCCTTGACCCCTTCAAGGGCCTGAGCCCCGCTCGCGACACCCAGACCTTCACCGGCCGGCAGGAGGGCACGGGCTGGCTGGTCGACGGCGATCCCGAGGCCGAGGCGGTCCTGCCGCCCGACCCCCTGGCCGTCGAGGCGGCGGCGGCCTGGGTGGCGGCGGTGCAGGCCTGTGACCAGGCCAAGGCCGGCGGCCTGCAGGCCGTGCCCACCATCTTCGGCACCGCCCGGGGGGCGGCCGGGCTGTGCGGCAAGGCGGGGCCGGTGACCCCCGGGCCGGTGGGTCGGCTCTCGCCCGGCATCGCGTCGACCGACGTCGTGGCGCAGTACAGCACGGATGCGCTGGGATGGGCGCGGGTGGTGCGGGTCACCTCGCCGGCCGCCTTCGGCGTGGTGCTGGCCCCGATCGGCGACGGCTGGAAGGTCCTCGGCCTCACCGACTGAGTGAACTTTCGGGGAATCCTCGAAAGCCGTCATCCGGCAGGGCGCGTCGGCCCGTAGGACGGGCAGGTGTTGTGCGGCTCGGCCCCTCGCGGCTCGGAGCTGGCGATGTCTGCGAGACGCGATGCACAGCAGATGACGAGACAGCCGATCGACCCAACAAGGGAGCAGCCGTGGTGAGCAAGAAGACAGGTCTGGCGCTGGCAGGGATGCTGGCGGCGACGACGTTCGTGAGCGTGGGGAACAGCCCGGCGCAGGCCTCCAGCCACCGGGAGGCGCCGGCCATCAGCCAGGACCCCCAGGCCGACAACACCGACCTCTACGCCTTCCGTGACGCCACGGACCCCGGCAAGCTCAACATCGTGGCCAACTACATCGGCCTCGAGCAGCCCAACGGCGGCCCCAACTTCGTGCGGTTCTCCGATGACGTGAACTACGCGATCCACGTCGACAACAACGGGGACGCCGCTGACGACGTCACCTACAACTTCCGGTTCCGCACCACGCTCGCCAACCCGAACACCTTCCTCTACAACACCGGGCAGCTCACCAGCCCGACCGACCCCGACCTCAGCGTCCGGCAGACCTACTCGGTCGAGAAGGTCACGCGGAAGCGGCGCGAGGTCCTCGTGGCCAACGCCGTGGTGCCGCCGGTGAACGTCGGGGTGCGCTCGACGCCGGACTACGAGGCCAAGATCGCCAAGCCGGCGGTGACCGACCTCGCCGACGGCGGCAAGGTGTTCGCCGGGTCGCGCAAGGACCCGTTCTTCGCCGACCTCGGCTCGATCTTCGACCTCGGCGCCCTCCGCCCCCTCAACGCCTTCCACCTCATCCCCAACCCGCCGAACAACGGCAGCGGGAACACCGGCATCGACGGCCTGGCTGACAAGAACGTGCACACCATCGCCCTCCAGGTGCCGATCAGCTCGGTGACCGACGGCGGCGGCACCCCCACGGTGGTCGACGCCAAGAGCTCGGTGGTGGGCATCTACGCCTCGGCCGAGCGCCAGCAGGTCCGGATCCTGTCGGTCGACGGCCAGCGGCCGACCAAAAACGCCGGCCGCTGGGTCCAGGTCAGCCGCCTCGGCATCCCGCTGGTGAACGAGGTGCTGATCCCGCTCGGCAGCAAGGACCGCTGGAACCTGACCGCTCCGAAGGACGACGGGAAGGCCGGCTTCTTCGGCTTCATCCTCGACCCTGAGCTGACCCGTCTGCTGCCCACGCTGTACCCGAGCGTCTTCTCCACCGCGAACACCCCGCGGGGCGGCGCCGAGAACCGGCCCGACCTGGTCGCCCTGGTGACCGGGCAGCTGGCCGGCCTCTCGCCCGGCAACGCCCTACCGCCGGCCGACCTGCTCCGGATCAACCTGGCCTCGAGCCCCGGGGCCAGCTTCCCCAACGGCCGCCAGCTGGCCGATGACGTCGTCGACACCGAGATCCAGGTGCTGGCCGGCGTCTTCACCGACCCCGACCACGACGGCTTCATCAACAACAAGAGCGGCACCGGGTCGAGCGGCATCCCGTACTCGGCGCTGAGCGACGGGGTGCAGGCCAGCGACGGCCCGCTCCTCAACGTCTTCCCCTACGTCGGGACGCCGTTCGACGGCTACAACGCCTACAGCTGCGACCTGGTCAAGACCTGCCCGGCCGGCGTCCCCGGCCCGCCAGGCTAGAAAGCCGGCATGCGCCGACGCCTGGCGGTCCTCGCCACGTCGGCCCTGCTCCTGACCGCTGCCCCGGCTTGCCGGGGCAGCGGCGCGCCAGGGCCCCCGTCCACCGCCGTCCCCTACCTCCAGGTCGACCCGGCCAGCCGCTCGGCCACCGACCGCGACATCACCTCGGCCCAGGACCGGCTCCGCAAGGACCTGGCCGACGACGGGGCCCGCCTCGAGCTGGCCAACGCCTTCCTGCAGAAGGCCCGGGAGGTGGCCGACCCGACGCTGTACACCCGGGCCGAGGCGCTGCTGCGCACCCTGGCCGACCGCCAGGCGGGCGACAAGCGGGTGCTGGTGGCCCGCACCGTGCTGGCCCTGGCCCGCCACGAGTTCTCCGAGGCCCTGGTGCTGGCCGACCGGGCGGTGGCCGCCGCCCCCGGCGACGTCAGCGCCCTGGGCGTCAAGGTCGATGCCCTGACCGAGCTGGGCCGGGTCGATGAGGCGCTGGCGGCCACCCAGCAGATGCTCGACGCCAAGCCCAACCTGGCCAGCTACACCCGAGCCTCCTACGCCCGAGAGCAGCGGGGCGACCTCGCCGGCGCCGCCGCCGCCATGCAGCAGGCGGTCATCGCCGGCCAGGGCGGCTCCCCCGAGAACCTGGCCTTCGCCCAGGTCCAGCTGGGCACGCTGCTGCTCACCTCCGGCGACCTGCCGGGCGCCGACGCCGCCTACGAGGCGGCCCTCGCCACCTTCGCCGGCTACGCCCCGGCCCGGGCCGGTCAGGCCCGGGCGCTGGTGGCCCGGGGCCGTCCGGCCGAAGCGGCCCAGATCCTGGCCGAGGTGGTGTCGGTCCAGCCCCTGGCCGAGTACGCCATCCTCCTCGGCGACTCCCTCGCCGGCGCCGGCCGCCAGGACGAGGCGACCCGGGCCTACGAGCGGGTCGACGCCATCCAGGCGCTGTACGCCGCCAACGGGGTCGACGTCGACCTCGAGCTGGCCCTCTTCGCTGCCGACCGCCGGCCAGGCAAGGCGGCGCTGGCCCAGGCCAGGAAGGGCTTCGCCAGCCACCCCAGCCTCTTCGGCCACGACGTCGTGGCCTGGAACCTGTTCAAGGTCGGCCAGCTGGAGCAGGCGGCCAAGGAGTCGGCGGCCGGGCTGCGCCTCGGGTCGAGAGACCCGGGCCAGCGCTACCACGCCGCGGCCATCGCCCTCGGACTTGGTCAGCGGGACGCCGCCGCCACCCACCTGCAGGTGGTGCTGGACACCAACCCCCGGTTCTCGGCGGCGTTGGTGGCCGACGTCGAGCGCCTGGCTCGAGACCTCGGGATGGTGGTGCCGCCTCCCGCCTCCTGAGCCTCAGGCCGGCGCCGCGGCCGGCGCCGCAGCAGACCGCTGCCCGTCGCCCGTGGTCCCGCCGATGGTGACGACGTCGTCGCAGGTGCGGGCCAGCTGGGCCGGGTCATGCGACACGATCATCACCGAGCGCCGGCCCCGCAACCCGGCGAGCGCAGCTTCGATTGCGGCTGTGGCCGCGCCGTCGAGGGCGCTGGTGGGCTCGTCGAGGAGCAGGAGCTCGGGTTCCAGGGCGAGGGCCCGGGCCAGGCACAGCCGTTGGCGCTGGCCGATGCTGAGCTGGTCGGCGGGAGCGTCCAGCCGGTCGGCCACCTCGTCCCACAGGCCCGCCTCGGTGAGCGCGGCCTGGGCCCGATCCCGCAGCTCGGCCCGGGGCAGCCGGCTGACGTGGCGGATGCCGAAGACGGCGTTGGCCAGGATCGACGCCGGGAAGACCACCGGGGTCTGGCCCACCAGCGCGGCCCGGGCCCGCAGCGCGGGGAGGTCCACCCCGGTCGAGGCGACGTCGACCCCGAGGACGTGGATCGCCCCGGTGGCGCACAGCGGAGCGGGGAGCAGCCCCACCAGCGCTCGCAGGACCGTCGACTTCCCGGCCCCCGACGGGCCCCGCAGGCCGAGGGTCGTGGTGGCCGGCACCTCGAACGAGACGGGCCCGGCCAGCACCCGGTCCCCCCGGCTGACCACCAGCTGGTCCACCCGCACCGCCGTCACCGGTTTCGCTCCATGCGCCGGCGGGCGGGCACGGCGGCCAGCACCAGCGCACCAGCCACCACCACCAGGGCCAGGGCGGCACCCCAGGCCGTGTGGGCCGCCCCGGGCTCGGCGGAGTCCTGGGCCAGCGTGAAGATGTGGGTGGACAGGGCGCTCACGGGGGAGTCCCGGATGCCCGACGGAAGGGCGGGGGCGCCGGAGAACACCGCGGCGGTGAACAGCAGCGGCGCCGTCTCGCCGGCCGCCCGGGCCAGCCCGAGCAACGTCCCGGTCACGAGCCCGGGGAGGGCCTGGGGCACGATCACCGACCGCACCAGCTGATCCCGTCGGAGCCCGCAGGCCAACGCCGCCTCCCGGCGCTCCTTCGGCAGGGCAGCCACCGACGAGGCCACGGCGATCACGACGGGAGGTATCGCCACCGCCGCCAGCAGGATGCTGCCGGTCAGCCAGCTTCGCCCCCACCCCAGACGGATGCTGAACAGCCAGTAGCCCCAGAGCCCGAGCAGGATCGACGGCATGCCCCCCAGGGTGAGGGTGAGGGTGCGGAGCCACCGGGAGAGGCCTGGTCCGGCGTACTCCGTCATGACCAGACCGAGGCCGAGGCCCACCGGGGCGGCCAGCACCCCGGCGACGCCGACCACGAGCGCCGTCCCGACCAGCTGGTCGCGGATGCCTCCCCCACTTGCGCCCACCGAGGGAGACCACCAGAACCCGGGGCGGAGGGCGGCGGCGCCCCGGGTCAGGACGACGACGCTGATGGCCACGACCAGCAGGAGGTTGGCGGCCAGGGCGCAGCTGAGACCAGCCCGGACCAGGCGATCGCGAGCCACCCTGCCCACGCCCGGCCAGCTGCGCCGGCCCATCCCGCCACCGACCGAGCGCCGCGTAGGACGACGGCGGCGGCGGCCAGCGCCCTCCACGCCGGCGCGGCGCTGGCCGATCACGGTCAGGGCGGCCACCGCCCCGAGGAGCAGGAGCCCGAGCCCGCACAGCGCCGCCCAGTGGCCTCCCGCCGTCCCGGCCAGGATGCTCTCCGGGCCGTTGAGCTTGGTCGTGAGCGTCTGGCCGGGCCGGACCAGGCGGGTGAGCACGTCTCCGGGCGAGGTCGGGAAGCGCCCGTCGGCCCGCCCCACGACGAGGAACACGGCGATGGTCTCGCCCAGCGCCCGGGCCAGGCCGAGCAGCAGTCCGGCCCCCATCCCCCTCCGGGCCGCGGGCAGCACCACCGACCGGATCACCTCGGTGCGGGTGAGGCCGCAGGCGGCGCCGGCCTCGCGCACCGGCGCGGGAACGCCCGCCAGGGCGTCGACCGAGACGGCTACCACGGTGGGCAGCACCATCACGGCCAGCACGAGAGCCGCCGCCACCAGGCTGTCGCCGCCCGGCACCCCGGCCGCCCCCGCCACCAGCGGCCGCACGAACGCGATCCCGATCAGCCCGTAGACGATCGAGGGGACGACCGCCAGCAGCTCGCTCGCCGCCCGCAGCAGCCGGCGCCACCGAACCGGGGCCAGCTCCACGATGGCGATGGCCGCAGCCCAGCCCACGGGCGCGGCCAGGGCGACCGCGACCACGGCCACGGCCGCCGTGCCGAAGATCATGGCGGCGCCGCCGAACCGGCTGCGCGGCGGGTCCCAGGTCGAAGAGGACAGCAGCTCCACCCAGTCGAGCGGGCCCGACCGGACGCCGATGACCAGGAAGGCGACGACGGCGGCGACGCCGACGACGGCCAGCGCGGCCAGGGCGAAGGTCCCGAGCGGCACCCACCGGACGCGAGCTGGGGCCCGGAGGGCGGCCGGCGCCGTCGGCAGGGGCACGGACACCTCGCTCAGGCCAGCCCGAGCTCGGCGATCGTCAGGTAGCCGTGCTTGGTCACCAGCTGCTGGCCCTCGGGGCCGAGGACGAAGTCGACGAAGCTCTTCGCCGGACCAGTCGGCGGGCCGTTGGTGATCAGGAACAGCGGTCGGGCCATCGGGTAGGCCGCCGTCCTGACGTTCTCGGGCGTGGGCTCGATCCCGTCGATGGCGACGACCGCGAGCTTGTCGAAGCCGGTGATGAACGAGGTGGAGAGCGGGCCGGCCGACCCGGGGGTGGACAGCAGCTTGGCCCTCGTCTCCTCGTTGCCGCCCACGATGGCGTACGAGTCGGACGTGGGCGGCGGCGGTGCCTTCTCCTTGCCGTACAGGTACTTGTCGAGGACCTCACGGGTGCCGCGCCCGGGCTCCTTGTCGTAGACGAACACCGGCAGGTCCGGGCCGCCGAGCTCCTTCCAGTTGGCGAGCCGGCCCTCGAACAGCCGCGTCGCCTGCTCCTTGGTGAGGCTCTTCACCCCACCGTCGAAGACCTCCCGGCGCACCACCACGCCCACCGCGTCGGCCCCGATCTGGGTGCTGACGAAGTCGACCGACGGGAACATGGCCTTGTCGTCCGCGCTGAGCGGCTTGGAGCTCATGGCCACCTCGACCTGGCCGGCGCTCAGCTGGGCGATGCCGCCCGCCGACCCCCCGCTGGCGTCAACGGTGATCTTGGTGCCCTGCTGGCGCAGGACCTCGGCGGCGTCGGCGGCGACGGGGTTGACCGTGGTCGAACCGCTGACCCGCAGGCTGGAGGCTCGCCCGCCGGTGCCGTTCCGTCCCCGCTCCTCGGTGCTGCTGCAGGCGGCCAGCACCGACACCACGAGGACCAGGGCGAGCAGCGAGCAGCGGCGGGTGAGGCGCATGGGCCCTCCTTGTGGTTTGGTGAGGGTCGGTGCGGCGGCAGGGCTCCTGCCGGTCAACAGCAGGGCCCCGTGGGCGGGGAGGCGGTCACCGCGGCGGCGGGGCCGCAGTCGAACAGGCCGTGGTGGGTGCGCTTGTCACCCTCGATCCGCATGTGGCGGCCGTACCGGCTGGCGCTCAGCATGTCGGCGGTGTTGCCGCACACCAGCACGGGCCGCCCGGCCTCGAAGTCGTGGTGGTCGTCGAGGGTGAACCGGTGCGGCTCCTCGGGGATCGTGCCGAGGTACCAGGCCACCTGCCCGTAGTCCTCGCAGCGGTCCTCCAGTGGCAGCTTGAACGCCCGGATGGTCATCGACGTGAAGCCCACGTAGCCGATCTGGCGCTCGATGACCGGGTTGTCGATCGACAGCGGGCGGGATGACACGACCCGTGCGTCCAGGCACCCGGCGGAGGCCAGGGCCCGCCGGAGGTCCTCGACGTAGAGGGCGCCGCTCAGGCACTCGCCCCGCAGGACGGGGTCCTCGGTCAGGTGCTGGGGGATCCGGCGTCCGGCGAACACGTCCGAGAACAGCAGCTCGCCGCCGGGCTTCAGGACCCGGAAGGCCTCGTCGAACACCCGTTGCTTGTCGGTCGCCAGGTTGACCACGCAGTTGGACACCACCACGTCGACGCTGTCGTCCTCGATGCCGGCGGCGGCGAGGTCCTCGATGAAGCCCTCCCGGAACTCGGTGTTGGCGAACCCGAACCGCTCGGCGTGCCAGTCCTGGTGGGCGTGGGCGACGGCCAGCTGCTCGGCGGTCATGTCGACCCCGACGACGTGTCCCGCGGGCCCCACCAGCTGGGCGATCACGTAGGAGTCGCGACCGGTGCCGCACCCGAGGTCGACCACGGTGGCGCCGTCCAGCGCCGACGGGATCGGTGAGCCGCAGCCGTAGAACCGGTTGAGGACCTCGGGGTGCACCGCCCGCAGCGCCTCGGCGACGTGGGGAGGCGGCGGTTCGGCGATGCAGCAGGCTGAGGTCTGCAGGTCGTCCGACGACGTCAGCACGCTGCCGTAGTAGTCCTGGACAGAGCGCACGACGTTCTCGGCGGCTTCAGGCATGGTCGCTCCCGGGGAGGGCTGGTGGGCGGCGGCGTGGCGAGGGTGCGGTTGCATGACCACCTCCTGTCGTGGAGCGCAGGCCGGTCATTTCAACCGCGGTTGTACTGTAGGCCGGGGATGCGGCTTGGCTGTAGACGGGCGACCGGGGTCGGAAAGGATGCCAACTGCGCGGTTGCCGCCGGCGTGGGGCACAGTGAGGTCGGCGGCCAGGCCGAGCCGCCGTGAAGGGATCCCGATGCTCAGAAGAGTCACGATGCTGGCGTTGGGCGCTTCTGGGGGCGTTCGGCCTGGTGCTCGCCAGCGGACTCGTGCCCGAGCTGGGGGCCAGGCCGGCGGCCGCGGCCAGCACCATCACCTACACCTACACCGTGGCCAATCAAGGGAACCGTCCGCTCCGACGCGAGCTCCTTCGCCGCTCACGCCCAGGGCACCTTTTGACGATCCACGGGGCTGGGGGCTGGGTGGCTCGATCAAGTTCGTCAGGGTGGCGAGCGGGGCAGCTTCACCCTCTGGTTGGCGCAAGCGAGCCAGGTGCCCTCGTTCGGCTATCCCTGCTCGTCGACGTACAGCTGCCGGGTGGGAAGCAACGTCATCATCAATGACGACCGTTGGAGCTACGGGTCATCCAACCTGGCCATGGGCCTCGACGACTACCGGGCGATGGTGGTGAACCACGAGACGGGCCACTGGCTGGGCTTCGGCCATCGCACCTGTCCCGGCACGGGGCAGCTGGCCTACGTGATGCAGCAGCAGTCCAAGGGCGGGACGTATCTGGGTGCCTGCCTCCCGATCGGTCCGGGCGCGACGCTCGACGTGCAGGTAGGCGGGGTCGAGGCCATCGCCATCAACCTCACCGCGGTGGCACCCGGTACCGGCGGCCACGCCACCGTCTTCCCCACCGGCTCGGCCGCTCCCGACACCTCGAACCTCAACTTCAGCGCCGGCCAGACGGTGGCGGGGTTCGCCCTGGTCCAGCTGGGAACCGGCGGTCGGGTGAGCATCCGGAACGTGGGCGGCAGCACTGACTACCTCATCGATGTCAGCGGCTTCGTCGCCACGTCGTGAGCCGGCTGCCGACTGGGTGCCCGTGGTGAGCGCTCGTCGCCGGCGGCGGCGACCCGCCCGTCGGTTCCGCTCCGGCTGCTGCTCCGGCGTGGTCCTGGTGGTCGTGGGAGGCCTGGCGGGGTGCAACGGCGCTCGTCCCACCTCGGCGTCCCTGGCCGCCGAGCCGGTGCTCGGCCCGATCCCGGGGGAGGTCGAGCTCGGCTTGGTCACGAAGGGACCGCAGCAGAGCCGCATCGGGGCGGCCGGCAGCGACGGCGTCGTCGAGCGCATCGTGGCCGTCGACCTCCTGCCGGCAGCGACCGCCGACCTCGTGCAGGAGCGCTACGGCGAGCGCTACGGGTTCCGTCGGGTCGAGCTGGGGGTCGGCACGCCCGTCACCGTCGAGCTGCGGGGCGTCTCGCCCACCCGGGCCGTGGTCACGGTGACCGCGTCGTCGGGCTTCCTGGTGCCGCTCTACGGGAGCCCCGACGACGTCCGGAGGGCGCCGGCCGACCGTCCCACCACGGTCCTGATCAGCGTCGTCAGCAGGCAGTGAAGGCCCTCCCTGCCGTCCGGCGCAACGCGGCGAACCTGTTATCGTTACGCTCAACTTCGCTGACGAGCATCCCAACAAGGAGAGACTGAGTGGCGACCCTGGACCCCGAGAAGTGGACGCTGAAGACCACCGAGGCGGTCAACGCGGCCATCACCGCGACCAAGGCCAACGCCCACCCCGAGGTCACGCCCGACCACCTGCTGCAGGCGCTCCTCGGCCAGGAGGGGACCGTCACCGTGCCGGTGCTGGCCAAGGTGGGGGTGGCGCCCGGCACCCTGCGGGAGCAGATCGAGCAGCGGCTGGCCAAGCTGCCTCGGGCGTACACGTCGGGCCAGCAGGACCCCTCGCTCTCGAGAGCCATGCGCGACGCCATGGCGCTGGCCGAGAAGGAGAAGCTGGACCTCAGCGACGAGTACCTGTCGGTCGAGCACCTCCTGCTGGCCATCCATCTGGCCGTCGGGGTGGCCCGGGACGAGCTGGCCGCCGCCCTCAAGGAGGTGCGGGGCTCGCACAAGGTCACCAGCCAGAACCCCGAGGACCAGTACCAGGCCCTCGAGAAGTACGGCCGTGACCTCACCGACGACGCCCGCGAGGGCAAGATCGACCCGGTCATCGGCCGGGACGAGGAGATCCGCCGGATCATCCAGGTGCTGTCCCGGCGCACCAAGAACAACCCGGTCCTGATCGGCGAGCCCGGGGTGGGCAAGACCGCCATCGTCGAGGGCCTGGCCCGGCGCATCGTCGAGGGCGACGTGCCCGAGGGGCTCAAGCGCAAGCGCCTGATCAGCCTCGACCTCGGTTCGATGGTGGCCGGCTCGAAGTACCGGGGCGAGTTCGAGGAGCGCCTCAAGGCGGTGCTGAAGGAGATCGTCGACTCGGCCGGGGAGATCATCACGTTCCTCGACGAGCTGCACACCGTCGTGGGCGCCGGCGCCGCCGAGGGGGCGATGGACGCCGGCCAGATGCTCAAGCCGATGCTGGCCCGCGGCGAGCTGCGCATGATCGGCGCCACCACCCTGGACGAGTACCGCAAGCACATCGAGAAGGACGCCGCCCTCGAGCGCCGCTTCGCCCAGGTGTACGTGGGCGAGCCCACCGTGGCCGACACCGTCGGCATCCTCCGGGGCCTGAAGGAGCGCTACGAGGTGCACCACGGCGTGCGCATCCAGGACGCCGCCCTGGTGGGCGCCGCCATCCTGTCCGACCGCTACATCACCGGCCGCTTCCTGCCGGACAAGGCCATCGACCTGGTCGACGAGGCCGCCTCGCGGCTGCGCATCGAGATCGACTCGATGCCGACCGAGATCGACGTCGTCACCCGCCGCATCCGCCAG
>Ga0183260_10002831_pt1 | contig 14225 bp, 10 predicted proteins | sample AntDrymUQ4972206_2_FD_129768 | JGI IMG/M metagenome (GOLD analysis project Ga0183260, IMG submission 129768) | Polar desert sand microbial communities from Dry Valleys, Antarctica - metaG UQ497 (22.06) (version 2) (version 2) | ecosystem: Environmental > Terrestrial > Soil > Desert | place... | reverse complement strand
GAGCGCCACGTCGAGATCCCCGAGCAGGTCGTCCAGGTCAACGACGACACGATGGTCAAGATCATCGACATCGACCTCGAGCGCCGCCGCATCTCGCTGTCGCTCAAGCAGGCCAACGACAACGTCGCCGTCACCGACGAGCAGTTCGACCCGTCGCTGTACGGCATGACCGCCAGCTACGACGACCAGGGCAACTACATCTACCCCGAGGGCTTCGACCCCGAGACCGGGCAGTGGTTGTCGGGCCATGAGAGCGGCCAGGCGCAGTGGGAGGCGCAGTACGCCAAGGCGCACGAGCGCTGGGAGGCCCACAAGCAGCAGATCGAGGTTGCCAAGAAGGCCGACCTCGAGGCCGGCGAGGTGGCCAACTACTCCACCGACACCGAGGATGGCCCCACCGCTGAAGCCGCTGAGGAGCGCCCCGGATCGGCCCCCTCCAGGCCGTCCGCGTCGTCGACTCCGGATGCCCCGGCGGCGCCGGGCGAGGCAGACGGAGCACTGGCCTCCGACGAGGCGTTGCAGGCGTTGCGCGAGAAGCTCACCGGCGGCTGACCCAGCGTTGGCGCGTCTGACAGGCTGGGTGCGTGTTGCGGGTGGGACTGACCGGCGGGATCGGATCGGGCAAGAGCGAGGTGAGCCGGCTGCTCGCGGCGCGCGGCGCGCTGGTCATCGACTCAGATGTGCTCGCGCGTGCCGTGGTGGCCGCGGGCACCGAGGCCTTCAACGAGGTGGTGGAAGCATTCGGCGCCTCGCTGGTCGCAGCTGACGGCGAGCTCGACCGGGCGGCCCTGGGCAGAGCGGTTTTCGGCGACGAGACTGCGCGGCGCCGGCTCGAGGCGATCGTGCACCCCGGCGTCCGTGACCGCGCAGCCGACATCGAGTCGCGCGCCGCGTCGGCCGACCCTGACGTCGTGGTCGTCCACGACATCCCACTGCTTGTCGAGACCGGGCAGGCCGACCACTTCGACCTGGTCGTCGTCGTCGACGCGCCAGACGAGCTACGCCTGGATCGGCTGGTGCAGAGCCGTGGCATGGCTCGCCAGGAGGCCGCTGCCCGGATAGCTGCGCAGGTCAGCCGGCAGGAGCGACTGGACGTAGCGGACGAAGTCGTCGACAACTCCGACGGGCTGGCGGCTCTCGAGGCCCAGGTCGAGGTCCTCTGGCAGCGCCTGGCTGCCGCCGCCCGACTCGCGTCCTGACCGGTCAGGCAGCCAGGTCGGGGTCGGCGATCATGCGCAGCTGGGCGAGCGCCTCCCGCTCGAGCTGACGGACCCGCTCGGCTGAGATGCCGTGCCGGGCTCCGATGTCGGCCAACTTGTGGGTACGCCCGTCGATCAACCCGAAGCGCGACTTGATGATGTCTGCCTCTCGCTCGCCGAGCCGGTCGATGAGCTGGGTCAGGCGGGCCCGCGACTCCCGGTCCAGCAGCGTGATGTCAGGTCCCGGAGCGCCCTCACGGGCGACCAGGTCGCCGAGTGAGGTGTCGCCGTCGTCGTCGACCGGAGTGTCCAGGCTGACGTGGTCGCGACCCCAACGGACGAGGTCCATCACCCGGGTGATGTCCATCGCCATCTCGTCGGCGATCTCACGGATCTCCGGGTCGCGACCGAGCTGGCGCTCGAGGGTGCGACGGGCGGCGCCGATCTGGTTGAGCTCCTCCACGACGTGGACGGGCAACCGGACGACCCTGGCCTGCTGGGCCACCCCACGGGTGATCGCCTGACGGACCCACCAGGTGGCATAGGTCGAGAACTTGTACCCCTTGGCGTAGTCGAACTTCTCGACCGCCCGGATGAGACCGGTGTTTCCCTCCTGGATGAGGTCGAGCATCGGCATCTGGTTGCGGCCGTACTTTCGCGCGATGGACACGACCAACCGCAGGTTTGCGGTCGTGAACTGCTGCTGGGCGCGTCGGCCGTCGGCGACGAGCCACTCCAGCTCGGCCTGGGTCGCAGACTTGGGGGCACCGCCCTTGCGCCGGCCCACCCGGCCCTCTGCCAGCAGACGCTCGGCAAACAACCCCGCTTCGATGGCCTTGCTGAGCTCAACCTCCTGGGCAGCATCGAGCAGCGGCGTGCGGGCGATCTCGTCGAGGTACATCCCGACGCTGTCCCGCCCGTCCCCGCCGTCGCGGGCCGCGGACGCGGCGCGCCGAGTGGTGGTCGCTGCCATCGTCTCGCCCCCTCCCTACTTCACTTCGGTATCAACGGCGTCAACACCGGCGGGCGGGCGTGGATTCCGCCCGGCCAGCTCGCGCTGACGCTTTCGTACCCGGCATGACGAGCGGCGGCAGCAGAAAGTGCCGACTTCAGGGACTTCTCAGCATCGCCGGGTCACCGGCTGGTGGTGCGGTAGGACCTGGTGGCGAGCGGTGCGAACACGGCCACCATCAGCACTGCCCATCCGACGGTCAAGATCACGGCGTGCTCGCTGGGGAAGCTCCCGCTCGGAGCCGCGGTCGGGTTGCCGAACAGCTCACGCAGCGCCGCGGTCAGGTTGGAGACCGGGTTCCACTCCGCGATAGGCTGAAGCACGGCCGGCAGGGTGTCGCTCGGCACGAAGTTGTTGGACAGGAACGTGATGGGAAAGATGGTGGTGAACGCGACCTGGTTGGCCACCTCGACGGTGGGCACCAGCTGTCCCAGCCACACCCCCAGCCACGACATCGCGTACGCGAACAGGAGCGCGAGGGCGCATCCGGCCAGGAACTGCAGCACTCCGTCGCGAACCCGCCAGCCGACGGCAAGGCCGGACAGCATCAGCACGAGCAGGATGCCAGCGTTGTAGACGACATCGGAGAGCGTGCGGCCGGTCAGGAAGGCCGACCGGGCCATCGGCAGGGACCTGAATCTGTCGACCAGGCCCTTGTTCATGTCGTCGGTGATGCCGATGGCGGTGGTGGCTGCGGCGAAGGCGAGGTTCTGGGCGAAGATGCCGGGCATGAGGTACGCGCGGTAGCCGCCCCCCGGCACGTCGATGGCGCCGCCGAAGACGAAGGCGAACAGCAAGACGAACATCACCGACTGCAAGATCGCGAAGATCGCGAGCTCGGGGATCCGCGGGACACGCTTGAGGTTGCGCCAGGTAACCACGGCGGAGTCGTTGACGGCTGCTCGGAGGCTCACGGCCGGCCGGCCGGCCGGGCTGATGCTGGCCTCACCGTTGGCGGTGAGCTCACCCGCCTCATCTGCCTCGCGGATCGCGGCGTCCTCGGCGACGTGCCCGGTGAGAGTCAAGAAGACGTCGTCGAGCGTCGGCCGTCGCAAGCCGACATCGTCCAGCACGATGCCCGCCTCGTCGAGCTCACGAATGATGGCCACGAGGCGGCTGGCTCCGCCGGTGCTCGGCGCGGTGATGCGCCGGCTGTGCTCCTCGACGCTCGCTTCGCCGATGCAGCAGCGCCTGACGACAACGGCGGCGTCGGCGAGCTGCCGCGGATCATGGACGACCACCTCGACCCGCTCGCCGCCGACCTGGGCCTTGAGCTCGTCAGCAGTGCCGCGGGCGATGATCCGACCGGAGTCGACCACGCGATGGTGTCGGCCAGCGCATCGGCCTCTTCCAGGTACTGGGTGGTGAGCAGCAACGTGGTGCCGTCGCGCACCAGTCCGCGGATGACGTCCCACATCAGCAGTCGGCTGCGCGGATCGAGCCCGGTGGTCGGCTCATCGAGGAACAGCAGCCGGGGTCGGCCGATCAGTGCCGCGGCGAGGTCGAGACGGCGCCGCATGCCCCCGGAGTACGTCTTGCTCACCCGGTCGCCCGCATCGGCGAGGTCGAACTGCTCCAGCAGCTCGTCTGCTCGGCGGCGCGACTCTCGGGAGGCCATCTGGTAGAGCCTGCCGAACATCCACAGGTTTTCCCTGCCCGTGAGGTTCTCGTCGACCGCGGCGTACTGACCCGACAGCCCGATCTGGTGCCGCAGCTCGTGGGCCTGGGTCACGACGTCGAATCCCAACACCGTTGCCCGTCCCGCATCCGGACGCAGCAAGGTGGCAAGGACCCGCACGGTGGTGGTCTTGCCGGCGCCGTTGGGGCCGAGCAGGCCGACAACCGTCGCCTCGTCGACATCGAGATCAAGCCCGTCGAGCGCCCGGACCTCGCCGGTCCGGGACCGGTAGACCTTGGTGAGCCCTCGGGCGCTGATCGCTGCCACGACTCAGGACCCGGCGAGCGGGGTGTGCGGGGCGCCCGCCGTGTCGATGACCCAGGCGTACTCGAAGGCACGCTCCCGCCACGCCTCGTAGCGCCCGCTGACCCCGCCATGCCCCGCGCTCATCTCCGTCTTGAGCAGCACATCGGGTGCCCCGGCGTTGAGCTCGCGCAGCCGGGCCACCCATTTCGCCGGCTCGACGAACGACACCCGGGTGTCGTTCAGGCTGGTGGTGGCCAGCACCGGGGGATAGCCAGCCGCGCGGACGTTCTCGTACGGCGTATAGGACTTCATGTAGGTGTAGACCTCAGGGTCGTGCAGCGGGTCCCCCCACTCGTCCCACTCGATGACGGTGAGGGGCAGGGACGGGTCGAGGATCGACGTCAGCGCGTCGACGAACGGCACCGCGGCGAGCGCGCCGGCGAAGGCGTCGGGCGCCATGTTGAGCACCGCCCCGATCAGCAGGCCGCCGGCGCTGCCACCCATGGCGACCAGCCGGTCGGGCGCGGTCCATCCGGACGCGACCAGATGCCGGGCACAGTCCACGAAGTCGGTGAAGGTGTTCTTCTTGGTCAGCATCTTGCCGTTGTCGTACCAGTGCCGTCCCATCTCCCCACCCCCGCGTACGTGGGCGATGGCGAACACCATGCCTCGGTCGAGCAGCGACAGCCGGCTGACGGCGAACCCCGGGTCCATGCTCGCCTCGTACGAGCCGTAGCCGTAGACGAGCGCTGGAGCGCTGCCGTCTCGTGGGGTGCCCGCGCGGCAGACCACCGAGATGGGTACCGCGGTGCCGTCGGCGGCCGTGGCCCACTCGCGGTGCTGCTCGTAGTCGGCGGGGTCGTAGCCGCCGAGCACCGGTTGCTGTTTGCGCAGCACCCGGCGGCCGTCGGCCCAGAACTGGTCGAAGACCGTCGCCGGGGTGACGAAAGAGGTGTAGGCGACGCGCACGTGCGGCTGGGCCCACTCCGGGTTGGCAGCGGGGTAGCAGCTGTAGAGCTCTTCGTCGAACGCGATCTCCTCGACCTCGCCGTAACCGTCGTCGCCGAGCGCGAGGACCGCCGTGCGTGGCAGCGCCGCGCGCCGGTAGGCAATGACGAGATGGGTGGCGAAGGCCGCGACGTCTTCCAGCCGCACATCGGCCTGTGCCTCGATGACCGGCGTCCAGTGCTGCCGACCGGGTGTCGCCACCGGCGCCTGCGCCAACGCGAAGTTGTCGGCTCCGTCGTTGTGCAGCACCAAGAAGCGGTCGGTCCCCGCGACAACGGCGTGCTCCACGTGGTACTCGACGCCTGGCCGGCGCTCGGCGACGACCCGCGGCGGGCTGTGCGGGTGGTCGGCATCGATGACCCGTACCTCGCTGGTGATCTTGGACGAGGCGACGATGAGCACGTAGCGCTCACTGCGAGTGGTGCCCACCCCGACGCCGTACCGCTCGTCGCTCTCGTGGTGCACCAGGTCGTCGGCTGCGACGGCGGTGCCCAGCACGTGCCGCCAGACCTTGAAGGGTCGCCACGCGGCGTCCACCGTGGTGTAGAACACGGTCGACTGGTCCCGCGCCCAGGTCACCGAGTAGTGCGTGTCGGGAATCTCGTCGGCCAGCATCGCCTGGGCCTGGAGATCCTTGAAGCGCAGTAGGTAACGCTCGTCGCCGACGACATCGGTCGAGTACGCCAGCAGCCGGCCGTCGGGGCTGACCTCGAAGGCACCCAGCGAGAAGAACGCGTGACCCTCGGCCTCGACGTTGCCGTCGAGAAGCACCTGCTCGCCCGGCAGGGACTCTCCCGGCGCCACGCCGGGCGGCTCCCAGTCATCGACGGACTCGGCGGGCGCCCGGCAGTGCACCGCGTACTGCTGGCCCTCGACGGTGCGAGAGAAGTACCACCAGGCGCCCTTGCGGGTGGGCACCGACATGTCGGTCTCCTGCGTGCGGCTCTTGATCTCGCCGAAGATGTCTGCACGCAGCGCCGCGAGATGTGCGGTGCGCTCGGCGGTGTAGGCGTTCTCGGCCTCAAGGTGGGCCAGCACAGACGACGACTCCTTGTCGCGCAGCCACTCGTAGCTGTCGACCACGGTGTCGCCGTGATGGGTGCGTTCGATCGGGACCTTGTCCGCCAGCGGCGGAGAGTCAGCGGGGTCGGACGGCGCAGGCGCGCCGGTCGCGAGGGTGTCAGTGGCGTGGTCTGGGGCGGTGGCGTCGGGCACGCACACGACGCTAGCCGACACCTCCGACGTCCCGCCGGTGAGCTTCGCCGCCGGGCCGCAGCGCCGGATCCTCGAGGGCGAACGTACGCACCGGGCCCGGTGGTGTGTCGGCGGACTCGAAGCGCACGGTAACCCGGCCCCGGCCCGCCCCCCAGACCCAGCCCGGCCCGTGCTCGGTGTGCTCGACGTCGGTGCCGGGGGCGTACCGGTCTCGTCGGGTGTGCTGATCCAGGGTCGCCGTGAACGCGCCTTCGGCCTCGGCGGTCATCACCGGAGCGTTCTCGGCGGGGGTCAACGAACCGTCGAACAGGTCATCCTGGATCCAGTCGGCCAGCCCAGACACGCCCACGCCGAGCAGGCGGACACCCCCGGTGGTGTCGGCCTCGTCGAGCAGCCGCTGCACCAGCGAGCACACGACCCGGACGCTGTCGGTGGGGGCCGGCAGGCTGGCCGCCCGGGTGTGGGTGGTGAAGTCGTGGCGGCGCACCTTGAGGGTCACGGTGCGCCCGGATAGCCGGGCCCGTTGCAGGCGTTCGACCACCCGGCCGGCCATCTGCTGGGTGATCGCGTGCAGCAGCGCCGGATCGGTGAGATCGGTCTCGAAGGTGTCCTCGACCGAGACCGACTTGGTCTCCCGTTCAGACACGACCCGGCGGTCGTCCTGGGCGCGGGCCAGGGTGGCCAGCTCCGCGCCATGGGCTCGGCCGATCTCGCGCACCAGCTCGGCTGTCGTCAACGCGGCCACATCGGCCACCGTGTGCGCGCCGAGGCGGTGCAGGCGGGCCTGCGTCGCCGGCCCGACGCCGGGGATCACCCGCACCGACATCGGCGCCAGCAGCTCACTCTCGGTGCCGGGGGGGACGACGACGAGGCCGTCGGGCTTGTCGAGGTCGCTGGCGATCTTGGCCACGAGCTTGGATGTCGCCGCACCGACGGAGGCGCTGAGACCCCCGGTGAGCCGGCGGACGTCGTCGCGCAGCTGCCGCGCCATGGCGGTGACCTCGTCGATGCCGGCTGCCGGGTGGGCCGGGCTCAGGTCGACGAACGCCTCGTCCAGCGACAGCGGCTCGACCAGCGGCGACAACCGTCGCAGCTGGTTCATCACGATGTCGCTGGCCTGCTGGTAGGCCGCAAAACGGGGACTGAGGTAGGCGGCGTGCGGGCACCGGCTCCTGGCCTCGGCGGTCGACATCGCCGATCGCACCCCGAACGCCCGTGCCTCGTACGAGGCGGTGGCGACCACACCCCGACCGCCGACCCCGCCGACGATCACAGGCTTGCCGCGTAGCGAGGGCTTGTCGCGCTGTTCGACCGAGGCGAAGAAGGCATCGAGGTCCAGGTGCAGGACCGTCGGGGCCGCGCGCATGCCGCCATCGTCGCAGCAGCCGGCGGGGCGCAGGTGTCCACAGGCCGTTGCGGGCCAGGGCGAGCGAGCCGACGGACCGGTGCACAACTGCCGGCCAGGCTGTGTGAACGACCAGTCTCCCACCATGACGAGCAACGAGGACAGCTTCGACGCCGGCGACACGGAGCTCCCCGACCACCCGGGGCGGACGCGTCCGGCCAGGCGAGCCGGTCGATCGGTCCTGCGGGTGCGGTCGGTCGCCGACCTGCTGTCCCTGGCGTCGGTGACGCTCGGCTTCGAGCCCGAGGAGTCTTTGGTCGTGATCGGCGTCTCGGGTCGCCAGCCGGGCTTCCAGGTGCGCGTCGACCTGCCCCGGCCCGGCCGCGCAGAGGACGAGGGCGTCGCTCTGGCCGAGCAGGTGGCGGCTGCTGTCTCGGCACAGGGGTGCACCCGAGTCGCCGTCGTCGCCTTCTCCACCAGGGCAGCCGCGGCTCAGGTCGCCGAGGTCACGGCACGGCACCTGGAGCGGGCCGGCATCGAGCTCCTCGATGTGCTGCGCAGCGACGGCCGGCGCTACTGGTCGCTGCTGTGTGGCGACGAACGCTGCTGTCCCTCGGCCGGCACCGCCTACGACCCGCGGTCGACGTCACTGCGCGCTGAGGCGGCACTGGCTGGCCGGGTGGTGCTGGCCGACCGGGCCAGCCTGGCGGCTCGCTTTGCCGCCGTCGACGGCCCGGACCGCGCCGTGGCACGCCGCGCAGCGCTGGCCGCTGAGGACGAGGTGGTCGCAGTGGTTGGTCTGCGCAACCGAGGTCAGGTCCGGCGCCCGACCCGGCGGGTCATCGAGGCGGCCGTCCTGCCCGGCGCCCCGCGCGTCGACGTGCTGCTGGGCCGCCTGCTCAGGGCCGGCGGGACGGTGTCCGCCGAACGCGCCGCCGCCCTCGCGGTGTGGTGCTCGCTCGTCCCGCTGCGCGACCTGGCCTGGTCCCGGATGGACCGGGACAGCGCTGACGTGCACCTGGAGCTGTGGGCAGCGGTGGCCCGCCAGGTGGTCCCGCCCTACGAGCCGGCGGTGCTCTGCCTGACCGCCTTCGCAGCCTGGTTGTCGGGGGACGGAGCCAGCGCGTGGTGCGCCCTCGACCGGTGCGCCACGGTGGACCCGACGTACTCGATGGCCGGGCTGATCCGCGAGACGCTCGAACGCTGCCTATCTCCGCAGCTGTGGGTTCCGCTGCCCCGCGAGCGTGCCTGGGCTGCCTGTGGAGTGCCTCGACCCGACCTCGGCTGAGCAGTCCCGCACCCGCTGAGCAGGCTCCGGGCTGGCCGCGCGAGCCGACTTCGGCAAGGGTGTGGCGTGCAGGGTGTGACATGGTGCGGCGCCGACGGGGCGCCGCCGACCACCAGGGAGACCGGATGGGCCAAGACGTCGAGCATCGGACCTTCACCCGTCAGGACCGCACCCTGTTCCGCGGCAAGGTCCGGCTGTGCCTGGACGTGTTCGCCAGGATGCTGCGTGAGTCCCGCTTCGACGCCGACGAGGCGCGCACCGGGATCGAGATCGAGTTCAACCTGGTCGACGAGGCCAATGACCCTGCTCTGCGCAACGCCGACGTGCTCGAGGCCATTGCCGACCCGGACTTCCAGACCGAGCTCGGACAGTTCAACATCGAGATCAACATCGCACCACGGACGCTGGACGGCACCGGCCTGTCACAGTTCGAGGCCGGGATCCGCAAGACCCTGAACGACGCCGAGGCACGAGCCGCCGACGTGGGCAGCCATCTGCTCATGGTGGGCATCTTGCCGACGCTGCGGCCGGGGCACATGACGGCGCAGACGCTGTCGGCCAACCCCCGCTACTCGTTGCTGTCCGACCAGATCCTGGCGGCTCGTGGTGAGGACATCAAGGTCGCCATCAGCGGCCCGGAACGGTTGTCCGTCACCACCGACTCCATCATCCCCGAAGCGGCGTGCACCTCGACCCAGCTGCATCTGCAGGTCAGTCCCGACGACTTCGCGGCGTACTGGAACGCAGCGCAGGCGATCGCCGGGGTGCAGCTCGCCGTTGGCGCCAACTCCCCGATCCTGTTGGCCAAGGAGCTGTGGCGCGAGACCAGGATCGCGCTGTTCGAGCAGGCCACCGACACCCGCAGTGAGGAGCTGAAGGCTCAGGGAGTGCGGCCGCGGGTGTGGTTCGGAGAACGATGGATCAACTCGATCTTCGACTTGTTCGAGGAAAACGTCCGGTACTTCCCTGCCCTGTTGCCGATCACCGAAGACGACGACCCAGCGGTGACGCTCGAGCGGGGAGGGACCCCCGGCCTTGGCGAGCTACGGCTGCACAACGGGACGATCTATCGCTGGAACAGGCCCATCTACGACGTGGTCGACGATCGCCCGCACCTGCGAGTCGAGAACCGTGTCCTGCCCGCCGGACCCACCGTGGTGGACACGATGGCCAACGCCGCCTTCTACTTCGGTCTCGTCCGTGCGTTGGCGACCGACGAGCAACCGCTGTGGTCGCAGATGTCGTTCTCGGCCGCGGAGGAGAACTTCTACGTGGCGGCCCAGCACGGCATCGGCGCCTCGCTCTACTGGCCGTCGGTGGGCTCGCTGCCGGCTGCCGAGCTCGTGCTGCGCCGGCTTCTGCCGATGGCCCACGCGGGACTGGACTCACTCGGCGTTGACGCCGCAGACAGGGATCGCCTGCTGGGGATCATCGAGCAGCGGTGCCTGACCAGCCGCAACGGAGCCACCTGGATCGTCGGATCGTTTCACGCGCGTCACGGCCACAGCCACCGCGACCGCCTCGCCGCCTTGCGGCAGGTCACCGGCGACTACCGAGCACTCATGAACAGCAACGAGCCGGTGCACACCTGGGACATCAGCTGAGCCGACCACGGCCCAGCTGGACCCCGTCACCATGCACTAGCCTCAGCCCGATGGCGCCCAAAGGCGGGCGCGGGTGTGGAGGACGTTGCTGATGAGCACGATCGTGGTGGGTTACGTCCCGAAAGCCGAAGGGCAGGCGGCGCTGCGGCGGGCCGCTGAGGAGGCGCTGCTGCGCCAGTCTCGACTCGTGGTGGTGAACTCCCACCGCGGGGGTCGCGAGTACGACCGCGATGACGCCGCCAGGGGCGAGCAGGATCTCGAGGACATTCGTGACCAGCTGACCGAGGCCGGCGTCGACCATGAGATCCGCCAGCTCGTCCGGGGCATGGACCCGGCGGACGACCTGATCCAGGTGGCTCACGACGTGAACGCCGACTTCATCGTCATCGGTCTGCGGCGGCGCTCACCGGTCGGCAAGCTGATCCTCGGCAGCAACGCGCAGCGGATCCTGCTCGACTCGCCGTGCCCGGTGCTGGCCGTCAAGTCCGCCGAGTGATCCGGCTCGCCCAAGACCCCGAGGCCGATGCGGTCCTGACCCGGGAGCCCTTCGTGCTGCTGGTGGGCATGCTGCTCGACCAGCAGTACCCGATGGAACGTGCGTTCGCAGGGGCGGCCCGCCTGCGCCAGCGACTAGGCCCCGAGCACGGCGGCCTGCAGCCCGCAGCGGTGTCGGCACTGCCGGTGCCGGTGCTGATCGAACAGTGCGTCACCCCACCAGCGGTGCATCGTTACCCGGCGGCGATGGCCCGCCGCATCCACGCCCTCGCCGTGCACATCTGCGACGAGTACGGAGCCGACACCACCGCGGTGTGGCGCAACGCCCGCGATGGCGCGCAGCTGCGCGGTCGACTGCTCGCTCTGCCCGGCTTCGGCCCGCAGAAGTCCCGCATCTTCGTCGCGCTGCTCGGCAAGCAGCTCGGGATCCAGCCTGAGGGCTGGCGGGAGGCGGCCGGAGACTATGGCCAGCCTGGTTCCTATCGCTCGGTTGCCGACGTTGTCGACGCCTCGTCACTGGCTCGGGTTCGCGAGTTCAAGCAAGAGCAGAAGCGGCAGCCGCACGTCGACTCGTGATGGCTGCCGCTCGACCGGCGTGGCCCCGGTATCGACCAGCACGGACACATGGCACACTGGACACAGCTCGCGCTTGACTAGAGCCGGCTTCGTTGCGCCCAAGATTCTTTGTCGAGAGGTCCTCCGTGTCATCCGAACCCTCCCCGAAGTTGGCCGATCCGGTGTTTGATCACCCGCAGCTGCGCGAACTGCTTGACACCGGTCGGGCTCGAGGAGAGGTCGGCGCCGCCGAGGTGCGTGCCGCGGCGGAGGCCGGCGGGATCGGACCGGCGCGGTATAAGGACCTGCTCCGGCTGCTGTCGCAGGAAGGAATCTCCATCCCGGTCTCCGCTGTGAACACCGCCCCTGCCCGCCGCCGCGCGGTGGCCGCCGCCGCGCGGACGAAGTCGACCGTGACGGCCTCGACCACGACGAAGGCGCCGGCCAAGAAACCGGCGGCCAAGAGGACACCGGCAAAGCGGACGGCGGCAAAGAAGGCCGCCGCCGAGACGACCACAACCTCGCCGCCGGCTGACAGCCCCGAATCGTCGGCCGTACTCGACTCCGCCGCTGCGATCGCCGCCTCGGCGCCGGTCGGACCCGACGGCGCCCGGGTCCTTCCCGACGTCGACGACACCGTGTTCGAGAAGGATGTCGCCGACGACCCGACGCTCAAGGAGGATGAGAAGAAGGGCTTCGTCTTGTCGCAGTCCGACGGCCGCGACGAGCCGGAGCCGCAGGTCATGGTGGCCGGCGCCACCGCCGACCCCGTCAAGGACTACCTGAAGCAGATCGGCAAGGTCTCGCTGCTTAACGCTGCGCAGGAGGTGGAGCTGGCCAAGCGCATCGAGGGTGGGCTGTTCAGCGAGGAGAAGCTCGCCAAGGGCGGCAAGATCTCAGCCAAGCTTCTCGAGGAGCTGCAGTGGATCGCCGAGGACGGCCGGCGGGCCAAGAACCACCTGCTGGAGGCCAACCTCCGCCTGGTGGTCAGCCTGGCCAAGCGCTACACCGGCCGGGGCATGTTGTTCCTCGACCTGATCCAGGAGGGCAACCTGGGCCTGATCCGTGCGGTGGAGAAGTTCGACTACACCAAGGGGTACAAGTTCTCGACGTATGCCACCTGGTGGATCCGGCAGGCGATCACCCGGGCGATGGCCGACCAGGCCCGGACGATCCGCATCCCGGTGCACATGGTCGAGGTCATCAACAAGCTCGCCCGCGTGCAACGTCAGATGCTGCAGGATCTCGGCCGCGAGCCGACCCCCGAGGAGCTGGCCACCGAGCTCGACATGACCCCGGAGAAGGTCGTCGAGGTGCAGAAGTACGGTCGCGAGCCGATCAGCCTGCACACCCCCCTGGGCGAGGACGGCGACTCCGAGTTCGGCGACCTGATCGAGGACTCCGAGGCGATCGTGCCGGCCGACGCGGTGAGCTTCACGCTGCTGCAGGAGCAGCTGCACGCCGTCCTCGACACGCTGTCCGAGCGTGAGGCCGGCGTGGTCTCGATGCGGTTCGGGCTCACCGACGGCCAGCCCAAGACTTTGGACGAGATCGGCAAGGTGTACGGCGTCACCCGCGAGCGCATCCGCCAGATCGAGTCCAAGACCATGAGTAAGCTACGCCACCCCTCCCGGTCGCAGGTCCTGCGCGACTACCTGGACTGAGGTCTTCGGCACTCGTAGCGGGTTCTTGCCCGTTCTTGGTCCGCGGGATCGTGCCCCAGCCTTCCTCACGGGGAAGATGGACCAGCATCGTGAACCGGGTGCTGCGCTCAACCAGCGTGCCGATCGCTGAGCGCTGCAGCCCGATCAGAAGGTCGCCCTCCCAGTGCCCGGGCACGGCCCGGTCAGCGGCCTCGGCGGGGCGCTGGCTGATCATCACCGCCGGCGTGACGTGGGCCCATGCCTGCCGCTTCGACCGCGCTCGCGGCACCCGCAGCGCCCGCCCGGTGCGCAGGCACAAGATCAGCTCCCGCTGCAACGCGCCGCGGGCCTGGATGTAGAGGGCCTGGTAGATCGCCTCGTGGCTGATGCGCATGCACTCATCCTCGGGGAAGTCGACCTTCAACCGGTTGGAGATCTGCTCGGGGCTCCACCCCTGCACCCACCGGCGATCACCACGGTGCGGCTTGTTCCGCCCCGTCCACCGTCCGGTCGCAGGACCGGTCACCGCGCTCCCGTCCGGGCGCCGGACCTCACCGGTCAGCCGGTCTTGGACGTAGTGCCGCAACCGCGGGTTCAACACCAGCTTCGCAGCCTTGGGCCGCTGGGCGACAACATCGGCCTTCCACTGCGCGACCGATGCCCGGTAGTCCAGCTTCCCGCCCCGGGTCGCGGCATTGCGACGCAGCTCCCGCGAGATCGTCGACGGATCGCGGCCCAGCGCGCTGGCGATGGTCCTGACCCCGGCACCCTGCGCCTTGAGCAGCGCGATCTCCTCGCGCTCGGCGAACGACAGGTAGCGGCCCGTCAGCCGAGCCAGATCCATCGGTGGCATGCCGCCACCGTGGCGGAACCACCGGCTACCGACGGCCTGCGACGCACCGACCGCCTTCGCCGCTTCCGCCGGCAGCAGACCCTT
>Ga0183260_10002830_pt1 | contig 14228 bp, 10 predicted proteins | sample AntDrymUQ4972206_2_FD_129768 | JGI IMG/M metagenome (GOLD analysis project Ga0183260, IMG submission 129768) | Polar desert sand microbial communities from Dry Valleys, Antarctica - metaG UQ497 (22.06) (version 2) (version 2) | ecosystem: Environmental > Terrestrial > Soil > Desert | place... | reverse complement strand
GGACGTACACGGACTACCACAGTGCCTTCGGCCCACCGCTCCTCGGGCACAACGACCCGGACGTCGATGCGGCGGTCGCCGCCGCAGGGCGCTCGGTCGACCTGATGGGGATCGGCGTCACGCCGGTCGAGATCGAGCTCGCCGAGCGGCTCGTGGAGATCGTCCCGTCGGTCGAGAAGGTGCTGCTCACCGCGACCGGGAGCGAGGCGACGTTCCACGCGCTCCGCCTCGCACGGACGGTGACTGGCCGCCGCCACGTGATCAAGTTCCAGGGCTGCTACCACGGCTGGCACGACGCGGTCGCGATGAACGTGATCTCGCTGCCCGAGAAGGTAGGGACGAAGGATCCGCTCTCGCAGGGGATCCTCCCCGAGGTGCTCGACGCGACGCTCGTGCTGCCGTTCAACGACGCCGAGGCGGTCGCCCGGGCGCTCGCCGAGCACGACGTCGCCGCGATCATCCTCGAGCCGATCCCGCACAACATCGGCGCGGTCATGCCGCAGCCGGGCTTCCTCGAGCGGCTGCGCGAGCTCGCGACCGCGCACGGCACGGTGCTCGTCTTCGACGAGGTGATCACCGGCTTCCGCCACGGGCTCGGCGGCTACCAGGCCGTCTGCGGAGTGACGCCCGACCTGACGACGCTCGGGAAGGCGATGGCAAACGGCTGGCCCGTCTCCGCGCTCGGGGGCAAGGCGGAGCTGATGGATCTCTTCTCGACGACGCCAGGCAGGCCGGCGTTCTTCGCCGGGACGTTCAACGGCCATCCCGCGACCACCGCCGCGGCGCTCGCCACCGTGGACAAGTTGCAGCGCGAGCCCGTGCACGAGCATGTCTTCCGACTCGGCGAGCGCGCTCGCTCGGGGCTGCAGGAGCTCTACGACCGCCTCTCCGTGCCCGCGGTCGTGAGCGGCTTCGGCTCGGTCTTCCTCACCTACTTCCTCGAGGGACCGATCGTCTCGTACGACGACCTGCTCCGGAACGACGTCGACCTCTTCGTCGGCTACCGGCGCGAGCTGATGCAGGAGGGGATCTTCGAGCTGCCGCTCAACCTCAAGCGCTCGCACATCTCGTACGCGCACACCGACGACGACGTCGACCGGCTGCTCGAGGGCACCGAGGCGGCCGTCGGGCGCTTCCTCGCCACCCGCGCGTGACGGCGTCTCCGGTCTCTTGCTCGATCGCCCTCGAAGGTGACGGCAAACGCATCGGGCACCTCGCCTTTCCCAGGATCACGAACACGGCCGGGTGGGCGAGCACGTTCGTCCACCTCGGCGTCGTCGCGTCGGGCGACGGGCCGACCGTCCTCGTGCTCGCCGGGAACCACGGCGACGAGTACGAGGGCCAGGTCGCCGCGCTGCGGCTCCTACAGGAGCTAGAGCCGAATCATGTGCAGGGCCGCGTGATCGTGGTTCCGTGCCTCTCGCCCGCAGCCTCGCAGGCCGTCATGCGGAACTGGCCGTCAGGGGCGAACTTCAACCGGTCGTTCCCGGGCAGTCCCGAGGGGCCGCCGAACGAGCAGCTCGCGCACTTCCTCTCGACCGAGCTCTTCCCGCGCGCGGACGTCGTGATCGACATGCACTCCGGCGGGCGGAGCGCCTGGTTCCTGCCGTGCTCGCACATGCACGTCGTCGACGACCAAGCTCAGCGGCGCGCGATGCTCGAGGGGATGGAGGCGTGGAACTCGGACTGGCACTTCCTCTACATCGACGTCAACGGCACGGGCCTCCTGCCGGTCGAGGCCGAGCGGCAAGGCAAGGTCGTGATCACGACCGAGCTCGGCGGCGGCGGTCGCGTGCCCGCGCCCGTCCATCGTCTCGCCTGGAGCGGCCTCCGGAACGTCCTCCGTCACGTCGGCGTGCTCGAGGGCGAGGTCGAGACGCGCGCGTCGCTGGGCCTCGAGGCTGCCACGATCCTCGACGGTCGAGACCCAGCGACGATCGTGCTCTCGCCCGAGACGGGCCTGCTCGAGGCGCTGCACGAGCCCGGCGACCCGGTCTCGGCCGGCGAGCCGATCGGGCGGCTGTGGTTCTTCGACCGACCGCGGCAGCCCCCGATCGTGATCGAAGCGCCGCTCGACGGCGTCGTCGCGGCCACGAAGGCGATCCCGGTCACCGAGCAAGGCGACTGCGCCTTCGTCCTTGGTCAGCCGATCTCTCGCGAGGACGTCCTCGCGGGTCAGCTGTCCAGCTCGTCGTAGCCCTCGACGTCGGGGAGGACGACCGCGGGGCTGGAGTGACGCTCTACGACCTCGCCGACGATCCTCACTGCCTCCTCGAGCTCCGCGTCGCCGATCCCGCGATGCGTGACGAGGCGGATCCGGGCCGTGTCGCGCTCGAGTACCCGAACGCCGGCATCCGCGAACAGCGGGACGAGCTCCTCCGGCACGAGGCCGGTACCGATCACGTCGACAAGGACGATGTTCGTCTCGACCGTCTCCGGGTCGAGCACGAAGCCCGGCACCTCAGCCAGCCGATCCGCGATCACGCGCGCGCGGCGGTTGTCGGCGGCGACCCGCTCCTCCCAGCCGTCGAGTGCGACGAGCGCTGCGGCGGCGGCGATCCCCGCCCGGTGGACGCTCGCACCGCCGACCCGTTGCAGCATCAGGCGGCCGCGCTCGACCACCGCCTCACTTCCCGCGAGCACGGCACCGAACGGCGCACCGATGCCCTTGTTGAGCGAGAACGCGACGGAGTTTGCCGGCGCGGCGAGCGCGGCCAAAGGGACGTCGAGCGCGACGGCCGCGTTGACGAGCCTCGCCCCGTCGAGGTGCACCCGGCAGTGGTGCCGCTTCGCAGCGGCCGCGAGCGCCTCCGTGTGCTCCACCGAGAGCACCGTGCCGCCCGCCCGCGTATGCGTGTTCTCGAGCACGAGCAGCATCGCCCGCATGTCGGCGACGAGCTCGTCGACCTCCCGCGGATCCATCCGCCCGTCGGCCTCCCAGAGGGATACCGGGTCGAGCCCTGCGAGCTCAGAGATCCCCAGCGCCTCGGAGGTGAGCACGTGCGACGCGGACTCGAGCACGACCGCGTCCCCGCGCTCGCAGAACGTGAGCAGCGCGACGAGATTCGCCATCCCACAGGTCGGCACCCAGAGCGCAGCCGCCTTCCCGAGAAGCTCCGCGACACGCACGCAGAGCTCGTTCACAGACGCGTCCTCGCCGAACGTCGCCCACCCGAGCTCGGCCGCACGCATCGCCTCCCACATCTCCGCCGTCGGCACCGTGCAGAGGTCGGAGCGGAGGTCGATCATCGTCGCAGCAGGTGGCGCCCGGGTCGCGCGCCGGTGTGCTCGCCGCTCATGACGACCTGCACCCCGTTCACAAGCACGTGCTCGACCCCGGCCGCGTACACGTGCGGCCGCTTCACCGTCGAGCGGTCGTCGAGCCCCTCGAAGTCGAAAACGACCACGTCCGCCGCGTAGCCCGCGCGAAGCAGGCCGCGGTCCCACAGGCCGAAGTGTGCGGCGGGCATGCTCGTCATCTTGCGGATCGCCTCCTCGAGGCGCAGCGTGCCGAGCTCGCGGACGTGACGCGTCAGGTAGTGGACGTGACCCGCGAAGCCGAGGGGATGGCGCATCACGTCGGCGAGCGGCCCTTCGGTTGCGACCGTGAACGTGTCGACGCCGAGCGAGAAGAGCGGGTGGGAGATCATCTCGGCGAGATGCTCGTCGGTGAAGAGCGTCCCGACGACGAGCACCGACTCGAACGCCGGCCCTGCGTCGACGAGCACGTCGAAGTAGCACTCCCAGGCATCGACGCCGCGCAGCTCGGCGAGCTCGGCGAAGGTCAGGCCGTCCCACTCGGGATGCGCCTCGCTCGCCTGGAGCCGGACTCGCTCCCACTGGCCCTTGTGGACGAAGCGCCAGTAGCGGTCGCATTCATGGCGGAGTCGCGCGCGCGTGTCGGGGTCGGCGAGGTGCCGGAGCGCCACCTCCATGCCGTCGGCCGACACCCAGGGCGGCAGGATCCCCGCGAGCTGCCCGAGACCCTCGCGAAAGGGCGTCGTGTCGGCGAGCACGTCGAGCCCCTGGCCGCGCGCGGCCTCCATCAGCTCGACCGCGCGCTCCCACCCGCGTTCGGGCGCGCCCGTGTCGTGCCGGACGTTCAGGTGCGAGATCTCGGCCTTCTCGGAGCCTGCGCGCGCAACCGTGAGGAACTCCTCGATCGCCGGCAGGAGGTCGGCGTCGCGATTTCGGACGTGGCTCGTGTAGATGCCCGCGCTCTCGCCGGCGGCCGCGCTCAGGCGCACGAGCTCGTCGGTGCTCGCCTCGCGGCCGGGGTTGAACTCGAGCCCGGTCGACATCCCGAGCGCGCCTTCCGACATCGCCTCGCGCACGAAGCCCTCCATCGTCGCGAGCTCCGCCTCCGTCGGCGACGAGCCGGAGACCCCGGCGGCGAGGCGGATCGCGTTGTGCCCGACGAACCAGGCCAGGTTCGGCGTGTGCCCGACGTCCGAGAGGAATGAGAGGTGCTCGCCGAACGTCGACCAGGGAATGACCGGGCCGTCGTAGCCGAACGTGTGCAGGCGGCTCGACATGTACGCCCGCGAGTGGTCGGTGACCGGCGCGTAGCTCCAGCCGCAGTTGCCGACGACCTCGGTCGTGACGCCCTGCCGGATCGTGCTCTCGGCGGTGGGGTTGGCGAGGAGCGAGAAGTCGCTGTGACTGTGCGGGTCGACGAACCCGGGGCAGACGACCTTGCCGGTCGCGTCGAGCTCGACGGTCGCCGTCGCCGCCGGAAGGCGCCCTACCTCGACGATCCGGCCGTCCGCGACGGCGACATCCCCGAGGAACGGCGGGCTGCCCGTCCCGTCACACACCCAGCCACCACGGACGAGAAGCTCGATGCTCATGGTCCGACCTTCGGTCGAACCGTCATTCGGGCGGCGGCTGCTTCTTCGCTGCCGGCGCCTCGCCGATGGTCGGCCCGAGCCGCGGGTCGAGGATGTCGCGGAGGCCGTCGCCGAGGAAGTTGAACCCGAGCACGACGACCATGATCGCGGCGCCGGGGAAGATTGAGAGCCACCAGGCAGCGTCGATGTACGAGCGGGCCGTGTTGAGCATCCCGCCCCACGACGCCTCGGGCGGCTGCGTTCCGAGCCCGAGGAAGCTGAGGGCCGCCTCGGAGAGGATTGCGGTCCCGAGGTAGACCGTCACGAGCACGGTGAGCGGCGCGACGATATTCGGCAGGAGGTGCCGTCCCATCACCCGAAGCCCAGAGGCGCCGAGTGCCCGCGTCGACTCGATGTACGGGAAGCCCATCACCTCGAGCACGGCGCCGCGGACGACGCGCGCGAAGGCCGGCGTGATCACGACCCCGATCGCGATCATGGCGTTCCGCCGGCTCGGCCCGAGAAGGCCGGCGATCACGATCGCAAGCACGATCCCCGGGAGTGCGAACATGAGATCCACGAGCCGCATCAGGGTCGCATCGACGAGACCCTTGTAGTAGCCCGCGAGCAGCCCGAGCAGCGTGCCTACGACGAGCGCGATCCCCACCGCGATCGCTCCGACCTGGAGCGACACCTGCGCGCCGTGGATGATCCGCGCGAGGACGTCGCGACCGAGCTCGTCGGTTCCCAACGGGCTCTCCCAGCTCGGCGCGAGGAGGCGGTCGCGCGCCTGCGCGTCGGGATCGACCCTCCAGACCACCGGCCCGAGGAACGCCGCGAGCACGTTGAAGACGACGATCCCGGCGCCGATTATCCCAATCGGGTTGCGCCAGCGGCCGAGGAAGCCGAGTCGCGTACGACCCACCGCGTCCCACGCAGGGGGCGGCGGCGTGTCGCCGGCCAGCGCAGGGATGGGCTCGCGGGCGCTCATCCGGTCATTCCTGAGAGATCCTCGGATCGAGCCAGCCGTAGACGATGTCGACGAGCAGGTTGGCGAGCACGAAGGTCAGCGCGACGAGGAGCGTCGCGCCCTGCACGACCGGGTAGTCGCGGTTGAAGATCGACTGCAGCAGCACGTAGCCGACGCCAGGCAGGCCGAAGATCGTCTCGACGATCGCGGCGCCGCCGATCAGGATCCCGATCTCGAAGCCGACGACGGTGACCACCGGGATGAGCGCGTTGCGGAGCGCGTGCCGGTAGACGACGAGGCGCTTGCGGACGCCCTTCGCCCGCGCGGTGCGGACGTAGTCCTGCGAGAGCACTTCGAGCATCGTCGCGCGCACCATCCGCATCACGATCGCGAGCGTGAAGACGGAGATCGAGAGCGCCGGGAGGATGAACTGCGAGAGGTTCGTAAGCGGGTCGTCGAAGAACGACGTGTAGGTGAGCGGCGGCACCCAGCCGAAGACCCGCGAGGTGAAGAGGAGCAGGAGCGTCGCGAGCCAGAAGTTCGGCACGCTGATCCCGATCAGGCCGCCGACGCGCGAGGCGTAGTCGCTCGCCGAGTCGCGGCGTACGGCGGAGATCACGCCGAGCGGGATCCCGACGACGACCGCGATCAGGAGCGAGAGGATCATCAGCTCGAGCGTGATCGGGAGCGCCCGCCAGAGGATGTCGTCGACGGGCTCGGTGTTCCGGAAGGAGTCGCCGAAGTCGCCCTGCGCGACGCCGGAGGCCCAGCGCCAGTACTGCTCCGGTAACGAGCCCGAGAGACCGAGCTGCTCGCGCGCCTGCTCGATGATCTCGGGCGTCGCCGTCACGTCGCCGGCGAACAGGACGTCGATGATGTCGCCCGGCATCAGGCGCACCATCAGGAAGATGATGATCGAGATCCCGAGGATCGTCGGGATCGTGAGCAGCACGCGGCGCGCGACGAAACCCAGCACGGCTCAGCCCTGTGCGTTCCGGGGACTGGCCCGGGGTCTGTCCCCGCAGGGGACTGACCCCCGTGCTACGAGCGGCGCCCTTCGCTGGACACCGCTCGTCGCACGGGGGACAGGCCCCTGCGGGGCCAGTCCCCTTCTCACTCCACCCAGGCGGTCTTGAGACCGGTGTTGAAGTCGCTGAACGCGACGTACATGTTCTTCACCCGCCGGCGGAAGACCTGGAACTTCGTCACCGCCACGAGCGGCACCTGCAGCTGCTCGTCGAGCAGGATCTTTTGCAGCTCCTTGTACATCGGGAGCCGCTTGGACTGGTCGAGCTGGATGAAGCCGTTCCCGACGAGACGCCACATCCGGACGTTGCGGAACGTCGGATACCACGCCTTGTAGGCGTTCGAGACGGGATTGAACTCCGCCACGTAGCCGTCGACGTCGCCGCGCATGCCGCGCGCGGTGAGGTCCCATTCGAACCGGCCAGCGCCGTTATTGGCCGCGAACGTGCCGGGCTCCTCGGCCTTGATCGTGAGGTTGATCCCGATCCGGTCGAGCTGCGCCTTGATCACGGCCGCAACCTGACCGAAGTCGAGTGGGGTCGAGAACGTCGACATCGTCACGTCGAAGCCGTTCGCGAAGCCGGCCTGCCGCATCAGCGTGCGCGCCTTCGCGAGGTCGAACTTGAGGTAGTTGTTACGGAGCTCCGCCCGTGTCAGCGGCCACGGGCCGTAGCCGGGCGGCACGTGCCCCGAGTACTCGCCGAAGCCGTTGTAGACACGATTCAGAATCTCCTGGCGGTTGATCGCGAAGTTGACCGCCTGCCGCACGCGCTTGTCGTGCCACGGCTTTGTCTCACCGGCCTTCTGCGTGATCTGGAGCTCGCGGAACGCCGCGGTGAGCCCGCGGAGGACGACGAAGTTGCGGTCGCCCTGGAACGTGCGAGCGCCGTCGGCCGAGAGCGTTGCCCCGTCGATCGCCCCCGCCCGCAGCGCCGCGATCCTGGCCTGCTCGTCGGGAAGCGTCCGCAGGGAGAGGGCGGCCAGGTACGGAAGATTCGGCTTCCGGTACTCCGCATACGCGGTGTACTCGGCTCCCTGGCCCGGCACGAAGCTCTGCAGCCGGAACGGGCCGGTGCCGATCCCTTCGCGTCCGGCGTTGATCGTCGTGTACATGCCTTCCGGGACGATCGCGGAGTAACGCGTCCAGGCGAGGTAGCCGAAGAGCCGAGCATCCGGCTTGCTGAGGTTGACCCGCAGCACGTACTTGCTCCGCACCTGGGTGCTCGTGATCGCCGGGAACTGCCCGAGCGTCGCGACACTGCCCGGGAGCGGCGGGTTGGCCTGGAGGTCGAACGAGTACTTCGCGTCGGCCGCCGTCACCTCTTTGCCGTTGTGGAACCGGACGTTGCGTCTGAGGGTGAAGTCGACTGTCCGGCTGTTGACCACTTTCCAGCTCTCGGCGAGCGCCGGGCGCTGGTTCAGCTTCGAGTCCCACTCGATCAGGGACTCGTACATCGGCTCCTTGCCCCAATGGTTCGCCGTCAAGATGCCGCCGAACGGCGCGATGTGGACGGGATCCTGCTCGAGGGCGAACGTGAGCTTGCCGCCCTTCTTCGGCCTCGGAGCGACCCGCTTCGGCGCCGCCGTCGCCTTGCCCGCCACCGACCCCGCGGCGACTGCGCCGGCACCGGCCACGCCGGCCTTGACTAGCAGCTCTCGGCGGCTGAGCTCGCGTCCCTCGGCCGTGGTGCCCGGTGTGTCCTTTGTCGGAGTGTCCGACACTATGCCCTCCTCCTTCCGTACGGTCGTCAGAGGATCTGACCGACCCTCGGTGCTTCTGCATCAACGTCGTCGTAGAAGACGGATTCTCTGACCTCGTAGTTGGCGAGACGCTCGATCGCCTGACGGTCGAGCTCGACCCCGAGCCCCGGCGTGCGGGGAACGGCGACGAGCCCGTCGGCCATGTCGAGCGGCGCGGCGAGCACGTCCTCGACCTGGAGCGGGTAGTGCGTGTCGCTCGCGAAGGCGAACGTCGTCGTCGCGGCAACGAGGTGCGCGTTCGCGATCGTCGCCGGCCCGAGCTCGGCCCAGCTACCGATCGCGCACCACTTGCCCGCGGCCTCGGCGATGGCCGCGATCTGCCGTGCGCGGGTCAGCCCACCCGCCTCGGACGGGTAGACGACGAACACGTCGCACGCCTCGTGCTTCACGAGCGCGAGCGCCGAGCGGACGTCCGTGCATCCTTCGTCCGCGGCGATCGGCACCGACACCGAGCGGCGGACCTGCGCCATCCCCTCGAGATCGAAGTCGGGGACGGGCTGCTCGACGTACTGGAGGTCGAACTGCTCGAGCCCGCGAATCCACTTGATCGCCGCGGGGACGCTCCAGATCATGTTCGCGTCGATCCGGATCGCGACGCCCGGCCCGACCTCGTCCCGGATCGCGGCGAGCGTGTCGTGATCCTGGCCGTAGTCCCGGCCGACCTTCAGCTTCAGCTCGCTGTAGCCAGCAGAGACAAACTCCTTCGCCTTCCGGGCGTTCGCCTCGGGCTCGTCGATGAAGAGGTAGCCGACCACCGGCACGCGGTCGCGGCAGTAGCCCCCGAGCAGCTCGGCGACGGGCACGCCCAGCGCCTTGCCTTTCAGGTCAAGCAGCGCGATCTCGAGCCCGGAGATTGCGTAGGCGGCGATCGCGCTCCAGTTACGCGAGAACTCTTCCATGCGGTGCAGGAGCCACTCCGTCCGAAGCGGATCCTGACCGAGGAGAAACTGCGTCAGCTCGCGCTCGACGATCGTCTGGATCGTCGGAAGCGTCGGCCCCGGCGCCTCGCCGAGACCGGAGATACCCTCGTCGGTGTGGATCTCGACCACGAGTCCGGATGCGGACTGGCGGATGCCACCCGGCCACTTGAGCGGCTCGCGCATCGGCGTCCGCACTGCCCGCGTCGTGACGTCGGTGATCTTCACGAGGTGTAGAAAGGGTACGTCCCGGCATCGCACATTGTCAACTATTTCGTGATTGTCGACAATCAGTGCTAGTGTCGACAGCGTCCGTGAGGGAGATGCCGTGAGCGTCCGACCGAGGGTTGGCCAATGAGTTCCGACGTCGTGCCCGCCCGGGCTGAGGAGCGGCCCGCGCGCAACGGCCCGAGGGGCCAGCAGGTCGTCGACGCGCTCCGGAACGAGATCATCACCGGGAAGCTCGAGCCCGGCGAGCGCCTGATCGAGACGAGCATCTCGCAGGAGCTCGGGACGAGCCGCGGTCCGGTGCGCGAGGCGCTGCGACAGCTCGAGAACGAGGGCCTCGTGCTGTCGGAGCCGTACAAGGGCGCCGTCGTGCTCGGCGTCTCCGACGAAGAGGTGCAGCAGGTGCTGATCCCGATCCGTCTCGTGCTGGAGCGCTACAGCTTCGCCCGCGCGCTCGAGCGGATGAGCGAGGGGGACTTCGCCGAGCTCGGCAAGCAGATCTGGCTGATGGAGCGGGCGGCCCGCACGAGCGACCTCCAGAAGATGGTCGAGGCCGACCTCCGGTTCCACGACATCGTGATCACGAGCGCCGAGCAGCCCCACAGCGCGCAGATCTGGCGCAGCATCTGGCCGCGGATCCGCGCGTACTTCTTCCGCTACGGACGGGAGTCGAACCTCGCGGTGATGGTCGACGAGCACCGCGAGCTCCTCGACATGCTCCAGACGCGCGACCCCGACCGCGTGCTGCGCCAGCTCGAGCGCCACCTGACCGTGCGGACGCCGCGCGCGGACAGCTCGCCGGCGAAGCGCGGGCGTACGACCCGTCGTAGCTGAGCGTTGGCCGAGCTGCTTCGCGTCGAGTCGTTGCGGACGTCGTTCCGCACGCCTCGGGGCCTCCTCCGAGCGGTAGATGGGGTCAGCTTCTCGCTCGAGCCGGGACACACCCTGGGCGTCGTCGGCGAGTCTGGGAGTGGCAAGTCGGTCACCGCGCTCTCGGTCATGCGCCTCGTCGACCACCCGGGCCGAGTCGACCCGAACTCGCGGATCGTCTTCGACGGCCACGATCTGAGCCACCTCTCGGAGCGAGAGATGTCCCGCATCCGCGGCAACGAGATCTCGATGATCTTCCAGGAGCCGATGACCTCGCTGAACCCGGTGTTCACGGTCGGGAACCAGATCGCCGAGGCCGTCGAGCTGCATCAGCAGCTACGGAAGCGTCAGGCGTTGGCACGAGCCGTCGAGATGATGCAGCTCGTCGGGATCCCGTCGGCCGAGCGACGCGTGAACGACTACCCGCACGAGCTCTCCGGCGGCATGCGCCAGCGCGTGATGATCGCGATGGCGCTCTCCTGCAACCCGAAGCTCCTGATCGCGGACGAGCCGACGACCGCGCTCGACGTGACCGTGCAGGCGCAGATCCTCGAGCTGATGAAGGACCTGCGGGTGCGGCTCGGCATGGCGATCCTGCTCATCACTCACGACCTCGGCGTCGTTGCGGAGATGGCCGACGAGGTCGCTGTCATGTACGCGGGCCGGGTGGTGGAGCGCGGCCCGGTCGCCGACGTCTTCGCGAGGCCGCAGCACCCCTACACCGAGGCGCTCCTGCGCTCGATCCCGCGCGTCGGGATGCGGTACAGCGAGCCACTCGAGGCGATCCGCGGGATCGTCCCGAACCCACTCGACTGGCCGCCCGGCTGCCGGTTCGCACCCCGCTGCGACTACGCGTTCGACCGCTGTGCGACCGACGACCCGCCGCTTCTCGCGGTGCCGCCGCAGGAGTCGGCCTGCTGGCTCTGCGAGTCGGGCAGGCGGGTGCCGCGCGTGGTGGAGGTCGCGTCGTGACGGACGCCGGGCGCGACGTCCTCCTCGAGGCGCGCGGCGTCCACAAGCACTTCCCGGTGCGGAAGGGCCTGCTCCGCAGAACGGTGGGCCAGCTAAAGGCGGTCGACGGGGTCGACCTCGATGTCTACCGCGGCGAGACCGTCGGGCTCGTCGGCGAGTCGGGCTGCGGCAAGTCGACGCTCGGCCGGACGCTGCTCCGCCTCATCGAGCCGACGAGCGGCTCGATCCGCTTCGAGGGGAAGGAGCTCACGGAGCTCGGCGCGTCCGCGCTCAAGACCGCGCGCCGGAACATGCAGATCGTCTTCCAGGACTCCGTCGGGTCGCTCGACCCGCGGATGACCGTCAAGCAGCTCGTCGGCGAGGGACTCAAGATCCACGGCCTCGGCAACCGGAAGGCCCGTGACGCGGCAGTGATCGAGATGCTCGGCCGGGTCGGTCTCCCGCGGGAGGCGGGCGAGCGGTACCCGCACCAGTTCTCGGGCGGCCAGCGGCAGCGGATCGGCCTCGCGCGCTCGCTCGTCCTCCAGCCGAAGTTCATCGTCGCCGACGAGCCCGTCTCCGCCCTCGACGTCTCGATCCAGTCTCAGGTGCTGAACCTGCTCGTCGATCTCAAGCAGGAGTTCGACCTCACCTATCTCTTCGTCGCGCACGATCTTGCCGTCGTCGGCTACATCTCGGACCGGATCGCGGTGATGTACCTCGGCAAGGTCGTCGAGCTGGCCGAGTCGGACGAGCTCTTCGACCGGCCGCTCCACCCGTACACCCAGGCACTCCTCTCCGCCAACCCAGAGCCGGAGCCGGGTGCGGTGCGCCGCCGGATCGTCCTCACGGGCGACGTCCCGAGCCCGATCGACCCGCCCTCCGGGTGCCGTTTCCGAACGCGGTGCCCGATCGCCCAACCCATCTGCGCGGAGGAAGAGCCGCCGCTCGCCGCGCACCGCGACGCACATCTCGCCGCCTGCCACTTCGCCGGCACCTCGATCTCCGAGGCCGTCTCCCCGGCGGCGTGACGACCGCGCTGCGGGACGTCCGGCTGCTCCACGACCGTCGCGTGCCCCTGCGCGACGGGCTCTCGCTCTCGGCCGACGTCTACCTCCCGCTCGGCGCGCAGGGTCTGCCGACGATCGTGCAGTGGACGCCGTACGAGTCGACGCGCGAGCGGTTCGTCGGCTGGGGCGTCTGGTTCGCTCAGCGCGGCTACGCGGCGGTCGTGGTCGACGTCCGCGGCCGCTACGAGTCCGAAGGCGTCTTCACGGCCTGGGAGCATGACGGGCAAGACGCGTACGACACGCTCACCTGGACTGCCGGCGAGCAATGGTCGAACGGGCGCATCGGGACGTGGGGCCGGAGCTACGGGGGGCTCGTCCAGTGGCAGCTCGCGCACCTCGGGCACCCGAACCTCGCCTGCCTCGCGCCGCAGGTGATCCACGACGACTACTTCTGGGACGGCTACTGGACGGGCGGCGCGTTCCAGCTCGCGCTCACCCTCGGGGCGGCGGCGCTCTGGTCGAGCGCGCTCGCGCTCATCACCGGGCCGAGCGCCCGCAACCTCGTCCTCTCCGATCGCGTGATGGCGCACCTGCCCCTCGTCGAGCTCGACGAGGTGACGATCGGGCGCAAGGTCGACTACTGGCGCACGTGGTGGGAGCACCAGGTGAACGACGACTACTGGCAGGGCTTCCGCCACCGACCGGAGACGGTCGACGTGCCGATCTTCCAACAGGGCGGCTGGTTCGATCCGTACTCGGGCTCGCACCTGCGCTCGTTCGCGGCGATCGGCGACCGGGTGCCGAGCCGTGTCCTGATCGGTCCCTGGTCGCACGAGGAGGAGGTCGAGACGTTTCGCGGCGACGTCGACCTCTCGCCCGCGCTGACCGTCGTTCGCGATCACGAGCTCGCCTTCTACGACCGGTACCTGCGTGACGAGGCGAACGGCTGGGACGACCGTCCCCCGGCGGAGCTCTACGTCCTCGGGCGCGACGGGTGGCGCGGCGAGGGGTCGTGGCCGCTTCCCGGCACGGCGTTCACCCCGTTCCACCTCCGCCGCGGCGGCGGCCTGACCGCGGACGAGCCCGACCCCGACGAGCCACCCGACCGCTACGCGTACGACCCGGCCGACCCCGTGCCGACCGTCGGCGGCGTCAGCTCGGTGCTGACGATGACGCAGGGCGCCGAGACGCCCGTCCGGCCGGGGCCGCTCGACCAGCGCGCGCTCGAGGCACGCGACGACGTGCTCGTCTACACCTCGGCGCCGCTCGAGCGCGACGTCGAGGCGATCGGGCCGGTCGACGCGATCCTCTACGCGGCCTCCTCGGCGCGCGACACGGACTTCCTCGTCCGGCTCTGCGACGTCCATCCGGACGGACGCTCGATCGTCCTCACCGAGGGCATCATCCGCGCGCGCTACCGCGGGAGCGTCGAGGGCGAGTCGGTCGAGCTGCTCGAGCCGGGCGAGGTCGCCGAGTACCGGATCCGCTGCTACCCGGTCGCGAACCTCTTCCGGCGCGGGCACCGCATCCGGCTCGACGTGACGAGCTCGAGCTTCCCCCGCTTCTCCCGTAACCTCAACACCGGCGAGGACGTCGGCACCGGGACGCGCATGCAGGTCGCGCAGCAGACCGTGCTCCACACCGCCCAGCACCCCTCGCGCGTCGT
>Ga0183260_10002829_pt1 | contig 14233 bp, 6 predicted proteins | sample AntDrymUQ4972206_2_FD_129768 | JGI IMG/M metagenome (GOLD analysis project Ga0183260, IMG submission 129768) | Polar desert sand microbial communities from Dry Valleys, Antarctica - metaG UQ497 (22.06) (version 2) (version 2) | ecosystem: Environmental > Terrestrial > Soil > Desert | place... | reverse complement strand
GTCCTCCACCTCGTCGACGAAGACGACGGCAGAGGGCAGCTCGAGGATGCGGTCGAAGATCTGCGCGAGGAACTTCGCCTGTCGTTCCGGCCCCTCACCGGCCAGCTCCCCGGGCTGGATCTCGATCGACGGCCATCCGAGGCGGGAGGCGATGCCCTTGGCGAACGTCGTCTTGCCCGTCCCGGGGGGGCCGAACAGCACCACGGCGCGCGGCGTGGCGACGGCATGACGAGCGGCCCGCTCCGGCTCGGCCAGAGGAAGGATGACCCGGCGTTCGATGATCTCCTTGGCCTGGTCCATGCCCTTGAGCTCGGCCCACAGCCCGGGGTGGATCATCCGTCCGCCCAGCTCGGCGAGGGTCGATGGCGCCACGACGGCGACGTCGAGGTCCCGCTGGAGGTGAATGACACCCTGGGAGGCGTGGTACCCACGGCGGTCGAGGGAGGCACGGATCGGTCCGGACTCGGACACGACGGTGACGATCTTGCGCGCTGGGTACTCGGCGAACCTCGGCTCGAGGACGTCGAGCAGCCGCGCAGCAGTCTCCGGCACCGAGGCCTCGTCCGGCAGCACGACGATCCTGCAGAGCCAGCCGACGACGCTGGCGACGAGGCCGAGGGCCATCCCGATCACGCGTCCGTCGGCTTCCGCGACCACCGTGACGGCATGCTCGGACGCCATCAGGTCGATCGCTTGGTCAACGGTCAGGCCGTCGGGTCCCGTCGGGGTCGAACCGGTTCGCTCCCAGAGGTCGAGCACCTGGCCGAGGTCGGTGGGCTGGTACGGCCGGACGACGATCATCACGGGACCCTCGCCGCGGCGCGGACGAGCTCCAGCAGTGCCCCGGGCGCGACTCCGAGCAGCAGCGTCACGGCCGCGGTCACGACCAGGGGGCCGACGACGAGCGCCGGGCTCTCGCTGACCGACCGCACACGGGGGTGGCTGGACCTGTCGTCGGGGCTCCCGGCGGGCAGGGACGCGGGAGCCTCGAGCATGGCCAGGCGTATCACGCGCACGTAGTAGCCGGCCGACAGCACCGTCGAGACGGCGAGGACTGCGAGGACGAGCCACTGGCGGGCGTCGGCTGCACCGAGGAACAAGAAGTACTTGGCGATGAAACCGACGGTTGGTGGCAGCCCGACGATCGACAGGGCGCCGACGACGAAGGCCCCCATCGTCCAGGGCATCTGCCGGCCGATACCACGAAGCTCGCTGGCCGCGGTGCGATGGCTGGCGAGGTACACCGATCCGACGGCGAAGAACAGTGTGATCTTGGCGAAGGCGTGGCCCACGAGGTGCAGGACGCCACCGGTCCTGCCGGCATCGCTCAGCAGGGCGACGCCGAGGATCATGTAGGAGAGCTGCCCGATCGTGGAGTAGGCGAGGATGGCCTTGAGGTTGTCGAGCCGCAGCGCGTACAGCGACGACATCAGGATCGTGACCGACGTCACCGCCAGGGTGATGGTGCCGAGATGGAGGGCAGCGGTCAGGTCGGTACCGAACACGTCGAGCACGACCCGGAGCACCGTGAAGACCCCGACGTTGACGACGGCGACGGCGTGCAGCAGGGCGCTGACCGGTACCGGAGCCACCATGGCGGCGGGCAGCCACGCGTGCACGGGCAGGAGCGCGGCCTTGGCGATGCCTGCCAGGAAGAGCACGAAGATGAGGACGAGCAGCGGGCCCCCGGCGTCGTCGTCGAACACCCCACCGGGGACGAAGTCGAAGGTCCCGGACTGGGTGTAGGTGAGCACGATGGCGGGCAGGAGGAAGGCGACCCCGGTACCCAGCTGGTAGCCGAGGTACCGCTTTCCCCCCTGCGCCGCCTCGGGCGTGTGCGTGTGCGTCACCAGCGGGTAGGTGATGATGGTCAACGCCTCGTAGAAGAGGTAGAGCGTCAGCAGGTTGACCGAGAACGCCACCCCCATCGTGGCGGCGATGGTGAGGCCGAAGTAGACGTGGAAGCGCGCGAGCGAACGGTCGGGGCCCGTCCCGAGGTAGCCCATCGAGTAGATGGCGGTCAGGATCCACAGCACCGAGGACGTTCCCGCGAGGACGACGCCGAGCGCGTCGACGCGTAGCCCGATCGCAGCCTCCGGAAGGAACGGCGAGATCGTGAACGAGATGGTCCCACCGGCCAGCACGGTGGGGACCATGGTGGCGATGATCCCGAGCTGAACCAGCCCGGCGACGACGCCACACAGCTCCCGTGCGGGTGGGCGGTCGCGCAGGGCAGCCGTCCCTGCCGCCCCGAGCACGGGTGCCAGGAGCGCCAGGAGCGGGGCCACGGAGTAGGTGTCCACGTCAGCCCCCCCCAGCGCGCTCGTCCGCGGGCGGGTCGAGTCGTTCGACGAGCACGCGGACCGACTCCTGGCTCGTCTCGAGCAGCGCACCGGGGAAGAACCCGAAGGCGCAGATGACCAGGCCCGTCACCAGTGCTGCGATCGCCTCCGGTGGCCGCAGGTCCTTGACGGCGTCCACCACCGGGCTGGTGACCGGCCCGTGGAACGCCCGCTCGTAGAACACCAGGACGTACGAGGCGCTGAGGATCACCGTGAGCAGCGCGAAGCCCGCCAGCCAGGCGTCTGCCCGGAAGGCCCCGAGCAGGACGAGAAACTCACCGGGGAAGCCGATCGTCCCGGGCAGCGCGATGGCGCTGAGGCAGGCGACGAGCGAGAAGGTGGCGAGGGCTGGTGCCCGCTGGGCCAACCCGCCGAGGGCGGCGATGTCGGTGCTGCCCACGCGGTGATGGATGAAGCCGGCCGCCAGGAGCATCCCGGTCGAGGTCACGCCGAGGCTGACGACGAGGAACAACGCTCCCTGCACGCCCTGGACGTCGAGGCTGGCGAGACCCAGCATCGCCAGGCCCACGTGGCTGACGCTGGCGAAGGCCTGCAGCCTCCGGATGTCGGGTTCGGCCAGCGCCACCAGCGCACCGAACAGGATCGCCACCACCCCGAGGACCGCGATCAGCCAGCTCCAGGTCGCGAACGCGTCCGGCACCAGTGGCATGACGAAGCGCAAGAAGCCGTACACGCCCATCTTCAGGCCGGCCAGGAACACCGCCATGCCGATCGGGCCGTCGAGTAACGCGGCGGGCATCCAGGAGTGGAACGGGAACATCGGTGCCTTGAGGGCGAAGGCGAAGGCCAGGAGGAAGAACACGGTGGTCTGGGTGCCGGGCGGCACGGTGTCGTCCATGAGCACCAGCAGGTCGAACGAGAGCTCGCCGCCCGAGCCCGCCGCGTCACGGTGGTTGACGCCGAGCAGTATGAAGCCCAGGAGGAGCCCGGCGGAGCCCATCAGCATGTAGAGCACGTACTTGAGTGCGGCGCGCGACCGGCCGGCCCCCGTGCCCCACACCTTGATCAGGATGTACGTCGGGATCAGCAGCAGCTCCCAGAACACGAAGAACAGGATGAGGTCGACGGCGGCGAAGACGCCGATGGCGACGGTCTCGAAGCCAAGGATCGTCATCAGGTACGCCTTGGGCTGGTAGCGCACGCTCGACCAGGAGGTCAGCATCACCAGGACCACGAGCAGCGCGGTCAGGGGCAGGAACAGCACGCTCACGCCGTCGACGGCAAGGTGGTAGCTCAGCCCGATGACGTCGATCCACGGCAGCTGCTCGGCGAACTGGAAGTCGGCTCCGCCGGTACGGAAACGGGCGACGAGCGCCAGCGACAACGCCAGCTCGACCAGCGCCCCGGCGAGCGCGACCGGCCGCAGGGCGCGCTGGTCGCGCAGGAAGGCCAGGACGACCATCACCACCAGCGGCAGCACCACCATGGTGGACAGGATGGGGAAGCCGATCTGGTCAGCGGCCGCGATCTCGTTCATGGCCGCGTCACCTCGACGTGCTCGGACAGCTCGGTCAGCGACGGACGCATGGTCTGGATGAAGGGCCCGGTCCCCAGTCCGATCCAGAAGATGAGTCCGACGAGGACGACGACGATGCCCCTCTCGCTGGTCGTGAGGTCGTAGACGCGGTCGACGACGGCTGGCCTCGCCTCACCCATAAAGCCGCGGACGAAGTACGACAGCGAGTAGGCGGCGGTGAGGAACACCCCGAGACCGGCGGCCAGCGCCATCACCCAGCTGCGCTCGTAGGCCCCGAGCATGACCAGGTGCTCGCCGTTGAACCCGTTCGTGCCGGGGAGCCCGATCCCGGCCAGGGCGATGACGAGGAATGCCCCCGTCAAGAGGGGGGCGTGGTGGATGAGACCCCCGAGCGCACCGAGTTCGGGAGGTCCGACCCGGGTCGTCAGGAACCCGGCGACGAAGAACAGTCCGGCACCGACGATGCCGAGGTTGACCATCTGCAGAAGGCCACCCTCGAACCCGTCGAGGTTGAGCGAGAAGATCCCGAGCATGACGACGCCCATGTGCGCCAAGCTGGCGAAGGCAAGCATCCGGCGCAGGTTGGTCTGGCCCAGGGCCAGCAGTGCTCCGTACACGGTGCCGGTGCTCCCGAGCAGCGCCATCAGCCAGAACCAGTCGCTCGCGGCCTCCGGCATCAGGGGGATGACGAAGCGGATGAGCCCGTAGGTACCGAGCTTCACCCCGACCAGGAAGACGCTGAGCCCCACGACGGGGCCGTGCTCCAACACCTTGGGCAACCACGTGTGGAAGGGGAAGATCGGCGCCTTGACCGCGAACCCGAGGAAGAGGAGGAAGAACACCAGTGTCTGCTGGTCGGCCGGGACACCGACCTCGAGCAGGCGCGCGAGCTCGAAGCTGTAGCTCCCGCCGGTCGTCGCGGCGACGTTCCGGCCGAGCAGGAGGATGCCGGCGAGCATGAGCACCGCACCGACGCCCATGAAGCTGACGTACTCGAGCGCGGCCCGACGCCGCAGCGGGCCGGTTCCCCAGCGGGTGATGAGGAACCAGCTCGGCACCAGCTCGATGACGAAGAAGAACCAGAACACGACCAGGTCGAGCGCGACGAACGCACCGATCATGGCCGCCTGGAGCGCGAGGATGGCCATCGCGTAGTAGCCGACCCTGCTCTTGCCGGTGGAGACGGCGTAGACGACCACGAGCAGCCCGAGGATGGCGGTAAGCGGGACGAACAGCAGGTTCACCCCGTCGACACCGAGGTGCCAGCTGACACCCAGCACCGGTGCCGAGCGTTCGACGAACTGGACGTCGGCGACACCCCCGTTGAAGCGCAAGGCCATGAACCCTGCGAGCACCACCTCGATCGCGGCCCCGGTCGTGGCCACGACGGCCGCCGGGCGGCGGCCGCGGACGAGGAGCAGGACGCCGGCGGTGGCCAAGGGCCAGGCGATCAGGACCGACAGGATCGGGAAGCCGACCTGGTCGACGGCCAGCACCTCGTCGAGGCTCATCGCGTGCCCGCCACCAGGACGGCGAGCACGACCACGAGCAGCCCGCCCATGACCAGCGGCTGGCCGAGGCGGCTCTCGATGGTGAGCAGCGAGCGCTGGGTCACGGTGCCGGCGTGGTGCAGGCCCCGCTCGATACCGCTCTGGAAGACCGCGCGCTCGACCACCTCGGTGAACCTCGCGATGCCCGAGCTGAGGCCCGAGACGACACGCTCGAGGTTCGCCTGGAACACGACCCGCTCGACCGCCTCGACCGTCCTCGCGATGGCGTTGGTGACGAACCCGGCGCCACGCTCGGGGCTCCCCTGGAACACGACCCGCTCGAACCCCTCGGTGAACCTCGCGATGGCGTTGGTGACGAACCCGGCGCCACGCTCGGGGCTCCCCTGGAACACGACCCGCTCGAACCCCTCGGTGAACCTCGCCACGGTTGTCTCGGCCCGTTCGACGACGCCGGCATTCCCCACCTCCCGGTGCTCGGCGCGCGCCGAGATGGCCGTGGTCACGTCGCGCACGTGCTCGCCCACCCCGTGCGGGTGGGCGGCGGCCCGACCGGTGGGAGTGGCGACGGGCGGCAGCCAGTCGAGCCGTGCCGGGGGCTCGGCCAGGGTGACGAAGCCCGCGTCGTGGGCCCGCCGGACGGTCGCGAACCGCGACTCCCAGTCGGCGCCGGCCCCCGACGGCCGCCCGGCAGGGGCGGACGCGCCGGTGGCCCGGTCGATCACGCGTCGGTCGAAGCGGCGCAGCGTCCGTCCGAGTGCGACGGTCGGCCCGACGAGGGCGCGACCATAGTTCTCGTCGAGCAACCCGCGGTCGAGGGCCCGCCAGTACAGGCGTCGAGCCATGGGCTGTGCCGCACCGGCCGGCAGCTCGTCGCGGAAGCGGTCGAGGAAGCGCGCACCGTAGATGCCGGAGACGGCCAGGAGCGCCAGCGCCCCGATGAAGAGCCCGGCCATCACCGGGTTGCCGGCCGGCAGGGCGGCACCGACACCTGCCACCTCGTCGAGCAGGCCGTGGAACCAGGTTCCCTCGATGCCACCGGGCAGGATGCCGGCGACCCGGCCGGCGGCGACGAGGAGCACGATGACCGCCAGTGGCGCGATCAGGCGGCGTAGCGCGGCCCTGCCGCCGCGGCCGGGCTCGTGGCTGCCGGCGTCGTCCTCATGTGCTCCGTGGCCGGCGAAGCCCACCGCCACCATCCTCGCGGTGACGAACACCACCGAGAACACCGAGACCAGGCCCAGGGCGGTCACGGCCCAGACGTTGCTGGCCAGCACCTGCTCGCCGTCGGACAGCCCTCGGGCGAGCAGCGGCAGGGCCAGCAGGGCGACGGCGGTGGCCAGCACGAGATGTGAGAGGACGGGAGCAGCGTGGGCAGGGCGGCGGATGACGGCCGGGTCGGCGCCTCCGTGGAGGTGGTGCAGGATCGATGGGGCGGTCAGGAACAGGTAGCTCTTGTAGAACGCGTGCGCCACGAGGTGGAAGATCGCCACCGTGTAGAGGCCGAGCCCGGCCAGGACGAACATGAGGCCCAGCTGGGCGGTGGTCGATGCGGCCAATACGCCCTTGATGTCGGTCTGGACGTACCCGACGAGCTGGCCGTAGAGCGCGGTCAGGGCGCCGACCAGGCCCACGGCGAGCAGGGCGGTCGGCGCCTGGTCGAACAGGGGGCTCGAGCGTACGACGAGGTAGACGCCCGCGGTCACCATCGTCGCCGCATGGATGAGCGCGCTCGAGGGCGTGGGGCCCTCCATCGCCTGCGCGAGCCAGGTCCCCAGAGGCAGCTGCGCCGACTTGCCGATGGCCCCGAGCAGCAGCAGGAAGCAGACCGCGGTCAGCGCACCCGACGGGAGCGAGTCGGCCGCCGCGAAGACCTGGCCGTACTGCAGGCTGCCGGTGTGGACGGCCAGTAGGAACAGTGCCAGCAGCAGCTCGGCGTCGCCGATCCGGTTCATGATGAACGCCCGGGTGCCCGCCTGCGCCGCCGCCCTGCGGCCGCGGTAGAAGCCCACGAGCAGGTAGGAGCAGACCCCCACGCCCTCCCAGCCGAGGAAGAGCAGCAGGTAGTTGTCGGCCATGACCAGCACGAGCATGGCGAAGACGAACAGGGGCACGATGGTGAAGTAGCGGGAGAACCCCGGTTCGGTGTGCAGGTAGTTCACGCTGAAGCGCGTCACCAGCCAGCTGATGGCGGTGACGACCAGCATCATCACCACGGTGAGCTCGTCGACGAGGAAGGCGAAGTCGACCGCGAGGTCGCCGCTGGCGATCCACCGGTACACGACGATCTCGTGAGGGCCGTCCTGGCGGGTCATGGCGGCCGCCACCCAGACGCTTGCGGCGAACGAGCCGAACACGCCGGCCACCGCTACCCGGGACACCGCGGCCGGACCGTAGAAGCGGCCGGCCGCGAGGGCGTTCAGCCCGTTGGCGACCGCCGCGAGCAGGGGCAGACCGCACGCGGCGATGGCTGCGAGGTCGAGGCCGTTCACGACCCGCCGACCAGGGCGGGCGTGAGGAAGTCTGTCCGCCCGCGGTAGTAGTCGAACGACGAGCCGACCACCGGCAGGTCGGGCACGTGCTCGTCCCAGGCGACGAATCCCACGCCCGGCACGAAGAGGGTGAGCGTGCCGTCCTCGGGGTCCATGGCGACCAGGTGCACCCAGGCGTTGTCGAGCAGCTCGGCGATCGCCGGCTGGCGCCCGTAGATCTGACCCAGGACGTCCGTGGTGGACTCGACGACCATCAGCAGCCGCATCGGCTCGTGGATCTCGATCATCTGCTTGGGAAGGCCCGTTCGCAGGTCGCTCGCAGCGCCCCCCATGACGCCGAGCAAGCCCGAGACGTTGTGCGGCACCTTGGTGTCGCAGCCGTAGACCTCGTTGTCGACGCTCGAGAAGTAGTACTCGAGGTTGATGCCGGCGCCGACCGGGCCCATGGAGAGGAGGATTCTCTCGACGATCCCGCCGGTGGGGTCCTGGGTAGGGTCGTAGGAGATCACGAAACCCCGACGGTCGAAGAAGACCCCCTGCGTCAGGCAGCGTCGGCCCACGACGGCGAAGGCGTTGGTGCAGTGGCCCCACTCGGGCCGCACCTGGGAGAGGTCACGGCTTCGCCCCACGACATGGCGCAGCGATCGCGCCGGCGAGACGTTCTTCGGCGCCGAGGCGAAGCGCCGGCAGCGCTCGCGGGCCGAGCGGGCGGAGGCCTCGTCGAGGTTCGCCCGCAGGGTCCGCCACTCCTCGAGATGGTCGGCCGGGATGTCGTCGGTGTCGAAGGTGGTGTTGAGGTCGCTCGCGGTGTTGTGGATGGCGCCGACGAAATGGGTGTCCTCGGGGATCTCGATGCCACGGCGGGCCAGCTCGTCGCGCACCGCGGGGCGGTTGGCGAGCGCGGCGAACGCCCGTCCGTTCGGCCCGCCGTGCTTGCCGCCGCAGGCGCCGCAGTCGTGAGCCGACTCGTGGGGGTTGTTGACCGAGATCGAACCGTGCCCGCAGAACACGACGAGCCGGGCGAAGTGGTGCGTCATCCCGATGTTGCGCAGCTGCGTCTCCACCTTGTCGGCCTGCTCGGTGACCGTGAAGCCGACCGGCTTGCCGTGGTCGGTGGCCCCCTCCGCGTCGAGCGTCAGCTCGGTCGTCGGGCGCGGCACCAGGCGCCGTTCGATCGCCTGGGCGAGCTCGGTGTACCGCCACGGGGCCAGGACCTTGCCGAACAGCGGGATGCCGTGGACCAGACCGAAGAGCTGGGTGAGGAACAGTGCGGACACCGCGTTCCGCTTCGTCTCCCAGTAGGCGTTGTGGAACACGTCTTCCCATCGCCGCCGCCCGACCCGGCGCTCCAGGGTCGTGTCCGTGCCAGGCCGGCCGACCTCGATGACCCTGCTGGTCGGCGACAGGTTGGCGGGGCACAGAGGGGTGACGTCGTGGTCGTCGAGGCCGGAGTAGTCCATGGCGACGCCGAAGAAACCACCCGCGCCGAACGTCTCGTACTCAGGGTCCAGCTCGTCGAGGGCGCGGTGCATCGACTCCTCCCGCTCGTCGATGCACAGGACGAACTGCGCTGTCGGTCGCTTGTCTCGGGTGCGCCAGCGGCCACGACCGCGGTTGGCGGTCAGCGCGCCGAGGATCTGCTCGCGGTAGTGCCGCTCGAACGCGGCCAGCCAGACCGGGCCGTGGGCGGCCTCGGGGAAACCGTCGAGGATCGCCAGCAACCGGTCCCGAAGGGTGGCCGGAAGGCCCCTGACCTCAGTGGCCGACCAGCCCTGGAGCTGCGCCAGGCGGAACAACCGCCACGCATGGTCGTGGGCGGTGAAAGGCGAGTCGACGCCTCTCGCCTCGCAGGCCCATACCCAGGCCTCGTCGGCCAGCTCGACCCACGCGGCGCTGCCGACGCCGCGACCGGCTGCAAGCCGGGCCCGGTCGGCGAGGAAGTCCGGTAGCCGACCGGCCGCAGTCTCGAGCCGCACCCAGACCTCGTGGGCTCGGGCGCGCAGGTGGCCGCTGAGCTCGCCCGGCTCGATCCCCCAGACGTGCTGCACGCTCTCGCGCACGACGGCGGTCTCGACGAAGAGGCGGACCGCGAGGTACTGGGTGAGGTCGGTGGGCTGCGCCTGCTGACGGGGGAGGTTCGGGTTGGTGCCACGCCAGTTCATCATGCCGGCCCAGCCCGGCAGGCCCACGAGGACGCGGCCGACGTAATTCCCCCAGTCCTGGGGTTCGACGCCTAGCATGCCGAGCAACGCGATGACCGCGTCGTCGGCCCGGTCCGGCAGGTCTGCGAGCGTCGTGCGCCACCCGGCGGAGCCTTCCAGGTCGAGCGCCCGGTCGTGGACCGCGCCCCGGCGCCAGGCCTCGTAGAACCCGAGGGTGCGATCGGGCATGTGCCACGCGGCCTGGCCCTGGTCGAGGAAGGCCGCGCAGACGCGGATCATGTACCGGTTGACCCGCTCCACGATGTCCTGACCGGTGAGCAGGCGCACCAGCTCGGCATGGGTGCGGTCGACGCCGACAGGATCGATCTCAGCAGCGATCACCTCGTCGAGGAACGCGCCCAGTGCCCGGCGCGGGTCACGGCGGCGTACCTGATCGGCGACGGCCGACACCGAGACGGCGGCCGCCTCGGGAGGCGACGCCGACGGGTGGTGGAGCGCCTCGAGAGCCTCCAGCGCCTCCAGCCCGCGCCGCGACAGCCCACCCGATCCGGAGTCGGCGAGGACGAACCAGGCGGCGTGGGCGGCCTCGCGCACCGCGGGTCGCTGGGCGGCTTCGGGGACGTCGGCGACAAGCGCCTCCAGGCGGTCGAGCTCGCCCTGGGCGACCGCGCGCACGGCCGCACGGAGCCCGTCGTCGAGGGGCACGGGCGGCCCACCCCACCGCTCGATGTCGCGGAAGCCCTCGGCGATGCGCTCGGGGGCCGCGCCGGGGTCCTGCTCGGTGAGCCGCAGGTGGTGGGTCGGTGAGAGGGGATCGGGGATCGCGAAGGCCGCGAGGCAGGCGTGCCACAGCGCGGTCAAGCCGTAGCGCTCCAGGTCGCCGGCGAAGTACGCCTCCAGGCCACCGAGCGTGCCCCGCACGCCGAAGTGACGCCGGGCGATGCTGCGCACGACGCGGGCCTCGGCGGCCAGCCAGAGGCGCCGGGTGCTGTCGGGGTCGCGGTCGGCGCCCGGGAGCCCCGTGCAGTGGGCGTCGACCGCCGCGACGTAGCCGTGGTGGCGGGACTCGGGGACACCCAGGCCGCGCAGCAGGTCGGCCGGGGGCTTGCCCGCCGGCTGCCCGGCGCCGTCTTCGAGGTTGGCCGCCACCTCGTCGCGCACGGCGTCGGCCAGCGGGAGGTCGAGCAACGCCTCGAGCCAGTCGGCGAGCGTCCAACCGTCGCCGACTCGGCGAAGCCCGCCCGAGAGCTCCTGCTGTGCGGTGCCGAGAAGGCGGTCGCGCGCGGCCTCGCCGACGTCCGACAGGCACCGGTGGGTGGCCCCTCCCGTCCCCAACGCCCAGCGCAACGTCGTCGGTTCCAACGCGTCGACACCGTGCAGCAGGTGCAGCCGGCGAATGGCGAGGTCGGTGACCGTGCGGCCGCCGACGGTGCCGACGACCTCGGCCGGACCCAGCTCGGGGCGGGCGGCGAAGCCGGCGTCGAGGTCGGCGTCCGTGATGCGACCGGCGCGGTAACGGGCACGGCCGCGCTCGACGGGCTCGTACGCGCGGCCGCCGAGCAACCGCTCGCCCTCGGCCACCGCCTGCTCGAACGGTTGGTGCTGCAAGCCGTGGAGGGTGTTGTGGTGGACGAACGTCGTCATCGGGCCCTGCCCAGGGAGCAGGTGCCCCCAGTGCTGGAGCTCGTGAGCCAGGTGGTCGCGGGTCTCGGCTCCCGGCGGCTCGCTGCGGGGGGGAACCGATGTCGTGCGTGCCATCGTCAGGTCGCCCTCGACCGGCAGGTGGCGGTCACGGGATGAGAGAGGTCATGGCACGGATCGTCTCGTTACTCAGACTGAGCGCGAGGCTGGGGTACACCCCGAGCGCCACCGTCAGCACGGCGAGCGGTGCGGCGGCGACCAGCTCCCGTCGGTCGAGGTCGCCGATCGCGGTCCAGCGAGGATCGAGCGTTCCACCGAACAGCGCGCCGATGACCCGCAGCGTGAACGTGGCGGTGACGAGGATGCCCACGCTGGCGATGATGACGAGCAGGCCCCAGCGCTCGAACCCTCCCACGAGGGTCTGGAACTCGGCCACGAACTGTGCGAGCCCTGGGAGCCCCATCGATGCCAGCAGTGCCAGGGTCATCAGGCCGGTGTAGATAGGGACCTTGCTGCCGAGCCCCCCCAGCTGGGTGACGTCCATGGTCCCCGTGCGCTCGTACAGGATCCCGACCAGGAGGAACAGGCCGCCGGTGATGATCCCGTGCGCGAGCATCATGAAGACCGCGCCGGACACGCCGGTGACGTTGAGCGCGGCGATCCCGAGCAGGACGAACCCCATGTGGCTGATCGAGGAGAACGCGACGACGGCCTTGAGATCAGTCTGGCGGAAGGCGAGGAACGCTCCATACAGGATGTTGACGAGCGCGATGGCGAGCAGTCCCGGCAGGAACCAGCGCAAGCCCTGCGGCAGGGTGTCGGCGACCCGCAGCAAGCCGTACGCGCCGAGCTTCAGCAGCACGCCCGAGAGCATGATGCTCACGGGGGTCGGCGCCTGGATGTGGGCCAAGGGAAGCCAGCCGTGGAGGGGAAAGGCGGGGACCTTCACGGCGAAGCCGACGAAGAACGCGAGGAACGGCCAGATCTGGAACGCGCTGGTCCACCCCCCGCTCGCCTCGGCGAGAGCCACCATGTCGAACGTGTGGGGATCGGTGGCCAGGTAGATCGCGAAGATGCCCAGCAGCATGAAGATCGAGCCGGCCAGGGTGTAGAGGAAGAACGTCATGGCGGCTCGCTCCTTTCGCGGGCCGCCCCAGATGCCGATCAGGAAGAACATCGGGACGAGCGCGATCTCCCAGAACACGTAGAACAGGAACCAGTCCTGCGCCATGAAGACGCCCAGGATCGAGAACTCCAGCAGGAGCATCCACGCGTAGTAGCCCTTCGGGTTCCTGTGGATGCTCTTCGAGGCGAGGAGCGCCACGACGGTCAGCAGCGTCGTGAGCAGCACCAGGGGAAAGCTCAGGCCGTCGACGCCGAGGTGGTAGGTCATCCCCAGCTCGGCGATCCACGTCGCCCGCTCGGTGAACTGGAGCTCGGGCACGCCACGGTCAAAGAAGCCGAGCAGACCCCACGACAGCACCAGGCAGACCCCTGCCGTCGCCAGCGCGACCGCCCTGATCAGGGCGTCGTGACCCCGGGGCAGCAGGACGACGACGACCATCCCGACGACGGGGAGCCACGTGATGATGCTGAGAATGGGCACCGGCCCGCTCCGTCCTCGCCGTTGTCGGTCAGGCCACCGGGTGCTTCGGCGCGGTCCTGGTGGAGAACTCGTGGTGCCCGTCGGCTCGCAGGTGGTCGTCACCGACGCGCACCACGGTGCCACCATCGGCGGTGTAGGCGACCTCGAAGTCGTGGAGACGCTCCAGGACTGTGGGATCGACGTAGTGGACGTGGGAGAAGTCCAGCTTGACCATCCTGCCGGGTGGCAGGGCGTCGAGCTTGGAACGCAGCGGGATGAAGTTGTGGAACCCCAGAGCCTTGTGGAGCTGGACAGCGGTTTCTTCGCCCTGCTCGCTGACAACTACCGCCGGCTTGAAGAGGTTGCCGATCGAGGTGCCCCTCACGACTGCCCAGAGCAGGCCCAAGATGATGCCGGTCGCGACCCCGATGAGCAGGTCGGTGAGCAGCACCGTGACCGCGGTGACGAGCATGAGCACGAAGTCCACCTTGCCGACGTGAAGTGCGTGGCGGAAGTCGTTTGGATGCGCGAGCTTGAAACCGACCACGAGCAGGATGCCCGCCAGCGCGGCCAGCGGGATGAGTTCGAGCAGCCCGGGGGCGGCAAGCACGAACACAGCCAGGAACACTCCATGGAAGAAGTTGGACCAGCGGGTGCGGGCGCCGTTGAGGATGTTGGCCTTGCTGCGGACGACCTCGGCGATCATCGGGAGGCCACCGACGGCGCTCGACAGCATGTTGCCGGCCCCCTTGCCCAGCAACTCCTTGTTCATGTTGGAGCGGCGCTGCCAGGGATCGAGCTTGTCGACCGCCTCCGCGGTCAGCAGGGACTCAAGGCTGGCAACGAAGACGTACAACACAATCCACTTGACCGCGGGACCAGACAGGAGGCCAGAGAAGTCCGGCGTCGTGAAGCCCGCCAGCAGGCCGCCCTCGCCCAAGTCCAGGCGCGGGCCAGCGCCGTTGACCAGGGCGATCTTGGTTTTTAATGATACGGCGACCAGCG
>Ga0183260_10002827_pt1 | contig 14238 bp, 11 predicted proteins | sample AntDrymUQ4972206_2_FD_129768 | JGI IMG/M metagenome (GOLD analysis project Ga0183260, IMG submission 129768) | Polar desert sand microbial communities from Dry Valleys, Antarctica - metaG UQ497 (22.06) (version 2) (version 2) | ecosystem: Environmental > Terrestrial > Soil > Desert | place... | reverse complement strand
GTGCACTCCAAGGAGGTGCCGTACGAGAAGTTGCTGAGCAAGATGTTCCAGCTCAACGCGGGCTACTTCTTGATCCAGTGCGCGAGCGAGGAAGATCGCGAGAACGTCTACAAGCTCTGCGGCCAGTACAGCCGCGAAGACGCCGACGGCGTCGCGCAGGTCTGCTTCATGGGCGTCATCAACCCGCTCGACCCCGAGGTCGAGACCCCCGAGCAGGTGAAGGCGCAGCTTGTTGCCGCGGCCAAGTACATCCCCGTCGAACGCCTCGGCGCGACTGACGACTGCGGCTTCTCGCCGTTCAGCCGTGACGAGAAGCCCAAGCACGGCTCCCCCGACTTCGCGCGGGACATCGCCATGCAGAAGATCGCCAACCGCATCGAAGGGGCGAGGCTCGCCTCCGAGGAGCTCCGGATCTGACGAGGCACCTTCGAGCGCATTGCTCGGTGCTCGCGGGCGGGCGTGGGGCGGCGGTCGGCATCAGCCTCCACCCCGACGACCGCCGGCGGCGTCGAGGGGAGGGCCGAGCGGCAGGATCATCCGGTAGGCAGCCCGGCTCGGTGCCTGCTTGCCAGGTCGTACTCGGAGCCGCGGTCAAGGCTGAGCAGGGGTCTGAGAAGCATGACCTCGACCTGAGTGTGTCGCTCACCGCACTGCCAGAAGTCGTGCTTGACCCGCTCGATTGAAAAGCGTAGCGTCGCAAGCCGCGCGGTCGACCGGGAGTCCGACTCGAGAAGAACGATGAAGCGTCTGACCGGACTCGCCCTCCTCGCCCTGGGCCTCGTGACTGTCGCATCCGCGGGTACGGGGTATGTAGCGCACCCCGACGCTGAAGGGACCCGCACCCTCAAGGTTTTGGGCGCGGTCGAGGGGTACGAGCTGCAGGACGGTCGCGTGACCCTGCTCGTACGGGACGGGAGAACTTGCCGGCGCGTGACCTGGAAGATCGGGGAATCCGAGAGCGCCGTCCCGGCGGCCTGTGCCCGAGCCGGACAACCTTCCAGCGAGGCCCGAAGCGGAGCGACGCGCGTGCGGCTACGGCCGGGCGCGTGGGGCCATCCCGACCGGCTCGTCGTGACCGGCCCGAGCGGCATCCGGAGCTGGCCCCTACCGGAGCGGGCCCTCCACGTCGATGTCGACGGCCAGACGGCGATCTTCAGCACGCGCGCGAGCCGCGAGGTCTACGCCGTCGACCTCCAGAGCGGCCGAACGGCGCTCGTCGGGCTCACGAGGCGCGGCGACACGCCTCGCCTCAATCGACGCGGACTCGTCTTTCGCGACAACGTCTACAAGCGGCGGGAGACGGACGGCTCGACGCTGATGAAGTTCGTCCCGCGACGACACCTTGATAAGGCCACCCGCCTGGTCGGCGAACCGCTACGCGTTGACGGGAGGATCGTCGACCTGGCAATGGACGGCTCCCGCGTCGCCCTTGCGGTACGTGAGTGGCGTGGCGGCTGCGACGCCGTCGTCTACTGGAACATCGCATGGCGCTACGCGATCCCGATCACCGAGGAGGAGGAGCTCACCTGCGCTTGGTCCCGACGCGGCGGCACGATCGAGACCGTGTCGCTCGCCGGCCTGCGCGCGGCTTGGGTCATGCGTGTCGGCAGCGAGCAGCGGCTGCTCGCGGCGAGCAGCGTCGACTGCTTCGAGCGCCGGGTCGTGACCGCGCAGATGGGGGCCCGCGAGCGTGTAATCGACCACTCCGGCGACTCCGGTCTGCTCGCCTACACGGTGGCGCGCCGAGGCGGCAGTGTTCTCGGCAAGCTCGACGGGCGCATGCGCGGCGACACCCTGGTATCAGACAAGCGCATGCCCACCGCCACTGCTGTTGACAAACGCCGTGTCGCCGTCCTCTTCCCGAACGGAACGGTTGAGCTGCGGATCGAGCGAGGAGCGGTCACCCGCGAGATCGTCGTCGGCTCCGCCCGGGCTCTGGCATTGCAAGCGAAGCACCTGGTCGTGCTAACGCATCAGGACACGCTCGCTGTTTTCAGCACGGAAACGGGCCGACGCCTGAGCTCGTGGTCTGTGCCGCGAGGGGTGTCCGCGCGGATTGACGCCCACTTTGGCGTCGCTGTGCTCACGCGAGGCAAGCTCGTCCTCGCCATGTCTCTCCGCACGGGCAAGCGGATCATCGTCGCGCGCACACCCACGGCGGCCACGGCGGCGATCGAGGCGCCGGGAATCGCGTACGCGTCGAGTCTCGCCGCGCGGGCCACGGTCGGCTTCGTGCCCTTCGCGCGCATCGAGCGGCTGCTTGCCCCCGCGTGAGCAGCGGCTAGGAGCGCGCAGGCCGCCTGCAGCTGGAGCAAGATCGGCGCTCAGCGCCTGATCGTCACCGGGGCGCCTGCACCGACCCGCGCGACGAGCCATCGCATCGCATCGTTGTCCAACCGCACGCAGCCGTGCGAAGCTGCCGACCCGAGCACCCCGCCGACATTCATCAGCCCGTGCAGGCCGATCTGGCCCGGGCCGCCGGCAAACGACTGCAACACGTCGGAGCGGGCGCTCAGGGCGAGCGCGAACGGGGCTCCTACTGCACCCGCCGGCAACTCGATCGCCTCCTCGACGAAGAACTCGCCCTGCGGAGTCGGGGTCGAAGGCTTGCCGACGATGGCCTTGAAGACACGCACGACGCGACCCTCACGGTAGACGCGCACCCTCCGCTCGGAGGTGGTGACGACGATGTGCCAGGGCGTCGCGGAGGCACCCGTCGAGCGCCGGAGGATCCAGCCCGTGCGTCCGTTCGGGCGTCCGGGGAGCCTGACGTGCACCCACTGGATCCCGTCGCCGTCGGTTCTGCGCGCGAGGACGGGAAGCACGGTTCGCCCTTCCGTGATCGGCCGCCACGCCCGTACCAGCCCGCGCGAGGTCGAACGCGAATCGGGCTGCGAGAACACCCTGTGCGACCTGAACACGGTCGCCAGGTTCTGGGTCGGTTCCACGACCGCAACGCGGCCGCTCGTCGATGCCGATCCTGTCCCCGTCCCGGCGAGCAGCACGAGCCCGGCCAGCAAGGCTGGCCGGTACCAAGGCTTCACCCCGTGAGGCCCACGCGGCGGACAGGCGGCCTCGGCCGGCCTGGCCCAGGCGTCGTCTTCGGCTGCGCGGGCTTGCCCTTGGGCCGCGCAGGGGTGCTTGGCCGCGCAGGGGTGGCCCTCGGCCGAGCGGGCGTGGCTCTCGGGCTTGCCGGCGTGACCCTCGGCCTCGCGCGCACGACCCTCACCTTTGCGGGCGCGGCCTTCGGCTTGGCCTTCGGCTTGACCGGCGCCGCCGGCGGCGTCAGGTTCGGTGGAGCGGTCGGCAACGTGAGGTTCGGCGGCGCCGTCGTGGTCGGAGGCGGGGACGTGGTGGTCGGAGGCGGGGACGTGGTGGTCGGAGGCGGGGCCGTGGTCGCAGGCGGGGCCGTGGTCGCAGGCGGCGAGGTCGTCGTCGTCGGTGCCGGCGGCGTCGTGCAGGTCGGCTTGTTGACGGTGTCGTGGATGAAGGTCACATCGGCGTTGCGGGCCAGGACCCTGCCCTCCACGGTGATGTTCTCGGTCAGCGTGATCTGGGTCAGAGCGAGGATCGTGCCGATGAAGGTTCGGTTCGTGTTCCGCAGGAACGCGGAGTTGACCTTCCAGAAGACATTGCACGGCTGCGCGCCGTTCGTGAGGGTCACCGAGGACGTCGACTCTACGATCAGGTTGCCGCTGCTTGCGGCCTGGAAGATGAAAACCGCGTTGGGGTCGCCGCCACCATCGAGCGTGAGGGCGATGGGGCCGTCGATCAGGATGCCCGAGGTGGAGTTGTAGACGCCCGGAACGAGCGTCCTGCCGGCGAGGTTGACGCCGGTGATGGTGGGCTGGCTAGGCGGCTGCGCCTCGGCGAAGTTGTAGGCGGTGAGGAGACTGGCCTGGGCATTCGCAAGCTCGGGCGAGCCGGCGCCGTAGGCGGCGAAGCCAGGGTGGGTCACGCCCGGGTCAATCGAGGTCGACGAGCCGATGTTGCCGTTGACAACGGTGTTTGCTCCGGCGTTGGTCATGGCGGTGAAGGAGAGGGCGCCGAAGGAGTCGGCGTTTCCAAGATCGACGGTTGGCTGTGCGGCGACCGCGCTCCCTGCCAGCCCTGTGACCGAGAGCGCGAACCCTGCGAGCGAGAGCGTCGCCAGGACGGCGAGCGAGAGCAGCCCGACGGACTTGGCGGTCGAGCGCGAGCGTGCCGCGCCGGCCTCGTGTGTGGAGAGCTTCATCGTCGATCCTTTCCTCGCCTGAACGTCATCGCCGGCATGGACGTGGCCGCCGGCGATCTCCGGCCCGTGCTTCCCGAGGACGGATCTTTCGCGAGCCCACGGGGTCGATCTGCGAGGGCACTGCAAGGAGTCTCTTGCTGAAACTCCGTATCAGTCTGTTCGGTGTGACGTTTCGCCCGAGAGATCCCTCGACCGAGTGATCGAGCCCGCCGGGAGGAGGTTCACTGCTCCGGGATGCCGGTAGAGCCGCAACGTCGAGGAGGAGGGGTCTGCACGCTGCCGACGATCCGCGCGATCGTCGTCACGGCCGACACCGGCCTCTGGAGCGCGCCGCCGAACCCCGACAACGTCAAGGGCTTCGAGGACGCCGACGCCGAGGGCCGCGCTACCTCCGGGGCACGCCTGTCGGGCGAGAGCGAGTTACCCGCGTCGGGCGGCTACTCGCGTCGTGACCTTCGCGGGCGCGGTCACGCGCCTGGCGACGACCCTGAAGCTCAACCTGCCGGCGCGGAGTCCCGCGACGCGAACCGTCAACGACGTACGCGTGATCTTGAGCTTGGTGATCTTCAGCTTCGCCGGCAGTCGCCCGACCGCGAACGCCCGCCGGGCCGCGAGCCGGAAGCCGGTGAGGTCGAAGCGGTCACCCGGGCGCTGCCAGCGCACGGTCACGTCGACCGATCTTGTCGTGGCAGCGACCGGCACCACGTGCGCGCGCTGCTGCCCTACCGTGGTGAACGTGTCCGTGAAGTCGGTCTGGCTCGGCGCCGGCGGCAAGGCGGCCCTCGGGGCCACCGCGAGCCCGGCGAGGAAGCGTTCCACCTTTGCCGGGAAGCGGGTGGACTGGCCGGAGGAGAGGTCGAAGCGGTAGACATTGTTGCCTGACGAAGCCCAGAAGCTCGTGCGGTCGGGATCGACGTCGAGGTAGGTCCAGGCGTTCTCGCCCGGTGCGTCGTAGACGCGCAGCGTTCCCGTCCCGGCCGGGTTCACGCGCCGGATCTCCTGGCCGAAATGGGCGGCAAGCACGCTTCCGTCGGGCAGCACGCGGATCTGGCCCGACTCTCCGAGCACGTTGCGGTCGACCACGAAGTCGGCAACCTGGGCGCCTCGGCAGAGATTGAACCGCTTGATCTCGCTGATGTACAGATAGAAGACAGTGCAGTTGTCCGGTGCGAGCGACATGCGGAAGGCGCGCACGCAGCCCTGGCACGGCGGCGCGAGCCTCCAGCTGCCCACGACTCGCCCGGACGGATCGAGCTTGAAGAGCTCCTGGTCGGCGCCGCCCCCCCGGACTGCCGTGACGATCAGATTGCCGGCGCGGTCGAAGTCGATCCCGAACGGCCTGGCGCCGCTCGGCAGCGTGGCGAAGATGCCCAGCGGCTCGCCGGTCGTCTCGTACCAGGAGATCCCACTATGGCCGGCGCTGTAGAGCCGCCCCGACGGGTCGAACGCGATGCTCTGCTCGCTCGGGAACTGACCCTTGAGCGTCTTGACCAGCGTCCCGTTGGAGCGGTACCAGTCGATCGGGCCCTGGTCGGCGCACGAAGACGTCGCCGCGCCCGAAGACGGGGTCGCCGGGGGCGGCGCCGGCGATGGAGGTCGCAAGCAGCGCGAGCACGAGCAGGGTGAGCGGGAGCCGGACGCCCGAGCGCCTGGGCCCACCTCGCAGTCGTCTTCCTCTTGCCGCCATGCCGCACCGCGAATATCGCAGACGTGGCGGGAGAAGAGAAGCAGGCAAACGGGCCGTTTTATCCAACCTGGCATGCGGTACAAACACGCGATGCCCGAGTTCGGCTACACCCTCTCCAGCGAGGAGCACCCGCCGGGCGACCTCGTGCGCTACGCCCGCCGGGCCGAGGAGCTCGGCTTCCCCTTCGCGGCGATCTCGGACCACTTCCACCCCTGGGTCGACGAGCAAGGGCAGGCGCCGTTCGTCTGGGCCGTGCTCGGCGGCATCGCCGAGGCGACGAGCACGATCAGGATCGGAACCGGTGTGACCTGCCCGACGATTCGGGTGCATCCGGCGATCGTGGCGCAGGCGGCGGCGACCGTGGCGACGATGATGCCCGGCCGGTTCTTCCTCGGCGTGGGCACGGGCGAGAACCTGAACGAGCACGTCACGGGGGAGCACTGGCCGGCGCCCGACGAGCGCCTCGACATGCTCGAGGAGGCGATCGAGGTCATACGCACGCTGTGGGAGGGCGGCTACCAGACCATCCGCGGCGATTACTACAACGTCGAGCAGGCGCGGATCTACACGCTGCCGGACGAGCCGCCCGAGATCATCGTGGCGGCCGACAAGCCGCTCGCCTCGGACCTCGCCGGCCGCTCGGGCGACGGGCTCTGGAGCACGCAGCCGGATCCCGAGACCGTGAAGGGCTTCGAGGAAGCCGGCGGCGAGGGCCCGCGCTACATCCAGGTGCACCTCTGCTGGGCCGAAAGCGAGGATGAGGCAATCGAGACGGCGCACCGCGTGTGGCCGAACGCCGGGATTCCGGGCGATCTCTCGCAGGAGCTCGTGATCCCGCGCCACTACGAGCAGGCCGCGCAGACCGTCACTCGGGAGCTCGTCGCCGAGAGCGTCTCGTGCGGGCCCGACCCGGCCGGGGTGCTCGAGCAGGTGCGGGAATGCCTCGAGGCGGGCTACGACCACGTCTACTTCCATCAGATCGGCCCCGATCAGGAGGGGTTCTTCCGCTTCTGGGAGCAGGAGCTGCGCCCGCAGCTCGGCTCTCTCTAACTAGCCGAGGGTCGAGGCGGTCGTCCGCAGGTGCCTCCGCCGCAGGGACGTTCTGGTAGACCGTCCCTGATGCGTCTGCGGGCTCTCGACCACGTGGTCCTGACGGTGACCGACATCGACGCGACCCTCTCGTTTTACGAGCGTGCGCTCGGGATGCGCCGCGTCTCCTTTGGTGGCGGGCGGTTCGCTCTCGCCTTCGGCGACCAGAAGCTGAATCTGCATCAGGCCGGCAACGAGTTCGAGCCGAAGGCCGCGTGGCCGACGCCGGGGTCGGCCGATCTGTGCTTCCTCATCGACGGCTCGGTCGATGCCGCTGCAGACGAGCTGCGAGCGCTCGGCGTCCTGACCGAAACGGGGCCGGTCGAGCGGACAGGCGCGCGGGGGCCGATCCGCTCGATCTACGTGCGCGACCCGGACGGCAATCTGGTCGAGGTCGCCGAGCAGATCGCGACGGGACCGTGATGGCTGACCCGGCCCACGCGAAAGTCGACGGGAAGCTGCTCTGGACACCGTCGCCGGAGGCTGTCGAGCACACCACGCTGACGCGCTACAGACGCTGGCTCGAGCGCGAGCACGGCCTTGCCTTCGACGACTACCACGCTCTGTGGCGCTGGTCGGTCGGGGACATCGAGGCGTTCTGGGCTTCGATCTGGACCTTCTTCGACGTCCAGTCCACGCAGCCGTACACGCGTGTGCTCGGCCGCCGGACGATGCCCGGAGCGGAGTGGTTCCCGGGCGTCGAGTTGAGTTACGCGGAGCACGTCTTTCGCGGCAAGGACGACGCTCAGACGGCGATCCTCGCCACCTCCGAGCTCCGCCCGGATCAGACGTTGACGTGGGGCGAGCTGCGCGCCCGGACAGCAGCAATCGCCAATGGGCTCCAGGAGGTCGGCGTCGGACGAGGGGACCGGGTCGCCGGCTACCTACCGAACATCCCCGAGACCGCGGCCGCGTTCCTCGCCTGCGCCAGCATCGGAGCGATCTGGTCATCCTGCTCGCCGGACTTCGGCGTCCGCAGCGTCGTCGATCGCTTCGGGCAGATCGAGCCCAAGGTGCTGCTGAGCGTGGACGGCTACCGCTACGGCGGGCGGGATTTCGACCGGCGCGACGTCGTCGCACAGCTGCGGCGAGAGATCCCGAGCATCGAGCACACGTTCGTGCTGCCCTACCTCACCTCCGAGGGCAACTGGGACGCGCTCCTGCGCGACGGCCCGCTCCCGCTCGAGCGGCTGCCGTTCGACCACCCGCTGTGGGTGCTCTACTCCTCGGGCACCACCGGGCTGCCGAAGCCGATCGTGCACAGCCAGGGCGGCGTCCTGCTCGAGCAGCTCAAGAAGGCGCACCTGCACCTCGACGTCCACGCGGGCGACCGCTTCTTCTGGTTCACCTCGACGGGCTGGATGATGTGGAACCTGCTCGTCGGCACGCTCCTGAGCGATGCCGCCGTCGTCCTCTTCGACGGCAACCCCGGCCACCCGGATCTGGGCAGGCTCTGGGATCTCGCCGAGTCGGCGAGGATGACCTGCTTCGGCACGAGCGCCGCGTACATCGCAGCCTGCATGAAGGCCGGGGTCGAGCCCGCCGCCGGCCGCGACCTCAGCTCTCTCAGGAGCGTCGGGTCGACCGGCTCGCCGCTCGCGCCGGAGGGATTCCGTTGGATCTACGACCACGTCGGCCGGGACACGTGGCTCTTCTCGACAAGCGGCGGCACCGACGTCTGCACCGCCTTCGTGGGCGGCGTGCCGACACTGCCGGTCTACGAGGGCGAGCTGCAAGCGCGCTCGCTCGGCGCCAAGGTGGAGGCGTTCGACGAGGGGGGCCGGTCGCTCGTCGACGAGGTCGGAGAGCTCGTCCTGACCGAGCCGCTGCCATCGATGCCCGTGTTCCTCTGGGGTGACGACGACGGCTCCCGGTACCGCGACACCTACTTCGACATGTTCCCGGGCATCTGGCGGCACGGCGACTGGATCGAGATCACCTCGCGGGGCACGGCGATCATCTACGGCCGCTCCGACGCGACCATCAACCGCGGCGGCATCCGCATGGGCACGAGCGAGATCTACAGCGCCGTCCTCGCCGTTCCCGAGGTACTGGACGCGCTCGTCGTCGACATCCCCCGCGCCGGCACGGAGGGCTGGATGCCGCTCTTCGTCGTGCTGGGCGAAGGCGCCGAGCTCGACGCGGAGCTCGAAGCCGCGATCAGGCGCCGCATCCGCGAAGACTGCTCGCCACGGCATGTTCCCGACGAGATCCGGGAGATCACCGCGGTGCCGCGAACGCTGTCGGGCAAGGTGCTCGAGATACCGGTCAAGCGGGTCCTGATGGGAGTGCCGCCCGAGCAGGCAGCGAGTCGCGACTCCCTGGCGAACCCGGAGGCGCTCGACTACTTCGTGGAGCTCGCGCCTCGCTCGGTCTGATGCGCTCAGCAGTCGGCGAGCGCGACCAGAGCTCGACAGAGCTCTGGTCGCCGTGCGTCGTCGAGACGGCCGACACGCTGCGTCAGGAACGAGCGCCTGATGGGCTGGAGATTGTCGAACGACGCGGCGCACGGCTCGGGCAGGCCCTCCTGGGCTCCCAGGGCCACCTCGGTGGGAATGTCCCGTACCGTTCTCGTCACGGGCGCCACCACGAGCCAGGTGAGAACCGGAATCGCCTCGTTGCGCGTCACGATCAGAACCGGGCGACGCTTGTCCTCCGCGTCCGCCCACCACACTTCACCCTGCGCGGGGACGCTCACCAGGGCTCGTCGGCGATCATCCGCCGCGTCGCCTCGTCGGCCCACCCGACCTCCGACTCGGTCTGCGGGTGCCGCAGGTAGCCGTCGACGATCGACTGACCGATGCGGCGTCGCCGGTGGCGGTCGACGAGCCCTTCGAGACCCAGGCGGACCGCCGCCGAGCGGGAGCCAACGACTCCCTCGGTAACCAGGAGATCGACCTCGCGTGCCAATCCGTCCTCGACGCGCGTAACGAACTGTGTCATGCGTTGAGCATAGCAAGACGCTATGCAGCTCGCCTTAGAAGACGTCGAAGTCGCCGGCCAGCACGCGATCGAGCCTGCCCGTGCGGTAGCCGCGGACAGCATCGCGGACGAGCGGCGCCGGCTCGTGGCGATAGCGCCGGACGACCTGAGTCGGGCTCCCGGCCTCGACGAACGCCCGCGCGGCCAGAGCCGTTAGAGACGTGCCCTCGTCCGGGGCCCCGGGCACCCACGGCGCGATCTGGACGGCGATCGAGACTCGGTCGACGCCGCTGCCTCCGCCCGTCTTTGCTGTGACGAGCTCCAGGACGTGGAGTCCCGCTTCGCGGGCGAGGATCGAGGCGGCGCCCAGGCCGCTGACCGCGAGCAGCTCCTCGGTTCCAGCTCCGCTCGCAAGCCGCTCGACCCGCATTCCCCGACGCTCACCCCAGGCCAGGTACATCTCGGCGAGCGTCCCCGCAAACGGCGCGGCCTCGGGCGGGCGTGACCCGGCAGCGGGGCGGAGACGCACGAACACGTCCTGGGGAGCATCCTCCTCGAGACCTGCGAGCGCCTGCTCGAGCACGTACAGGCGCGAGGCGAGCAGGCTCGTGAGCTCGCTCGACCGGTCGCCGCTGCGCTCGGCCTGGCGCTCCAGCCGCTCTCCGAGCTTGTCGGCCGTGCGCAGCGCCGCGTCGAGCCGGTCGAGGTACTCGGCCTCGGCGAGAACCGCGAAGCGTCCCGCTTCCTCCCAGAAGCCGGGCTCCGAGACGGCGTCGAGGGCCGCGCGCTTACGTCCCTGCACCGCCTCGGCGAGGATCGCCGTCCTGATCCGCCGCAGCTCCGCGAGCAGGAACCCTGCAGCACGCGACCCCGCGTGCGGCGCCACGACGAGCGCGCGCAGGTCGAGCTCCCGCGCTTCCGCCTCGGCCCGCTCCGGGAGACGCTCCTCGCCGGCCTCGTCCGTATCGGCGTCGGGATCGACGAAGCGCACCTCGATCGACCCGCGCGGCGCGCTGACGAAGAGGAACTGGTCGCCCTCTGGCACCGTCTGTTCCACGATTGCATGGGCGAGCCGCGCGAGCAGGTGGCGCTCGACAGCACGCTTGAGCGGGCGGGCCCCGAGCTCGGGGCTGAAGCCTTCGTCGATCAGGAAGGTCAGCGCCGACTCGTCGAACTCGACGGCCCAGGGCCGGCCGCGCAGGCCGCGCCGCCGAGCGACGTCCGCGAGCTCCTTCTCGAGCAGGGCTCGCATCTGCGAGCGCTCGAACGGGCGGAAGACGACGAACTGGTCGAGCCGGTTCAGGAACTCCGGCCGGAACGAGCGCAGCAGCTCCCGCTCGACGGCGGCCGGGCGGAAGGGCTCGGCGGCGTGTTGGAAGCCCAGCGACGAGCCGCGTGTGATCGACGAGCCCACGTTCGAGGTCAGGATGATCACGCAGCGGCGGAAGTCCGCGGTGCGTCCATGCCGGTCGGTCAGGCGCCCGTCGTCGAAGACCTGGAGGAAGAGATCCCAGATCGGCGCCGCCGCCTTCTCGAACTCGTCCAGCAGCACGACCGAGAACGGATCCTTACGAACCGAGGCGATCAGGGGTGCGCCCTGCGCCTCGAGGCTCGTGTCGGAGAGCAGGCGCTCGAGGCTCTCCGGCGTCTGGAACTCGCTCATGTCGAGCCGGATCAACCGGCTCGCAGAGCCGAACAGGAACTCTGCGAGCGCCTTCGCGATCTCCGTCTTCCCCGTTCCTGTCGGCCCGACGAAGAGAAAGACGCCGAGTGGCCGCGTCGGGTCGGTCAGGCCCGCCTTCACCATCGCGATGCGATCGACGAGAGCCTCCACCGCCTCCGGCTGACCGAGCACCCGTTGCTCGAAGAAGGCCCGCACCCGGTCGAGATGGAGCCGCTCCGTCGGGTCGAGCAGCGAGAGAGGCAGGCCGGATGCGCTTGCGAGCGTCGCCAGCACGTCCGCCGTCTCGATCGCCTCCTTGCCCTCCTCGGCCACCCTCTCGGCCGTCGCGTGCAGCAGGCGCACGAGGTTCCCCGGCTGCGCCGCTCCGACCAGGAACTGCCCGGCGAACTCGAACGACTCGGACAGCACCTCCAGCGAGGCGTCCACGTCGAGCGCGCCGTGCTCGAGCGCGTGCCGGGCGACCGCGATCGTGTCGGTCTCCCCGAGCGGGCGGACGCTCGTCCGGGCGAACAGCGTGGCAACCCGCGGTCGCTCGGCGACAAGAGCCTCGTAGGCGGCCCGCGAGACCTCCGCGACGATGCGGAGCGCGCCCGACTCGATGTGGGGCAGCAGGTGATCGAGCAGCCCCGTCGGGCTGCGCATGTGCTGTCCGGCATAGAGCGCCTCCTCGAGCGCGGGGAACACCCAGACGACCTTGCGCCCACGCAGCTGCTCCACGATTCCCTCGACCCTGCCCTCGAGCTCGCCGATGTACGACATGCCCGCGTTGACCGACGAGGCGGTCGCCTCGATCACGATCCACGCCGGCGGCAGACGGTCGAGCGCGGCGCGGACGAGCGCCGTCTTGCCGACGCCGTGGTCGCCCACGAGCAGCAGCGACTGCGGTGGGCTCCTCGTGACGGCCTCGTAGATCACGTCGACGAGCTCTGCTCGCTCGCCGGCAAGCAGGGCGGGCGGCGCATCGTACGGGCGTTCCCAGACCGTCGCGAAACTTCGGAGGAAGGAGAGGTCGACACTGTCGGCGCGCCAGCCGTCGAAGGCCGTACGGACCTCCGCCGGAAGCGTCTCCTCGTACTCGTCCAGGAGCGACTCGACCTCCGGCGCGAGAGCCGGCGGCACGTGCTCGCGGAAGGTGTCCTCCCCGACGTTCTCACGTCCTTCCCGTACCCGCGCCGCGATCAGCTCGGCAAGATCCCGGTCGATCACGTGTGCGATCTGCGCGAGCGCGAGGCCGATCACCTCGTCTGGAGCCCGCTCCAGCGTGCGCAGAAAGAGCCACGCCTGGTCGTACGGGGCCCGCCGCAGCCGCCGCGCCGCATACGGGGCCCAGTCGGAGGGGATGTCGTCCCGCCGCGCGAGCGCCCCGAGGGCGATCCGCGCCACCCAGCGGTTGCCTTCGCGGGCAAGCTTGAGCAGCGCCTCGATCGGGAGACGCCGCGCCGCGAGCCGCTCGACGGCGCTCCCGAAGCGCTCGCTCTCCTCGAGCTCCTCCCGCTGAGGGTCACCCAGCTCGCTGCTCAGGAGCCGCGCTTCGGCTCGCAGCTCGTCCCCCACCTGGTCGCCGAGGGGCTCTGCAGCCGGCGGGCTGACGAGCAGAGGCACCGTCCGAGCGGCGCGGCTCCGGATCGGCCGCATGAGCCTCCGCACCACCACGAGCCCCGCCCAGCCCGCGCCGAGGATGAGCGCGAGACCCAGGAGGACGCTCGCCGTCTCGCCCATCAAGCACCCGCCCCGTGGACGGTGACGGCAAGGGACATGACGGGATCATCCATTGAGCAGGGCTTGAGAGCGCGTTGAACGCCTCCACGGATCGTGGCTCCACCGGATCGCACACGGCGATCCCGTCCACAAGGAGCCATCGTGATTCGACTCGCCACCACCTTCAAGCTCTTCCTCGCCGCCCTCGTCGCCGGCGCCGCACTCATCGGGACCACCGCCGACAGGGCTCAGGCCCTCACCCCGGAGCAGCGGGATCCCGTGACACTGGTCTCGCAGCTCACCCGGAGCATCAACACCTTCTGGGCCAAGTCCTTCGCAAGCTGGGGCTACCGGTACCGCGCACCTCGCCTGATCCAGTGGTACAACACCGGCCGCGCCGCGCCCGTCCATCCGGACTGCGAGGACGACGAGCTCGCCGACGGCTTCATCACCCTCAACGTCGCGTACTCGAATGAGACCTGGGGAGACGGGAACTCCTTCTACTGCCCCGCCGACGAGAAGCTCTACCTCGACTACAGGTTCTTCCAGTTCCTGATCAACTCGGACGACTACGCCGCCGGCGTCATCCTGGCGCACGAGTGGGGCCATCACATCCAGACGGTGCTCGGGGGCAACCGCCCGCGAGGCGCAGGCTTCGAGCTCGAGGCCGACTGCTTCGCCGGTCTCAGCTCACGGTACGGCGTCCAGACCCGGCTCCTGAACACGGGGGACATCAACTGGGGCGCGCACATGCTCTCGCTGGTGGGCGATACCACGACCGGGGACGATGCGCACGGCACGCCCGCGCAGCGCAAGGGCTGGTTCCTCTACGGCTACAAGACCGGCAACGCCCGGGCCTGCTCCGGCGCGTACCGCTAGACCTCCCCGCCTCCGCAGCCGCCCTCTGGCCGAAGGCCCGGGGCG
>Ga0183260_10002826_pt1 | contig 14241 bp, 13 predicted proteins | sample AntDrymUQ4972206_2_FD_129768 | JGI IMG/M metagenome (GOLD analysis project Ga0183260, IMG submission 129768) | Polar desert sand microbial communities from Dry Valleys, Antarctica - metaG UQ497 (22.06) (version 2) (version 2) | ecosystem: Environmental > Terrestrial > Soil > Desert | place... | reverse complement strand
TCACGCCGCCATCGGCGTGTGGAACAGCCCACGACAGTGCGGCTGCCATCGATACGACCTGAGGTCCGCGCGTCCACCGCTCGGCTCGGCACTTGGTTGCGGCGTGCGCCCGTCCAGTCCCGCATGCGTTCGATGGTCGTGATAGTACCGTTGGAAATCGAGGAGCTTGCTCTCCAGATCCGCGGCCGTCCAGAACAGCGTGCGGTCCAGACATTCGCGTCGAATGGTACCTATCAGCCGCTCCACGAATGGATGCGAGAGCGGCGCGTACGGCACAGTCTTGATCTCCTTCACATCCAAGATCCGCAGGTTCGCCTGCCATTGGTGGAACCGATACCGGGGATCATGGTCTGAACTTAGGTACTTCGGCGAGGCTTGGCATCGAGTCGCAGAATTGAACATCCGACACAGACCCTCGCCATCCACGACCCCGCGCTGCACGCCAAAGCCCACGATGCGACGCGTGCAGTGGTCCATCACGACGAGCACCCAGTGCGTGCGCAGCACCGCCGATTCACAGCGAAACAGATCGAGACTCCACAGACTGTCCTTCGTGAGACCAAGGACGGTGAGCCAAGATGGCCCGGACGAGTCAGGAGCCGGCCGACGAACGGCGAGGATGCGACGCACGACGTCCTTGTTGAGGGGAATGCCGAAGGCCAAGGCGATCTGCTGCGCGATCCGGGGACAGCCCCACGTCGGATTCCGCTGCTTCATGTCGACGACCGCGGCAATGATTTCCGGCGTGGGCCCCTTGGGCCCAGGCATCCTCAACATGTTGGACGAAAAGAGCCGCCGATATTTCCGCTGGATCAGGGTTCGATGAAGGCGCAACAGGGTCGAGGGTTTCAGAACGATGGCGGAATGGAGCAGCCGGCGCGGGTGCACGAGGAGGGCAACCAGGCCGACGACGAGGCGATCCGAGAGGCGGAGATTGGGGGATCGTTTGATGTACAACTGGCGGCGTCACGCGAAAAGAACCGCCGAAAATCTGATTCAGCTGGTGGCGTTCCGTGAATCTTCGTGTAGTAGTAAATGAACGCGAGGTACTGCCCTTGCTTGGCTGTGAACGGCCCTGCTGACCTGCCAGGGCGTCTGCCGCAACCGCTCCGCCGCGAACGCGAGCTTCGGTCGGCTTTGCCGTCATTGCGCGTCTCCTCGCCGACGGCTACCTATCGGATGTGGGGTGGGCACGACGAGGAACCATCCAGTTCTCGAGCGTCAGCCCTTTCACACGATTGAATTCGGCGATGTTGTTCGTGACCAGCCTGAGTCCGAGGCTGCGCGCGTGAGCGGCAATGAAGAGATCGTTGGCGCCAATCATTTGGCCGCGTTTCTTCAGGTTAGCGCGGATATGAGCGTAATGGGCAGCAGCGTCGTCGGGAAAGTCCAGGACCGCGACGTGGGGAAGAAACGCCTCCAGCGCCGTGGCGTCCTGCGTGCGGCGCGGAGACACTTCAACCCCGTAGAGAAGTTCCGACTTGGTAATCACCGATATGCAGACGTCGGTGACCGGCACGGCGCGCAACCGCTTGACGACGAGCTCGCTCGAGCGCTTCATGATGTAGGAGCACGTGTCTGTGTCGAGCATGTAGCGAGCCATCAGGGCTCGCGCTCCTGCACGGGCAGGTCCTCGATGTTCTCCATGAACGCGTCTGAAGCGACCGGGCCGCTTTCGAGGTACGGCTCCCAATTGGTCGGGCGGGGCGACAGGATCACGTCCTCACCCTCTTTGCGAATGAACACTTCGTCGGTGACGAACTGAAATTCCTTCGGCAACCGCACGGCCTGGCTACGGTTGTTCATGAACACCTTCGCTCGTCGCTGCATCGCCAGACCTCCGTGGACGCCGTATACGTTAGTATATGCCACTGTCGCGTGTTCGGTCACCGAGCTCTCGCGAGTCGCCAGCTGTGGAGTCGGTGCGCGTATACACCCTGTAGGCATCGTCGTTCAACGGGACGACTACGTGTTCCTGGTGCCGTTCCCGCCTTCGCCCGTCCGTTTGACACGCGGGCTTCGGCGAGGTCACGCCGTAGCGCTTAGCGCGGAGGCGGACGTCGAGGACGAGCACACCGTCTTCCTGAAGACGATCATCCCGAGCCGGAAGGCGACAAAACAGTATTAGGCGAGGAGTCCGACGATGAAGCTTGACGCTGATGAGAAGGAGCTGCTCGAGTCCGTCGAGCGAGGCGAGTAGAAGTCCACCGGCGGTGGCAAGCGCGAGCGGGCGCGCTCCTCACGATATGCGAAGACCACGTTCCGCAAGGACCGGCGGCTGAACATCCGGCTCTCAAGCAAAGACCTGGAGGCGATCCAGAAGCGGGCGCTCGCGGAGGGCTGCCGTATCAGACGCTGATCTCCAGCTTGCTGCACAGGTACGCAACCGGTCACCTTATTTCGAGACCTTCCGTCCGCACGCCGTGTCGCTGCGGGGCGGCGAGGGACTTTCGAGGTTTGTCGACCAAGAGGTTCGCGACTTTCTGCGGTGCGGCTCCCTGGCGGTGGTTTTGCCCGCTTTCGGTGTGTCGCCTGCAGACAGCTCGGCTCGTGGCCTTCTCGTGTAAGGGCGGCGGTTCTGCCCGCGCATCTCATCGATCAGGTCTTCCCCGACGCGCCGGTCCGACAGTGGGTCCTGAGCCTGCCGCATCGGGCGCGCTGCCTGCTCAACGCGCATCTTCACGCGCTCGTGCTGGATGGCGTGTTCGCCACGGACGGAGCGAGGGTGCGCTTTCATTCGGTGCGCCGGCTTACGCGAGGAGTCGCTGCGGTTGTGGGCGCTCGTCGGGCGCGACGTGGAGCGACTGCTCGAGCGCCGCCGGCCTACCGGCGGCGCCGAGAGAGCAGCGGGCACCGGATCTCTGGTCGGACGAGGTGCGGTCGTCGCGCCTGCCGCGGCAGCGTCAGTCGAAGGGCGGGTGCCCTAGGTCCGCGGGAGGGCGCGCGCGCCGGTGCCGCAACCCCTGATGAGGTCACGCCGCTGCCACTCGGCCCGCGTCCTCGACGTCGCATCACCGTGTTTTCACCTCAATTTCACCTCGTCGTCATTGAGCAGGCCGCCGGCGGGCGCTATCGTCTCGCACACGTTCCTTCCTTCCAAGGAGGCCCACATGTGGCTTTTGCGCAAGATCATGACACGCCCCGCGGTCGGCTTCGGTCTCACGCTCGCCTCGGCTGGACTGCTCGGCATCGCCTGCTCGGACACTCGAACGCCTGTGGAACCCTCTTCGGCGAGCATTCCTGACACAGAGGCAGCGACCCACGTTCGTCCGGAAGGATCGCACGGCCACCATAGGGGCCCGAGTGACGTTCTCGCGTCGACGGGCCTGCAAGACGAGCTGGGGCAAGTGAGACAGCTGACGGCCCGATACCATAGGGTCGAAGCGGCGATGGAAGCTGGTTACGAGCTTGGTTACGTGAACGGTTCAGGGGTGAGGATCATCACCGGCTGCGTGGCGCATCCGACGGCGGGGGCAATGGGCTATCACTACTTCAATAAAGAGCTGATAGACGACCTCGCGGTAGATCCGCTGAAGCCGGAGGGGCTCGTTTACGCACCTGCCCCGGACGGTGGACTCAAGCTCGCAGCGGTGGAATACGTCGTCCCGGGTCCTGCCTCCAACCCGCCCGGGGTATCCGAGCCACCGACCGTGTTCGGCATGGAGATGGTGATCCTGGTGCCGGCTGTGGGCTTCTACACCCTCCATGCGTGGGTTTGGAGTCACAACCCGGCGGGGATGTTCGCACACTGGAATCCCGAGGTCGTCTGCCCTTGAGCGGCTGAGTGAAGTTGTTTGCCAGCAGTCGAAGGGTAGCGTAGTTCGCAGCGGGCATCGACGGCGTCAACTCTGGTAGTATCGGACCGAATTCGGGAGCAACAGGTGGGCCGATATGCTACCGACGCCGTCAGATTCCCAAGTCGTGCGGTTCGGCGGGTTCGTGCTGGATCTGCGCTCGGGCGAGCTGGCGCAGAACGGGACGCGCGTCCTGTTGCCCGACCAGCTCTTTCGCATCCTCGGGCTCCTCGTCCGTCAACCCGGCGCGCTCGTGACGCGAGAGGAGCTGCGCCATGAGCTGTGGCGCGGCGACACGTTCGTCGATTTCGACCACGGCCTCAATGCGGCCATCAAACGGTTGCGCGCAGCGATCGGCGATTCGGCCGCGTCGCCCCGATTCATCGAGACGCTGCCGCGCCGGGGTTACCGGTTCGTCGCCCCAGTTGAGGAGGCAGACAGGGCCTCCGATGGTGCCTCGGGCGCGCAGCCTTCCACATCTCCTGCGGCGCCCGTTCCCACCGTCCGCGAGCGGCGCACGCGCGTGCCGCGCGATTGGGCCCTCTCGCGGCCGTTCTCGTCCTGATCGTGGTCTGCATCGCGTCCTGGCGCTGGTTCCTGCCCGCGCGTGCGCCAGATCCGAACCCGCGATTCACGCGGCTCACGTGGACGGGAGGCCTGAATACGGATCCCGCCATCTCGCCCGACGGTGGTCTTGTGGCATACGCCTCGGATGCCACAGGCGCCTCGAACTTCGACATCTGGCTGCAGCCCATCGCTGGCGGCGTTCCGCTGCGCATCACGAGCGACGGAGCCGACGAAGTCGAACCGTCGTTCTCGCCGGACGGCTCCAGGATCGTGTTCTCGCGCCGCGACAAGGGCTTGTACACCGTTGGGCCGGTGGGTGGCGAGCCGAGGCAGGTTCTGGCGGAGCGGTGGGCCCGAACGCCCCGCTTTTCACCGGACGGGCGCTGGATCGCGTACTGGACCGGCTTTCCCGCCTCGGTGATCGCAGGCGGCATCCCGGGTGCGCTGGGCAGCATTGCGATTGTGTCCGCGCAGGGCGGTGCACCGCGCGAGATCGCGACGGGTCTGGCGAGCGCGCGATATCCAGTCTGGACGCCGGACGGCGGCCGCGTGCTGTTCCTCGGCGAGGAGAACGCGGACGAGAAGCGCTTCGACTGGTATCTCGTCCGGACTGACGGTACCCACCTGGTGAGAACGGGCGCGGTTCCGGCGATACACGCCGCAGGTCTGCGGGCCGGTCCACCAATTCCGGCGGCGTGGACTGCCGAGGGGTTACTGTTTGCCACCAATGAAGCAGACAGCTCTAATGTGTGGCGCATTCCCATCTCGCCGGACACCGGTAGGATTGCCGGCGCGGCAGAGCCGCTGACCTCGGGAACGGCAGTCGAGCGCAGTCCCAGCGTCTCGGCGTCCGGCCGCATCGTCTTCGCCAGCGCGGTTGCGAACGTGGACGTCTGGCGGGTTCCCATTGACGAACGCACCGGTACAGCGGCCGGCGCCCTCGAGCGAGTCACCGACAGCGCGGCGAGCGACCAGCTCCGCAGCGTCAGCGCGGACGGCCGAACACTCGTGTTCATCTCCTCCCGCACAGGCCGCGACGAAGTCTGGTCGAAGGATCTCGAGACGAACACGGAACGGCAGGTGACGGAGCGTGGAGCGATAGATGCCACGCTGAGTCCGAACGGGTCGAGGATCGCGTTCTCGCATCCGGAAGGGAACTCGGCGTGGCTGGAGCTTGCCGATCTGCGTAGTGGCGGGCCGCCGAGGCCGCTGTGCGAGGATTGTGACATCACGGCCGACTGGTCGCCCAGCGGCCAGGTGGTGTTGTTCGGCCGAGGCTTACCATCGCGGCTGTTGCTCTACGATCTCGGATCGGACCGCGAGATCGAGTTCGCGTCACATCCACGCTGGAACCTGCACCAGGCCCGCTTCTCACCGGACGGAACGTGGGTGGCGTTTCACACGACGAACTCCCCGAACGTCCGGCTGGTCTACGCCGCAGCGACATCCAGCCGGGCTCCCGTCACGTTCGAGTCATGGGTGCCGATCGTGACCGACCACGGGTGCCATCCGAACTGGTCGGTCGACGCATCGCTCGTGTATCACTTCTCGTTCCGCGACGGCGCCTTCTGCCCGTGGGTGCAGCGGGTCGATCCGGCGACGAAGCGGCCAATGGGTCCTCCCCGCCCGGTCCTTCACCTTCACGATGCCCGGTTGCGCGCGGCCTCCGGCGCTGCGGCGACCAGCGACGTTCAGGGCGGCTACTTCTATTTCACCGCGACGGAGTCCACAGGGCATATCTGGTTGCTGGAGCGCTGAGACCGCCGCAGCGATGCGCGTGGATGTCTGCGCATTCCGCTTGCTCCGGCGCGGCCGCCGCGACTGCGACCGCTCCGTCGCGCGTTCGCGACTGGAGGGCACGCGCTCGAAACGGAGCGGCGGCCTGTCGAACCATGCCTCGCAGCGGTCGAAGGCGCGAAGCGCCGCCGCTGCGCTTTCGCCGAGATAGCTTTGCCGGGACGCATGAGCGATGGGGGCTGGGATCGACATGGATGTTACCGCTAGACGGACGGACGATCAGCACAAGACTTAATGATGATCAGGCTTACAAATCGCGGCGACGGGCTCCCCCGCAGCCGCTCATCGCGGTACGGATCGAGTGACGTCAGGATCCGAGTCAGCTCGCGATATTCGCCGCTGTGCAACAGCCGGCATTCCCCGCTGGATCGGCTGGAACACGCGACGGTAGCGCGCCGGCGCAACACCCGCCCGACGCTTGAAAAGTCGCCGGAAGAACGAGGGATCCTCGTACCCGATCGCAAAGCAGATCTCGTCAATCGGCTGGTCTGCCGATTCCAGCAGGTGCTTGCCTCTTCGATGCGAAGGTTCTGCACGTAATCGATGAGGGCGAGGCCGGTCGCCTGCTTGAAGCGCCGTTTCAACGTGCGCTCCGGGATCTGCGCGTATCCGACAACGCGAGCGACCACCGCCGGCTGGCGGAAATGCTCTCTGAGCCAGTTCTCGCAGCCGCGCACGACAGCGTCGGGGTGGGGCTGCTGGCGTACGAGCGGCTCGTAGGGGAGTTGTCCCTCGTCGTGCCATTTCAGCAGGTAGACCTTCGCAATGCGCATCGCCTCACCGGGGCTTACGTGCCTGGAGATGATGTGGAGGGCAAGGTCGTGCCACGACGTCGTGCCTCCCGCCGTGACGATTCGCCCGACTGGGTCTGCGAAGCAGAGATTCGGCTCAGGCCGAAACCGCACCTGCGGGTACTGGCGTCTGAACAGATCCTGATACCCCCAGTGTGACGTGGCATCCCGGCCGTCCAGGAGACCAGTCTCAGCAAGCATCAGGGCGCCAGAGCACGCCGAGTACAGGCACGCCCCATCCTCGTAACGTGCACGGATCCACTCGAACAGCGCGGGATAGCGGCCTTTCAGGTGCTCGTCGGGCCCGAGCCCACAGCTCGGGCAGGATCACGATGTCGGCGCGGTTCATCTCGTGAATCGTGGCACCCGGCTCGACCGGAATCCTGTTGCCGCAGCAGAATCGATCGCGACCCAGGCTGACCAGGAATGGCGGTGGCGTCGGCTCGGTCCGTGTGAGCGTCTGCCACACATTCCCGGCCATGCTCAGCACGTCGACCATGCCGTACAGCGCGGAACCGGCCGTTCCGGGACGGCGATGATCGCGGTTTCGAGCGGCGTCGCATCAGGCATGGGACCTCCCCAGGCACGAAAGACCGATTCTGGCAGAAACCCATCTTACGCGCGGCGCCGACGCACACGATCGTGGCATCCATGTCGGGCTCCTGCGGCATGCCGCCGTCACGGGAGTCCCGGCGAACAGGAGAACAGCGATGTCACCCACACTGACGCCGACCCACCCCACGACCGCACTGAACGGACTCGATATCCGGAAGATGGTCGACACCGTCAACGCACTCGAGGCCAATCCCGCGCTGGCGAAGTTCGAGTTCCGCGCGCGGAACCTCTGGATCTCGGGAGGCGAGAACCGCTCGACGATTAAGGACTTCTATGGCGCGGGGGCAGAGGACGCTTCGCGGCAGGAGGCGTTCGAGTTCACCAATGGTGAGTCACCCGTGCTGCTCGGCCACAACGAAGGAGCGAACCGGGTGGAGTTCCTGCTGCACGCGCTCGCCGGCTGCGTCTCGACGACGACGGTGCTGCACGCAGCTGCGCGCGGAATCGAGATCGAATCACTGTCCATGAAGCTCGTCGGCGATATCGACCTGCAGGGGCTGCTCGCCCTCGACGACGTGCCAGCCGGGTACCAGGGCATCCGGATCGAGATGGACATCAAGGCAAAGAACGCGACCGACGCCGAGCTGGACGACCTGCTGCAGTTCGCACAGGCGCACTCGCCGGTGTGCAACACGGTGTGCCGCCCGGTCCCGGTGGCCGTCGAGCGAGTCAAGTAATGGCGCGTGGCGACAGGGACCGCCGGTTCCGACTGGCGGTCCTCCCACTCAACGTGAGGGAGCCATTGCATCTGGGCGACGCTCCCCAGCTCCCGGCGTCGGCACGCTACAGGTCACACACCCGCGCCATCTCGACGCGCGGCAACAAGCAATCCAATGATCGGCGGCCGATTTCACTCGACATTTCCGCGGTGTGCCTAAGAGTGTGCCCGTCCGACCATCGAGATCAGCGTGCTCGGATTCATGGAACCTGTTGCGTCTCAGGACATTAGCGGTGAGGCGGCGGTTTTTCAAACCGGCGTGTTCGAGACTTCGTGCTCCCAAGAAAAATTCGCCGGCTTCGCAAGTGCTTACTTGCCGTATACTTACAGTCTGCGGTGAGGTGGCTGAGTGGCCGAAGGCGGCGGTTTGCTAAGGTCGCCCGAGATTACAGAATGGGCCTGAAATCGATGATTTCAGGCCCATTTTTATTGGCCGCTTGGTTGGCGTTGGCTGCCGAATGATGGTCCTCGGACCTGGTTTGGGCACACTGGTGGGCACACTATGCCAGATGCCAATGTGTGCCTTTGAGGCACACGTCCATGATCCTGTAGCCAGTGACGCGCGCTCGCGGAAGGCCCGCCGCATCAGACGCTGATCTCGCGTCGTCTCCGTGCCTTGGGAATGGCAGATGATGACTGCCACCTGTCTCCGTGCGGCGATTCGCCAGGAACCGTTGAGGCACAGACTCGAACCAGACTTTTCAAGGAGGCACGCGTCCCTGCGGTTTCTGCTACACTCCGCCATCCTTGGTAGCCGAGCCTTCACACCGAACAGGTAGGCAGTGAAATACGCCTTCGGCAATGTCCTAGTCGATGCGGACGCACGCAGCGTCTCCAGCGATGCCGGTCCGCTGCACTTGACGCGAAAGGCGTTCGACCTGTTGATCCTTCTCCTTGAGTCGCGTCCGAATGCCGTGTCGAAGGACCAAATCTACGGTCGGCTCTGGCCCGGCGTCTTCGTCACGGAATCCAGCCTGCAGACGCTCGTCCGTGAGATCCGGCAGGCCATCGATGAACCTGGATCGGGGCGGTCCTGGATTCGGACGGTCTATGGAGTTGGCTATGCATTCACCGGTAATGTCGTCCCCAGCGGCGAACCGGCGGGTCCTTTGCTGGTCACGCAGCCGGCTGCGTGGCTCTTTGGCGAGTCGACACGAGTGGGTCTTTTCACCGGGGAGAACATTTTGGGCAGGGGGGCCGATGTGATCGATATCGAACTGCCGACAATCTCGAGACGTCATGCGCGCATCGTCATCAACGACGATGCGATTACAATCGAGGACCTCGGCAGTAAGAACGGCACGTGGGTAGACGACGAGCGGCTGACGGGTCCACACACGCTCTCCGAGTGCAACATCGTCTGCCTGGGTTCGGTTCGGTTTACGCTTCGCCTCGCCAAGCCGCCTGCGTCAACGGCGTCGGTCGATCAGCACGCGTCGGAGGCGGACCCTGCGTGTACTTAAGCCGTTATGCCGTGACGAGAACAGAATTCTCGTGGAGGTCAGCACAAAGAGTTGCGCCTATAGGTGCGTAAGGGGCTCGGGGGTACTCGTTACGGCATAACGGCGCCGCGCAAAGCGCGGCCGCCAGGCCGGGGTCCACGCCGCGCATTCGCCGCGGCTTATCTCAGGAAAATCTCAGGCTCATCCCAGGATTTCCAGCGGTTCGGGCAGCTATCCTCCCTCCCACCAGACCACCTGGGGACGGCTGCGATGAGATCTGGCTACGCGTCGATTCTCCTGTTCCTGTTCACCATCTCCGGCCACGCGTCCGCCCAGAGCTTCGACACGCCACCGGAGCTCCCGAGGAATCTCGTCTTTCCTGAGGTCATAGGACCTCTCGTGGAGAGGATGTGGCGGCATTCCCTGACGTTTCGACGTCAGTGTGCGAAGCTGGCCGAGCACCCGCCAGTAACGGTCAGCATCGACCTGGCAGCTGGCGTGCGGAACACGAGGGGCGCCAGAGCGACGGTGCAGAGGCGCGGGGCGCGGCTCGAGGTCGCAATACAAGTCGACCTGCGACAACCCGAAAGGTTCGTCGAACACATCGCGCACGAACTGGAGCACGTACTCGAGCAGATTGACGGCACGGATCTTCCCCGGCTCGCCCGGCAGGGAGTGGATGGCGTGATCGCCGAAGCGGCTCGCTACGAGACTGCCCGTGCACAGGCCATCGGCCGAGCGGTTGCTGGCGAGGCGATGAGCCGATGATACGAGTCGCAGGAACGCGCCGGGCGCTCCTCCAACGAACGTCGGTATCAGTGCTGCTCGCTGCTTCGCTGGGCGCTGCTTCTGCGCCGGGCGCCTCCGCAGGCGATGGGGCACGACTGCTGGCATGGCAACGAATCCGTTCGGGCGACATTGGCACGCTCGAACCGCCGTCGCTCAGTGAGGATGGGCGGCTCGTTGCCTTCGTTGCGGGGAAGTCCGAGCGCCGCGAGCGATCGTGCTGCCGAAATGTCTACGTGCTCGACAGGATCACGGGAGCCATCACCCAGGAGAGCGTCAACGCCGACGGGACGTCCCCCAGTGGTGACAGCGCCGCCCCTCGGCTCAGCGCAGACGGCCGGGTGATCGCCTTCGAGACCCTGGCGAGGAGCCTGCTCCCTGACCAGGGAAGCAGGCCAGGACGTCGCGTCATCGTGCGCGATCGCCTGACGGGCGGCATGCGTACGCCGGGCGCACTGGGCGTGGCGCCGAATGGCGAGACGAGCCAGTCGGCGCTGAGCGGAAGCGGCCTTGCTGTCGCTTTCACGTCCGACGCGACCAATCTCGCGAAGGGACGCGACACAGACGGAGGCGAAACGGATGTGTATCTGTGGCGCCTCGACGCTGACACGATCGAGCGCGTCAGCGTGAACGCCGAGGGTGTCCAACCCTCGAGCGGCGCCAGTCATTCCCCAAGCATCAACAGCGAGGGGGACTTGGTCGCATTCGTCTCGGCGGCCCAGCTTGTCCCGGAGGACATGAATAATGTCCCTGATGTGTACGTGCGCGATGTCCGGCGCGGTCGCACCTGGCTCGTGAGTCGCGGCGCTGCAGGAACACGCGCCGATGCAGGCAGCTTCTCGCCTGCATTGAGCGCCGACGGGCGATACGTGGCTTTCGTGTCGATGGCCACAAACCTCGGCGCCACGGACCGAAATAGCGACAGCGACATCTACATTCATGACGTGGCGACGGGCGCGACGACGCTCGTGAGCGCCACGGCGCGACGTGAAACGGCCAACAGCGGGAGCCGCCGGCCGGCGTTGTCGGCCGACGGACGGCTCGTCGTGTATCAGTCGGTCGCATCGAATCTCGGATCGGCAACCGAGTGCCCTCCCACCTCGCAAGATACGAACCTCCTGCCGGACATCTACGTCTTCGACCGAAGCACGCGGTGCGTCACACGAATCAGCGGCTCGCCGGCGGCCGACTGGTGGTCACCGAGCGTGGCAGCAGCGATCGACGGAGCAGGAACGATCGTCCTGTTCTCGTCGACCCAGCCCGTCGATGCCGAGGTCACGACCGATTTCAATCTGTTCGCGCGCCTGATCCTCGGGCGAGGAGCGGGACACGTGCGCCGAAGCCCCCCTCCCTAGGTTGTCACTGCCGGACGCGTTCAAGGGATACCGGTGTAGAATCCTCACCGAATGCGTCCTCCGTTCTCGCGGCTCGGCGCGTATCAGGTGATCTCCTCACTGGCCGCTGGCGGCATGGGTGAGGTTTATCTGGCGCGCGACACGCGTCTCCCGCGCGAGGTCGCAATCAAGGTCCTCCCAGCGGATCACGCCCTCGACGAGCGGCGCCGCCAGCGTTTCCTGCGCGAAGCGAAGCTCCTCTCCTCTCTCAGTCACCCGCACATCGTCACCATTCACGAGCTCGACAGGGAGGGCGATGTCGATTTCATCGTGATGGAACTCGTCCACGGCGCGAGCCTCGACGCGCTGATTCCAGCAGGGGGTCTTCGGCCGGGCGAACTGCTCCGTATTGCGATCCCGGCGGCCGACGCGGTCGCCGCGGCGCACGCGCGGGGCATCATCCACCGTGATCTCAAGCCGGGCAACATCATGATCCGCGACGACGGCGCGATCAAGGTGCTCGACTTCGGCCTCGCGAAGCTGACGGAGGTCGATGAAGAGGACGCGCGGCCCCCGACCGTCTCCGATCTGGGTCGCGAAGGCGTGAGTGCTCCCAGCCGCGCCGCGGGCACCGCGGCGTACATGGCCCCGGAACAAGCGGTCGGCGGCAAGGTCGATGCGCGCAGCGACGTCTTCAGCTTTGGCGCAACGCTGTATCAGATGGCCACCGGCACGCGCCCATTCAAAGGCGAGTCGGCCGTCGAAACACTCGAGGCCGTACTGCGGTCGGAGCCGACGCCGCCACGGCAGATCGTGCCCAACCTGCCGCGCGATCTCCAACGACTGATTCTGCGCTGCCTGCGAAAAGACCTGGACCGCCGCTACCAGACGATGCTCGATGTTCGAAACGAGCTGCTGGAGATCGAGCAGGACCTGAAATCGAGTCACGGGCTGCCCTCGGCTGCTGTGGAACGCCGATCCCCGGCCGCACCATGGATCGCCATTGGGGCGATTCTGCTGCTCGTTTCGGCGGGTTTGGTCTGGTGGCCGCGCGGCCATGTCGCCGTGCCACCGATGCGGGTGCTCCCGGTCACGAGCCTCGAAGGGCACGAGACGATGCCGACGTTTTCACCAGATGGTACTCACGTGGCGTTCGCCTGGGAGGGTGACAAGCAGTCGGGAAACGTTGATATCTATGTGGCGCTGATCGGTTCTCCCACAGTGCGGCGGGTCACGACCGATCCGGCGATGGACGTATTCCCGAGCTGGTCCCCGAACGGTCGTCGCCTGGCATTCGTTCGCCAGCTGAACGACCATGCCGGCCGGGTGTACATCATGTCGCCGTCCGGCGGCGATGAACGGAAGTCGATTGACTTCGATGTGCATTTCGATCGCCTCGGCAGATTCGGCCAGCTCTCCTGGTCGCCCGACGGGCAGTACATCGCAGCGGCGAGATCGTCCACCCAGAGGCCCGGAGAGCACCGGCATTTATGTCCTTCCGGTGCAGGGCGGCAGTCCGCGTCTGGTGACGCGGACGGTAGCGCCCAGGAGCGATCGCGATCCGGCGTTTTCGCCGGACGGCCGTCGACTCGCGTACTTCTCGTGCGACAACTGCTGCTGGAGCGGCTGCGATGTCATGAGCCTCGACTTGAACAGCGAGCTCACTGCTGCTGGAGACCCGCGCCGGCTCACGTCCCTTGCGACCCAAATGGAGGGAGCTGCCTGGGCTCCCGACGGCAGAACCATTGTATTCGGGAGCGTCACGGCCGGGTTCCAGTATCTCTGGCGTGTCGACGCCGGGGGTCGCCTTCCTCCGGAACGGCTCGAGGTGGCGGGGCTCGGAGCGCGAGCACCGGCTACGGTGCCTGCTCGCGATCAGCTGGTGTTCAGCCGGTCGAGGCATAACGAAGATATTTATCGCATTGGCCTCGAGGGCAATCCCCAATCGATCGCGGCCTCTTCGTTTTCGGAGCACAGGCCCGTGTTCTCCCCGGACGGCCGCTTTGTCGCTTACTGCTCCGCCCGTTCTGGGGAGACCACCGACATCTGGGTGGCTGGCTCCGACGGCTCGAGCGCGCGGCAGCTCAGCCAGGGTCTCAGCGACTCCTGCGGCGCCTCCTGGGCTCCAAGTGGACGGACGATTGCCTTCTCGTCCGTGGTGGAGGGCCACCGAAATATCTGGACAGTCGATATCGACGGCGGCAACCTCCGTCAGATCACTACCGGTCCAGGCAAGCGGGGGTACCCCGCATATTCGAGGGACGGTGTCTGGATCTATTTCAGCAAAGCGGGACCGCAGGGCTTCGACATCTGGCGTATTCCATCCGATGGCGGACCGGAGCAGCCGGTCACGCGGGACGGTGGATACATAGCTTTCGAGACGACAGACGGCAGGAG
>Ga0183260_10002825_pt1 | contig 14241 bp, 14 predicted proteins | sample AntDrymUQ4972206_2_FD_129768 | JGI IMG/M metagenome (GOLD analysis project Ga0183260, IMG submission 129768) | Polar desert sand microbial communities from Dry Valleys, Antarctica - metaG UQ497 (22.06) (version 2) (version 2) | ecosystem: Environmental > Terrestrial > Soil > Desert | place... | reverse complement strand
TCGTCCTGCGCGTCGCCGACGCTCAGGCCGCCTGACGCTGGCCGTTCGATCGAGGGCGCCTCGTTGCAGCGGTTTGCGCGTCCTGGGCCGTGGGTAGGTTTCGTCGCATGGAGCTATCACTACTACTCATCGTCATCGGGATCATTCTTGCCGTGTTCGTGCATTACGCGCTCGGCATCGTCTGCATCCTGGTCGGCCTCGTTCTGCTCATCTGGCCGCGTATCACCGCGGCTCGACGGGTCTAGCCGGGTCGGTCGCAAACCAACGGGGAGCTTCCTCCCGCCGCTACTCGTGGCGGCGGGGAGACGGCTGCCATAGGAGGACAGCATGTCCATCGTCACCATCCTGATCATCATAATCCTGGTCCTGCTCGCGATCTACCTCTTCAGAAGGGTCTTCTAGCCCCCGGGGGTGGCACGCAATGCGCAACCTGATTTGGATCGTCTACCTGATCGTCGGGGTCGTCGTCGCCGCCGGCGACGACTACTTCAAGAACGTCGATAAGTTCGTCGACGTTCTTGAGGCAATTCTGGCGGTGCTGCTATGGCCCCTGCTGCTGTTCGGGGTCGACATCAACCTGAACTAGCGGCCGGCGTCAGCTACTGCCTGGGCGCGGGAACTGGGCGCCCATCAGCCGGTCCCACATCCGGTCGCTGACCAGTGCGCGCTGGCCGAGCGCGAGACGCGCGGAGGCGGTGACCGGGTAGCGCGTCTTGGGGCGCCGCGCGGTGATCGCCTTCTCGATCTTCGCGGCGACGACCTCGGGGCCGCCGCCGAGGCGCGCGAGGCCACCCTCATAGACATCGGCGGTGCCCTGCGCGACGGCGTCGTTGAACTCCGCGTACGGGCCCTCGGCGTCAGTCTCGTCGACGCTCGCCGCACCGACCTCGCCGAACTTCGTCGTGATCAGGCCCGGCTCGATCAGGATCACGTCGACCCCGAAGTCCCGGACCTCGAAGCGCATCGCGTCCGAGAACGCCTCGACCGCGTACTTGGTGCCGTGATAGGCGCCGCCGCCGGGGAAGACGAGCTTGCCTCCCATCGAGCTGATGTTGACGATCTTGCCCCAGCCCTGGCGCCGCATCCCCGGCAGCGCGAGCTGGCACATCCGCAGCAGGCCGAAGACGTTGGTCTCGAACTGGCGCCTCACGACGTCCATCGGGACGGTCTCGACCGCTCCGCTCTGGGTATAGCCGGCGTTGTTGACCAGGACCCCGACGGCGCCCTCGGCCTGCTCGACGGCGGCGACCGCGGCCTGCATCGAGGCCTCGTCGGTGACGTCGAGCGCCAGCGTGTTGCAGCCCTTGCGCGCCAGGTCCTCGATCGACTCCGCGCGCCGCGCCGTCGCGTAGACCGTCCAGCCGCGGTCGACCAGGTGCTCTGCCGTTGCATGTCCGATCCCCGACGAGCAGCCGGTGACCAGGACGGCCTTGGAAGCCTCGGGCATGGGTGGCACTCTATCCTCAACCGCCGTGCGAGCGGTGACTTTTCAGGCTCCCGGCGAGGTCCGGCTCGAGGAGCACCCCGAGCCCGGGCTCGAGTCCGCCGACGACGCGATCATCCGCGTCGAGGCGACGGGGATCTGCGGCTCGGACCTCCACATCTACCACGGCCGCGTCGCGATCGAGCCCGGCTTCGTGATCGGCCACGAGTACGTCGGCACGGTGACCGACGTCGGCGACGCGGTCAGCGAGGTCGCGGTGGGCGACCGCGTGTTGGGCTGCTACGGGACGGCCTGTGGCGGATGCTTTTTCTGCCGCCGCGCCGAGTACCACAAGTGCGACGCAGGCCGGGTCTTCGGGCACGGCGCGGCGCTGGGGTCGCTGCAGGGAGCACAGGCGGAGCTGCTGCTGGTCCCAAATGCCAACCTGACCCTGCGCCGCGTGCCCGAAGGGCTGTCCGACGACGCGGCGCTGTTTGCCGGCGACGTCGCGGGCACCGCCTACCACGCGATCGCCGAGGCCGGCTTCGAGCCCGGCTCGACGGCGGCGGTCCTGGGGCTCGGCCCGGTCGGGCTTTGCGCGGTGCAGATGGCGCGCGCCGCCGGCGCCTCGCTGGTCGTCGCGGTGGATAGCGTCGAGGAGCGGCTGCGGTTCGCGGAGTCGTTCGGGGCCGTCCCGGTGCATCTGACCGAGGGTGACCCCCGCGGCGAGGTCAAGCGCCTCACCGAGGGGCGCGGCGTCGACCTCGCCGTCGACGCCGTCGGGCACCCCGACGCGCTCGACCTCGCATGCCGGCTGGCCCGCAAGGCCGGAAGCGTCTCGGTGACGGGCGTCTACACCGAGCGCACCGAGGTCCACATGGGGGTCGTCTGGATCAAGGCGCTGACGCTGCGCAGCGGGCACGCCAACGTGATCGGCCACCTCGACCGCGTCCTGGCGATGCTCGGCTCCGGAGTCGTCGACCCGACCCCGCTGGTCACCCACCGGATGGGTCTCGACGAGGCGCCGGAGGCCTACGCGGCGTACGACCGCCGCGAGGCGCTCAAGATCGTCCTTTCGCCCTGAGCCCGTCTCTCGCGTCGACCTTCGCCGAGCCCCGATCGTCCTCGGGGCGGGGAATGGTTACTCCTCGAAGGGGTAGGCGAGCTGGACGTGGGTTCGCGCCACGGCGACGAACGATCGCACGCCCGCGGCGGGCCCCGGAGACGCCCCGTTAAGCGGCCCGATCTCCGCATTGACGAGGGGGATGAAGTCGAGATCGCCCCTGTTTAGGAAGTCGGACAGGCGGCTGCGATAGCCCTCTCGCGGCAGCGTCAGGTCACCGACGATGCGATGCCGGGCCGTTTCCAAGACCACTCGTTCGACACGGGTCTCCATGCAGGCGGTTATATCGGCTTTCGGCGCGGCCGGCTTGAGCTAGGCCGAATCGCCGTGCACGCCCGCGTCCGACGACCGGCCGGCCAGCGGCTCTGGCTGACCGGCGCGCACCGCCTCGAGCTGGGCTGCGATCGCGAGCCCGAGAAACAGCGCCAGCGCGGTCAGAAACGCCCACAGCAGCAGGCCGATCACTCCGGCGAGCGGACCGTAGGTCTCGCCGAACTCCTTGCTCGCACCGAGGTAGAGGGTGAGCAGGCCCGTGAACGCGAACCACAGCAGCACCGAGAGCGTCGACCCGAAGGCAAGCCACGAGAAGGCCGGTTGGTGTCGCCGCGGCGAGACCTTGAACAGCAGCCCGACGGCGGCGGCGACGAGCGCGGCGCCGAGGGGCCAGCGCCCGATCGACCACAGCGTGTCGAGCGTCGAGCTCCAGCCGGTGACGTCCGTGAGCGCATCGCCGAGCGCCGAGCCGGGGACGAGGAGGATGAACGCGGCGCTGGTCGCGAGGCCCGCCGTCAGGGCGAGGATCGTCGCGACGCCGTACTTGGCGAGCGCGGGACGGTCGCGCTCGACGCCGTAGATGCGGTTCGCCCCGCGCTCGATCTGACCCATCGCCGTCGCCGCCGAGATCAGCGCTGCGACCCCGCCGATCAGCAGCGCGGTCTCGGCGTCCTCGTGGGCGCTCGACGATCCCTGCTGCAGGCTCTGGGTCAGCAGGTCGCTCGCCGGGCCCGGCGCGAGGTCGCGCATCGTCTGGGTGAGCACGTCGGTGAGGTTCTGCTGCCCCAGCAGCGTCGCGAGGCCGACGATCGCGATCAGAGCCGGGATCACCACGAGCATGAGCTGGAACGCGAGCGCGCGCGAGTGGCTGAACCCGTCGGCGTAGCGAAAGCGCACGAACCCATTGCGGACCAGCGCCCGCAGCCCGGTCTCGCGCAGCGTCTCGACCGCGTCGTCGCCCTCGAGCTCGTAGGTGTCGGGAACTCTCGCGGCGGTGCTCACCGCAGTCTCCTACCCACCCGCGGCTCAGACCAGCCGCTCGAGCACGTCGACGCCGCGCTGCGCGAAGGCGTCGATCTCGTCCTTGCTCTGCGTGCCGGCCGCTTCGGCATAGGCGCAGGCCGAGCGCCCGGCCGTCGAGATCCCGAATCCGGCGTCGCGCGCCGCGGCGAGGGCAGCGGGAGCGATGTCGTCGCCGAAGCCGGGCATCCCGACCTCGCTGCTGTCGACCCACGCACTCGGCAGCTCGCGGTCGAGGTCGGTGACGACGGCGACGTACTCGTGCTGGACGTCCACCGGGCTCGACCACTCGAGCCAGGCCAACGACCCCTCGCGCCCCGAGCCGGGAAGGGATCCCGTCGCGACGCTCGTGGCCGTGCCGGGAAGCGGCAGCTGGATGTGGCGGGTGTGAAACGCCGCCGGCGCCTCGGCCGTGAGGCCGCGCGACTCGGCATAGGCTGCGATGCCGTCGTCTCCCTCGCCGCCGGCGAGCTTGAGCAGCAGGCCGACGATCCGGCCGTGGCGGCGACCCGTCGACCACTCGGCGTGCGCGGCCGCGCTGGGGCCGTCTGGCGCACCCGACCCGGCGATCTCCTCGAGGACCTCGTCGCGGATCCTCCCCGCCACCCGGCCGCCGGAGCGCGCCAGCAGGTCGAGGTGCTCGTGGTTGACCTCGCCGTCGGTCGCCTGGCCGCGCCATTGCGGCGTCTCGCACGTAAAGACGCCGGACTCGAGCTTGAAGCCGAAGTCGGGCGGCGTCTCGTGCGCGATCCAGTCGACGAGCTTGGGCGAGAAGAGCTGGTAGAGCCAGTTTTCATCCTGGCCCGTCGCGTAGTCGATGATGTAGCGGCGATCGAGCTCCGCGCTCTCGAACTTCGCCTGCTCGCGCGGTCGCTGGTCTCCACCCCAGTAGTAGAGGCCCATGGTGAGCTCGTCGGGACGACAGCACAGCATCGGCACGTAGCCGACCGACTCGGGCAGGCGGCAGACCATGATCGTGTGCTGGCCTGCGATCTCGACCCCGAACGTCTGGCCGTAGACGGCCTGGTGGCGCAGGCGTCCCGGAGCGCCGCCCGGCAGCTTTCCCGCCAGCGACCAGACGGCGTGGCGCACGGGACCACTTTGCTGCTCGGCTGGCGGGGCGCCCGGGTAGGGAGACTCCGCGCTCAAGACCAAGCCGTGCTGGGCGGCGTAGTCGCGCAGCAGCGCCTCGCTGCGCCGCAGCCCCTCGATAGCCTCGCGCTCGACGTCCCCGTTCATGGGTTCGCCAGCCTATATCGGTCTCCTCGCGTCGTTGGGCGCTGCTGCGCGCTTACGATGCTCCTCCCTATGCGATTCGTCTCGCGCCTTGCATTGTCGGCCTCGATGGCGAGCCTGTGGCTTGCCGCATCGCTGGGGCCCGTCGACTCGGCCCAGGCGCAGCTCAGCTGCGTCGGCGACCTGCCGGGGAGCATTCCCGCCCCCGTCGAGAGCGACGAGCGGCTGACCTTCGGAATCTTCCCGGGCGGCCCGGCGGGTGTGATAGCGGGGCCGCGCCCGCCCGCGGTGCCGGAGGATCAGACGAAGATCGATGCCGCGCTCGGCCAGCTCAGCGCGGACCGGCCGTTCGTCGTTCACCAATACATGGAGTACACCGCCCCGGCAGATAGCGAGGAGCAGCTGCCCGCAGCCGAGGCGACCACCACCTACTACGCGAGCCACGGGCTGGGGGTGGAGTGGGTGCTTCGCTACCGGCCGGTCAACGCTCCCGACGTCGGCGGCTACGTCGACTTCGTACGCGAGGCCGTGCGCCGCCTCGGCTCCCTTCCCTCCGTCGAGGCGATCCAGGTCACCAACGAGGCCAACTTCACCGTCGCGCCCGACGCGGCCGACGGTGCCTACGCGGGGGCTCCCGATGCGCTCGTCGCGGGGGTCGTCGCGGCAAAGGACGAGGCGCTCTCGCGCGGCGCGCTGGGCCTCGAGATCGGCTTCAACTGGTTCTACCGCACCGATCCCGCAAGCGAGCAGGCCTTCTGGTCGGGCCTGGGAGCTAAGGGCGGCGCGCAGTTCGCGGAGGCGGTCGACTGGGTCGGGCTCGACGCCTACCCCGAGACCTTCTTCCCACCTGCGAACACGTCGCGCCGCGGCTCGATGGTCAACGCGATGTCGGTGCTGCGCGAATGCCTGATGCCGCTCGCCGCGATCCCTGCTTCGACGCCGATCCACGTAACCGAGAACGGATGGCCGACCGCTCCAAACCGCTCCTATGAGGAGCAGGAGCGCGCGCTGCGCGAGATGGTCCTGGCGGTGCACGATTTCCGCGCCGTCTACAACGTCACCGACTACCGCTGGTTCACGCTGCGCGACTCCAACTCCTCCGATCCCAACTTCCAGCAGCAGTACGGCCTGATGCGCGACGACTACACGCCGAAGCCGGCCTTCGGCGCATACCGCGACCTGATCGCGGCGCTCGGGACCGGGGCACCGGGGTCGCTGGGCGCCGATTGCGCGATTCCGATCAACGGCACGCCGGGACGCGACGAGCTCGACGGCTCGGCCGGCGGCGACCTGATCGATGGAGCCGGCGGCCGGGACCGGATCCGGGGGCTGGCCGGCGACGATTGCCTCACGGGAGGACTCGGGCGCGATCGCGTCAGTGGAGACGACGGGGCCGACCGGCTTCACGGTGGCGCGGGGCGTGACCGGCTACGGGGTGCGGCGGGCGACGACCGGATCGATGCGCGTGGCAAGGGCCCCGACCGCGTGCGCTGTGGACCCGGACGCGATGTCGCGCTGCTGGATCCACGCGACCGCGCTCGCGGCTGTGAGCGGGTCCGCGCCTAGGCTCCGGCCGCCGCACGCTCGCGTTCGACGAGCACCCGGCGCAGGATCTTCCCCGACGGCGACTTCGGGATCTCGTCGGTGACCTCGACCAACCGGATGCGCTTCTGCGGCGCGACCTGCTCGCCGACCCACTCCATCAGCGCGTCGGCGTCGATGTCGTCGCCCGCGGCGACGACGTAGGCCTTCGGCAGCTCGCCGGCCTCCTCGTCGGCGACCCCGATCACCGCGACGTCGCCAACGTCGGGATGGGTGATCAGTAGCGCCTCGAGCTCGGCGGGGGCGACCTGGTAGCCCTTGTACTTGATCAGCTCCTTGAGCCTGTCGACGATCGAGTAGAAGCCGTCGCCGTCGCGGATCGCGACGTCGCCCGTGTGCAGCCAGCCGTCGTCGTCGACGGTGTGTGCGGTCGCCTCGGGGTTGTTGAGGTAGCCGGCCATCACCTGGGGGCCGCGGATCCACAGCTCGCCGCGTTCGCCCTCGGCGACGTCCTCGCCCGACTCGGGATCGACGATCCGGCACTCGGTGCCGGGCAGCTCGCGCCCGATCGAGCCGGGGCGGTTCTCGCCGTCGGGACGGATCAGATGCGTGACCGGGCTCGTCTCCGTGAGCCCATACCCCTGGATCACCTTGCAGTCGACGCGCTCCGCTACGCGCTCGGCGAGCTCGGCGCCGAGCGGAGCGGCGCCGGACATGATGATTCGCAGGGAGGAGAGGTCGCGGCCGTCGACCGCCGGGTGCTTGCCGAGCGCGAGCGCGATTGGCGGCACGACATAGGCGAGGCTGACGGCGTGCTTCTCGAGCAGCTCGAGGAACTGGTCGAGGTCGAAGCGCGGCATCGTCACGATCGTCGCTCCGGCTCTCAGGCCCTGGTTCATGATCACCGTCATCCCGTAGATGTGAAAGAACGGCAGCACGCCGATCAGTGTGTCCTCGGGATCGATCGGAAACGCCTCCTGGACCTGGGTCAGGTTGGCGACCAGGTTGCGGTGGGTGAGCATGACGCCCTTCGGCAGCCCGGTCGTGCCGCTTGAATAGGGCAGCACGGCGAGGTCCTCGCCGGGGTCGATCTCAACATCGGGAGCATCGTCGGGGTCTCCGAGCAGCTCGGCGAACGCCGTTGCGCCCTCGGTCTCCCCGACGACAAAGACTTCCTCGGTCCCCGCCCGCCCGGCGGCCTCGCGCGCCGCTTCGAGAAACGGCGGAACGGTGACGAGGAACTTGGCGCCCGAGTCCTCGAGCTGGTGGGTCAGCTCGTTGGCGGTGTAGAGCGGGTTGACCGTCGTGCAGCGGCCGCCCGCCGATGCGGCGCCGTGAAAGGCGATCGCGTACTCGGGCAGGTTCGGCATGTAGACGGCGAGCACGTCGCCCTTGCCGAAGCCCCGCGCCGCCAACCCGGCGGCGAGCGCACGAACGGCGTCGGCGAGCTCGCCGTAGGTGAGCGTGCGGCCGCTGGCCCCGTCGATCAGCGCCGGCTTGTCGGCACGCTCGCCGGCGTGCTCGAGGACGAACGACGTGACGTCGGTCTCGGGGATCTCGACCGCGGCCTGCGAACTGTTCTTCATGCCAGCTCCGTTCGTGGGGGGCGGCAAACCTATCGCGGCGCCGGTCCGCTCAGTTGTACTTCTGCATCAACGATTCGATCGTCTTCAGCATGTCGGCGTCCCCGATGCTGTCGAAGGCGACGATGTCGTTGGGGTTGGAGGTCGGAGTCGGCAGGCAGGTCGGGAAGAACACCGGGTAGGCGAAGCTGAAGCCGTACTGCTCCTGCTGGCCCGCGCGCTCGCTGATGTAGGCCTCGCGCTTGGCGTTGGAGTAGTCGTTGATGTAGATGCAGCCCTCGCTGCGCGGCCGATGTTCGCCTGCGACTCCTCGACTACAGGCGTGGATTCGTTGACCTCGCCGCCCTCGCGGCCATGAGGCTCGCGCCACGCCGCGAGCTTTAGGGGGGCCCCACTCGTGAAGCTGTTCCCCTCTTTCCAAGCGGGTCCTCCTCGCTCGGGTCCGGCCCGGCGATGTAGCCGTCCAGTGACATCGAGATCTCGAATCGAAATGCCATCGCGTAGCGCCTCCTCGATCGTCGGTTCTATCAGGAAGACCCCTCTGGGCAGCCAAACTCATCGGCAGAGCTTGCGCTGCCTCTCGCCTACAGTCCCTCGGCGTGCGTGGGGACTCAGGGAGATCTGGCCGGCCGACATGGTGGCGCCCGCTGCTGTCTGTCGCGGTCTTCTCGGTGCTGCCGTTCGCCGTCTTTCTCAACGACAACCGCGCCGAGGCGCAGCTCGACTCTCGGTTGGCTCTCTACGCCCTAGTCGTCCTCGTGCTCGGCGTCGTCACGGTCGCCGTCGCCGATCGCCTGCGCGGCGCTTCGGCCCGCGAGCGCGCGGCGGTCGTGTTCGCGGTCGCCGCTTTCGCCTTCTTCCACTATCAGCTCGCCCTTTCGCTGGCCGAGCTGGTCGGCATTCCCGCTGACGCCGGGACGGTGGAGCTGGTGCTCTGGCTGGTCCTGTTCGCGGCGGCGATCGCGGTCGCCGTCCGCCTCTCCCGACATCCCGCCGCCTGGAACTACGTGGCCGTGGCGGGAGCCCTGCTGCTCGCGCTGCCGGTCATCCAGTACGGGGCTTTCGAGGCGGGTGCCTCGGACGCGACGGGGAGCGTCGACGAGGAGACGCGGACTCCAGGGGCCGGGCTCGAAACCAGCTCGAAGCCGTCAGCCCCGCTGCCCGAGCGGCGGCCTGACGTCTACTTCTTCCTGCTCGACGGCTACGCACGCGCCGACCAGCTCGAATCCACGCTCGGCTACGACAACTCGGGGTTCCTGCGCTCCCTCGAGGGCCGCGGCTTTCGGGTCCACGACGCGGCGACGGCCGCCTACCCGGCCACCTTTCTCTCGTTGGCCTCGACGCTGAGCATGGAATATTCCGCGCCCCCCGGGGAGGTCGGGGAATACGCGCCGTTCTACGACGCAATCGAGGGCGACAACGAGACCGTGCGGGCATTCCACGGCCTCGGCTACAGGTTCGTGTTCGCAACCGACTACTCGTCGTTCGACTGCGCCGACGAGGTCGATCTATGCCTCGAAGCCGAGGAGAGCGGGATCGACGTGCTGATCGGCGAGCGCGAGACGGCGATCCTGCGGGCTGCCCCGCTGGCCGAGGTGCTGCCCGCGGTCGGGGTCCACGCCAGCCCGCTGACCGGCTACCTCACGCCCGAAAGCGTGGTCGAGCGCGTCGAAGCGGAGCGCTCCGACGACCCTGTGTTCGTGTACAGCCACATCCTCGCCCCCCACCCGCCCTACCGCTACCTGCCGGGATGCGAGCTCAAGACCGACCTCACGAACCCCTCGTTGATCTATTGGGGCGAGGGGGAGGGCAGCGGCGGCGAGGAGTACACCCAGGCGGTCGAATGCATCAACCGCAGCCTGCTCGCAAGCGTCGACACGATCCTCGAGCGCCGGCGCGACGCCATCATCGTCATCCAGGGCGACCACGGCCCGAAGTTCGGGATCGACTTCCAGCGTCCACTGAGCGAATGGTCAACGGTTGAGCTACAGCAGCGCTTACCGATCCTCAACGCGCAGCGGCTACCGAGCTCCTGCTCGGGCACTGACGCTCGCGCGGAGCTTGCCGTGAACACGTTTCGCTACGTCCTCGGCTGCATCACCGGCCGCCCGCCGGACCCACTTCCGCCGCGCCATTTCATGGTTGATCTGGATCAGGGCATGGTCGAGCGGGTGGATGAAGCGGTGCTGGTTCCGCCGAATCGGTGAGCCGTTAATAGTCTCGTCGCGCGTGGTTGCCAGGGATCCACATCCGAGCATGACCGCTGCCAACGAGGATCTGGGACCGTTCGAGGTTCCACCAGAGCCAACCGCCGCTGAGCGTCAGGTGGCCGATCTGATCCAGATCGATACGGATCCGGAGACGGCCGCAGCCGTCCTGGAACGCGTGCCGCTGTGGTTTCACACGTTCTCGCTCGACGCGTCCAAGGGGCTCTACACCCGGGGCGTGGCCCGTGACCACCGCTACCGGATCCCGGCTCTGCCCGAGGACTTCAGCGGCATGAGCGTGCTCGACATCGGCACCTTCGACGGCTTCTACGCGTTCCTCGCCGAGGCTCGCGGGGCGAAACGAGTCGTGGCGGTCGACAACGAGCAGTACAGGAACTGGATCAGCTCGCGGTGGGGCGTCGAGCTCGAGGGAGGCGAGGGGTTCGACGCGATCCGCGAGCTGCTCGACTCCGAGGTCGATTACCGACACCTCGACGCATTCGATCTTGACGAGCTCGGTGAGACCTTCGATCTCATCCTCTGCTTCGGGATCCTGCACCGCGTGGAGAATCCGCTGGGGCTGCTGAAGATCCTTCGGCGACGCCTCGCGGGCGGCGGACGGGTGCTGCTCGAGACTCACGGGCCGGCGGATCAGAGTCTCGATTCCTCGGCGGCGGTCCACATCCCAGAGGCAGGAGAGGTCTATGCGCATGATGATTTCGTCTACTGGGGGTTCACAGCGGCAGGTCTGGACGCGATGGCCCGCCATGCCGGCTTCGAGGGCTTCGAGCTGATCGACGCACCGATGATCGACGGCCATCGGCGGGTGATCGGGGCGCTGCGCGGCGGGCCCGTCGACTAATCGCGGCGGCCCCCGACGTGCGTGGGACGGCAGTTCGTTCACGCGAGTAAAACATCCGCTTTGCAGGGCCTTAACAGCTCCAAGGGGTTTTAGTGGTCCTATACGGATTGATCGGAGATCGCCACGGCACTGCCCCCGCTATACGCACATCGACTCGGCCGCGACTACGGTCCGGACTCGTCGGCGGCCGCGCTTCGGCACACCCTGACCGGCCCGGTGGAGGGTCTCGAGACTGACGTCTGCTTGACGGCGGACGGTCGGCTGGTCCTCCTCCACGACCCCTTGCTCACGCTCGGGACCACCCTCGATGGCTGGGCGCATGAGAGGACCGCCCAACAGATCCGATCTGCGCTGATCCGTGACTCCTCGGGACGGCCGACGGCAGAGCATCCGCTGCTGTTGGAGGAGCTGTTCGAGCTGGTGCCGGAGACGACCCGTCTCCAGCTCGAGGTCAAGGCGCATGCCGATCCCAACCTTGCTCGCCGTACCGCGGAGGTGCTCACCGAGTCGCTTCGGGGCGAGCCGATCCGCGATCGGGTCGAGGTGATCAGCTTCCATGGCGAGGCATGCGCTGTCGCCGCGGCCGACGGGATCTTCTCCCGTCTCGTGATCTGGGCCGACTACGCGCCCGAGGCGCTCGCATCATGGGCCCATCGGACGGGAGTGCGCGGGATCTCGGTCGAGCACTTCCTGCTCACCAAGCAGCTCGTCGAGGTCCTGAGGGGCGCCGGACTGAGCGTGAACGCCGGTACCGTCAACCACCCTGAGCTTCTGAGCCGGGTGCTCGAGTTCGCTCCCGACGCGATCGGAACCGATCGCCCTCACGAGCTTCGCGCCGATGCCGAGACGCTTTCGGCCCTGGCGCTCAGCAGCTAGCGCGGGTGGTCCACCGCAGGGAGCGCGAGTAGCTTCAGCCTATAAGGGCTTGGCTTTGCATGGGCGCGGCTGGTTTCGAACCAGCGACCTCTCGCGTGTGAAGCGGTGGGCCTCAATGAACGTGGAGACCCAGCAAACCGCTCTCTAGAGCCGTTTCCGGTGCGAGCCGCAGATTGCGAGTGCGGCGCGGATGTGCGTGAATGCCTGCGGATGCCGTTGGGTGTGGGCACAAGGAGGCGCCTCAGTACCCGAACACCATGCACCTCCCTTGAGCCGAGAAGGTCGGCAAGGCTGGGGGGCCGAGTTGGTGGCGCCCCGTCCTGTCGGTCGCAACCTTCTCCGCGCTTCCGTTCGCGGTCTTCCTGAACGACAATCGCGCCGAGGCGGAGCTCGACCCCCCAACTCGCTCTGTATGGCCTCGTAATGTTCCTACGGGCGACCCCGTGGCCGAGGTGGCTGCCCGCCCTCGGAATTCACGGCAGTCCGCTGACCGGCCACCCCACGCCCGGAAGCGTGGTGCGGCGAGTTGAGCGGGAACGCTCAGATGACCCGTGTTCGTGGTACAGCTACATTCTCGCCCCGTACCCGCCCTACCGGGGAACCCGTGAGGTCTCGCGCAGTCCGGCGGCTCGCGAGCGTCTGCTATTTCGGTCGCCAAATCATTTTCGCACCGAGGAGCTCTGCCACCGTCACAAGCCGGAAACCGCGGTCCTTCAGGGTCTCGATGATTTGCGGCAGCGCGGCGACTGTCTGGCTTCTGGGGCCGCCGCCGTCGTGCATCAGAACGATCGAGCCGGCTTGCGCCCCGCTCACGACCCGTTGGTAGATCGTGCCTGAGCCGGGGAGCTGGTAGTCACTGGTATCGACATCCCACAGGACGCTGGTCATCCCCAGGCTGGATGCCGAATGGGCGAGTCCCGAGTTGATCACCCCCTCGGGGGGTCTGAAAAGGCATGGGTCGAAGCCGGCCGCGTGCTTGATCTGAGAACTCGCGCTTGCCAGGTTGGACCGGGATGCAAGAACGTCGTGGTGGAGGGTGTGGTTCCCGATCATGTTGCCCTGCCTCAGCATCCTCCGGAGGATCGCCTGTCGGCCGGAAATCTCCTGTCCGACGACAAAGAACGTCGCCTCGACGCCGTTGTGCTCGAGAATGTCGAGAACCTGAGAGCTGTAGGCGCTCGGGCCATCGTCGAAGGTGAGCGCAACTCGGTTTCCGGCACTGGGTCCTTGATCCACGACCGGGCGGCCCCCCAGCTTGCACCCCACGAGTCTCGGACGCTTGAGCTGCTCCGTGGCGGGTTCTCCGTCGGGGGTCTGGTCAAAGCAGGGAGGCGAACTGCCCTGCGCTTGCTTTCCGGAGCTGCGATCTGAGCCCGCGGAGAACAGAAGCGGAAGCGCGGGTGGCGGTTCCGGCGAAGGCGGGGGCGGCTGTCCGGGCTCGCCGGAGGGTCCGTCGCATGGCGCTTCGTTCCAGGCGGTGACCGCTGTCCACCGCAGCGTGCCGGGGTGGAGGTCGAGGTGCTGAAGGCTGATGCGGGCACGGAAGGCGTTGTCTTGCTTTTTGACCGCCTTTCCGACGACCTCGGGAGTCCCCTGCGGTCCCTCGGCGCCAAAGCGCGTCGAGACTAGCTCCGGCTTGCCGTCGTCGCCTGGCGCGAGGCACAACAGGCGGGCTTCGCCTTCCTCGTCGAGCGCCAAGCAGGCGTATTTCTGGGCGCCGGCGCTGGCGTCGGGACTTGGGCTCAACCCGTCGACAGCCCACGCGCCAGCGGTCTGAATTCGCAGTTCGAGGCTGGGGCCGGACTGCTCGACCTCAGCCCGCTCGATGTCGAGCGGACCGGCGGCGTCTCCCACGGGGTCGTGGCTATCGCTTGCCAGAGCCGGGGCGGGAATCGCCGAGGCGCAAACGACAAGGCCCAACCCGCAGGTCGCCCGTACCCGTCGCGACAAGATGCTCATAGCCCACTCTAGGCGCCCCGGTTGCTGCCGCGCAACCCATGATTTGACTCAGGAGGGACGGTCAAGAAGAAGAAGAAGTAGCCGGACCATGGGCGCGGCTGGTTTCGAACCAGCGACCTCTCGCGTGTGAAGCGGTG
>Ga0183260_10002824_pt1 | contig 14242 bp, 14 predicted proteins | sample AntDrymUQ4972206_2_FD_129768 | JGI IMG/M metagenome (GOLD analysis project Ga0183260, IMG submission 129768) | Polar desert sand microbial communities from Dry Valleys, Antarctica - metaG UQ497 (22.06) (version 2) (version 2) | ecosystem: Environmental > Terrestrial > Soil > Desert | place... | reverse complement strand
GGCGTCCGGCGGTCGCCGCCCTTGCCACCCTTGGCGCCCTTGCCCTCACGTATCTCGCGTTCCCGCTCGCGCTCGCGCACCTCGCGGGCGTTCGCGCAGGACTCCCGCTGCTTCTCGTCCTGACTCTTCTGGTTGCCGCAGTCGTGATGAGCCCAGGCAGGCGCGGCCGCGACCGCGCCGAGCAGGGCGAGAGTGGGGAGAACTGCACGAGCGCGCATGACCGACCTCCGGGCTTGGTACTGGCCTTATTACGCCGTGCGGGGCCACTCTCCTGCTGCGTGCGGCGCAGTGGCGCGCGGTCCGTTGGTGCCCGCGCCGTACCCGTCAGTAACATCCGCCCTGCGCACGACGACGACCAACGGGAGGCAGGCACGTGAAGGCGATCCTCGAGGCGATCCTCGCCGGCGACACCCCGGGCGAGGAGTTCGCGGCCTTGGCGGTGCCCGAGTCCTACCGCGGCGTGGTGGTCCGCAAGGACGAGCAGGAGATGTTCGCCGGGCTAGCGATGCGCGACAAGGACCCGCGCACGTCGCTGCACATCGACGAGGTCTCGACACCGGAGCTGGGCCCGGGCGAGGCGATCGTCGCCGTGATGGCTAGCGCGGTGAACTACAACACCGTCTGGACCTCGATCTTCGAGCCGGTCTCGACCTTCAAGTTCCTCGAGAAGTACGGCCGGCTCTCCCCGCTCACCAAGCGGCACGACCTGCCGTACCACGTGGTCGGCTCCGACCTGGCCGGCGTCGTGCTGCGGACCGGACCCGGCGTCAACGTGTGGAAGCCCGGCGACGAGGTCGTCGCGCACTGCCTGTCGGTCGAGCTGGAGAGCCCGGACGGTCACGACGACACGATGCTCGACCCGGAACAGCGCATCTGGGGCTTCGAGACCAACTTCGGCGGCCTCGCCGAGCTGGCCCTGGTGAAGTCCAACCAGCTCATGCCCAAGCCGGCCCACCTGTCGTGGGAGGAGGCGGCCTGCCCGGGTCTCGTGAACTCCACGGCCTACCGGCAGCTGGTGTCGAAGAACGGCGCGGACATGAAGCAGGGCGACGTCGTCCTGATCTGGGGCGCGAGCGGCGGCCTCGGGTCCTACGCCACGCAGTTCGCGCTCAACGGCGGCGCGATCCCGGTGTGCGTCGTCTCCTCGCCGGAGAAGGCGCAGCTCTGCCGCGCGATGGGGGCTGAGCACGTCATCGACCGCAGCGCCGAGGGCTACAAGTTCTGGAAGGACGAGCAGAACCAGGACCCGAAGGAGTGGCAGCGCTTCGGTGCCAAGATCCGCGAGCTGACCGGCGGTGAGGACCCGGACATCGTCTTCGAGCACCCGGGTCGCGAGACGTTCGGCGCCAGCGTCTACGTCGCGCGCAAGGGCGGGCTCATCGTGACGTGCGCGTCGACGAGCGGGTACCTGCACCAGTACGACAACCGCTACCTCTGGATGAACCTCAAGACCATCAAGAGCTCGCACTTCGCCAACTACCGCGAGGCGTGGGAGGCCAACCGGCTGATCGCGAAGGGCGCGATCCACCCGACCCTGTCCAAGGCGTACCCGATGGAAGAGGTCGGGCAGGCGGCGTACGACGTGCACTCCAACGCCCACCAGGGCAAGGTCGGCGTGCTGTGCCTGTCGCCTCAGGAGGGGCTCGGCGTCCGCGACACCGCGATGCGCGAGCAGCACGAGGCCGCGATCAACCGCTTCCGCAACGCCTGAGAGTCTCGCCATGGAGCTGACGACGTACGACGACGTCGAGGCGTACGCCGCTCGCGTGCTGCCACGGCTCGAGGCCGACGAGGCGCGGTTCAACCTCGCCATCGCGGTGCTCGGGTCGCTGCGGTCCGGTCGGACGGTGCCCGACCGAGCCCCGCTCCTCGCCGTGGTCGGCCCCGACGACGTCGCCGTGCTGCACACGCCGCCGCACGGACTGCTGCTCACCGGGCTGCCGGACGGCGCGGCCGCCGCGATCATCGACGCCGTCCTCGCCGGGGGCTACCGCCCGCCGCTGGTCGTTGGCCCACCGGAGGCGGTCGAACCGGTCGCCCAGGAGTGGGAACGGCGGTCCGGCGCGACCCGCGCCGACGTACGCGCGCAGGGCATCTACGCAGTGCGCGAGCTCGTCCCTCCGCCGAAGGTCGCCGGGGCCGCGAGGGTCGCTACCGCCGAGGACGCCCCGCTGATCCACGAGTGGCAGGTGGCGTTCAGCGACGAGCTCGACCTGCAGCCGCTGCCGCGGCGTCCGCAGACCGACGCGCGGACGCGCAGCGGCGACTTCACCCTCTGGGCCGTCGACGGCGAACCGGTCGCCTTGGCCGGGGTCGGCGGCCGTACGACGCGCGGCGCGCGCATCGGCCCGGTCTACACCCCGCCGGGGCGCCGGGGCCGCGGCTACGGGGCAGCTGTGACGGCGGCGGCCACCCAGCGCTGCTTCGACCAGGGTGCCGAGCGCTGCTTCCTCTACACCGACCTGGCCAACCCGACGTCCAACGCCATCTACCAGCGGCTCGGGTACGAGCGAGTGGGCGACTCCCTCGAGGTCACCTTCGTGGCGTCGCCCGTCTGACCCGTTACGGTGTTCGCCTCCGCCGACCGACGCGAGGAGCGACGACGCCGTGGCCACCCGCAAGAAGCAGATCGAGCAGGCAGAGGACGAGGTCTCGCTCGCGGCGGACCAGGCCAGCAAGGCCTCGGTCGAGGCCGAGGACGCGGCCGACGACAAGGGCACGCAGAAGGCAGCGAGCCGGCGCGCGACGACAGCGGCGAAGACGGCGCGGTCGCGGGCGAAGAAGGTCGACACGATCGACGCCACCGACGAGGCGCGTCGGGCGACCGCAGCGGAGGCGAAGGCCATTGCTGCGGTCGACGAGGACGACCCGCTGCTCGACACCGCGATCCGCCAGATCGAGGCCGGCGCGACCGAGGAGCAGCCGTACGGTCAGCCGGGCCGCCCGCTCGCCCCGCGGTCGCCGCTGCGGATCGGGTTCTCTGCTGCGGTCGGCGTCGCGATCGCCTACGGCCTGCTCAACGCCCTCATCGCTGTCCGCAGCATCCTCGTGCTGATCCTCGTCGCGGCGTTCCTCGCCATCGGCTTCAACCCCGTGGTCGAGTGGATTCAAGCGCGCGGGATGCGCCGCGGCCGGGCGGTCGCGATGGTCTTCGCCGCGATCCTGCTGGTCTTCGTCGGCTTCGGCGCCGCAATCGTGCCGCCGATCGCCGACCAGGGGACGCAGCTGTTCGAGCAGCTGCCGGAGTACGCGACCGAGCTGCGGGAGAACAAGCAGTTCCGCGAGCTCGACGAGAAGTACGACATCGTCACCAAGCTGCAGGAGAAGGTCGACCAGGCTCCCGAGGAGGGCATCGGCCTCGTTGGCGGTGCGTTCGGGCTCGTGAAGGGCATCTTCAACGCGGTCTTCACGACGCTCACCGTGCTGATCCTGACGCTCTACTTCCTGAGCTCCTATCCGAGCATCAAGCGGTCGACGTACCGGCTGATCCCGAGGTCGAGGCGCCCCCGCGTGGGACTGCTCGTCGACGAGGTGCTGACCCGTGTCGGCGGATACGTCCTCGGCAACATCGCGACGTCGATCGTCGCCGGGGTCGTCGCGTTCACGTTCCTCGTCATCGTCGGCGTCCCCTACCCCGTGGCGCTGGCGATGCTGGTCGCGCTGCTGGACCTCATCCCGTTGATCGGCGCCTCGCTCGCCGCGCTCATCTGCGTCGCGGTGGCCTTCTTCGTATCCGTGCCCGTGGGGCTCATAACAGCGGCGTTCTTCCTCGTCTACCAGCAGGTGGAGAACTACGTGCTGATCCCGCGAGTCATGAAGCGCACCGTCGACGTCTCGCCCATCGTGACCGTCATCGCGGTGCTCATCGGCGGCACCCTGCTCGGTGTCGTCGGCGCGCTGCTGGCCATCCCGGTCGCGGCAGGGATCCAGCTGATCGGCAACGAGGTGCTGCTCCCCCGCCAGGACGCGATGTGACCCAGACGATGCCGGCGATCCGGCTGCATGCGATCGGCCAACCACCCACGCTGGACGCGGTCCCGGTCCCGGCACCCGGCCCGCACGACGTGCGGGTCGCGGTCCGCGCCTGCGGGCTGTGCGGGTCCGACGTGCACCTCGTGCACGGCGTCACGCCGACCGGCCCGCTCCCGCTGATCCTCGGTCACGAGCCGTCGGGCGTCGTCGACTCGGTCGGCGAGCAGGTCACCGACTGGTCGCCGGGCGACCGCGTCTGCATCGCCGCCGGGTACGGGTGCGGCGACTGCCCCGCCTGCGAGGCTGGCCGGGAGAGCATCTGCCCGCGGCTGGAGATCCCGGGCATCACGCGCGACGGGTCGCAGGCGGCGTACGTCGTCGTCCCGGCGCGCAGCCTCATCGCGCTGCCGGACCGGGTGGACTTCGCGACCGGCGCGATCCTGATGGACGCCGTGTCGACGCCGTACCACGCGATCCGGCGATCCGGCGTACAGGCCGGACAGACGGCGGTCGTCTTCGGCCTCGGCGGTCTCGGCCTGCACGCGATGGCGATCCTCAAGCAGGTCGTCGGCGCGCACGTCATCGGTGTCGACCGCTACCCCGGCGCGTTGGCCCGCGCGCCGCTCTTCGGCGCGGACGAGGTAGTCGACGCGAGCAACGGCAAGCCGGCCAGCGCGATCCGGATGCTCACGGGGGGCGGCGCCGACCACACCTTCGAGTTCGTCGGCTCGGCCGCGGTCGCCGACCAGGCGGTCAAGGCGCTGCGACCGGGCGGGACCTGCACGATCGTCGGCGTGACGCCGGAGCCGCTGCGCCTCCTGCCGCAGGCGCTTCTGGTCGACAAGGAGCTGCGCGTACAGGGCAGCTTCGGCTGTCCGAAGGACGAGCTCGTCGAGCTGGTCGGGCTGGTCGCCGACGGCGTGCTCGACCTGACCGGGACCATCACCCACCGGTTCCCGCTGGAGAACTTCGACATCGCGCTGCGTGTGCTCGAGACCAAGGCGGGCGACCCGATCCGGGTCGTCATCGAACAAGACGAATGACCGCGTGCCCTGCGCGCAGTCGCGACTAGCCTTCCGAGGGGATGCCGGCGAGGAAGTCGGTGACCGCGCTGTTGAACTCCGCCGGGGCCTCCATCGCGCTCAGGTGGCCGGCGTCGGGGATGCGGACGAGCTGGGCACCCGGGATCGTCTTGGCGATCAGCTCCGCCTCGGCCGGCGGCGACAGCGTGTCCTCCTCGCCGACGACGACCAGGGTCGGCACGTCGACGGTCGCGAGGTCGTCGGTGGAGTCCGGTCGCTCGGCCATCGCGCGCTGCGCCCACGCCACGGCGTAGGGCGGTGCCTTCTCGAGCAGCGCCTTCACCCGGCCGAGGACCAGCGCCCGTCGCTCCCGCGTCGTCTCGCCGAGCAGCGCCGGCAGCAGCTCGTCCACGAGCTGCGCGGACGTTCCGGCGGCCACGACCTCGTCGGCGATCCGCCGGCGGTTGGCCGCGGCCTCGGGCGAGTCGGCACCGATCTTCGTGTCGGCGAGGATCAGCGCGGAGACACGCTCTCGGTGCCGGCGCATGAAGGCCATCGCGACATAGCCGCCCATCGAAAGACCACCGAGGACGACCCGGTCGAGCTTGCGTGCGGAGAGCATCGTGGCGACGTCGTCGGCGACCTCGTCGAGCGACGGCTCGTCATGGCCGAGCTGCGTGCCGCCGAAGCCGCGCTGGTCCGGGGTGATGACGCGGTACGACGTGCCGAGCGCCTCGCGCTGCGGCATCCACATGGAGGCATTCAGCGGGAACGCGTGCAACAGCACGAGCGGCAGCCCGGTACCCGTCTCGATCACGTAAGGCTCTATCCGCACAGGCGCACCATAGTCCGGCGTCTCGCCGGCCGTCAGTCCGGCGTGCGCGGATCAGCCGGCCGTCAGTCCCCCGTCGACCACAAGCGCCTGACCGGTGACGTACGACGCGGCGTCACTCGCGAGGAAGAGCGCGGGTCCCACCATCTCCTCCGCCGACGCCCAGCGCTGCATCGGGACGCGTGACACGAAGGCGTCCGCGGTCTGCTCGTCCTTGCGGATCGACGCGTTGAGGTCGGTGGCCGTCCACCCGGGGCACAGCGCGTTGACGCGGACGTTGGCATGCGCCCACTCCATCGCCAGCGACCGGGTGAGGCTCACCGCTGCGGCCTTCGACGCGCCGTACGGCGTGAGCAGCGGTGTCCCGCCCAGCCCGGCGATCGACGCGACGTTGATGACGGACCCGGTGCGCCGCTCGAGCAGGTGCGGGCCGATCGCCTGGCAGACGTGCACCACTGACGACACGTTGAGGTTCATGACCTTCTCCCACCCCGAGAACCGCAGCTCGGAGAACGGCACCGTGAACGACGTGCCGCCGGCGTTGTTGACGACGACGTCGACGTGGCCGAGCGCCTCGATCGAGGCGGCCACCATCGCGTCGACCGCGGCGCGGTCGGTGACGTCGGCGGGCACGACGACTGCCCTGCGGCCCAGCGCCTCGATCGCGGCGACGGTCTCGCCGAGCGCCTCCGCGGTGCGCGCGTTCACGGCGACGTCGGCACCGGCCGCGGCGAATCCGATCGCGATAGCCCGGCCGATGCCCCGGCTCGCGCCGGTCACGAGCGCGGTCTTGCCGACCAGGTCGATCGTCATCAGGAGGGGTCCTCTCGGTCGGGCCAGGTGGTCGGGAGCGGGTGACGGTCGGGTACGACGGCGCGCACGACCTCATCGAGCACCTCCTCGGCGAAGCCGACGAACAGGTGCTTGGCGCCAGGTACGTCGGTAACCTCGGCCTGCGGCACCACGGCGAACCGGACCCTCGCCTCCGGCGGCTGCAGGTAGTCGTCGTGCTCCGGCACGATCGCGACGAGCGGCTTGCCGGCCGCGGCCCACGCAGTGAGGTGCTCCGGCGACGAGCGCTTGAGCGGCGGCGACAGCAGGATTGCGCCGACGACGTCCGGGTCGCCCGCGCCGTACATCAGCGCGAGCTCGGAGCCGAACGACCAGCCGACGAGCCACGGCGCGGGCAGCCCGCGGCTGCCGACGAGGTCGAGCGCCGCGGCGACGTCGAGGCGCTCCTTGTCCCCACCGTCGTACTCGCCTTCGCTGCCCGCGGTACCGCGCGAGTTGAACCGCAGCACCGCCACATCGGCCAGCGCCGGCAGCCGCCAGGCGCTCTTGCGCAGGATGTGGCTGTCCATGCTGCCGCCGTGCGTCGGCAGCGGGTGCAGGCACACGATCGTCGCGGCGGGTGCGACGCTCTCGGGCAGCGCGAGCTCTGCGATGAGTCGCAGCCCGTCGCTGGTGTGCAGCGTCGTCGGCTCGCGGCGTGCGGGCAGCACCGTGTTAGCGCGGATGTCGGCCATGGTTAGTAGCGCGGCGCGCTTCGCCCGCGCTGCACTCGCGGCCGCCGCGCGGCGCGGCTGTCCCAGCACGGTGCGTGCCAGTGCCGCCGGTTGCCGAGGTCCGCGACCGGCCACGCCACGACGTGCGGTGTCGCCGGCCTGATCTCCTGGTCGCACCCGGGGCAGCGGTACGCCTTCGTCGACGCCGATCCGGTGACCCGCCGCGCGACGTGCTCGGTGCCGTCGGGGCCGTCGACGAACTCATCCTCCATCGTCAGCGCCGTGGCGGGTCGGCCCGCGGAAGCTCCCCGGCCGGCGGGTCGACCACCGATCCTTCGACGACGCGGTCGCCGCGCCGGCCGGAGGAGCCGGCGAGGCCGAGGGTCAGCGCAGCGATCATGCGGCGCGGGCTGAAGCCGGCAGACGCGAGCTGGAGCAGCACCTCCATCCCCCGGTCCGACCCACGCCAGTGCTCGCGCAGGACCGCCTCACCGGCGCCGAGCAGCAGCCGGCGCATCGCCCACGCGATGATCGCGACGTCGTCGAGCTGACCGAGGCCGGGGATGAAGTCCGGGATGATGTCGAACGGCATGACGAGGTAGCCCGCGGCGAGGCCCACCTCGACCTTGACCCGACGCGGGACGCGATCGTCGCGCGCGACGTCGCGGAAGAGCCGGGCCACGTCGGGGAGGAACGCGACCGCCTCGCGGCCGAGCGATCGCATTGCCTCCTTGTCCATCGCCACGGGTCAGCGCTCCGAGTAGTCGCGGAACCCACGACCTGTCTTGCGGCCGAGGTAGCCGGCCGTCACGAGGTGCTCGAGCAGCGGAGCCGGCGCAAAACCCGGCTCGCGGAACTCGAGGTAGAGCGTCTGCTCGATCGCCAGCGCGACGTCGAGGCCCACCACGTCGAGCAGCTCGAACGGCCCCATCGGGTGACCGCACCCGAGCTTCATCGCGAAGTCGATGTCGTCGACCGTGGCGTAGTGCTCTTCGAGCATCTTCACCGCGTCGTTGAGGTACGGGAACAGCAGCGCGTTGACGATGAAGCCGGCCCGGTCACCGCACACCACCGGGTGCTTGCCGATGGCCCCGCACACCGCCTTGATCGTGGCCACGACGTCGTCCGACGTGCGCACCGTCGGCACGATCTCGACCAGCTTCATCAACGTCGCCGGGTTGAACCAGTGCATGCCGATCACGTCGCCGGGGCGACTGGTCGCCGCGGCACACTCGATGACCGGCAAGCTGCTGGTCGTCGTCGCGAGGATCGCGCCGGGCTTGAGGACATCGTCGAGCGCCGCGAACAGCGCCTGCTTCACGGTGAGGTCCTCCACGACCGCCTCGATCACGAGGTCGCAGTCGGCGAGGTCGTCCAGCGCGGTCGTGCCGGAGATCCGGCCGAGCGCGGTGTCCCGCCCGGCCTCGTCGAGCTTGCCGCGCTGCACCGCCTTCTCGAGGCTCTTCTCGACCGCGGCACGAACCGCCGCGACCTTGTCCTCGCTGCGGGCCCGGAAGACGACGTCGTACCCGGACTTGGCGCACACCTCGACGATGCCGGTGGCCATCGTCCCGGTGCCGACCACGCCGATCCGCTTCACGCTGCGGACGTCGTCGCTGTCGTCCTCGTCGGCCGAGGACGAGTCGACTACCTCGGGCGAGTCCGGGGAGGAGTACGTGTAGAACCCGCGACCCGTCTTGCGGCCGAGGTAGCCGGCTGTGACGAGCTGCTTGAGGATCGGCGCCGGCGCGTGCAGGTGGTCGCGGCTCTGGTGGTACATCGTGTCGAGGATCTCGTACGCCGAGTCCAGCCCGATCAGGTCGAGCAGCGCCAGCGGGCCCATCGGGTGACCGCAGCCGAACCGCATCGCGGCGTCGATGGCCTCACGCGTCGCGTAGCGCGCTTCGAGCATGCGCACGGCGTTGTTGAGGTAGCCGAACAGCAGCGCGTTGGCGATGAAGCCGGCCTTGTCGCCGGCCGTGACGTCGGTCTTGTCGACGCGGGCCACGAGCGCCTCGATGTCGTCGACGACCCCCTGGTCGGTGACAACCGTGCGGATGATCTCGACCAGGCCCATGACCGGTGCCGGGTTGAACCAGTGCATCCCGAGCACGCGGCTCGGCCGCTGCGTCGCGACCGCGATCTCGGTGACCGACAGCGCGGAGGTGTTGGTGGCGAGCACGGTGTCGGCGGGGCAGATCCGATCGAGCCTCGCGAAGAGGTCGGTCTTCAGCTCGAGCCGCTCGGGGATCGCCTCGACCACGAGGTCGACGTCGGACAGGCGCTCGAGGTCGGTCGTCATCTCGATCCGGCCGATGACCGTCTCCTGCTCCTCGGCGGTCAGCTTGCCTCGGCGTACGGCGCGGTCGGTCGAGTGCTGGATGTGACCGCGACCGCGGTCGAGCGCCGCGTCGTCGATCTCGACGCCGACGACGTCGATGCCAGAGCGGGCGAGCACCTCGGCGATTCCGGCGCCCATCGTGCCGAGACCGACGACGCCTACCCTGCGGAACTCCCGTGCCACTGACACTCCTCGTGCGTTCGGCGACTGCGTGCGTCGCGGAGTCTCTCACCCCGTGATCGGTCTGGTACAAAGGACGACCGCGGTTGAACAGCCAGCCGCCCGGAGAGGCTCGGCGACGTCGACGTACGCGCTCCGGTGCTGGATGGAGGGACGCGTGCAGGCCGATCCGGACTTCGAGCTCTCGCGCGACGACGAGGCGGACCGCCCGGTCGTCGTCGCGCGCGGCGAGCTCGACGTGGCGACGACCGAGTCGCTCCAGAAGGCCGTCATCGACGCGATCGCCGGCGGGTCCCCGGTCGTCCTGGACCTGGCCGGGATCTCGTTCATGGACTCGACCGGACTCGCCGGCCTCATCGCACTGCGGCGCGTGGACGCTGTCGGCGACCGGCTCGTCCTTCGCCGCCCGAGCGAGGCGGTGCGCCGCGTGCTCGAGCTGACCGCGACGGGCGAGCTGTTCGACGTCGGGGACTAGCCAGGCAGGCCCTGCGCCGCGCGGATCTCGGCCACGACCTGCGCCATGATCGCCGTCATCGAGTAGTCCTTCGGCGTGAAGACGCGCGCGACACCCTGCTCCCGGAGCAGCGTCGCATCGCTGTCCGGGATGATCCCGCCGACCACCACGGGGACGTCGCCGAGACCCGCCGCGCGGAGCCCGTCGAGCACGTCCGGGATGAGCTGCAGGTGGCTGCCCGAGAGGATCGACAGCCCTACGCAGTGGACGTCCTCCTCGACCGCGGCGGCGACGATCTGCGCCGGCGTCAGCCGGATGCCCTGGTAGACCACCTCGAAGCCCACGTCGCGGGCACGTACGGCGATCTGCTCGGCACCGTTGGAGTGCCCGTCCAGGCCGGGCTTGCCGACCAGCAGCTTGAGCCGCCGGCCGAGCTCCTCGCCGGTGGCCCGCACCGACTCGCGGACCGCGGCGATCTCCTCGCCGGTGTCGGTGGCGACCTTCGTCGCGGCCCCGACCCCGGTCGGCGCGCGGTACTCGCCGAACACCTCGCGCAGCGCGCCGGCCCACTCGCCGGTGGTCACGCCCGCACGGGCGCACACCAGCGACGCCGTCATGAGGTTCTCCTCGGTCTTCGCCGCGTCGCACAGTGCGGTCAGTGCGACCGCGACCGCCTCGCCGTCACGGCTCGCGCGCCACCGCCCGATCGCCGTCACCGCCTGCTGCTCGACCGCGGGGTCGACCGTCATGATCGCCGCGTCGAGGTCCGCGAGCAGAGGGTTGGGCTCGGTCGTCGTGAAGCGGTTGACGCCGACGACGACGCGCTCGCCGGACTCGACCCGCGCGCGGTGCTCGGCGTGCGAGCGCACGAGCTCGCCCTTCATGTAGCCCGTCTCGACGGCGGCGACCGCGCCGCCCATCGCCTGCACGCGATCGATCTCGGCCCGCGCGCCGGCCAGCAGCTCGTCCACCTTGGCCTGCACGACCGCGCTGCCGGTGAAGATGTCGTCGTACTCAAGCAGGTCGGTCTCGTAGGCGAGCACCTGCTGCAGCCGCAGCGACCACTGCTGGTCCCACGGGCGAGGGAGGCCCAGCGCCTCGTTCCACGCCGGCAGCTGCACCGCACGGGCCCGCGCGTCCTTCGACAGCGTGACGGCGAGCATCTCGAGGACGATGCGCTGGACGTTGTTCTCCGGCTGCGCCTCGGTGAGCCCGAGCGAGTTGACCTGTACGCCGTACCGGAACCGCCGCTGCTTGTCGTCCTGTACGCCGTACCGCTCACGGGTGATCTCGTCCCAGAGCGCGACGAACGCGCGCATCTTGCACATCTCCTCGACGAACCGCACACCCGCGTTGACGAAGAAGCTCATCCGCGCGACGACGTCGCCGAAGCGGTCGGGCGGCACCTGGCCGGACGCCTGGACAGCGTCGAGCACCGAGATCGCCGTGCACAGCGAGTAGGCGATCTCCTGGACCGGAGTGGCCCCGGCCTCCTGCAGGTGGTAGCTGCAGATGTTGATCGGGTTCCACTTCGGGATCTCGGTCACGGTGTAGGCGACCATGTCCGTGATCAGCCGCAGCGAGGGGGCGGGCGGGAAGACATACGTCCCGCGGGACAGGTACTCCTTGATGATGTCGTTCTGCGTCGTGCCGGACAGGTCGGCCAGCGACGCGCCCTGCTCCTCGGCGACCACCTGGTAGAGCGCGAGCAGCCACATCGCGGTCGCGTTGATGGTCATCGACGTGTTCATCGTGGCGAGCGGGATGCCGTCGAACAGCGCGCGCATGTCGGCTACCTGCGCGACCGGCACGCCGACCTTGCCGACCTCGCCGCGAGCCAGCTCATGGTCCGGGTCATAGCCGGTCTGCGTCGGCAGGTCGAAGGCGACCGAGAGCCCGGTCTGGCCCTTCTCGAGGTTGCGCCGGTAGAGCGCGTTGGACTCCGCCGCCGACGAGTGCCCGGCGTACGTCCGCATGACCCAGGGCTTGTCCGGCACGGCCACGATCCTAGGGCGCGCCGGATGGTGCGACCGCCACCACCGACTCGACCCCCGGCACTCGCGCGCGCAGCACCTGCTCGACCCCGACCCGCAGCGTCTGCTGCTGCATCGTGCAGTCGGCGCAGCGCCCGGACATCACCACCCGGACCTCACCGCCGACCACGTCGAGCAAGTCGATCTCGCCGTGCAGGTGCGGCCGGACCTCGTCGAGGGCGCGCTCGATCGCCGCGCGGTCCAGGGAGGCCATGCCGTCGATGGTACGGCCGCGTCAGATGACCGAGAGCAGGCGGGTGAGCTGGGTGAGCAGGCCGACGTGCTGCATGCCGCCGATGCGCACCTGACGGGTCAGTACCTTCAGCGCGAACGCGCGGCCGGCCGGGTCGAGCACCGAGGGCATCCCGCCGAGCAGCGGGATCGTCGACATGCCGAGCAGGACATCCGACGGCATGGTCAGCGTGATCGTGCTGCCCGGGATCGGGCCGGACTCGACCCGGCAGGTGCCGCCCGAGAAGCGCAGCCCGACCTCGACCTCGGCGTCAGGAACGGCGATCGTGACGGTGCCGGCCATGCGGTCGAGGACCCGCGCCTTCGCCGGGTCCTCGATCGCGGCGGACACCAGCGCCGCGAGCATCGAGTCGAGCCCCGCGGCATCGGGATCGACGAGAACGACGTTCGCCACGCGCTACTGCTCGTCGATGAACTGCGTGTCGACCTCGGCGGTGAGGTCGGTCAGGACGTTCGACGCCTTGACGTAGCGCACGATCGTGGGGAGGTCGCCCTTCACCTTGAGCTTGCCCTGCATCATCGCCTTGACCGGCTCGATCTCCTTCTTCATCACAGCCTTCCACCGGCTGTATGGCGCCGTGATGGTGAACTTCGCCGACGTCGCGCGTGGGTCGTCCGGCCCGTCGAGGATCGCCGCTTCGCGGCACTTCCCGTGCCATAGGTCGAGCCAGGCGTAGACGTCGTCCGGAACGCCCTTGTCCGGCTCCTTCTCGTAGACGAAGACGAGGTCGCCCTCCCACGTCGCCGCGGCATCGGCGTACTCGGCCGATCCGTTGACCACGCTCTGGTACTCGTCAAGCCACTCGGGGGACGGAAACACCGGCATCGTCGGTCCAGCCTCTCGGGTCGGGCGAGCTAGGCGTCGTAGGTGTACCAGCCGCGACCGCTCTTGCGGCCGAGGTCCCCCGCCGTGACCATCCGCGTGAGGATCTCGGGGGGGAAGAACTTCTCGTCCTGGGTCTCGGTGTAGATGTTGCGCGTGGCGTCGACCATGATGTCGACGCCGGTCATGTCCATCGTCTGCAGCGGTCCCATCGCGTGGCCGAAGCCGAGCCGGCAGGCCACGTCGACGTCCTCGGCGCTGGCAACCCCGCTCTCCACCAGCTTGGCCGCCTCGACCGAGAGCGCCGCGATCAGCCGCGTCGTGACGAAGCCGGCGACGTCGCGGTTGACGACGATGCAGGTCTTGCCGACCTCCTCCGCGAAGCTGCGCGCGCGGGCGAGGGTCTCGTCGCTGGTCTTGAAGCCGCGAACCAGCTCGCAGAGCCGCATCATCGGGACCGGCGAGAAGAAGTGAGTGCCGACGACCTGCTCGGGCCGGCTGGTCGAAGCCGCGATCTGGGTGATCGGAAGCGCGCTGGTGTTCGTCGCGAGCACCGCGTCGGGCTTGCAGATCGAGTCGAGCGCGCCGAACAGCTCGCGCTTCACCTCGAGGTTCTCGAACACCGCCTCGACGACGATGTCGGCGTCGGCGACCTCGTCGAGCTCGGTGGTCAGCGTGATCCGTCCGAGCGCCGTGTCACGCTCGTCCGCGGTGAGGCGACCCTTGTCGACGAAACGGTCGTACGACGTGCGGATCTCGCCGAGACCGCGCTCGAGAGAGGCGTCCGAGACGTCGCGCAGGACGACGTCATAGCCGGCCTGCGCCGAG
>Ga0183260_10002823_pt1 | contig 14247 bp, 14 predicted proteins | sample AntDrymUQ4972206_2_FD_129768 | JGI IMG/M metagenome (GOLD analysis project Ga0183260, IMG submission 129768) | Polar desert sand microbial communities from Dry Valleys, Antarctica - metaG UQ497 (22.06) (version 2) (version 2) | ecosystem: Environmental > Terrestrial > Soil > Desert | place... | reverse complement strand
CTCCTGTCTTGTCTCGTCGGCGGCTGACTCCGTAGGGGCCTCATTCGTGGGTTGCGCCGATGCCCAGGTCACGGAGAGCTGATCGCGGCGGCCGAACTGCATCAGGCGGTCGGTGACAAGGCCCTTGACCCGAGCCAGCTTCTCCTCGTCAGATGCCTCGACGCACAGGGTGAGGGCGCTCCGGTCGGCGCGAAGTGTGACCCGGCCCCAGCCGAAGTCAGCGACTCCTCGGTTTTCGTCCCACGCGACGTGCGCATCAACGTCCGGGTGGGACTGCGCCTGATGGTCGAGGTGCCGGCAGAGTTGGACGAGGTAACGGCTTGACCGTTGCGTCTCGACGCTGGCCTCGGCGATCAACATCGTCGCTTTCCTCCGTGCCTTCGTTGTGATCAGGTGCTCTTACGCTACGGAGGTCACGGCGACGGACGAAACGCCCGGCGGGGGGAACCTCGGTGTCCCCATTGAGGGGAGACAGATCCCCCTCAGGGGGGACTCCGGGCCTCGGCTACGCCGGTATCGTTGCACCGCTCATGTCATCGACAGCCACCGTTTCGAGGTTCTTCGCTGCCCGCCCCGGCACGCGAGTGCTTCGGGACGCCGCGATCGTGGCCGTTGCTCTTGCCGGCTCGCTGACGCAACTCTTGCACGGCGGGATTGTGCCGGCGCGGCCCGGAGCGGCAGATCTTGACCGAGTCGCAGTCATACTCGCCGTGTGCTCGGCTTTGCCGCTTCTCGCTTGGCGGCGCTCCCCGCTTGGCGTGTTCGGCGTGACCGCAGGAGCGAGCGTGGCGCTGGCCGGTCTCGGATACGCCGCCGACCTGGTACTCGGCCCCATTGCCGCGCTCTACCTGCTGGCCTCGAGTCGCGACAAAGCCAGCCCGTGGACCCGGCACACGACCGCCACGGCGGTTGGGCTGCTCGCGGCATATCTCACGGCGGCAGGCATCGCGCAAGGGGCGTTTCCCGGTATCGAACTCCTCCACACCGGTCTTGGCTGGGCTGGCGCGTGGTTCGCTGGCGAGCGAACACGTCTGCGACGAGAGCAGATGACTGAACTCAAAATGCGCGCCTTGCGCGCAGAGCGCGATGCAGAGCGCGAACGCCGTCTCGCCGTCGCCGAGGAACGCAGCCGCATCGCCCGAGATCTGCACGACTCCGCCGGTCATGCGATCACGTTGATCGCGGTACGAGCGGGGGCGGCCCGGCTCCGGCGTGACCAGGACCCCGACCGCTATCTGACGGCCTTGGAGTCGGTAGAAGATCTGGCCCGACAAACTGTCGAGGAGATGGACCAGATCGTCGCCACACTGCGCGATGACGACGCACGGCACGAGATCGTCGAAGTACCACCGGGCCTCGCCTCGCTCGACACATTGATCGCCTCCCACGCAGCAGCAGGTCTCGCCGTGACGCTCAAGCGAGAAGATCAGCCGCGAACGCTGGACGGCGCCACGGACCAGGCGGCGTACCGGATTCTTCAGGAGGCACTCACCAACGCCGCACGTCACGGTGCCGGCAGCGCCACAATTGCCATCCAGTTCGACGACACTGCCGTTGAGCTCATCATCACCAATCGCGCACCCAGCGGGGAGGACGCGACCGGCGGGGACGCGACGAGACCTGGCGGAGGTCACGGGTTGATCGGCATGAGGGAGCGGGCTGCTTTGCTTGGCGGCGACCTCGACGCCCAACGCTCGAACGGCACGTTCCGGGTCCACGCTCGCATTCCCTATGGGGGTCGCCGAGCTTGACGGACGTGCTGATTGCAGACGACGACGACCTGATGCGCGCTGGGCTCATCGAACTGCTCACCGCGGATCCCGAGATCACGATCATCGGCCAGGCATCGACAGGGCGGGAAGCTGTTGAGCAGACCCGCCGCCTTGGGCCCGACGTGGTGCTAATGGACGTCCGGATGCCGGACCTGGACGGGATCGCGGCCACCCGAGAGCTACTGCGCGCAGCCCCGGAGGTGAAGGTCTTGATCGTCACGACGTTCGAGCAAGACGACTACATCTTCGACGCCCTACGCGCTGGCGCCTCGGGCTTCCTGCTCAAGCGCACACGACCCGAGGAGCTGATTGCGGCGGTCCACACGATCGCCGGTGGTGACTCGCTCCTCTCCCCGTCGGTCACCCGGATCGTGATTGACCGCATGGCCCAACAGCCCACTCCTAACCTCAGCGACCAGGCCAGTCTGAAGACGCTCACACCGCGGGAGACAGAGGTCCTTGCGCTGATCGCTCGAGGGCTGTCGAACCGCGAAATCGCGGCCGTGCTGTTCGTCGAGGAGTCGACAATCAGGACCCATGTGAAGCGGATCTTGATGAAACTTGATCTCCGCGACCGGATCCAAGCCGTGATCCTTGCCTACGAGACCGGACTGAATGGCGCTCGGTAGGGCGGCACACCCAAATGACGCCGGTCGGGCCAGACCGGCTTGGTGAACAAGGTTCTTATACTCATGTCTGCATGTGGCGTCCGAGAGGTCACAGAATCGTCATCCCGCCACGGCTTTATCGCCCGGACTGTCCCATCCCCATTTCCGAAGTTGATTGACATGCAGTAGTGGGTTTCAACACCACCAGCTGGATCGCCCCTAGTGCTTCATAGCCTCGATCTGCCGAGTCATGAACACCTGGGTCCCGCCCACGGGGTCTGCAACTAGGTGCCCACCCTCAGTGAAGCCGTGACGCTGGTACAGCGACATCGCATTAGCCCGAGCGTGACACCACACCAGGCCCCCACCGTGAGCAGCGACGTGGTCGAGAGCGGCAGTCAACACTGCGGTCCCCAGCCCTCGCGCTCGAGCGCCGTCGTCAACCGCCATACCGAGCAGATGCCAGGCGGCCCCGCCCGTCAATCCTCCCGGAGCCTCCCGCCGGATGACTGCGCCGGTGGCCACCACTGCTCCAGCCTCGTATACGGCGAAGTGGCCATCATCCGAGGCGATGTCGGTCGGGTCCGCCTCTCCGGGGGTGGGTCTGCGACCAAGCACGAGCAGCCGCAGCGGGAAGGTAGCTGCCGCCGGCACTCGCAGGACGACGCCTTCCTCAACCATGACTTCCGGCTACGACCGATGGCGTGGAGCGGCTGGCGGCAAACACGGACACACAGCCGCGATCGGCCTCATGCCCAACAGCCCGACCATGACTTACATTCTGGGGAGGGCCGGACTTGCCAACGGAGCCGTCCCTGCCAGATCCAGCGACGGGAGCGTCGCGGGTCAGACAGCTCCTGCCATCTGCGTCCCGCAGGTGTGGTTCATGCCGGTGAGCGCGCTGGTCTGCGTATCGCCAGCCCTCTCGGTAGAGGTCGCCCCGGACGAACCGGGCAGATCCACTCGGTAGACGGTAAGCCCATTGACCAAGTCGACGCCGTAGAGGATGTTCGTGCGGCCGAGCTCAGCAGTGCCGTTGTCGCGCCGCTTCGGCATCCAGTACGCGTCCCAGGTTTCGCCACCAAGGGCGTACCCGTACGACGAGATGTTCAACGGGTCACGCACGTCGACCAACCGGATGCCACCTCCGTAGTACGCCACCGCAGTGATCCCGGACTGGTGGTAGTCGAACCAGTGCGCCGAGCAGAACGCCCCTTGCGGGAGCACGAACTCGGCGGGTCCTCCGAGGTCTGCGAGCTCCACCTTGTCCAAGGGCCTGATCGCGCCGGGACGCTGAAAGCTGTTGATCTTCCAGGTCTGGAAGGAGCCGGCCTTGGCGCAGTCAGTCTGCTCGTAGTCCTCTTCGGTGACCAGCAGCACATTTCCGTTCTGTATCCGCGCTGGCGCGTCGGCGCGGAATGCGGCCTCGTTCGGGTGCCAGGAGTTGTGGTGAATGAAGTTATTCCAGTCCTCGTAGCCCGCAGCTTCACCGCGCCCGGCCGCACCGGTTGTGGTCAACAGTCGAGGATTGAGCGGGTTACTCACATCGAAGGCCGCAGTCCCGCCGGAGCCGGTGTGAAATCCTCGGGCCCCGCGGTCGAAGTTCCACTTGTGTCCCGCTCCGCGCGTGAACACCGCGTTGGGGTTGGCGGCGGGTGAGTCGAACGGGTCGATCTCCGGTGTGGTGGCATCGGAGTCGACCTCTTTCGGGTTGTCGAGGTCACGCAGGTCGAAGATCGAGAACTTCCCTTTGTCGCCGGCCGAGTAGGCGAAGCGGCACTGAACCTCGCGAACACAGGCGACCGTGTGCGTGCTGGTCGTGCCGGTGACGCGCGACCGTGCATGCGGGTTGTTGGGATCTTCCACGTCGACGATGATCAGCTCACCGCCGCCAATGTTGGTGTGCGCGGGGTCGCTCGGGTCGACCGACTGCAAGTCGACACCGATCATCACGAACTGGTCGGTGAGCTGCCCGTTTGTACGACGCTCGCCGTAGTCCATGGCCTCGTTCTCGAAGTAGCTGTTCACGTACTTGCCCAGAGGAACGGGCTGCGCGGGGTTACTGATGTCGAGAACTGTGATGCCGTTCAACGTCGATAGATAGAAGTGCTCGGTCGAGCGAGCGTAATCACCGGAGATACCGGCAAGCTCGGGGAACGTTCCGAGCACCTGGACCTTGTCGCTGGTCACCGCCGCTGTACCTGACTGTGTGGACCTTTGCTTGACGACGTCGTTGTCGTGGGCGAGGGTCGGAACACCGCTGACGAGCGCCAGGGCGACGGCTCCTGCACCCGCGACGAGCGTTCGGGCAACTCCACGACGGCAGATCGGCTTCACGTGACCTCCAACAGTCCAGGCCAGGCGCCGTTTGGGCACCGGCAACGGCATAACGATAACGTGGTTAGGGCGAAACGGGCTAGGCGGCTGGGCGTGAGGGAGTCCCGAATCCGGCTGCGATCGGGTGGCGGAGAGGTTGCTTCGAATTAGTTGACTGAGAGCGACCGCTCGATGGCGGTGCCGGGCACCACGTCGAGCACGTGGCCGGCCAAGTCTTCGGTGAGCCGTCGACGTAACCCGTGTGTCTCCCGGTATCTGTTCGCGTAGTACTCGGGCTCTTGAAGGGCGTGTACTGCTGCTACCTGTGCGGGAAGGCTGACGGCCCACGGCGGCGTCCAAGCGCGCAACGGGTCGACCAAGAGGGGTGGCCCGCAGAGGTACGCCGTCCTCGCCCCGCAGTGGGATAGCGCGGACGTGGCGGCGGGCATCGGCCGAGTTCGCCAGGCTTGACGGGGACCGTCGAGGAGAGGACGCTCGAAGCGTTCAGTCGTTTCTGCCGTTATTGGGGGTTGTCGTGTCTCGAAGCAGATCAGGTGGACTGCTGCGGTCGGCAACCGCGTCAATGGCGGTCGTTGTCTTAGGCTTGGGGACGACAACGGCTGCGGCTGCGGTCACCGAGGAACCATCTGGCGGCGAGATTCGCCTTGTGTCCGTACGGTCGAACGGCGCCCAAGCCGACGCCGGGAGTGCCTCCCCCGTGATTTCGGCTAACGGCCGGTACGTGGCCTTCACTTCGGAGGCAACCAACCTGGTACGCAAGGACACCAACCGGGCGAGCGATGTGTTCGTCCATGATCGCAAGACCCATGTGACGCGGCGGGTATCCGTCGCTACGAATGGAACCCAAGGGAACGACAGAAGCTACACATTGGACATCTCCGCAAACGGCCGATTCGTCGCCTATATGTCGTGGGCGTCGAATCTGGTGCCGGGCGACACCAACCAGATACACGACGTCTTCGTGCGGGACCGGCTTTCGGGTGTGACCGAACGCGTGTCGATCGGCTCAGGAGGCAGCCAGGCCGACGACGGGAGTGCCGGTGCAACGATCTCCGCGCGCGGCCGCTTCGTGGCGTTCTGGTCGTTCGCCACGAACCTCGTCGCCGGCGACGACAACGAGGCGCACGATGTATTTGTTCGGGACCGGCGCTTGGGGCTGACAGAGCGGGTGTCTGTCAGCTCCGCAGGCAACCAGGCCAACGCACTAAGCCTCTCTCCCCAGATCTCCGCACGCGGGCGCTACGTGGCATTCGAGTCGCACGCATCGAACCTGGTAGCCAAAGACAGTAACGTCGTTCAGGACGTGTTCGTGCACGACCGGCATCTTGGGGTGACCGAACGGGTATCGGTTGGTCCGGACGGTGGCCAAGCCGCCGACGACAGCGGATCGCCAGTGATCTCCGCCCGCGGGCGCTACGTAGCATTCGAGTCCTACGCACCGAACCTGGTGACCGCCGACACCAACGAAGAACGAGACGTGTTCGTCCGGGACCGGGTTCTCGACGTCACCCGGAGGGTGTCTGTCGGTGCAAACGGCAATCAGGCCAACAGGTGGAGCGCCGTCGCAGCGATCTCCGCAAAGGGACGGTTTGTGATATTCGAGTCACCCGCGACCAACCTCGTGGTCGACGACACGCAGCGCTATCTTGAACCGTATGTGCGGGACCGTGCGAACGAGACCACCGAGCCAGTAGTGGTCGGTCGGGGCGGCGCTGCAGCCAACGACGGCAGCTACCACTCGGCAGTATCCGCACACGGGCGGTACGTGGCTTTCCAGTCCAACGCATCCAACCTGGTGGCCGACGACACCAATAAAAGCGAGGACGTGTTCCTGGTTGACCGTCTCGGTTGAAATCTCGGTTCCGGGCCCGGTGAGCCGGAAGGGGCACAGCGTTGGCACCGTCCTTTACGCAGATTGACAGGACCCGACTCGCTCGGCTGATTTCGGTCGAGGAAGCGGCATACGTCGAACACCATCCACGAAGCAGAGTTCTGTACGGCGACGCGAAGCACCTGTTCGGTCAGGTCCCGATGCCGTGGATGCGTCGAGTACATCGACTTCGCGCTCGGTGACACCGGCGCCATGGCGGGCCACTCCCCCGACGCGACCACGGCCGCAGTGCGCCGCCGAATTGAGACGCTGGGCGGCATCACCACCATGCTGCCAACGGAAGACTCCGGGTACGTTGCCGCGGAACTGACGCGCCGGTTCGGGATGCCCCTCTTGGCGCCCGTAGCGAGTACCGCTTTACAACTCCTTGCTCCGGTCAGCGGCGAGGCGTCCGCTGCCGCAGCCGACGAGGCCTTGGACACCTACCTCCACCTGGCGCTGTGCAACGGGGCATTCTGATGACGCCCTTCCACAACATGGCCTTGATGTGCCCTGACACCAGCGCCGAAAACGTCAGCCGGCACAGTGAGGTCTTCGCTGAGATCGTGGGTTCGCTAGTGCGGTGAGTGGATCCCGTGCTGCGGCGTTTAGTGACCTCAGGAGCGGGCACCGAGCCGTCACCGTACGCCGCGAAAGGAATTCACATGAAAGCAGTCACCTGGCAGGGCAAGAAGAAGATCACCGTCGAGGAAGTGCCCGACCCGAGGATCGAGCACCCCACCGATGCCATCGTGCGCGTCACCAGCACCAACATCTGCGGATCCGACCTCCACCTGTACGAGCCCCTGGCCGCCTTCATGGAAGCCGGAGACGTGCTGGGACACGAGCCGATGGGAATCGTCGAAGAGGTTGGCTCCGAGGTGGCGAACCTGCGCCCCGGTGACCGTGTCGTCATGCCGTTCCAGATCTCCTGCGGTCACTGCTACATGTGCGACCAACGGCTTTACACCCAGTGTGAGACCACACAGGTTCGCGAGCACGGGATGGGCGCGGCGATCTTCGGCTACTCCAAGCTCTACGGCCAGATCCCGGGCGGTCAAGCAGAGTACCTGCGCGTTCCGCAGGCGCAGTTCACTCATATGTTGGTTCCTGAAGGCCCACCGGACGAGCGTTTCGTCTATCTGTCTGACGTGTTGCCGACAGCCTGGCAGGCGGTCGCCTACGCCGACGTACCCGAGGGTGGAACCTTGTGCGTGCTGGGCCTGGGACCGATCGGCGACATGGCCTGCCGGATCGCTCTGCATCAAGGCGCACGGGTGATCGGTGTCGACCTGGTGGCTGCGCGCCTCGACCGCGTCCGCAATCGAGGTGTGGAGACGGTGAATCTCACCGAGCACGAAAAGGATCTCGGCGACGCCATCCGGGAGAGGACAGGAGGCCGTGGACCTGACGCAGTGGTCGACGCGGTCGGCATGGAGGCACATGGATCACCGGTCGGAGGCATTGCGCACAAGATTGTCGGCATGCTTCCTGACGCCATCGCGCGGCCGATGATGCAGAACGCGGGCGTCGACAAACTCAACGCTTTGTACTCGGCCATCGATATCGTGCGCCGCGGCGGAACCGTATCGGTGAGTGGCGTTTACGGCGGCATGGCGGACCCGATCCCGATGCTCACCTTGTTCGACAAGCAGATCCAGCTACGCATGGGGCAGGCCAACGTCAAGCGGTGGACCGACGACATCATGCCGTTACTCACCGACGAGGACCCGCTCGGCGTCGACAGCTTCGCCACCCACAGCCTTCCCTTGAGCGACGCCCCACAGGCCTACGAGACGTTTCAGGAAAAGAGCGACGACATGGTCAAGGTGGTTCTGAAACCGTAATCCGAGGTATGTGCGCCTCGATGAGCGTGCATATCGGCGTTGAGTCTGGTTGAGTCAAGCCTCGAAGGACGGTACGACGAGCGCCCAGGCACTTCTCGCTGGTAGCACAGGCGCGATGCGTACGTCATCAGACCAGATGACAACGGAGGCAAACGCATGGCAGACGGCGTACAGACCGGCACCATAACCACCGACATCCCGTCACGGATGGACCGCTTACCGTGGTCGCGCTGGCACTGGCTCATCGTTGCGGGGCTCGGCGCCGTCTGGATTCTCGACGGACTCGAGGTCACCATTGTCGGATCGATGTCTGCTGCCTTGGAGCCAGAAGGCACAGGCTTGGGTCTCTCGACCTCCGACGTAGGGCTGGCGGGCGCTCTGTACGTTGCGGGCGCCTGCATCGGTGCCCTCTTCTTCGGCCAACTGACGGACCAGTTCGGTCGCAAGAAGCTCTTCATGATCACGCTTGCCGTCTACACGATCGCGACCGTGCTCACGGCGTTCTCGATGAATCCCATGTGGTACTTCGCCTGCCGCTTCCTGACCGGGGCGGGTATCGGCGGTGAGTACGCCGCGATCAACTCCGCCATCGACGAGCTGATCCCGGCCAAGTACCGCGGACGAGTCGACATCGCCATCAACGGCTCGTTCTGGGTGGGCGCCGGCGCCGGAGCTGTGCTCACGATTCCGTTGCTCGACCCGACCAAGGTGAATCCAGAGTTCGGGTGGCGGTTTGCTTTCGCTCTTGGCGCGATACTGGCGTTCGGCGTGCTCTTCGTGCGTAAGTACGTCCCGGAAAGCCCCCGCTGGCTGTACATCCACGGCCGCGAGGAAGAGGGCGAGCAGATCGTCGAGGACATCGAACGCAGGGTCGTCGAGGACACCGGCCAGGAACTCTCCACCGTCTCGGAAACGATCACGATCCGCCAACGCAAGACCATCGGGCTACCGCTGATCGCAAAGACCGTGTTCACCCTGTATCCGAAGCGCACCATCCTGTGCCTCTCGCTGTTCATCGGACAGGCGTTCCTCTACAACGCCTTCTTCTTCACCTACGGGCCCGCGCTGGAGACGTTCTACGGCGTCACCCAGGTGGGGTGGTACATCCTCGCCTTCGCGGTGAGCAACTTCTTGGGTGCGTTGCTGCTCTCACAGCTGTTCGACACGGTCGGACGAGTCAAGATGATCGCGGCGACGTACATCATCTCGGGCTTGCTACTCCTCGCTGCCGCGTTCTACCTGGACTCGTTCACGGCCGTGACGCTCACGATCATGGGCATGGTGATCTTCTTCTTCGCCTCTGCCGGAGCGAGCGCGGCGTACCTGACGGCGAGTGAGGTGTTCCCGATGGAGACGCGAGCGCTCTGCATCGCGTTCTTCTACGCCATCGGCACGGCGGCTGGTGGAATCGCCGGTCCGCTCTATTTCAGCAAGCTGATCGAGAACGCCGAAGTAACCAAGGACATCACCGAGATTGTGCCTGGATACGTCGTGGGTGGACTCTTGATGTTGGCCGGCGGGATCGTGGCGATCTTCCTGGGCGTCCACGCTGAACAGAAGACCTTGGAGGACATCGCCCGGCCGCTCACCGCGGAGGACACCCCGAGTAGCGGCGGCGGTCAGGACAAGGAACTCGCACCTGCCTGAGCCTGATCCAGCTACCTCCGCCGGTTCTTCGCAGCCGGCGGAGGTAGCGCATTGCGGCTACCTCGACTTCCGTAACTCGGAAGTTCATCTAGGTCATGGAGTCAAGGCGACACGGTCAGCAATTCGAGCAGCCGAGTCACCTCAGCGGTCACCGCGTCGCGGCCGGGGCCGAGGTACTTGCGCGGATCGACGAGCTTCGGGTCGGCAGCCAACGCCTCTCGCACCGCGCCAGCCATCACCTTGTTGAGCTGGGTGGCGATGTTGACCTTGACCACGCCGGCTGAGACCGCCGCCACGATTCCGGCATCGGGAACTCCCGAGGCGCCGTGCAGCACGAGCGGCACAGCGACCGCGGCCGCCAGCACACGAATCAACCCGTAGTCCAGCTCAGCGTCGCGGGTGTCCATGGCGTGCGAGGATCCCACGGCCACGGCCAGGGCGTCGACGTGCGTGGCCTCGACATAAGCGGCGGCCTCAACTGGATCGGTTCGCGCTCCTGGCGCATGCACGCCGTCCTTGCCACCCACCTCGCCGAGCTCCGCTTCTAGGAAGACGCCGCGGCTATGGCACCAAGCCGCCACGTCGGTGGTAGCGGCGACGTTGGCGTCATGCGGCAGCGCGGAGGCGTCGTACATGACAGAGCTGATGCCGAGACCCACTGCCTGGTGGACCAGCCCGACGGAGACGGCATGGTCCAGGTGAACCACGACGGGGGCGTTGGTAGTGGAAGCGATGCTGAGGCAAGCAAGGGCCAGGGGCGCTAGCGAGCCGTGATAGGCCACCGTGTTCTCCGACAGCTGTAGAACGACAGGCCGGCCCGCTGCCTCAGCACCGGCCACGATCGCCTCGGCATGCTCGATCGAGGTGACGTTGAACGCACCCAGCCCACCGGCCCGGATTGCCTCCTGGACAGCGTCGAACATGGAAACCAGCGTCACGCGAAACTCCTCGGGGGCCCGTGCAGCTCTGATACCCGCACCTGACTCAACAGCCGGTCTCGGACGCGCGGGTCTATCTCGCCGGCGACGGGGGCGCCCACAGCCGACGCGGAGGTCGCAATCGCGTCGAGCAACAGCTCGGGCCACCGCGGTTCGCCCTTGGCCAGGTGGGCGATGGCAGCAGCCACGGCCGCGTCTCCAGCACCAGTGGGGTTCCCCTCGATCGGCTGGTCGAGGGCGGCTCGCCATGCACCGGAGGCGTCGGCCGCAACCATGCCTGACTCGCCCAAGGTGGCCACCACCGCACCGGCACCGTTCGCGACCAGCTGGGTCACCGCGGACATCACACTGTCGAGATGGCCGATGGGCGATGCTGCAAGGCGGGCGAGCTCGTCGCGGTTCGGCATCAAGACAACGCCACTGACCTGGGCGGCCAGCCGCAACGCCTCATCGTCGGCGTCGACGATGACCGGCACTCCGGACCGCACGGCAGCCTGTGCTAGCAGCGCGGGCAGGTCCGCCGGCACGCCACGCGCGAGACTGCCCGCAACCACGAGTCCCGTCGTACGCGGGAGCCGCCGCTCGACGATGGACAACAACTGCTCAGTCGCCCCGGCCGCGACCCGATGACCGGGCTCCCACAGTGACGTTGTCGAGCCCAGCTCGTCGTGCACCACCAGAGTCCGGCGGATCTTGTTGAGGCCACGCACACATTCGACCTCGAACCCGAGGGCTTGCGCGCCAGCCTCGAACTCGTCATCGCCGAAGGTCACCGCCACCACGGGCACCCCGCGCACCGCCAGCACCCGGGCAACGTTGAAGCCCTTACCGCCGACACGCTCGTGGACCGCGGTGACACGGTGTGCTCGCCCGACGAGGAACTCGCCCACCGTGTACGTCACGTCGTAGGCCGGGTTGAGCGTGACAGTGACGATCATCCGATCCACTCCCCGGCCCGCATGACCCCCTGCAGACCCAGGTCGTCGTCAACCAACAAAACGTCGGCCCGCCGGCCGGCTTCGAGTGCGCCGACATCGGCCAAACCGAGCACACGCGCTGGAGAATGCGAGGCCGCACGCACGGCGTCCACCAGGTCGACCCCCGTTCGCTCGACAACACGCCGGACAACCTCGAGCAAGGACGCCGTGCCTCCCGCGAGCGAGGACAACCCGTGAGTGCGACCTGCCGGCTGGAGCCGGGCCACTCCCTCGCGCACCAGCACCTTTTGGGCACCCAGCGCGTACTCCCCATCCGGCATACCCGCGGCCGCGGTGGCATCGGTTACGAGCACGATGTTGTCGCTGGCCGAAGGTGTCGTCGCGAAGACCAGCGCCACAAAGCCGTCCGAGACGTGCGTTCCGTCGGCGATGAGCTCGGTGGTCGCGCCGCCTGCTGCGAGCTCGACCAGCGTGGCAGCCACTGGTCCGGGGCTGCGGTGGTGCACCGGAGGCATGCCGTTTGCGAGGTGCGTGACGAGTGCACCACCGGTGCGGTTGCGCAGCGCGGCAATGAACGTGTCGTAGTCGGCGTCGCTGTGGCCAAACGCCGCCACGACTCCGGCAGCGCTGAGCGCCGCGACGACCTCGTCGGCGCCGCGTAGCTCCGGGGCAATCGTCATGTGTTTGATCGCCCCGTCCGCGGCCGTGGTCAGCGCCTCCACCAGCTGCGTGTCGGGTTCCCGGAGGAAACGCGCATCGTGGGCGCCGCGGCGACGGTGCGACAAAAAGGGCCCCTCCACGTGCAGCCCGGCAAGCTCACCGCGGTTTACGAGCGGGGACAGCGCGCGTACTTGATTAACCAGTTCTTCACCCGGCGCGCTGACCAGGCTCGCCACCACGGATGTGGTGCCAGCGCGATGGTGATGAGCGGTTGCGGCACGTGACTCCGCGGCGTCACCGGTGACAAGAGTGTGCCCACCTCCGCCGTGGCAGTGGATGTCGACGAGACCAGGCAGCAGGACGCCTCCCCGTTCAGGAAGCTCAGTGGTCGAGAGTTCGATCGGTAGGTCACCAGGTTTGCCGACATAGACCAGCCGCTCGCCACGGACGATGATCACACCGTCGCCGAACACCTGGTACGGCGTCACAACCCGCCCGCGCAGGACCTTGTCAGCCTGTGCCACAGCGCTCCGGACTTCCGCGCCGGGCGAGCAGGGCGGCGCCCACGAGGCCGGCCCGAGGCCCGAAGCGGCCTCCCGAGAGCTCAGGTACCTGCGTGACGAACGACCGTTCCTTGAGCGCTTTGCGCAGCGGGGCCAACAGCACCTCACCAGCATCGGCCATCCCTCCGCCGATGATGACGAGAGAGGGCGCTAACAGAGCGGTCACAGCAGCCAACCCGTCGGCCAGCGCATCGACACCGCCTTGCCATGCAGTTTGCGCGAGTGGGTCGTCATCGAGGGCGTCGAAGACGTCATGTGCCCCTGCCACTCGGCGTCCCGACAACTCAGCGTAGGCGCGACCGATCGCTGAGGCCGACGCGACTGACTCCAGGCACCCGCGCGCACCGCAGGCACACAAGGGACCCCCTGGGCGCACGACGAGGTGACCCAACTCCCCTGCTTGTCCGAGGCCACCTCGCACAAGTCGCCCGTTGACGACCATGGACGCAGCAATCCCGGTGCCGAGCGCTACGAAGACCACATCGTCATGCCCTTGTCCCGCACCTTCGAGCCACTCGGCCCAGCCGGCCACGGTGACGTCGTGATCCACTACCACCGGCAGTTGCCATGCCTCGTCGAGCACAGGGCCGAACTCGAGATCACGCCAACCAATGTTGACGCTGCTGACGCCGAGCCGTCCTTGTCGGTCAATCCTGCCAGGCAACGCGACGCCAGCCCTCGAGGGCCTTTGGCCGGTCTGGCGTTCGAGGCGATCGAGGAGTTCTTTGCCCAGTCCACTCAGCGCCGCGAGGGCTGCCTCACCGTGCGGTGTCGGTGTGGACCCCGACACGACGACGACACCTCGGCCGTCGATGACTTCTGCTTTCGTCGTCGTACCACCCACGTCGCAGGCCAACACGTAGTTCTCGGTGTGGCCGCGGAGGTGTGGGTCGGCTGCGGCGATCACGAGTCCAAGATGACGGAACGTTCGAGGTGGCGCGGCCGGTCTGGGTCCAGGCAACGGTCACCGGCTCGGAGGGTGCACAGCCGCTGCACCCTCACCAGTTCGGCCATCGGGTCGATGTCGTGAGCAACCAGGTCAGCGCCAGTGGCACTTACATCGCGGG
>Ga0183260_10002822_pt1 | contig 14247 bp, 12 predicted proteins | sample AntDrymUQ4972206_2_FD_129768 | JGI IMG/M metagenome (GOLD analysis project Ga0183260, IMG submission 129768) | Polar desert sand microbial communities from Dry Valleys, Antarctica - metaG UQ497 (22.06) (version 2) (version 2) | ecosystem: Environmental > Terrestrial > Soil > Desert | place... | reverse complement strand
GTGCCCACCAGGCCGCCTTGGGAGTGCGGGCCGCTGCCGCGGTGCTTGACCAGTACCTCGACCTCGTCGCCTTCGGCCAGCAGCGGCTCGCCCGGTCCGTGCAGGTCGCGCTCGCAGTACGGCGCGTGCTCCAACAGCTGGCCGAACCGGGACAGGTAGCGCTTCGGCGGCGCTAGGTGACTGTTGGCCTCGATCGCGTACGCCCGGGTGGGGCCGGAGCCGGTGTCGGGGAGCCAGCGGTGGGTGGTGGCGCGGGGCACCACCACGTAGTCACCGCTGCGGTACGTGATCGCGCCGAAGACGGTCTCGACCACCCCCGACCCGGACTCGACGAAGACGCACTCGTCTCCGACGGCGTTGCGGTAGTGCGGCGATGCCTCTCCGGCCACCACGTACGACAGCCGTACGTCACCGTTGCCGAGCACGAGACGCCGGCCGGTGACGGGGTCGAGCCGCTTCCACTCGTTGTCGCCAATGAGCTCGGGCAGGCGCAGGTGCCGGGGACGCAGCGGATGGTTGGCAACGGTGGACAGATCGGGCAGCTCCCACACCTGAGTGGCCACGATCGAGGACGGCACCCCGCGGTGGTAGAGCAGGGACGAGTCGGAGCTGAAGCCCTCCTCGCCCATCAGCTCCTCGTATCGCAGCGCCCCGGCGCCGTCTCGGAACTGCGTGTGTCGCTTGGGCGGCACATCGCCGATGCGCTGGTAGTGGGCCACGACGGACTCCTCCCGCAGTCCGGAACGGGCATCGTCCGAACCGGTCCACGTTCGCTAGGGTCTGCCGCGGTGTCAACCCTCGCTCAGCCGGCCAGCAGGTGACTCACCTGCGCGAGTCCCCCACTGGGACGGTAACCATTGCTGGCTGGGACCTCGGCGCTGCGGGTTCGACCGGCCTGAGCATGGCGTTCGCTAACCTCGCCACCGTGTCGTTACCGTCGGCCGTGCCACCCGTGCTGGTGGGCCTGCTCGACGATGCGGCCACCTTCCCACCGGGCAACGCCGCCATGGCCGACGCCGCGGCCGCTCACGCCGAGCACCGCCGAGCCTGGTACGCCGACCTGGTCGGCCCGTTCGTGGTCAGCGACCAGCGGCTGCCGGAGCTGGCCGGCGTCCTGCGGGACCACGAGCCGGTGGCCGACTCCCCGGGGAGCTACGCGCCGGCCGCTCCGCTGACGGTGAGCGTGGTGGTGTCAGGCGGAGCCGGAGCGCTCGAGCCTGCGCTCGGGTGGGCCGATCGGGCCGAGGGGCTGGACCTGCGGTCGGTCGAGGTGGCCGTGCGCGACGACGCCGGTACGCCGGACGGACTGGCGCACAACGCCACCCGGATCACGACCGCACTGGGTACCTGGCCGGCGCCGGTCACCGCCTACGTGGAGATGCCGCCGCTGCGCGGCCCCGACCCCACTGCGGACTGGCTGCGCGGCCTCGATGTGCTGGCAGCCGCGGACGTCGCGGTGAAGCTGCGCACCGGCGGCCAGAGCGCCGACGCACACCCGTCGGAGGCCGAACTGGTCGCAACCATCGACGCCGTGCTCGACCGCGAGCTGGGCTTCAAGACCACTGCCGGCCTGCACCACGCGGTGCGGAGCACCTCGCCGGACGGCTGGGAGCAGCACGGCTTCCTCAACGTGCTGGTCGCCACCGCGGTCTTGCTCCGCGGTGACGGGCGTAGCCGCGCCGAGCGGGTGCTGGCCGAGCGTGATCCCGGCGTTCTGGTTGAGGCGGTGTCTGCTTGGCCGGTCGAGCCGACGGCGCGCCGGTGGTTCAGGTCGTTCGGTTCCTGCAGCGTGGTGGACCCCGTCGACGACCTGGTTGCGCTCGGGCTGCTGATCGTCCCGTGAGGACCCATGGACGCACCTGGGTCGACGGGGCGGCCGGCTCGGGCTACGACGTCGACAACCTGCCGTACGCCGTGTTCTCCCGCGCCGGCGACGAGCCGCGCGTCGGTGCGCGGATCGGTGACCTGATGGTGGACCTCGCACCCCTGGCGGCCGCCGAGCTGCTGGACCGGGGGTCGGTGTTCCGGGCCGGGTCGCTGCTGCCGCTGATGGGTCTCGGCCGGGCCGGGTGGCGGTCGCTGCGCGGGTGGCTGGTAGGGCTGCTGACCGATCCCGAGGCGCGGCCGGCGGTGCAGCCACACCTGGTGCCCGTGGCCGACGTCACCACCGCGGCCGCGTTCGAGGTCGCCGACTTCGTCGACTTCTACTGCTCGCTGGAACACGCCACCAACGTCGGCCGGATCTTCCGACCGGAAGGCGAGCCGCTGCTGCCGAACTGGCGGTGGCTACCGGTCGGCTACCACGGCCGGGCCGGGACGGTCGTGGCCTCCGGCACCCCAATCGCTCGACCGAGCGGGCAGCGCAAGGCACCCGACGCCGACGCCCCGGCGTACGGCCCGTCGAGACGGCTCGACATCGAGGCGGAGGTGGGGTTCGTGGTCGGGACGCCCAGCAGGGGTGGCGAACCGGTCGGCACGGCCGCGCTGGCCGACCACGTTTTCGGGGTCTGTCTGCTTAACGACTGGTCGGCCCGAGACATCCAGGCGTGGGAGTACCAGCCGCTGGGTCCGTTCCTCGGCAAGTCGTTCGCCACGTCGGTCTCGACGTGGATCACGCCGCTGGAGGCGTTGAGCGCGGCGCGGGTGCCGCTGCCGGGCCAGGACCCACCGGTTCTCGACCACCTGCGGGTGGCCGAGCCGGCTGGCTACGACATCGACATCACCGTGACCTGGAACAACACCGTCGTCGCCCGGCCCCCGTACGCGTTGATGTACTGGTCAGCGGCGCAGATGCTGGCCCACCTGACCAGCAACGGGGCAAGCCTGCGCACCGGTGACCTGTTCGCATCGGGAACCGTGTCCGGGCCCGACCGCGGCCAGCGTGGCTCGTTCCTCGAGCTGACGTGGGGCGGAGCCGAGCCGGTCACGCTCGCCGACGGTCACGCCCGGACGTTCCTCGAGGACGGTGACGAGGTGCTGCTCACCGCGACCGCGCCGGGTGGGCTCGGCGGTCGGATCACCCTCGGCGAGGTACGGGGGCGGATCGAGCCCGCGCGTACGCGACGCTGAGGGGAACCCCCCATCGTTTCCGCATCAATGTCTCGTGCTCGGTCTAGTCGCTCTCGGCTGCGATGGTGCGTTCGAGTGACTGCGCCGCCCGGTCGAGCACCCGGTCGACCCGGCGTGCCTCGTCCGGGCTGAGTGGCGCGGGAAGGTTGCGTGGCGGGAAGCCGTTGACTCGGGTGCGCGCCGGTTTGTCCGGCCGGTACAGCCACACGTCGAAGAACCGCCGCAGCCCGCGATCTCCTACCTGCTCCGCGCGAGCGATGAAGTCGCTGATGGACGCGCTGGCGGACGTGGTCGCCCACCGCTTCATCAGCCGGAAGAAGTCTGCACTGCCGAGCTTGTTCCGCAGCGCCTGCAGCGCCATCGCGCCCCGGACGTACACAGCGCTGTTGAACTCGTTGCCCGCTCCCGGGTTGCCGATGCGCACCGCCCAGAACGAGGCGCTCGCGGGAATCGACCGGTAGGCGCGCAAGAACTGCCGCTGGGCGGAGACGCCGAACCGCTCCGCCACGTACAGGTACTCGGCGTAGGTCGCGAAGCCCTCGTTCAACCAGATGTCCCGCCAGTTCTGGATGGCCACCGCGTCGCCGTACCACTGGTGCGCCTGCTCGTGCGCGATCAGGAGCGGGTTGGGCCGGCGGAAGGTTCCGCCCGGGTAGACCGGCCTGGTCTGGTTCTCGAGGGCGAACGAGAGAGGGCCGCTGGTCACCACCCCACCCAGCTGGCTGAACGGGTAGCGTCCGAAGCTCGACGCCAGGACATCGACGATCCGTGGCGTCTGCCGGATCGACCGGCGGGCCACGCGATCCACCCGGTCGCCGAGGCGCTTGGAGTAGGCGTACAGGTAGCCGCGGCCGCCGGCCTGGCCACGCACGAGATCGAACTTGCCGATCGCCATCAGTGCCAGGTAGGTCGTCATCGGCTCTCTGGCATGCCACACCCACCGGGTCTGGTCGCCGACCCGGGTACGGGAGGCCAACCGACCGTTGCTGATCGCCTGGATGCCCCGCGGCACCAGGACGGTCACATCAAACCGGGCCCGGTCACGTGGGTGGTCGTTGCTGGCGAACCACCACGCGGCGATCTCCGGCTCGCCCACGGCCAGCGCACCATCCTTGGTGCGCACCCAGGCACGGACCCCGCCCGGTCCGGTGAGTTCTGACGGCTGGCCCCGGTAGCCGACCACGACCGAGAACCGCTGGCCGGCCGGCAGCCCCCGGCCGGGGGTGACGACCAGCTCCTGCCCGCCGGGCTGGGCGAACTCCGCCGGCCGGCCGTTGACGGTGACGCGGGTCGCCGTGAGCAGCAGGTCGAGGTTGAAGCGCGACAGATTCGTGTCCGCGACGGCGCTGAGCCGCGTGCGGCCGACCAGGCGGCCGCTCCGCGGGTCGTACGAATCGCGGATGTCGTAGCTGCGGACGTCGTAACCGCCGTTGCCGTACGTCGGGTAGTACGGGTCACCGATACCGGCCGCACCCCGGGTGAACGCGCCACCGGAGTCCCGGTCGGCCAGCACCGGTGCCGCAGTGGCCAGTCCGGCCGCTGCGACCAGGGCGGTGGCGGCTGCCAGCAGGCGGTGCGGACGGTGCGGACGGTATGGACGGCGCACGAGGCTCCCTGGGTCGGGCAGGACGGGGATGCCGCGAGCGAACCGACGGCCGTGACCATTCTGCCGCACCCAGCAGGGCGCGGTGTGGCCACCACCTGCCGGAGCAGACCGAAAACCAGTCGCACCGGGGGCCCGACCAGTGCTGTCCTGCTGAGGTGCAGGTGAGCTGGCTCGACCCCGAGCACCCCGACCCCGGCGACGTGGCCGGCGCTGTCGCGGTGTTCGAGGCCGCCCGCCTGGCCGACGCGCCACACCAGCAGGCCCGCACACGAGCGGCGATGGTCGCCGACCTCCGCCACGGCTGGGACGGCGAGCCCGCCGCCGTTGCGGTTGCCCGCGGCGGCGACGGGCGGGTTGCCGCGGCGCTCGAGGTCGCTCTTCCCGCCTACGACAACACCCACCTCAGCTTCGCCGAGGTGACCGTCGACCCGCTGGTGCGCCGACGCGGCATCGGGCGCGAGCTGCTGGCGCTCGCCATGGACCGAACCCGCGCCGCGGGCCGCCGGCTGATGCTCAGCGAGGCCTGGAACGATTCGGCCGGCGCGGGCTTCCTCGAGCACCTCGGCTTCGACCGCGCCATCGAGTCGGTGCAGCGCCGCCAGGAGCTGCTCACCCTCGACCGCGAAGCCCTGGACGGTGCGTACGCGGCGGCCGCGGCCCACGCCGTCGCGTACGAGCTCGTCCGCCTGCCCACCCCGCTGCCGCAGGAACTGCTGGCAACCGTGGTGACGATGACCGCCGCGATCAACGACGCGCCGACCGACGGCCTCGACATCGAGGACGAGGTGTTCACGCCGGAGCGGATCCGCGCGTTCGAGACCGCGCAGCTCGCGCACCTGCGGCGGGTCTATCGGCTGGTCGCCCGCGAACGGGCCACCGGTGTCCTCGCCGGCCACACCGTGGTCGCGGTGGAGGCCGAGCGCCCGTGGATCGGCTCGCAGTTCGACACCAGCGTGCTACGGGCTCACCGCGGGCACCGGCTCGGGCTGCTGCTCAAGCTCGGGATGTTGCGATGGCTGGCCGAGTGCGAGCCGCAGCTGCGCACCGTGGACACCTGGAACGCGGCGTCGAACGCGCACATGATCGAGATCAATGAGCTGCTCGGCTACCAGGTCGTGGCTCGGGGCGCGGAGTGGCAGCGCAAGCTCTGAGGACATGTCGAGACCGGCTTCTACCGGTGTCGTCCGGCGATGGCCTCAGAGGTTGCCGCGGCGTTCCTGCTCGCGCTCGATCGACTGGAACAGCGCCTTGAAGTTGCCCTTGCCGAAGCCGAGCGAGCCGTGCCGCTCGATCAGCTCGAAGAACACCGTCGGCCGGTCACCCGTGGGCGTGGTGAAGATCTGCAGCAGGTAGCCGTCCTCGTCCCGGTCGACGAGGATCTTGCGTCGTTTCAGCTCGTCGATCGGCACCCGGACCCTGCCGATCCGCTCGCGCAGCGCAGGGTCGTCGTAGTAGGCGCCGGGGGTGTCGAGGAACTCCACCCCCTCGGCCCGCATCGCGTCTACGCTGGCCAGGATGTCGCCGGTCGCCAGCGCGATGTGCTGGCAGCCGGGACCGGCGTAGGACTCGAGGTACTCGTCGATCTGGCTCTTGCGCTTGCCCTCGGCCGGCTCGTTCAGCGGGAACTTCACCCGATGGTTGCCGTTGGCGACGACCTTGCTCATCAGCGCCGAGTAGTCGGTGGCGATGTCGTCGCCGATGAACTCCGCCATGTTCACGAAGCCCATCACCCGGTTGTAGAACGTCACCCACTGGTCCATCCGACCGAGCTCGACGTTGCCGACACAGTGGTCTACGGCCTGGAACAGCCGCCGCGGGCGGCCGGGGCGCCGGACGTGGGCCGACGTGCGCGCGACGTAGCCGGGCAGGTAGGGCCCGGCGTAGCGGGACCGGTCGACCAGGGTGTGCCGGGTCTCGCCGTACGTCGCTATGGCCGCGGTGCGTACGGTGCCGTGCTCGTCGGAGACGTCGTGCGGCTCGTCGAGCACGGCTGCACCCTGCGCGCGGGCATGGTCGATGCACACGTCGACGTCGGGCACCTCGAGGGCCAGGTCGACCACCCCGTCGCCGTGGCGGCGGTGGTGCTCGACCACGGCGGAGTCCGCGGCCACGCCGCCGGTGAGCACGAACCGGGCCGAGCCGCTGCGCAGCACGAACGCCTTGTGGTCACGGTTGCCCGTCTCCGGGCCGGAGTAGGCCACCAGCTCCATGCCGAACGCGGACTGGTAGTAGTGCGCCGCCTGGGTCGCGTTGCCCACGGCGAACACCACCGCGTCCATCGCGGTCACCGGGAACGGGTCGCGCGAGGCGTCGTAGTCGACCAGCCCCACCAGCTGCCGGAGCTGGCTCAGGTCGAGGTCGGCCTGCCGCTCCCCCGGCGTCACGATCTCGGTCATGACCTCAGCATGCCAGCCGACCGTGCTGCGGAGCAGTGACACCGGGCGTCCTACGCACCCGACTGGCCGCGCGGCTCGCGCCGAGTCGACGGGTCATCAGGTGCCAGCGGGTATGGGCGCGACCTCGGCGACCGGCAGCACTCGCCGGGCCACAACCACGCCGAGCACCTGGACCGCCAGCATGACCGCGAACACGACCGCGAACTCGAACCCGGCCGGATCCCCGGTCCGCCCACGCAGAACGGCGTACAAGACTCCGCCCAGGCCCACCGTGAGCACGCAGCCGAGAGCATCGGACATCTGCAGCGCCGCCGAGTTGGCGCCCTGCTCCCTGCTCGGGCTCAGCCGGAACAACAGCACGCTCAGCGTGGAGAACGCCACGCCCATGCCGCTCCCGGCCAGCGTCCACCCGATCGCGCTGACGAGCACCGGCACCGCCGGGTCGGTGAGCACGGCAGTCGAGGTGAGGGCGAAGCCGGCAAGCGCGAGCAGGGCGCCGACGACGCATAGCCGGCCGCGGTCGGCGCTCAGTCCCGGTCGGCCCTGCCACCACGACCCGGCCGACCACCCGAGCGCCGCACCGGTCAGGCAGACGCCGGCCAGGGTGGGCGAGATGTCTCGGTGCTCGACCAGCATCAGCGGCAAGAAGGCCTCGACGCCGAAGAAGGCTCCGGCCTGGACACCCCGCAGCGCGACCACCGACGGCAGCCCCCGACGCAGCCGGAGGGTGCCGGCAGGCATCAACCGAGTGGCGGCCGGCACCGCCAGCGTCGCACCGATCAGCACCCCGGCGGCGGCCAGCCACACCGCGCCCTGCTCCAGCTGCTGGCCACCGAGCTGCACGGCGGCGACTCCCACCGCCAGCGCCAGGGCCAGCCAGACGCGACCGCCGCCCCGGCGCGCCGGGGCACTTGCCCCGTTGGGTGTCAGGGTCGGTGTCGCTGTGACGGCCCCGAGCTTGGGCAGCAGCAGGAGTACCGGCGCGACGACGAGCGGGAGCAGGCCGTAGAAGACCAGCCGCCAGGACAGCGTCTCGGCCACCGCGCCGGCGACCAGCGGGCCAACCACGGCGGGCAGCACCCACGCCGCCGACAGGTAGGAGAACATCCGCGGTCGCAGCTGGTCGTGGTAGCACTGGCCGACCAGGACGTAGACCCCGACGATGATGGCGCCGCCGCCGAGACCTTGAACCAGCCGGCCGAGGACGAACGGCACCATTGCCGGGGCGAGCCCGGCGAGCGTCAGGCCAACCGCGAACAGCCCGACTCCGCCGACCACCGGCACGCGTGGTCCGTACCGGTCGGCCACCTCACCGGCGACCGCGGTGGAGAACAGGCTGGCCGCGAGGAACCCGGTGAAGGCCCAGGCATACAGGCTGAACCCGTCGAGCTCTCGCGCAGCCACCGGCATCGCGGTAGCGACCGCCATCGCCTCGAAGGCGACCAGCGAGACCAGCGCCACCACCCCGAGCGTGGTCCGTCGCAGGCCGGGCCCCCACGGCCCGTCGGCTGCCGGTTCGCGGCGGGCGGCGTCAGCCGTCGCCGCCACCGTCGCCGGGCTTCATCGTGGCCCAGATCTGCTTGCACTCCGGACACACCGGGAACCGCTGCGGGTCCCGGCTGGGAACCCAGACCTTGCCGCACAGGGCGACGACCGGGGTGCCCTCGACCATGGCGGCCGTGAGCTTGTCCTTGGGCACATAGTGGGAGAAGCGCTCGTGATCGCCATCATCGGTGACCGGTCGGGTGCTGGTGTCCTCCACCGTCTGGGTGCCGGGGCTCGGCTGGGTGCTCACCGCACGAGTCTGGCACGGACCGGCTGATGATCGGGCCGGCGGTTCAGTTCGCAACCGGGTCCTCGGGGAAGTCGGCCAGCGCCGCCAGAGCAACGTCCTGGCGTCGCAACACCCGCCGCCACAGGCCGGACGGATCCATCGTCACCAGGTCGTCGGGCTCGGCGTCGACAAGCACCCAGGACCCCTCCGCGACCTCGGTCTCGAGCTGTCCCGGTCCCCACCCGCTGTAGCCGGCGAAGATGCGCATCCCAGCGATCGCGTCCGAGACGACCTCGACCGGGGTGTCGAGGTCGATCAGGCCGGTCGCTCCGAACATCCGCCGCCAGCCGAGCGGCGGGGACATGGTCTGCGCTCCCAGCACCGCCACTCCCAGCGCGGCGCCGGTCGACACCGGACCACCGGCGAACAGCAGGTCGGGTGCGCTGACCTTCTTCCTCCAGCCGGGCAGCACCTCGGCAACCGGGAGCTCCAGCGGCCGGTCCAGCACCACCCCGAGTGCACCGTCGTCGTCGTGGTCCAGCAGCAGCACCACCGCACGGCGAAAGTTCGGGTCGCGCAGCGACGGGAGGGCGACCAGCAGCCGCCCGGTGCCCCGCCGAGGCAGGGCCGGGTTCAACGCGCCTGCTTCGCGGCGGCGGTGACGGCTTCGGCGACGGCGCCGTGCACGTCGGGGTGGAACACGCTCGGGACCACATAGCTGGCGTTCAGCTCGTCGTCGGTCACCACCCGCGCGATGGCCACCGCGGCCGCCTGCAGGACGTCGAGGGTGATCATGCGGCTGCGCGCGTCCAGCAGACCGCGGAACACGCCGGGAAACGCGAGCACGTTGTTGATCTGGTTGGGGTGGTCCGACCGGCCGGAGGCGACGACCGCCGCATGCTTGCGGGCCTCGGCCGGATCGATCTCCGGGTCAGGGTTGGCCAGCGCGAACACCACCGAGTCCGGGGCCATCGTGGCCACGTCGTCGGCGCCGATGAGGTCGGGTGCCGACACGCCCACGAACACGTCCGCCCCGCGCAGGGCGTCGTGCAGGGTGCCGGTGCCGCGCTCCAGATTGGTGTTCTGCGCGATCCACCGCAGGTCCGGATCCAGATCGGCGCGGCCGGTGTGCACGATCCCGCCCACGTCGGTGACGGTCACCGACCCCCGACCGGTGCCGGCCCCAGCGTGCAGCAGCAGCCTGACCACGGCGGTGCCGGCAGCGCCGGCGCCGACCAGCACGATGCGCACGTCCGGCAGGTGTTTGCCGACCACGCGCAGCGCGTTGGTGAGCGCAGCGAGCACTACGATCGCGGTCCCGTGCTGGTCGTCGTGGAAGACGGGGATGTCGAGCAGCTCCCGCAACCGGCGCTCGATCTGGAAGCAGCGTGGGGCGGCGATGTCCTCCAGGTTGATTGCGGCAAAGCCGGGTGCGATGGCAGCGACCGTACGGACGATCTCGTCGGAGTCCTGGGTGTCGAGGCACAGCGGCCAGGCGTCGATGCCCGCGAACCGTTTGAGCAGCGCCGCCTTCCCCTCCATTACCGGCAGCGCTGCGGTGGGGCCGAGGTTGCCCAGTCCCAGTACGGCGGAGCCGTCGGTGACCACCGCGACCGCGTTGCGCTTCACGGTCAGCCGGCGGGCGTCCTCCGGGTCATCGGCGATCGCGCGGCAGATCCGAGCCACTCCGGGGGTATAGATCATCGACAGGTCGTCCCGGTTGCGGATGGCGTGCTTGGACACCATCTCGATGGTGCCGCCGAGGTGCATGAGGAACGTCCGGTCGGACACCTTGTGCACCCGCACGCCGTGCACGGCGTCCAGCGCGGCGACGATGTTCTCTGCGTGTTCGGTGGACGACGCTGCACAGGTGACGTCCATGTGCATCCGGTCCACGTCCGACCCGGTCACGTCGAGCGCGGTGACCAATCCTCCGGCCTGCTCGACCGCTGCCGTCAGCAGGCCGACCCCGTTGCCCACCGCCGGCAGTTCGAGCCGGGCGGTGATCGAGTACGAGATGCTCGGCGGTGCGCTCACGCGGTCATGCTGTCACGGCCCGCCGCTCGGGGTTCCGAGACGTACCGGTGCCGGTTCAGCCGGCGGGACGCAGGGTGGCGGCCTTCCACTGCCGGGTCCAGACCGGGTCGCGGTTGACGCTGTGCCCGGTGCTGGGGGCGTGCAGCAGCCTGCGCTTGTGGTCCTTCCAGCCGATGAAGATGCCGACGTGGTAGATCCCGCCGCCACTGTGGAAGAACATCAGGTCGCCCTTGTGCATCCGGTGCTTCGCGATGGGCCGCATGGAGCGGTACTGGGCGTCGGTGCTGCGCGGGAGGCGGATGCCGGAACGTTCCTGGAACGCGTAGTAGGTCAGCCCCGAGCAGTCGAAGGCGTTCGGCCCGTCGGAGCCGTAGTTGTACGGGTCGCCGATCTGGTGCTTGGCCACCCGCATCGCGTGCCGGATCTTGTTCTTCTTAGCGGCGTCGGCGTCTGGTGCCACGATGGCCGTGGCGGCGAGGAGTGCGACGGTGGTCGCGAGGACTGTGCACAGCAGCGCGACGAGGCGCTGCAGCCGGAGGGTTGCAGACATGAGCGTTGGCTTCCTTCTCACGCCTGCGGGGTGAGCTGTCGGGTTCGGGCGAGAAGGTGCCCGGTTGCGCCGCGTCCGTGGACGAGTGCGCCACTTCACCCCAAGCACAGCGCAGCCAGGGTTGGCCGGCGGTGCGGTGACGGCGGGTGCCGTCGGTGGGTTCCCCACTCCTGCCCGAGAGGTGGTGTCGACGTCAGGTCGATGGACGAGAGCGGGTCGGGGGCAGGACTCGGCGTCGACCGTCTCGCCTTTTCAGTTGTTTGGGCCACCGTCAGAGACTGACGCTGGCCTCAGGGGACGATACGGACTTCTCGGTGCTTTGCAAACCCGCGGTGAGGTTCTCGCCGCCCAGGGAACGAGGCGCACCCTGGTGGGTCGCCTGACATGCACGCGGTCAGGTCAGAGCCGCCGACCGCCATCGATGTTCAGGGTCTGCCCGGTGACGAAGCCGGCCTCCGCACTCGCCAGGAAGCAGATGGCCGACGCGACATCCTCGGGGTAGCCGACCCGCCGGACGGGCGTGATCGCCGCGGCGGCAGACCGGAAGTCCTCCGGCGTGGCCCCCACCCGCCGAGCGGTCTCGTCGGTCATGTCGGTGACGATGAAGCCCGGCGCGACCGCGTTGACGGTGATGCCGTACGGACCGAGCTCCATCGCGAGGGTGCGGGTCAGCCCCTGCAGACCCGCCTTGGCGGCCGCGTAGTTCGCCTGGCCGCGGTTGCCGAGCGCGGAGACGCTGGACATGTTGACGATGCGCCCGTACCGCTGTTCGACCATGTGCCGCTGCACCGCCTTGGTCACCAGGAAGGCGCCGCGCAGGTGCACGGTCAGAACGTCGTCCCACTCCTGCTCGGTCATCTTGAACAGCAGGTTGTCCCGGGTCACTCCGGCGTTGTTGACCAGGACGTCCGGACCGCCGAGCTCGGTGGCGACCCGCTCGACCGCCGCGCATACCGAGTCGCCGTTGGTGACATCGCAGCCGATGCCGACCGCGCGTGCGGCGCTCAGCCCGCCGGCGGTCTCGAGCGCCACCTGCTCGTCAAGGTCGAGCACCGCCACCGCGGCACCCTCCCCGGCGAGGCGGCGGGCGGTAGCGGCGCCGATGCCGCGGGCGGCGCCGGTGACCACGGCGACCCGGTCAGCGAACCTGTGCACGCGAGCACCCTATGTGTGCTCAGCGGCGAAGGGGCCTCACCTTGAAGATCCGGTCGGTGCCCCCGCCGTTGGCGGTGGTGACGTACAGGTTGCGGTCGGGTCCAAGCACCGGGGTGCGCAGCCGGTACCGGCCATTGAGCGCCGGCGGGGTCCAGGTGCGGCGCAGCTTGCCCGTGTCAGTGAACTTCAAGATGGTCAGCGATGTGTCCTTCAGCGCGGCGACCGCCAGCGCCCCGCGCCACACCCCCCACTTCTTGCCGCGCAGCCACACCGCACCGGAGGTGGCCAGCGTCGGGCTGCCGGACTTCCATCGGGCGCCGATCTGCTTGCCCGGCAGCGAGAAATCGGTCATCGGGACCGACTCGTCGTAGCCGGGGCCGCCCGGGTCCCACCCGTAGTTGCCGCCCTTGCGCAGGCGGTTCACCTCGTCGTCGCGGTCCGGGCCGTGCTCGACCGACCAGATTCCCCCACCCGGCCGCTGAGCCAGACCCTGCACGTTGCGGTGGCCGTAGGTGTAGATCTTGCGGGTGATGGGCCGGTCCCGCCGGATAAAGGGGTTGCCGGGCCACGGCTTGCCGTTGCGGGGCTTGACCCGCAGCACCTTGCCGCCGCCGGACCGGAGGCTCTGAGGGTTGCGCGAGATCGCGGCGTCCCCGGTGCCGATGTAGAGGGCACCCTCGGGTCCATAGCGCAGCCGGCAGCCGCCGTGCCGGCCGGAGCTGGCCGGCAGCCCCTTCACCAGCGACCGGACCCTCACCGCGCGCCGGTTGGACTGCCGCAGCCGCCACTTCACCACCCGTACGTCGTGCCCGCTCGCCTGTGGGGAGTCGTTCCCGTGACAGGTGAAGAACGTCCGGGTGCGGTTGAACCTCTTGCCGGCGAGGATCGACATCAGACCGGTCTCGCCAGAGGCCCACATGCCCCGCCGGGCGAACCGGACGGAGCGGTCGGCCCCCCCGGGCTTGCGGTACCGGATCGACAGCCGCTCGCGCTGGGTGTAGAGCATGGCGCCGCCCGGCAGGAACGTGAGGTCCCAGGGGATGTCCAGGCCGCGCTGCACGGTGCGGACCCGCAGCTTGGGCGTCCGTTGGTCGCCCTCGGCGGCCGGCGGTGCGGTCGGGACACTGGCCGGGCGTGCAGCGGACCCCGTCGCGGGTGCGGCGGCCCGACCGGGAGCGGACGTACTGGCGAGGACGGCGGCGATGGCGACCGCGACGGCGAGGCTGGGCGACAAGCGCATGGAGTCACTGTCGCACCACGGTCCGTCAATCGCCCAGGGCCCGCCCCGTTCCACCGATCCGGGGTTGGGGAGGGACGTAGGGTCGCCAGCATGGGCCAGCCCACCACCCACCCCACCGGCAACTCGTTGAAGACGCTCGGTGAGCTGCGCGAGTCCGGGCACGAGCACCGCAGCGTCAAGGCAGAGATCCGCACCAACCTGCTGTCCGCCCTGTGGGCCGGTGTCGACCCGTTCCCCGGCATCGTCGGCTTCGACGACACCGTCCGGCCCGAGCTCGAACGGGCCCTGCTCGCCGGTCACGACCTGGTCCTGCTCGGCGAACGCGGACAGGGCAAGACCCGCCTGATGCGTACCATCGCCGGCCTGCTCGATGAGTCAACCCCGGTGGTCGCGGGCTGCGAGATCAACGACCACCCGTAC
>Ga0183260_10002821_pt1 | contig 14247 bp, 14 predicted proteins | sample AntDrymUQ4972206_2_FD_129768 | JGI IMG/M metagenome (GOLD analysis project Ga0183260, IMG submission 129768) | Polar desert sand microbial communities from Dry Valleys, Antarctica - metaG UQ497 (22.06) (version 2) (version 2) | ecosystem: Environmental > Terrestrial > Soil > Desert | place... | reverse complement strand
GTCGGGGGCGAACACCACGTCGACGCCCTCGCGGGCGCACCGGGCCAGGTCGGCCTCCAGGCTGCGCGGGTAGCGGTCGAGGTCCTCGCCCGGGCCGAACTGGGTGGGGTTGACGAACACCGATACCACGACCACCGGCGCCTCCCCCCGCGCCCGCCGCAGCAGCGCGTCGTGCCCGCCGTGCAGCGCGCCCATCGTCGGCACCAGCGCGACCCGGGACCCACCCGCCCGGTACGCAGCGAGGACGGCGTCGAGGTCGAGACGGGTGCGGACCAGCGTGGGACGCATCAACGGTGCTGCTGGTGCTGGTGCTGACGGCCCCTTCGGAGGTGCGTCGCCGGCCCGCCGGCGCCGGTCAGCTCGACGATCTCGGCGGCGGCCCGGCCGTCCAGGCGGCCCGAGCGCACGGCGCGGGCCGCGGTGACCCCGGCGAGGGTGGCGTACGCCGTCCGCACGTCCTCGGCGTCCGGCACGTCGTCGCCGAGGGCCTCGAGGGCGGTGAGGTGGTCGGCGACCGTACGGGCGTCGCCACGGACCACGGGGCCGGTCAGCGCGGCGTCGCCGTACGCGAGAGCGTTGTCCAGCGCCGCGCTCAGCAGGGGGCGCAGGGCACCGGCCGGGTCGACCGAGCCGGTGGCGCGCAGCAGGTCCATCGCCTGTCCCACGAGGGTCACCAGGTGGTTGGCTCCGTGCGCGAGCGCCGCGTGGTAGAGGGTGCGCTGCTCCTCGGGCACCACCACGGCAGAGCCGCCGAGGTCGGCGGCCAGCTGGCGGCCGACGACACGGCCGGCCGCGTCGGCCGTGAGCCCGAAGACGCAGCCGCGCAGCCGGTCGAGGTCGACATCGGTGCCGGTGAAGGTCATGGCGGGGTGCAGCGCGACGGTCGTGGCGCCGACCTCGGACGCGGCGGCGAGCACCGCCGCGCCGTGGCGTCCGCTGGTGTGCACGAGCACCTGCCCGGCGCGCACCGACCCGCCTCGGACCAGCCGGCCCACCAGGTCGGCGAGGTGGTCGTCGGGGACGGTGAGGAGGACGAGGTCGGCCGCGGCGGCGACCCGCTGCGGCGGGAGCGGAGCCAGGTGCGGCAGCAGCGTCTCGATCCGGGTGCGGGAGGCGGCGGACCCGCCGGAGGCTCCGACGACGACGTGGCCTGCCGCGTGCAGGGCCGAGGCCAGCACGGCGCCGACCCGGCCGGCGCCGATCACGCCCACCCGGAACCGGCGGGGCGACCCGTGCGCGTCGGGCGGGGGACGGTCGGGCGGGGGCGGGTCGGGCGGGCGGGCTTCGGGCATGGGCGCTGCACCTTTCGTTCCAGTCCACGCGGGGTACCAGACGGGGGCCGAGCACCGTCGAGCCTACGTCGGCCGGTCAGGAGCCGGCGAGGCGACGGTGGAGGACGGCCACCGCCGTAGCGACGTCCGCGCAGGGCTCGGGGCCGGGCGCGGGCTGCGCCCACCCGGCCACGGTCACCGTCGGCAGGCCGGTGCGTACGGCCAGGGCGATCTCGCTCTGCGTGCCCCAGCTGCCGCCGACGGCCAGCTCGGGAGCGGCCCGGCTCGGACCCACCACGGCGACGTACGGCGGGTGCCTCACCGTCCCGACGGTAGTGCGCCGGTGGTCGGCGGACACCCACGCGGCGGAGCCGTACGGTCGGGGCGTGCCCGCGCTCCCCACGGTCGAACAGGCGTGGCGGTGGGCGCTGTACGGGTCCGGTGGCTTCTACCGCCGGGCGTGGCCGGCCGAGCACTTCGCCACCGCGACGCACCGGGGCCGGGACGTGGCCCGCGTCCTGGTCGCGCTGGCGCGTCGGACCGGTGCCGACTCGGTCGTGGACCTCGGTGCGGGCGCCGGAGAGCTGCTCGTGGCGGTACACGCCGAGGCCCCCGACCTCGAGCTGGTCGCCGTGGAGCTCCGGCCGCGGCCGGCGGGCCTGCCCGACGCCGTGCGGTGGCTGCCCGAGCCTCCGCGACGCGTCGACGCGGTGTTGGTGGGTCACGAGCTGCTCGACACGGTCCCTGGCCCGGTGGTGCAGGCCGACGCCGCCGGCCTGCCGCGGGTGCTGCACGTGGACCCCTCGAGCGGGCACGAGCACCCCGGTGCCGCGGTCGCAGGGGCCGATGCCGCCTGGCTCGCCCGTTGGTGGCCGCTGGCGCCCGGCGAGCGCGCGGAGGTCGGCCGGGCCCGGGACGACGTGTGGGCAGCCGCGCTCGAGCGGCTCGGCACCGGGCTCGCGGTCGCGGTCGACCACGGGCACGTCCGCCGGTGCCGGCCGGCCGGCGGGTCGCTGCGGGCGTACGCCGGAGGGCGCCGGGTGCCGCTCGCGTGGGACGGTCGCGCCGACGTGACCGCGGACGTGGCGCTCGACGCGTTGGCCGCCCGGGTCGGCGGCACCCTGCGACGCCAGCGCGACCTGCTCGCCGGGTTCCCGCCGGAGACGTCACCCCACGAGTGGCGGAGACACGGTGACGACACGCCGCCGGGACCTCCGGATTCCGCCACTGGAAGGGGGTTGCCGGTCGGCGACCGCGACGGCGCCACCAGACTGCGGGCGATGTCTCGCGCCGGCGAGACGGCGGAGGTGGCGGCGGCGGGTGGACTCGGCGAGGTGGGCTGGGTGCTCACGCCGGTGGGCGTGGCACCCCCGTGGCCAGCGTGAGCTGCCACGCCTCGGCGGCGAGGCGGTGCACCGCGGTCGGGTCCGCGGGTCCCGCCGGCAGGTGCAGCGCCACCGTGGCCAGGCCGAGCCGCCGCTGCAGCGGTCCCTGACGCAGACCCGCCGACTGCACCGCACCGCGCGGCGCCACGTCGGTGCGCCGGGTCAGCAGTCCGCGCCGGGTCACGACGTACGCGTCGTCGCCGCCGAGCCCCAGCCGCCGCCACGCCAGGGGGTCCAGCCGGCGGGCGCGGCGCGGCGGGGGTGTCGTCGCGGTCGCCGCGGGACCGAGGCCGGGGAGCACTTGCGTCACCAGACGCTCGGCGTCGGCGCGGCGGGCGACCGGCACCAGGGTGGTCGAAAGCCGCGTGTCGTCGTCGCCGCGCACGACCACCCCGGCCACGGTGACGTCCACCGACGCCCAGCCGAGGCGGCGCCACACGACCGGCTCGCGCACCACCAGCCCGCGTACGCGCTGGACCGGCAGCGCCGAGCTCTGCACGCCGAACAGCCCGGCCCGCACCGACAGGCCGTGCTCCGATCGGCGGAGGGTGAACCCGTAGCCGCGGGAGAAGCCCTGCAGCACCGCGCTACCCACCCCGAGCGCCAGCGGCAGCAGCACGGCCAGCGACAGCGGCTCACCCGCCAGCGTCCCCACGACCGCGGTGGCGAGAGCGCCGAGGGCGGCGAGCAACGGTCCGGTACGCAGCAGCTGGGCGGCCAGCAGGAGCCCGGGCTCGACCCGGTGCAGGACCACGTCGGGCGACGCGGTGGTCGTCGGCGCCTCGCCGCCCTCCCGGCCCGCCTCGACGAGCAGGTGCCGGCGCAGCTCGGCGGCCTGCCGCAGGGGCAGGTACGCGAGGGTCGCCTCGGTGCCGGAGCCGCCGGCGGTCTCGATCGCGAGCGAGGCCATCCCGACCAGCCGGGCCAGGAACGGTTGCTGCACCTCGACGGCCTGGATGCGGTCGAGCCGGATCCGCCGCGAGCGGCGCACCAGCACCCCGCTGTCGATGCGCAGCTCGTCGTCCCCGATCCGATACCGGGTGGACCACCACGACACCGCTCCCACGGCGAAGCAGCCCGCGACAACGAGCGCGAACGCCCACCACGGCCAGACCACCCGGTTCCCGTCGAGAGCCTGGCGGCCGAGGGTCACCGCGAGCGCCGCGAGCAGCAGACCACCCCGCAGCAGCGGCGAGACCGGGTGCACCCGCCGGAAGCCGGCCGACCGGGGGTGGCCCCGGTCGCTCACAACCCGGCCGCCTGCTGCTGCCCGCGTCGGGTCAGCCGGTCCCGCAGCCGGGCCGCCTCGGCCGGCGCGAGCCCCGGGATGTACGCCCTGGTGCTGGGCGAGGCGGTGTGCAACCGCACCGAGGCGAGGCCGAAGGCGCGCTCGGCCGGTCCCGAGCTCACGTCCACCATCTGCATCCGCCCGTACGGCACCAGGTCGATGCGGCGCCACACCGCACCGCGGGTCACCACGAGGTCGTCCGCCCGCTCGGCGTACCCCCACGCACGGACCGAGCGGTCCAGCACCCGCCAGCCGACCGCGGCGAGCCCACCGGCTCCGGCGGCGAGCACACCGCTGCCGACCCGCCACCCCGGCACCCGCCACGCGAGCACTGCCAACAGGGCCAGCGTGAGCACCAGGACGGCCCCGGCCTGCAGGCGGCGCAGCCGGGTCAGACCCGGCCCCAGCCGCACCCAGTCGACACCGGGCACCGCGAAGGCGTCGGGGCTGCTCACGCCTCCGAGCGTACGGGCGTGGACGTAACTTCCCGCGTGCCCGCTCGTTCGACAGGGTGACCGAGCCCCTGACCGCTGGAGGTCATGCATGCGACGCGTGCTCGTGGGGACAGCCACCGCTGTCGCCGTCATCGCCGTTCCCGTGGGGGCGACCGCAGCCCTGCTGTCCACCCCGCTGTTCGCCGAGGGCGGCACCGTCCAGGGCGGTGACCTGCCGACGGCCGAGCGCGGCGCCCAGGTGGCCGACGAGGGCGAGGGCCAGGCCATGCGGCCGGTCGCCAACCTCCAGTACGACCGCTCGGGCGAGGCCCTCGCCGCACGTCGCCGGTGTCGCGGCGCTGCTCGCTGCCCAGGGCCGGTCGGTCGACAACATCTACGACGCGCTCACCTCGACGGCACGCACCCCGGGTGCCGACGTACGCGGCGTGTTCGGGCCCGTCTACGGCTACGGCATCGTCGACGCGCGGGCCGCGGTGGCCGCCCCGCGACGTTGAGCCGCTGTCGGCGGCCGGCGGGGGTGTGAACTACCCCTGCCGGTCGTCGACGTCGCCGAGGTGCGAGGCGGTGGGGTCGAGCACCCGCTGCAGGAACGTCTGCGTACGCCGGTGCTGTGGCGATCCGAGCACCTGCTGTGGTGCGCCCTCCTCGACGATGGCGCCCTCGTCCATGAAGATCACCCGGTCGGCGACGTCGCGGGCGAAGCTCATCTCGTGGGTGACGACCATCATCGTCATGCCCTCGTCGGCCAGCGACCGCATGACGGCGAGCACGTCACCCACCAGCTCGGGGTCGAGCGACGAGGTCGGCTCGTCGAACAGCATCAGGTCCGGCTCCATCGAGAGCGCCCGCGCGATCGCCGCGCGCTGCTGCTGCCCACCCGACAGCTGCGCCGGGTAGGCCTGTGCCTTGTCGAGCAGGCCGACGCGTTCGAGGTTGGCCGTCGCGACGCGCTCGGCCTCGGCCTTGTCCCGCTTCAGGACGCGGCGCTGCGCGATCGTCAGGTTGTCGAGCACCCGCAGGTGCGGGAACAGGTTGAACGCCTGGAACACCATCCCGATCCGGCGACGTGCGGCGTCGATGTCGACGTCGGGGTCGGTGAGTTCGGTCCCCTCCACCCGCACCGTGCCGCTCGTCGGCTCCTCGAGCTGGTTGATGCAGCGCAGCAGCGTGGACTTGCCCGACCCCGACGGGCCGACCACGCACACCACCTCGCCGGTGCGCACCTCGAGGTCGATGCCCACGAGTACCTCGAGGTCGCCGAAGGACTTGTGCAGGTCGACCACCTCGATCTCGACCTCGCCGTCGGGGCGCGTTCCCGGCTCGCTCATCTGGCCTCCGCGGTCCGGGCCTCGAGCCGCCGTACGACGAGCGACAGCGGGACGGTGATGATCAGGTAGCACGCACCCGCGACGAGGATCGCCGTCATCGACTTGGACTGGTTGAGCGCGTCGCGGCCGAAGTAGGTCAGGTCGAACTGCGACAACGACAGGCCCAGCACGTAGATCAGCGAGGAGTCCTTGGTGAGCAGGATCAGCTCGTTGGTCAGCGGGGGCAAGATGATCCGGAACGCCTGCGGGATGACGATGGAGACCGACGCCCACGTCGTCGACATCCCGAGTGACCGCGCCGCCTCGACCTGGCCCCTGGGCACGGCCTCGATGCCGGCGCGGATCGTCTCGGCAATGTACGCCGCGCCGACCAGGCCGAGCGCGAGCGTGACGCTGGTCAGCGTCGGGATCAACGTGCCGAAGGCGATCGGCACACCGAAGCCGAACGCGACGAACACCAGCAGGGCCGGCAACCCCCGGAAGATCTCGATGTAGACCGTCGCGATCCATCGATACGGCGCCACCGAGGACAGTTTCATCAACGCGAGGACCAGCCCGAGGCCCAGACCGAAGGAGAACCCCAGGACCGTGTAGACGACCGTGTTCTTGAGCGCGGTGGTGAGCACCCGCGGGAACAGCGACTGGGCGACCGTCGGATCGAAGAAGGCCTGCTGCAGCCGCTGCCAGTCGGCGACCAGGACCAGCAGCAGGACGGCGACGACCAGGACGGCGTACTGCACCCCGCGCACCACCCGGGCGCGACGACGGGGGGACAGGTTCATGAGCCTGTCGGGGTGGTGCCGAACCACTCCTCGTAGATCTCGTCGTACGTCCCGTCCTCACGGGCTGCCGCCAGGGTCTCGTTGATGGTGTCCAACAGGGCGGTGTTGCCCGTCTCGACCGCGACGCCGTACTGCTCGTCGGTGTCGAACTCTGCGGTCACCTCGACGTGCGGGTTGTCCTTGACGTAGTCGTAGAGCACGCCGTTGTCGTTGATGCCCGCGTCGACCTGCCCGTTCCGCACCGCGGTCAGCAGCAGCGCCAGGTCCTCGAACTGCACCAGCTCGGTGTCCTCGGGCGCGTTCTCCTCCGCGTACTCCTGGCCGGTGGTCGAGACCTGCACGCCCAGCTTCATTCCGCCGAGCTCGTCGAGCGCGGCGATGTCCGTCCCCTTCTGCGTGAGCAACGCCTGGGTGGCGTCGAAGTACGGGTCGGAGAAGTCCATCACCCGCTCGCGCTCCTTGGTGATGGTCATCCCCGCCGCGGCCGCGTCGCACTGCAGGGTGTTGAGCGTCTCGCCGGTCTCGATTCCTTCGAACGGCGTGTTGACGATCTCCTGGGTGACCCCGAGCTCCTCGGCCACGAGGTCCAGCAGGTCGACGTCGAAGCCGACGACCTCCTCGCCGCGACTGAACTGGAACGGCGGGTAGGGCAGATGCGTGCAGACGGTGAGGGTGTCGGAAGCGACGAGCTCGACCCCGCCCGCGACGGTCTCGCCCTCCTCGCCACCGCAGGCGGTGACCAGCGTCATGACCGTGGCCAGCAGTCCCGCGGCCATCCCGGTCGCCCGCGCTCGGCGTGGCAGCCTCATGCTCGTCCTCCCTGTGTCCCGGAACGTGCAAGTCCGGCTCATCCTGCACCATGGGCGCGGTGACGCGGCGCAGGCTGGTGGTCGGTGTCGGGGCGGTGGCCGGCGAGCTGGCGTCCGCGGACGCCGACGAGTCGTACCTGCTGTCGCTGGGACCGCACCACCCGTCCGCGCACGGCGCGCTGCGGCTGCGGCTGACCCTCGACGGCGACCGGATCGCCAGCTGCGAGCCCGAGGTGGGCTTCATGCACCGCGGTGCGGAGAAGCTGTTCGAGGTGCGCGACTACCGTCAGATCCTGATGCTGGCCAGCCGGCACGACTGGGTGTCGGGGTACTCCTCCGAGCTCGGCGTGGCGCTGGTCGTCGAGCAGATGCTCGGGATCGAGGTGCCGACGCGGGCGGTGTGGACGCGCACCCTGCTCGCCGAGCTCACCCGTGCCCTGGCCGGGCTCGCCTTCCTCGGCGGGCTGCCGCCCGATCTGACCGGAGATGTCGACGCCCGACCGCTGTTCGCGACCCGCGAGCTGCTGCAGGACCTGCTCGAGGAGGCGACCGGCGGACGGGTGCACCTGATGGTGACCCGGGTCGGCGGGCTGCTCGAGGACCTGCCCGAGGGCTGGCTGGACCGGGCGTCGGTCGCCGTCGCCGCGGTGCGGTCGCGGGTCGACGACACCGGTGCCGCGCTGCTCGCCGACCCGACGCTGCGCCGGCGCACGACCGGCGTCGGCGTGCTCGACCGCGGCACGGCGCTGGCGCACGGCGTCACCGGCGCCGCGGCCCGGGCCGCTGGGCTCGACCTCGACCTGCGTCGCGACGACCCCTACCTCGGCTACGCCGAGCTGGCCGCCGACGGGGTCCTGCGGGTGCCGACCCGGATGGCTGGTGACGCGTACGCCCGGCTCGACCTGCTGGCGCAGCAGACGCTGGTCGCGCTCGACCTGGCCGACGCCTGCCTCGGGCGGCTGCGGACACTGCCTCCGGGGCCGGTGGACGTGCGGCTGCCCAAGATCCTCAAGGCGCCCGAGGGTGCGGCGTACGGCTGGGTCGAGAGCCCGCTCGGCGCCAACGGCTACTACCTGGTGTCGCGTGGCGAGAAGACGCCGTGGCGGCTCAAGCTGCGCACCGCGTCGTTCGGCACCGTGTCGGCCTTGCCGGCGATGGTCGTGGGCGGCACGGTCAACGAGCTCGAGGCGGTGCTGGCCTCCATGCTCTTCGTCACCGGCGACATCGACCGCTGACCGGGTCGGGTCACCCGACCACGCTCCTCCACCCCGCCCGTGCACCCACCCCGCCCGTCCCCCCGTCCCCGCCCGTCCCCCCGTCCCCGCTTTCACGGGGTACCCCGTGAAAGCAGCACCTCCCGGGAGTTGTGAGTCCCGGGGAGCGACAAGGACCCGGGGGGAGTGGCGGAGCGGGGCGACCGCGCTCCCGCCGTCGTCTCGCGCCGACGCCTCACGCCACCACGACCTGCCGGCGCGTTCGCTCCAGGGCGCGCCGGAAGCCCCGCTCGATGACCTCGGGTCGGTCGAGGTCGGCCCAAGTGAAGCGCACCACCTCCCAGCCGAGCTCGCGCAGCCGGTCCTCCCGCTGCTTCTCGCGGAAGACCACGTCACCGGGCTGATCACCGGCACGCATCCCTCGCAGGTACTTGCCCTTGCCGTCGAACTCCCCCAGAACCCCCAGCTCCGGCCAGGCGAAGTCGGTGTACGCCACGAAGTCCCCATCACGCACCTCGAGCTGCAGCTCAGGCCGGGGAAGCTTCCGACGCCGAATCGCCAGCCGGCCGCGCGTCTCCCCGACGCTGCCCGACCGGCCGTCCAGCAACGGGACGGTCCAACGCAGCGAGCGGCTGCGCGGGTGCCGCAGCCACGACTGCGCCAGCTCCTCCAGCTCCTCCCGGGTGACGATGCCCTGCCGCAACGCGGAGTCTCCGGCCACCACGGCCTGCTCCGCACCAGACGCCAGCATGGTGCCTGCCACGACGTACGCCGCCGGTGCGACGAGTAGCCCGTCGATCCGGTCGCAGCCGATCTCGTCGACAGGCCCCTCGTGCCGGGAGACGCCGTACTCGATCCGTCCTGTCCGGCCGTCCAGCGAGACCACATGCACGCGGTCCAGCACGGGTCGCCACAGCTCGACCTCGCGGAGGACCGCTCCACTGGTCTGAGTCAGCGCAACCCGTCCGTCGGACTGGAGGACCACGGCCCGCGACATCAGCCGGTGCCGGGCCAGGTCGTCGGAGGCACGCCACAGGGCTCCGTCGACGTACGCACCGCGCCGCAGCCGGTGCCATGCCCCCGAGCGGACCCGCAGGGTGATCTCGCGATGACCCAGTCCGGCTGCGTGCGCGTCCGCGGTCAGGAGCACCCCGCCGTCACCCAGTGCCTCGATGCTGTCGTCCATGCCCGCACCCTGGGCGACACCGGGTCGTCATGGCGGGCAGTGCCCCCCGCATTGTGGACGACCCCCGGGCGCGGACTCCCCGGGGGACATCCGCCACTGCCCGGGAGTCACAACTCCCGGGGAGTGGCGCTTTCACGGGGCTACCCGTGAAAGCGGAGGCGGGTGGTGCGCGGGGCCTCAGCGGCCTCGCGCGCCGTCGTCACCATCGTCGTCGGGTACGCGGCACGCACGCTCCAGCAGGACCCCGCCCACGACGACCGCCGCGGCGGCGAGGGCGGCGAACAGCCCGTGCACGAACCGCTCGCGGGGGAGTGCGACGTCGGTGTCCGCGGCGTAGGTGAGGGCGAAGGCCAGGTAGCCGCCGGCGGAGAAGGCACCGGCGAGTGCCGAGGCCTTGCCCAGAACGAGCAGGTTGACCGCACGGTTGCCGTCGAGGCGCCCGCGGCCGCCGTGCAGCGTGCGGTACGTCGCGCGCGCAAGGCCGACCAGCACGGCGGCGAAGAACCCCAGCGCCAGCACGGCGGTCCACGACACCGACGGCACGGTCTCCCCGCTGCCCTCCACGAGGGGCGGCACCAGACCCCCGACCAGGCCGCCGGTGATCGCGACCGCGGCCAGCGTCACCGCCGACGTCGGGCGCACGGTGCCGGACGGCTCCTCCTCGGGGCGGTCCGGTCCCCCCGGGGTCGACCCGCCGGAGGCTCCGGCACCTCGGGGTCGGTCGTGGCTCACGCGCTGGCTCCGCCGTGGTCGCGTCGGTCAGTCGACGCTGACGACGCGGTCGTCGCGACGCTTCACCTGCTGGGCATCGGGACCCTCGGTGACGTCGGCGAGCAGGTCCACGACCCACCCGTACCCCGGCAGGTACCCCTCAGGGTCGATGTCGTGCCAGGGCTGCAGCACGAACGCGCGGTCGTGGGCGCGCGGGTGCGGCAGCACGAGGTCGTCGTCGCGGCTCTGCTGGTCGCCGACGATGATGAGGTCGACGTCCAGGGTGCGCGGGGCGTTGCGTTCGGCGCGCTCCCGACCGAAGGCGTCCTCGATCGCGAGGCAGCGGTCGAGCAGCGTGTGCGGCGACAGCGTGGTGTCCGCGGAGACGACGACGTTGAGGAAGTCGCCGGCGTCCGCGGGACCGCCGACGGGCGCGGACTCGTAGATCGGTGAGACGTCGACGACGGTGACGTCGGGGGTGTCGACGAGCGCGGAGACGCCGCCCTGGAGGTTCTGCTGCCGCTCGCCGAGGTTGGACCCGAGGCAGAGCACCACCCGGCGGATCGGACGCATCTCGCCCGTCATGGTGTCCGCGTCGACGATGTGGGGGTTGGGAGTCTCGGTCACGGTCGGCTCCGCTCTATCGTGACGGCGACGTCGGTCACCGTCGCGGGTACTGGCGCCTGCGGTTTGTGCACCGTCACCGTCGCGCGACGGACGGGCGGCTCGGCCAGGCACAGGTAGGCGATGCGTTGCGCCAGCGTCTCGATCAGGTCCACCGGGTCCGACGCCACCGCGTCCCGCACCCGCTGGACCAGCTGACCGTAGTCGACAGTACGCGACAGCGCGTCGGTGTCCCCGGCGGGTCCCAGGTCGCAGCACAGCTCCAGATCGACGACGAACGGCTGGCCGTCGCGCCGCTCGTGCTCGAGCACGCCGTGGTGCCCCCAGACCGTGAGGCCGGTGACGGTGATCCGGTCACGGGGCCAGTCCGAGGGCTGGTCCGACGGCCGGCCCTCGCCTCCCACCGCCCCGGGCTCGTGGTCGACGCTCACCCGGCCGCCGCCCTGCTGGCCACCCGTACGGCGTCCGCGCTGCCCCGGGCCGCGTGCACGCGCACGCACCAGGCGCCCGCCTCGGCCGCGAGCACCGACGTCGCCACCGTCGCGTCGTCGCGGTCGCGCGCCCCGCGCTCGACGCCGGTGTCGTCGGCCAGCAGCTGGCCGAGGAAGCGCTTGCGGCTCGCCCCCACCAGCAGGGCCCGCCCGAGGTCGTGCAGCGTCGACAGTTCGGCCAGCAGCCGCCAGTTGTGCGCGGCGTTCTTGGCGAAGCCGAGGCCGGGGTCGACGATCACCAGCTCCGGCGCGATCCCCGCCGCGGCGGCCGCGTCGACCCGCGTCCGCAGCTCGGCGCAGACGTCGGCGACGACGTCGTCGTACGCGGCGAACGCCTGCATGTCGGCGGAGTGGCGCCGCCAGTGCATGAGCACGTACGGAACCCCGGCGGACGCGACGAGCCGCAGCATGGCCGGGTCGGCGAGCCCGCCGGAGACGTCGTTGACGAGGGCGGCGCCGGCGTCGAGCGCGGCCCGGGCGACCCGGGGGCGCATCGTGTCGACGGAGACGACGGCGCCGGTGGAGGCCAGCTCGCGCACGACGGGGAGCACCCGGGCCAGCTCCTCGTCCTCGTCCGGGCGGGCCGCACCCGGCCGGGTCGACTCGCCACCGACATCCAGCAGGTCGGCGCCGTCGGCGAGCAGTGTGAGCCCGTGGGCGACCGCGTCCTCGGGCTGCAGCCACATGCCGCCGTCGGAGAACGAGTCGGGGGTGACGTTGACGACACCCATCACCAGGCAGCGGCCGGGGACGGGCAGCCCCGGCACGGTCCGGACCGGCCCCTCGTGCACCTCGTCAACGTAGCGGTCGGCGCAAGGCGGCACCCGAGGCGCCGGAGGCGGCCGGCCTCCACGTCGGTCCTGCCGGGGGGGAGGCACCGGTGGGCTCAGCGCGCGATCAGCCCCATCGCCTCGGCGCGGGTGGCGGGGTCGTCGCGCAGCTGCCCGCGCACCGCGCTGGTCACCGTGCGCGAGCCGGGCTTGCGCACCCCGCGCATCGTCATGCACAGGTGCTCTGCCTCCACGACGACGATCGCCCCGCGCGGCTCGAGGATGCGCACCAGCGCGTCGGCCACCTGGGTGGTGAGCCGTTCTTGCACCTGCGGCCGCCGGGCGAACACGTCGACGAGCCGCCCCAGCTTGGACAACCCGGTGATCCGACCGTCGGACGCGGGGATGTAGCCGACGTGCGCGACACCGGTGAACGGCACGAGGTGGTGCTCGCACATCGACCACAGCTCGAGGTCCTTGACCAGGACGAACTCGTCGTGCCCGACGTCGAACGTCGTGGTGAGGACGTCCTCGGCGCTCTGCCGCAGTCCGGCGGTGAACTCGTGGTAGGCGCGGGCCACCCGGTCGGGCGTCTCGCGCAGGCCGTCGCGGTCCGGGTCCTCCCCGATGGCGACGAGCAGCTCGCGCACGGCCGCGGCCGCCCGGTCGTGGTCGTAGTGGCCGTGCGGTCGCTCGTCCCGCAGGCGGATCGGGCCGACCACCGTCAGGCGCCGCCCTGCGGCGGCACGGCGGGTCCACCGCCGGGGTTGCCCGGGCCGTCCCGGCCCGAGCGGATGTCGCCTCCGTCGCCGGGCGCCAGCACGACAGCGCCCTCCTCCTGCTCGGGGTGGGTCCCGTTGGTGCTGGGGGGGCCGAGGGCGGGCTTGTCCGACGGCGCCCGCTCCGGCGACCCCGTCCAGGCCGGCCGACCCGGGCGACGGCACAGTTCGGCGAAGACCTCGGCGATCTGCCGCTGGTCGAGCGACTCCTTCTCGTACAGCGCGAGCACCAGGTCGTCGAGCACCTCGCGGTTGTCGACGAGGATGTCGAACGCCTCCTGGTGCGCCTCGGTGATGAGCGCCCGGACCTCCTCGTCCACGGCCGCGGCGATCTGCTCGGAGTAGTTGCGGGCGTGGCCGAGGTCGCGCCCCACGAACGGCTCGTTGTTGGACTCGCCGAAGCGGATGGCGCCGAGGCGCTCGGTCATGCCGTACTGCGTGACCATCGCCCGCGCCAGCGCGGTGGCCTTCTGGATGTCGTCGGCCGCGCCCGTGGTCGGGTCGTGGAAGACCAGCTCCTCGGCGGCGCGGCCGCCGAGCATGTACGCCAGCCGGTCCAGCATCTCGCTGCGGGTGGTGGAGTACTTGTCGTCCTCGGGCAGCACCATCGTGTAGCCCAGCGCGCGGCCCCGGGGCAGGATCGTGATCTTGCGCACCGGGTCGCTGCCCGGCAGGGCCGCGGCCACCAAGGCGTGCCCGCCCTCGTGGTAGGCGGTGATCGTCTTCTCCTGCTCGCTCATCACCCGGCTGCGCCGCTGTGGGCCGGCGACGACCCGGTCGATGGCCTCGTCGAGGACGCCGTCGTCGATCAGCTGCATGTTCTGGCGGGCGGTGAGCAGGGCTGCCTCGTTGAGCACGTTCGCGAGGTCGGCGCCGGTGAAGCCCGGGGTACGCCGGGCGACCGCGCCCAGGTCGACACCCGTGGCGATCGGCTTGCCGCGGCTGTGCACCTCGAGGATCTTCTTGCGACCGACGAGGTCGGGGTTGTCCACGCCGATCTGCCGGTCGAACCGGCCCGGTCGCAGCAGCGCCGGGTCGAGGACGTCGGGTCGGTTGGTCGCCGCGATGAGGATGACCCCGCCGCGTACGTCGAAGCCGTCCATCTCGACGAGGAGCTGGTTGAGGGTCTGCTCGCGCTCGTCGTGCCCGCCGCC
>Ga0183260_10002820_pt1 | contig 14248 bp, 10 predicted proteins | sample AntDrymUQ4972206_2_FD_129768 | JGI IMG/M metagenome (GOLD analysis project Ga0183260, IMG submission 129768) | Polar desert sand microbial communities from Dry Valleys, Antarctica - metaG UQ497 (22.06) (version 2) (version 2) | ecosystem: Environmental > Terrestrial > Soil > Desert | place... | reverse complement strand
CGGCCGCAACCTCCTGCCGTTCGAGCCCTACCGCTCCTACGAGATCGACCTCGAGCAGTTCTTCTCCTCGGGGAGCGCGCGAATGCACGAGGACCTGACCGGTCTCTCCGACCGCGTGTGGGGCTGGGACGACGACTACCGCCGGCTTGCGCGCGTCGGGCGCGAGGCCGTGCTCGCGCATCCGGGCACCTACGGGCGGGGGGTCGCGCGCGACCTTCGAAACCTGCTCGTCTGGCCGCTCTACGCACCGGTGACGCAGTCGGAAGCGGACTCGAGCACGCGAGTGCCCGTCGCCAACCGGCAGCTGCCGGTGCCGGGGGAGGGCGAGCCGATCCCGGCCGCCCGCCAGTCGGGTTACATCTCGACGCCGGACGGCCGGATCCGCGAGGTGTGGACGTCGCCGACCGACCACCAGGTCGTCTTCTCGAGGCCGTCGGATGCGGCGCGCGCGGCCGAGATCGACCGCCGCGTCGACGACCTCAACGACAGCTTTCCCGACCGTTCGGTCCGCTCGGAGTGGGTCGACCGGCTGAACAGCGCCTCGCGCTGGTATCCGCGTCCGGTGCTTTGGCTCCTGGTGGGGTTAGTGGCAGCGCTCGTTCGCCACCCGCGCCGGCTCGCGGTCCCGCTGACTCTTGCGGCCGCAGCATTGCTGGTCCTCCTCTCCACCTCACTCGCCGTGTACGCCGTCGCCGAGTACTCGGTGCCGGTGACGCCTGCCTTCGCCCTGCTCGCCGGGGCCGGTCTATTGGGGAGGCGAGCAGGCGCGAGCGAATACTCTCGTGCGCGACATGCTTGATCTCGCGCTCATCCCAAGATCGGACTTCGACCGTGTTCGCGCGGCGACCGAGGGCGACGCGGACGCTCGCCTGTCGCTCCTCGCGGACATGTGCCGCCTGAACACCCTCGTCGCGATCAAGCGCGCCGGCTCGGGCCACCTCGGGTCGAGCTTCAGCGCGCTCGACATCTTCGTTCACCTCCTCTACGAGGAGCTGAACGTCGCCGAGCTCGGTTTCGACCATCCCGAACGCGACGTCTTCTTCTCGTCGAAGGGACATGATGTCCCGGGTCTCTACGCGGCGCTGTACGGGCTCGGCGTGATCCCGCACGAGCAGCTCCTCCGTCTACGCCGGCTCGGCGGTCTCGACGGCCATCCCGATGTCGGCACACCGGGGATCGAGGCGAACTCCGGGTCGCTCGGGATGGGCATCTCCAAGGGGCGCGGCATCGCGTGGGCGAAGTGGAGCCTCGGCCTGGGCGGTCGGGTCGTGGTCATGACCGGGGACGGCGAGCTGCAGGAGGGCCAGAACTGGGAGGCAATTCAGGCCGCAGCCCATGAGGCGCTGGGGACGCTGTGGGTCGTCATCGATCGCAACGAATTGCAGTCGGACAAGCTCACCGAGGAGATCGTCTCGCTCGGCGATCTCGAGGAGAAGCTGCGCGCGTTCGGCTGGGACGTCCGTACGTGCGACGGCCACGACCACGCAGAGCTCCGCGAGGCCTTCGCGTCGTTCGGTGCGGTGAATGAGCGTCCGAACGCGCTCATCGCGCGGACGGTCAAGGGCAAGGGTGTCTCGTTCATGGAACGGTCGGCCGCACTCGCCGAGGGCGGCGGGTACTACCGCTGGCATGCGGGCGCGCCGGGCGACGACGACTTCGAGCGTGCCCGTGACGAGCTGGTCGCGAGCATCGGGGCCGGGCTGGAGCCGCTCGGCCTCGGCGCGCTCGAGCTCGTCGCCGTGAAGGAGTCTCGCGACGACGCCAGCTACTCGCTCGAGGGCGAGCCCGAGAGCGGCGCCGGGGCGCCGCTCCAGAAGACGACGAGCGAATACGTCGTCGAGGCCTACGGAGAGGCACTCGTCGAGCTCGCCGAGACCAACGACCGCCTCGTCGTGCTCGACGCCGACCTCGCCTCCGACTGCCGTGTTCGCGGCTTCGAGCTCGCGTTTCCGGACCGCTTCGTCGAGTGCGGCATCGCGGAGCAGGACATGGTCTCGACGGCCGCCGGGCTCGCGAGGCACGGCTTCCTCCCGGTCGTCAACTCGTTCGCGTCTTTCCTCGCCTCCCGCGCCAACGAGCAGATCTACAACCAGGCGAGCGAGGGTTCGAAGGTCGTGTACGCGCTGCACTACGCCGGTCTGATCCCCGCCGGCCCGGGAAAGTCGCACCAGAGCATTCGCGACGTCTCGCTTCTCGGTGCGCTGCCGAACATGACGATCGTGCAGCCGGGGAACCCGGAGGAGACCCGCTCGCTTCTGCGCTGGGCAGTCGAGGAGGCCGACGGCAACATCGCCGTCCGGCTGGCGATCGGACCTTCTCCTCGTGAAATCGAGCTTCCGGCCGGCTACGAGCCGACGGTCGGCTGGGGGGCGGTGCTGCGCGAGGGAGAGGACGCGGTGCTGCTCGCCTACGGCCCGGTGCTGCTGCACGAGGCACTCGTCGCCGCCGAAAGCCTCTCCGGCGACGGGATCGATCTCCGGGTCGTGAACATGCCCTGGCTCAACCGCATCGATCCCGACTGGGTATCGGTGGAGATCGCCCCGCACCCGCACGTTCTGGTTCTCGAGGACCACGCTCCCGTAGGTGCACTCGGAGACGCGTTGCGCCGGGAGCTCGGCGGCCGTGACGTCACGGTCTACGGGGTGGAGGGTTGGCCCGCGTGCGGAACCCCGGAGGAGGTGCTTCGCTTCCATCAGCTCGACGGCGCATCGCTTGCCGGGCGCATCGCAGCGCAGCTCGCTGTTCGCCCATGAAGCGAACCTGGCTCGTTCTTCCCGACCAGCTGTCGATCCGCATGTTCTTCGACGCCGGGATCGTCGACCGGCTCCGCGAGCGGCTGGGGGGCAGGCTGACCGCGGTCTTCCTGGTCTCGGGCGAAGAGGCCTCCGAGTGGAGCACGCGACTCGGTGACATACCGGTGCTCTTCGGGGACGAGCTCAGGGACGACGCGGGGAACCGCGTGACGAGCCGGCTCGACGCCTGGCTCGACCGGCGGATCGGCTACCACCCGCTGGCGATCCGGCTCAACCGCCGCCATGGCTTCCACCTGGAGCGAATGCAGCCCAGTCACCCGAACTGGATGCTCGACTCCGACCGAAAGGGACCGCTGCCGCGTTGGAGCTTCCTCGAGCGAGCGATGCAACGGTGGCATTTCAGCGCCCGCAGGCACGTGCCTCGAAAGCTTTTCGAGACGATGGAGCGCGAGTGCTCAGCGCTCGTGGTCAGCAACGTCCAACCGAGGAACGCCGTCCCGTTCCTCATCGCCGCCCGGCGTCTGCGGCTACCCGTGATCGCCCACGTGGCGAGCTGGGATCACACGGTCGGAAAAGGGGTCATCTCGCCCTACTGCGACCTGTACATCGTCCAGAACCGGGTAATGGAGGACGACCTGCGCAGCTACCACGACATCGGCTCCGAACGTGTCCGAGTGACCGGCTGGCCGCAGACCGACATCTTCCAGCGCCCCCGCCCGCGCGCCGACTACGAGGCGCTCGTACGCGCATACGGCCTCGACTCCGGCCGTCCGCTCGTGCTGGTCATGGGGAACACGCCGACGAACGCGCCCTACGAGGGACGCTTCGTCGAGCGCGTTCTCGCCTGGTGGGAGGAGAGCGCGCGCGAGCGCTTTCAGCTTCTGTTTCGGCCGCACCCGCGCGACAAGGAATGGCGCGAGCGGTTCGGCGCGGCGATCGGCAGGGAGGGCGTCGTCGTGCAGGAACCGAGCTATACGGATCTGGACGCGCTCGCGAACCTCCTTCAGCACGGCGACGTCGTCGTCTGCAACGCGGGGACGATCCTGCTCGACGCGCTCGTCAACGACCGCCCGGTCGTGTGCGTCCTCTACGACGAAGGGGCGCCGCCCGGCGAGTCGTGGGCGGCAAAGAACGTGATCGGCGAGCACTACCGGGATCTCGCCGCCTCGGGGGCCTTTCACACCGCCGAGAGCTTCGAGCAGGTGGTGGCGGGTATCGAGCGCTCTCTCGCTAGCCCCGAGGAGCTGATCGAGGAGCGGCGCCGCGCCGTCCGCGACGTCGTCGGCGAGGTCGACGGCCACGCCGGAGAGCGTGTCGTCGACGCGATCGAGGGGGCGCTCAGCCGACCTTCTCCGTCGTCTTGACCGGCGGCAGCAGCCGCGTGCCGGGAATCGGCCGATCGACCTCGAGAAGCGCCAGCTCCAGACGCTGATCCTCCGAGTCGGTAACCGCGAGGCCCTCGAGCGGATACAGGTCGATGAGGCCTTCGAACGGGCTCGTCTCCCAGCTCGAGAGCCAGGTGGTTCCCTCGAAGGGCGACACGATGATCTGCGGCACTCCCACGACCCCGTCGTCGAGGCGCGGCGTGGTCGCGCAGGGGAAGTACGTCACCAACTCGGGGAGAACGAGGGTCGTGGCGCCTGCAGCCTTCAGTCGTCTCGCCACGTGAATGTCATCGCCGAGCCCGCAGTCGGAATCGCCCCGGAGTGCTGCCAGGTTCTGACGGGTCAGCGTCCACGAGTCCGTCTTCTCGCTGTCCGCGACCAGCACGCCGAGGGTGAAGACGATCGCGGGGACGGCGAGCAACGGCGCCGACCAGGCAGCGGTGCGCCAGGGAGCTCGGCGGAGCCAGGGTCTACCACGAGTGAGCCCGATCATTCCGGCCAGCACCAGGGCGAGGAAAGGCAGGACGAGCGCGAGACCGTGGAACGGAAACGAGGACTCGATCCCGAGCGTCCAGTCCAGGGTCCGGAGATCGAGCCTGCTCCATGGGCTTCGCGGTGACCAGAGCCAGGCGCCGGCCAGGCTGACTGCGCCGAGGACGAGGAACGGGCGAACGTGCCACCCCTCTGAGCGGGCGGCCTCGTCGCGAAGTCGAATCGTCTCCGCTGCGACCGCAACTGCCGCGATTCCGATCAGCGCTCCGAAGTGCCAGGCCCACTTGCTCGGCGTTGCGATCAGCAAGACCAGCGAGGCCCCGAGCGCGCTTGCCGGAAGGTCGAGCAGCGTCCGTGTGCTCCGCCGGCGTCGCAGGAGGAACGCGAGGACTGCGAGTGCGATGAGAACGACGGAACCGCGGCGCAGCGGGGTCGCGTTCGGAAACTCCGACAGCCGCGCGTAGCGAAGAACCTCGTCGCGCCAGGTGGTCGCGGTGCTCGTGAGCGTCTGGTACGTCTGCACGTCTGCTCGCCGCTGCTGGAGGTCGGAGCCGATGAACGCGAGAACGACGACGAGCGCAAGCGCTGCGGTGAGGAGGGCGATCGCGTCCACCAGATGACTGCGCGCCCAGCGCACCACGGCTGGCGAGGCCACGAGCAGCGGCGCAAAGGCGACGACCCCCGCGTGGTGCCCGGTGACGGCGAGCGGAGCGAGCAGCGCGATGCCCGCGAGCGGAGCGCCCGTTCCCCGCTCGAGGAAGCGAACCGTGCAGGCAAGCACTCCCACCGCCAGGAGTGCGGTGACGGGCTCGGGGCGGAGCGTCATCCCCCAGGCCGAAGCTCCGACGAGAAACATGCTCGCGAGGGCCCAGAGAGCGTTGGAGACGCTCGACGTCGAGTCGCGCGCCACGCGAGCGAGGATCCAGCGGCAGGCGAGCCAGATCCCGACCAGGCTGAGCAGCGAGGGTATCCGCAGGACGAGCAACGTGCTCGAGCTCTGCGACAGCCAGTGTTGAATCCACTCCAGCCAGTAGCCGAGAGGAACGTTGGCTCCCAAGGTGTCGTAGTAGTTCGAGAACCCTCGAGATGCAGAGAACATGCGCTGCCGCGTCAGGACCCAGCCGTCGTCGTAGAACGACGGCGAGAGCACCCACCAGGCGAGAAGGAATCCGCCGACGGCCGCATCTGCAGGGTGGGCGTGCAACGCGAGCGCGCGCATGCGCGCGCCTGTCGGTCGGGACCAAGTGGGCAGGTCGGGAGCTGCGACCAACAGCAGAGCGGCGGCGATCGCGAGCGCCGCGACGACCCAGGCGATCCGCTGCACTACGGTCGTCTCCACGGCGTGCACCGCTGTCGTGACCCGGATCGAAGGCCTTCCTTCCGCGCGCAGGTCGAGTGCGGAGAAGAGCCCGGTGACGATCGGCGTCGAGTCGAGCTCTTCGACACCGGACAGCGTCCCGGACGCCCCTGCGAGCGACCATCCACCAGCGTCGATTCGGAACTGGTGGGGGCAATCCGAAACGGGGACTCGCGCGAGGATGTCCTCACCGATCGCCACTGTGAGCTGTTGCTCGCGTCGCGTGACCCAGAGACCGTCCAACTGCCGCGGATGCCGGACAGTCGCGAGCGCGGTTGCAGGCGCCGTGGCGTTCGGAAGGGCAGGAGCCAGCCCGCACGGAAGCGTTACCCGGATTGCGTCGGGGCGGTGCCGAATCAGGAGGAGCGGCGTGAACCACGCTTGGTTCGGAGCCACACTCGGCACGGAGCTCGGCGGCCACGAATAGCTCGTGGCGACCCCCGTTGCCGGACCGACGGCTCCCACGACTCCCGCGACGAGGCCCACCAGGGCGAGCACGAGTGCGGGCCGCTGACGCTGCACCGGCTCATTGGACCTGATCCGTCGGCCATCCCGGTCGCCGGAGCGGAAGCTTCCCAGTAGCGTTCGGAGGTGCCGTCACAGACCGCTTCGCGCCGGCCCCTGTGAAACCGCCACCACGCGTGCGGGGAATCACCTCGAGCGTCCTGGCGCGTCTTCGCGACGGGCTCGTGGCTCGCCTTCGCAGTCGTCCTCGCCTCGCCGAGCGCGTCGTCGTCCTCCCCCGGCTGGTTCCCTCTCGGTCGGCGCGTTCCACGCTCTATCGAGCCTTCTCGTGGCCGCTCATCGACCACCTGCGCCCGCGGCTCGAAATCTCCACGATCGGGGGGAGGCTGGAGGTCGACGCGGGCGACGTGGTAGGCCGAGTCCTGACCGCGTCGGGTGTGTGGGAGCCGCACGTCACGGACTCATTCCGACGAAGGCTCCGCTCCGGGGACATCTGCATCGACATCGGTGCTCACGTCGGCTACTACACGCTGCTCGCCGCGAAGCTCGTGGGGCCCGGCGGGCACGTCTACGCCTTCGAACCGTCTCCCGACGTCTACCGCACGCTCGTCCTGAATCTCGAGCGCAACGCCGTCGCGAACGTGACTGCACTGAACGTCGCGGCGGGAGCGGACGAAGGCGCGGGCGTCCTCTACGAGCTGGCGGCGGGCAGGTCCGGGAACTCGAGCCTGAGCCCACGGCTGCTCGAATCACCGCATGCCGGCACGGCCGAGGAGTACGCGCCGGTCGAGGTGGAGATCTGCGCCGCGGAGTCGCGGCTGCCCGCCGAGGAGTTCGACCGCGTGCGGATGATCAAGGTCGACGTCGAAGGCTACGAGGTGGAGGCGCTGCGCGGCGTCGAGCGCATCCTCGCCGCTGGCGCCCCGGTGGCGGTGATCGTCGAGCTCAGCCCGGAGTGGAGCGTCGAGGAGCCGGCGGCGTTCATCGAGGAGCTGTGCCGTCGTCATCGCCTCATGCCGTACCGCCTCGTCAACGAATACAACCTCGACGGCTACTTCCCGGCTCGGATCGAGCCACCGACGCGCATCGACGCGATCCCTCCGGAGCGCTGCGACCTCCTGCTCGTGAGGTCGAATGATCCTCCTGCCGCGGAGTAGCCTTCGGCGATGGCGTCGCCCGCCGACCCGGTCTCGCTCGTAGGCGTCTATCGAGCACGGAATGCCCGCTACGTTCGGGACGTCTCCGAACCTGCGCTCGAGCGCGGGTGGACGGTCGCCTGGTGGGCGTTGGACGAGATCGTCGACGACTTGGCGGGGGTGACCGTCGGTTCGGGCGCCGGAGCGCGGCTCCCGCTCTTGAACGAGATTCTCCGCCGGTCGGAAAGTCTGGAGGGATGGCTCGTCGTGACGGACGACGACGTCGTGTTCGACCGGGGAGACTTCCTCGCGTTCGTCTCGTTCTGCGGGCGGGCGGAGCTGGATCTCGCACAGCCGGCTCGCAGCGACAAGACGCTCGATCATGGCATCACTGCCGCACGCAGGCTCTCGGTGGCGCGGAGGACATCGTTCGTCGAGATCGGCCCGATCTTCGCCGTCGGGCCGGGCTGGCGCGACCGCATCGTTCCGTTCCCCGAGGAGCGGGGCATGGGCTGGGGGCTCGAGCTGGAGTGGCACCGGCTCCACCTGGAGGGGTGCGAGCTCGGGATCGTTGACGCCGTTCGCGTTCGGCACATGGGTGATCGCGGCGAGGGCTATGACTTCCGAGCAGATGCACACCGCGTCCACGCAGAGCTGGAGGAACGCGGCTTCGGCGGGTGGTCGGACGTGCAGCGGACGCTCGCGACCTGGCGGCCATGGCAGCGCTCGCCCGGCTGGACGCGCACCCAAGCTGCATGAAGCTCGTCATGACGCTGCTCGTACGCGACGAGGCAGACATCGTCGACGCGCAGATCGCATTCCACCTGCACGCGGGCGTCGACTTCGTCATCGCAACCGACAACGGCTCGCGGGACGGGACGACCGAGATCCTGGAGCGGTACGAGCGCGCCGGAGTCCTGCACCTCATCAGTGAGCCAAGCGACCAGATGCGCCAGAGCGAGTGGGTGACGCACATGGCCAGGCTTGCAGCAACGGACTTCGGCGCGGACTGGGTGATGAACACCGACGCTGACGAGTTCTGGTGGCCGCGCGGCGGCTTCCTGAAGGAGGTACTCGGGACGGTGCCGGACCGATTCGGCGTGGTTCGGGGGTGCTGGCGGCACTTTCTGCCGAGCCCCGACGACGCGGGGTTCTTCTCCGAGCGCATGACCGTTCGCCTGGCGACGCCCGCTTTCCCCGGGGACAAGGCGACGATCTTCCACGCACACCAGAAGGTGGCTCATCGGGGAGACCCACAGGTCACGGTCGAGGCGGGGAACCACAACGCCATCGGTGTCGGCCTGGATCCGATCCGTGCCTGGCACCCGATCGAAGTGCTCCACTTCTCGTTCCGATCCGTTTCCCAACTCGTGCGCAAAGGCGAGGGCGCGTGGCTCCGGACCGACGGGTACGAGCCCACGCTGCACCAGTTCCTGCTGGTCGAAGCGAAACGCACCGGGCGACTGGAGGAGTTCTATGCGTCTTTCGCCGTGACCGAGGAGGCGCTCGAGCGGGGGGCCAGCGACGGGACGCTGGCGGTCGACACACGCCTCAGGGATGCGCTCCGGACGCTTCGAGCCGAGGACGGAGCGTTTCGGCTTCCCGAGACGGGCGCTCAGAGTCTGCTGTCGTTCCCACGTCCGGACGTTCGCGAGGAGGGGACGTACGCGGCGGAGGCAGCGGCGCTCGTCGACATCGACGGTGTCATCAGAGCCGAGCGCCGCGTCGACGCGTTCGAGGAGCGGCTGGCGGCGCTCGAGCGGGCGCCGCTTTCACGCCTGCATAGACTGGCCCGGCGATGAAGCTCGTCATGACGCTGCTCGCCCGCGACGAGGCGGACGTAATCGAAGCGTGGCTCGCTTTCCACCTGAACGCGGGCGCCGACTTCGTCGTCGCCACCGACAACCGCTCCGAGGACGGGACGACCGATGTCCTCGAGCGCTACGCGCTCGAGGGTCACGTCCATCTGCTTCGCGAGTCCGGGGAGGACCTGCGCCAGAACGAATGGGTGACGCGCATGGCGCGTCTTGCTGCGACCGATTTCGGAGCGGATTGGGTGATCAACTCGGACGCCGACGAGTTCTGGTGGCCGCGCGGAGCCTCGCTTCGCGACGTGCTGGCCGCGGTACCCGAGCGCTACGGCACCGTCGGGGCGTTCTTGCGCACCTTCGGCCCGCCGCCGGACGGAGGTGCCGGGAGCTTCGCCGAGCGGATGACCATCCGCTTCTCCGCGCTGGCGCCGATCAACGACCCAGCGTCGCTCTTCAAGCCCATCCGCAAGGTGGTTCACCGCGCACATCCGGAGATCCAGGTCACGCGCGGGAACCACGCGCTGGTCGACAGCCCGTTCGCTCCGCTCAGGGGCTGGTACCCGATCGAGGTCTTCCACTTCCCGCTGCGCTCGTACGAGCAGTGCGAGCGGAAAGCGACGCTTCAAGGGACCGCGTTCGAGAAGTACGTCGCGCGCGCGCCCACGGCGTACCACGCGAACATGTTCGCGGCGCTGAAGAGCGGAACGATCACGGAGTACTACGACGCGCTCGTGCTCTCGGACGACGAGCTCGAGCGGGGGCTCGCGCAGGGAAGGCTCGTCGAGGACACGAGGCTCCGCGACGCGCTTCGCAACCTGCTGGCGAACGGCGGATCAGCGCGGGAGTACGCGCTTCCGTCCGAGGCCCAGTCGCTCGAGTTTCCGCTCCCCTCGCTCGTCGAGGACGCGGAGTATGCCGTCGAGGCCGCGGTGCTCGGCGAGGCAGACGTCGTCAGACTCCAGCGTCGACTGGACACCCTCGAACGCCGTCTGCAGACCCTGGAGCTGCGGCTGCCTGCGCGCGTCTACCGAAAGCTCTCCGGCACGGCCAAGCGGGCTCTCAGGCGCGACTCGCCGTGAGCTCTCGGGTCTGGCTTCAGCCAGGCCCCCGGCGTTCAGGTGCCGCTTCGTTTGACCGCGCGGATCCCCACTATCACCTCGTACAGCCGGTCGTGGGCGTCGAGCTCCTCCGGGCGGAGATCCGACGCGGCCAACCCGTAGAGAAAGCCCGCGGCCGACAGCACGTTCCCGTACGAGCGCACGCCGACCGCGCCCTCCCCGAACGCCTCTTCCGCGAGCCTTAGCGCCGACCGCGACGTGTAGTGCCACCACTCGCCCCACTCCTCGTCCTCGGGCGGCGAGATCTTCGTCAGCCCGGGAACCGTGGCGAGCAGGACACCGTCGGGAGCGAGGATGCGATGGAGCGTGGCAAAGGCGGCACGCACGTCGTAGACGAACTGCAGCGTCTGCGTGACGATCGCACAGTCGAAGGAGTCGTCCGCGATCTGCGGCGCATTCGTCAGATCTCCGACGATCGTCGCCTGCGGATTGCCCTCCGTCGCCATGAGAATGTCCACGCTCTCGACATCCCGTCCGAAGCGGGTCGTGTAATCGGGAGCGGCGATCTCGAGGACGCGGCCGCGGATGTCCGGCGCGTGGCCACCGACGAAGCTCTCGACATACACGCGATCGATCGGCGTCCCCCGCTCGAAGCCCCAGTTCGGGTCGATCGGCGTGACGCGCCGCAGATCGCCGAGATCCGGCGGACGGCGGCGTCGCCAGTCGACATAGGCACGCCGCAGCGGACGAAGGCCGCGCCGCGCGCCGGCCGGGACGAACGCACGCCAGCTCACCTGTCCGGCCAAGGCCGCGATCATAGTGCGCTCGTGCCGAACGACTTTCCCGGAAAGCGCGTCGTCGTGGTCTCGCCGCACTCGGACGACGCCGTGCTCTCGGTGGGCGCCGCGATCGCGTCGTGGGCGCGGCGAGGGGCCCACGTCGACCTCCTCACCGTGTTCGCGCTCGATCCCGACTCGGATGCGCCCGCGGGCGGCTGGGACGCTCGGGCGGGCTTCGTCACCGAAGGAGGAGCCGCGGTGGGCCGCCGCGCGGAGGATGTTGCAGCGTGCGCGATCCTCGGTGCGACGCCAACCTGGCTTCCGTTCGGGAGCATCGACTACGAAAGGCACGGGGACGAAACGGCGGTGCGGGATGCGATCTCTGCCGCGGCAAAAGGGGTGGATGCACTGCTCCTCCCCGGGTTTCCGCTCGGCCATCCCGATCACGAATGGCTCGGGCGTGCGTTGTTGGGCAGTCGCATGGGCTGCAGCCTCGGGCTCTACGTCGAGCAGCCATACGGACGCAGGACGGACGGCGAGCCTTGCGTGCCGTCGTGGGCCGAGAAGGCGCTCGATGCTCGGCCCGTGTTCCGTGCCGCGCCAGCCGGCGCACGAGAGCGGCTCGCGAAGTGGAGAGCGGTTCGCGAGTACCGGACGCAGCTGCCTCTGCTCGGCATGACGCGAAGCCTGCGGCGCGGGCCGCACTCCCTCGCCTTCGGCGAGCGTGTCGCCTGGATCGACGCCTAGTCTCTCCGCCATGAAGGTGGTCATGACGCTGCTGGTTCGCGACGAGGCGGACATCGTCGACGAGCAGCTCGCGTTTCACTTCGACGCGGGCGTGGACCTCGTCGTCGCGACCGACAACGGCTCGCAGGACGGCACGACCGAGATCCTCGAGCGCTATGAGCGCGAAGGCCGACTCCACCTGATCCACGAGCCGGGGGAGGACCTCCGCCAGAGCGAATGGGTGACGCGGATGGCGCGCCTGGCCGCCACGGAGTTCGGCGCGGACTGGGTGCTGAACACGGATGCGGACGAGTTCTGGTGGCCGCAGGGAGCGGGTCTCGGCGAGGTCCTGGCGGCGATACCTCCGCGCTACGGCGTCGTCCGTGGGGCGTGGCGGAACTTCGTCCCCCGGCCGGATGACGGCCGCTCGCTCTCCGAGCGGATGACCGTGCGCCTGTGCACGCCCGCCTTCCACCATCACCCGCTGAGCACGCACTCCAAGTCGGCCCACCGCGCCGCCGCGGACGTCCGTGTCGGACGCGGCAACCACGAAGCCTTCGGGCAGGGTCTCCTCCCCCTGCGCGGCTGGTATCCGCTCGAGGTCCTCCATTTCCCGGTGCGCTCCCTCGAGCACTCGGTTCGCAAGTACGTGACGCAGTTCGTCGCGCTCGAGAAGAACGCCGAGAAGGGGATCCCGAACCACATGGCCGAGGCGTACGCGGCGTACCGCGCCGGCCGGCTCGAGCAGTTCTACGAGCCGCTCGTCGTGGACGACGCGGCGCTCGCGCGCGGCCTCGAAGACGGCTCGCTCGCGCTCGACACGCGACTCCGAGACCGATTGCGCGCGCTCGGCTTCAGCAACGGCGCCGAACCTCCGGGAGCCGGAGGAACACCTAGTAACAGTCTGTTACAAGGCGCTTCTCACGACTTCGGCCGGCTGGACGTCTCCGCTGCCGCCCAGTACGCGGCCGAGTCGACCGCACTCGACGAATCCGACTTCGCGCTCGCTCTCGGAGCGAGGATCGAAGGCCTGGAGTCGCGGGTGGGACGGCTCGAGCGTGGAGTCCTCACCCGGGTCGGCCGCGTCGTCCGCCGGAGTGTCCGCTCGTGAGCCGCGCCTGGTGGGATCGACTCGTGGCGTTCGTGCCGACGCGGAAGGCGGCGCTCGCTCTCTTTCTCCTGGCGACGGCCAGCTACTGGTTCGCCGCGCTGGGCTGGCCGCTCGCCAAGGGGCGCGACTCCTGGGACTACCTCGCCTACTACCTGCAGCTGTTCGACTCCGACCCAGCGCTGGACTCGCTCCAGCTCTTCCGAACGCCCCTCACGCCGCTCGTGCTCGGAGTCCCGATGGACATCGGCGGCGCGGTCCTGCTCGAAGTCGTCCTCGGCGTCCTCTATGCGGTGTCCATCGTCGCCTGGAGTGCGACGGCGCTCACGTTCGGACGCGTGCCGGCGCTCCTGAGCGCGCTCCTCCTGCTCGTCTATCCCGCCTACGCGACGCTCTACCACCAGGCCTCGAGCGACGCGATATTCGCCACCGGCCTCGCGCTCTGGTCCCTCGGCCTCGCACGGGTGCTGCGGCGGCCAGCCGGGTTCAGATTCGCGGCGCTCGGCGCGGGGATCGGTGTTCTCATCCTGATTCGGCCTGCGAACCAGGTCCTCCTGCCGATCGTCCTACTGCCACTGCTCGTCCCGACGGCGTGGAGGAGGCGTCTCGCGTGGTCGGCGGCCGCAGCGGTTGCGGCCGTCGGGCTGATCGGGGCGTGGGCGGTGACCAACGGCATCCGTTACGACGACACGACGGTCGCGCGCGGCGGTCGCGCCTGGGTGCCGTTTCTACGCGTCTTCCTGGCGGACAAGACCGTGTCGCCGGAGAACGGCGAGGCGTCGCAACGCCTTGCGCGTCTGATCGAGGACGAGGTTCTGGCGCAGGAGCCCCATGCCGCTCTACGCGTTCCCCTGGCTGCGTACCTCGAGAACGGGTCGAACTACGAGACCGTGCGCCTGATCGCCGTCTCCGACCGTGTCTACGGCACGGACGAGAACTACGACGTCCTGTTCGACCCCGCGCTCGAGGCGATCCGCCAGCATCCGGAAACGTACCTCCGCGGGGTGGCGGACGCGTATTGGGAGTTCCTCGTGCAAGTTCCGCTGAGAGAGGACATTCGGCCGCGCGAGCAGACGGCGCCGGAAGCGCCGCCACCGACCTTCGACGTGGACGGCGTAACCCTCCCCAACCCGCAGGCGCACGTGCTCGTCGAAGGGGTCCGGTACGGCTTCGTCTGG
>Ga0183260_10002819_pt1 | contig 14250 bp, 16 predicted proteins | sample AntDrymUQ4972206_2_FD_129768 | JGI IMG/M metagenome (GOLD analysis project Ga0183260, IMG submission 129768) | Polar desert sand microbial communities from Dry Valleys, Antarctica - metaG UQ497 (22.06) (version 2) (version 2) | ecosystem: Environmental > Terrestrial > Soil > Desert | place... | reverse complement strand
GGTGCCGCTTGGCGCCCGGCTGGACGTCGATCCCGGCCAGAACGGCGGCGTCCGCATCGAGAGAGGTTCGGGGACCGGCTATTCGATTACTGCCTGCATCGCGGCAGGTGGGGAGACGGCCGCCGATGCGCAGCGGTCGGCCGAGGCAGTACGTCTACAGATCGACGGCAATCGGGTCAGAGTAACGAGCGGGTCGGAGGTGCGGCACTCGAGCGTCCATCTCATCGTCGCAGCGCCGAGTGGTGCGCAGGTCGATGCGAAAACCGTGAACGGGCCGATCGCGATTCACGAGGTCGACGGAAGTTTCACCGCGCGGGCTACGAACGGGCCGATCGCCCTGGCTGACGTGACCGGAGCCGTGAGGGCGGTCGCGGCCAATGGCCCGATTTCGATTTCCGGCAGCGGCGGCAACGTTGATGTCGAGACGCAGAACGGCCCGATCTCGGTAAACCTGCAGGGCACCCAGTGGTCCGGTGAGCTGAATGCGCGGGCGCAGAACGGGCCCCTGACCGTGAAAGTGTCGGATGACTTCACGTCCGGCGTCGAGATCTCCTCGTCGCGGCGCTCGCCCTGGAATTGTCGCATCGCCGCATGCCGTGCCGACATGAGCGACAACGATCAGGGCGTAAGAAGCGTGAGCCTCGGCACTGGCGCGGTGGTGGTGAAGCTGTCCACGGTCAACGGACCGGTCACGCTGGACTCCGCGCGATAGTCGTTTCGTCGGGCGCTACCTGGCCTTATCCGGAGCAGGCGGCAGGTCGCTGCTCCAGATCGTCTTCTCGGTGCGCCAAGTGTCAGCCATCTTGCGCCAGATGAATACATATTTGCCGCGGTCTCGGACACCGCCGTCCTGGTAGCCGAGCCAATACGTGCCCGTCTCGTACGCCAGAGGACCGTGGCCCGCGACGTCGTCGGTCTCGAGACGGAGGTTGGTGGTACGCGCGATCAGGTCCTTGTAGAACTCCCGCAACGGTTCGCGCCCGCGGAGAAGCGGCGCATTCGGCGGCATGAACACCGAATTCTCCGCGTACAGCTCGACAATGGCGTCAATCTGTTTAGCGTTGTACGCGGCCGGCAGCTGCTGACTTCTCTGGCGGATCGCGTCGGTATCCGCAGCCCTGAACTCGTCGGTTCGTTCACCCGACGCACAGCCGCTGATACCAACAGTCACAGCTAGCAAGGCACAACAGACTGCAGATCTCATCACTAGCCTCCCTCGCACTGGCTGATGGACTGGAGGCTTCGGAAGCAATTCACAAGCCGAACATCATTCGTCGGGGTCGAATACGTCTTCGATCCGTCGGCGGAACAGCTTGGCGATCTTGAACGCGAGCGGGAGACTGGGATCGTACTTGCCACGTTCGAGCGCGTTCACCGTCTGGCGCGACACCCCCAGCTTGTCGGCCAGATCGCCCTGCGACCAGTCCTTGGCGGCGCGCAGCTCCACCAGGCTGTTCCTCATCGATAGCGGCGCCACGCCAACGCCACACCAATGGCAACGAGTATTGCCGGCGTCATCAGGATGTCGACCGCTTGCAGCCGCAGGTTGACGCCTGCAGCTCCGAGATTCAGGTACAGCGCGGCGAGCGGCACGTACAGGACCAGCCCGAATGCCATCCCCTCGAGGACGATCCGCTGCAGCATCTCGTCGAGATCGCGGCGCAGCAGCTTCCAGAACGTCCACGCCGCGACGATCAACGGAACGACGCTCGCCGCGCCGAGGAGAACTCGGCCCCACTCCGGCAGCCAGCCGGCCTCCGCGCCGACCCTGATAACGAGATTAGCCACGAGCGCACTTCCGAGCGCGAGCATGTAGATGCCGTAAAGTGGCGCCAGGTGCGGATAGGACTCTGCGTCTGACGACCTTGCTGCGATCATTTAGCCCTCCTTGCGAATGATGGGATAGTAAAGCACCCTTTACAGCTAGTGTCAAGGACGCTTTACAATATAGCCGTCGCCGTACGGGCGGGCAGGCCGTCGCTCTCGCGACGTCGTCCCAACTTCCAACTTCCAATCCGCCAATCGCCAATCGCCAATCGCCAATCGCCAATCCCTCAATCCGTCAATAAGCAATCCGCAATCTGCAATCGACAATTCCCTACGCGACCGTGGCATAATTCGGCCGCGAATGGGCAAATGGAATGTGGCCGTCCTCTACGATCGCTGGGAAGAACCAGAGACCGAGGGCGCATCGGCAGCATCGACTGACAAGGCGCCTCTCACCAGGACACTCGACAAGAAAGAGGTCGAGGATGAAGTCGCCGAGACGCTGATCAAGCTCGGTCACGATGCGACGCTGCACGTGCTCGATGGATCGATCAAGAGTCTTCACGCCATTGCGAAGATGGAGTACGACCTGATCTTCAATCTCGCCGAGTCTTTCGGTGGGAACGACATGGCCGACTACTGCATCGCCGCCTACCTCGAACTCCTCGACAAACGCTTCACCGGCAGCGGCTCGCACGGGCTGCTCTTCGGCCAGGACAAGGCGGCGGCGAAGAAGATCCTCGAGTTTCACGGGATCCATACGCCGGTCTTCGCCCGCTCCTTTCGCGGACGGCTCGACTTCTCCCACGACCTCGAGTTCCCGGTCATCGTCAAGCCGGCCCGCGAGGATGGTTCGATCGGAATCGAGTTCGCGAGTGTTGTGACCTCGATCCGCGAACTGATGGAGCGCATCGACTGGCTCCACTCGAATTTCGATTCGCCCGTTCTGATCGAGGAGTTCGTCGAAGGACGCGAGATGTATGTGGGCGTGATCGGCAACGAGCATCCGGAAGCGCTGCCGGTTATCGAACTGGACCTGTCGAAGCTGCCGGAAGGGACGCCGCGGATCGCGGGCGCCGAGGTGAAGTGGGGCAAAGGCACGCGCGCCTATCGCGACACCAAGTCGGCGATTGCCGAAGAGCTGCCGGAAGAGACCGTCACCCTGCTCCAGCAGACCGCCATCGCGGTCTTCCAGGCCCTGGAACTGCGCGACTACGCCCGCATCGACATGCGCCTCCGCCCGGACGGCCGCGTCGCGGTCATCGAGGCGAATCCGAATCCCTGGCTGGCCTCCAAGGCCGAATTCGCGATGGCGGGACGAAAAGCCGGCCGGACCTACCCACAGCTGATCGAAAAGATCCTGGATCTCGCGATGGCTCGCTACGCGTAGCGCTCAGTTCTCAGTTCTCACCCCCCAATTCTCCAGAGATAGAGCGTTATCTCGTCCCCTCCCGCGCTGACGAATCGATCCAGCGCGTCGGCCGGCCAGTCGGGTCCCATGCTGAAGGCGTGCGAGACGACGCGCGAACCGGACCGGAGCTCAGCCTGCAGCCGGGGACGCAGTTTCGCGTTGGACGAGGATAAAAGGTAGAGCGTGACCACGCTGGCCTTGCTGAGGTCGGTGGCCATCGCATCCTCGACACGAAATTCCACGAGATTTTCGACCCCAGCTGTTTTCGCGTTCGCCCTGGCCCTCTCGATGAGTTTCGGATCGATGTCGACGCCAATCCCTCGGGCCCCGAACTTCTGAGCCGCGCGGATCGGGATGCGACCGTCACCACAACCGAGGTCGAGCACGGTGTCACCGCGCTGGACCTTTGCCAGCGTGAGCATCCGATCGACGACGTCGTCGGGGGTTGGGAGGAAGGGTGCGAGGCTCTGGGTCTGCGAAAACAGGATGACCGCGATCGAAAAGGCGACTGAACGGATCATCCCGAAATGATAGACGAATAAGGCGTTTACCCTCAGCCGCGCTGAGGACGTTTCGTCAGGAGTGGAGTATCGGCACCCGCGTTGATTACAGAAGTGCCAGAAAATGGCCAGTTTTTGCACATTTTGCGTTGCCTGACCGCATCCTTGGCTTATACTAGAGGAACTTCTCAGGCACGCCCAGCCTACTTTCCTTACTCAGTTGGGGGACACGTGACATTTCAGGTCGGTGACAAGGTCATTTACCCAAACCACGGCCTCGGCGTCGTTCAAGGCATCGAAACCAAAACCATCTTAGGTACGACATGCGGCTTCTACCACCTCCGCATGGTCGCCAACGAAACCACGGTGCTCGTGCCCGTGGACAACGTTGATGGAGTTGGACTTCGACGCGCGATCAACGACGAAGAGATCGAACGGCTCTTTTCGCTCCTCGGCGACGGCAAGATCGACAATCACCAGAATTGGAAAGGACGCTTCAAAGACAATTCGGATCGGATGCGCACGGGTTCCATCTACGACGTCGTCGAAGTGCTCAAGAGTCTGACCTTCCTCGCCCGATCGAAGAACCTGTCCTTCCGTGAAAAGCGCATGCTCGATCGCGCGAAGTTCCTCGTGATCTCGGAAATCTCTGAAGTCTCGCACGAAGTCTCGGCGGCCATCGAAGAGAAGGTCGACCGGGCGCTCGAGCGCTGCTTCACGATGAAGAACCGGTCGATTGCCCGAGCGAAGACCGCCAAGGCCACCGCGACGACTCGCGTGACGGCCCGGCGGACTGCGAAGGCGTCGTAGCGCGAAGGCACTCTAGAAGACGGCAGCTGCTGACAGCTGATCGCTCTCACTCATAAGGCCGGAGCCCGAAAGGGGCTCCGGCCTTTTTTTACGTTTCGATATGATTTATCCGTGATCGCCGTCGTCCGCTCGATTCTCACCTACGTCGCCGTCTCGTTGTACGTGCTGCTGATCGGGACGCCCTTTGTCCTGATTGCCATCCTCTTTCGCCAGGTCCCGCTGCTGTACCAGATCGGACTGGGAGGGGTGAAGCTCGGACTTGTTGTCAGCGGGGTGAAGCTTCGAGTGGAAGGCCACCTCCTGATGGATCGCGCGGCGGTGTACGCCGTCAACCACGCGAGCCACGTCGAACCCCCGATCCTCTATTACGCGCTATCCCCGTTGTTTCCGCGCCTTCGCATCGTCTACAAGGCGGAACTTCGGAAGCTCCCGGTGCTCGTCCATGCGTGGGACCTTGCCGGGTTCGTTCCGCTCGAGCGCGGTAACCCGGAGCAGAGCCTGCCGGCCATCAATCGCGCCGCCGAGGCGCTCCGCGAAGGCAATTCTTTCCTGATCTTCCCTGAAGGCACGCGGAGCCGGACCGGCAAGCTCTTGCCGTTCAAGCGGGGTGGGTTCATCATGGCTTTGAAGGGCCAGGCGCCGGTCGTCCCGGTAGCCATCACTGGCGCGAGGGATGCGATGCGCAAAGGCAGCTACGTCATCCAGCCGGTGACCGTCACGGTGCGGTTCGGGGAGCCGGTCGAAACCGCCGGGCTGACGATGGAGAAGCGGGACGAGGTTGCCACGGCCGTACGAGCACGGATCGAGCGATTGCTCGAGGAGGGCTAAACGATGGAATGGATGGCGGCGCTTGGCCGGACGATGGGGTTCTCGTTCGCAGCGGGGATCAATCTGTACGCCACAGTGGCGATTCTCGGACTTGCCAGCCGCTACAATTGGGTGGCGCTGCCGTCCCAGTACCAGGCCTTCGACAACGACTTCATCATCGCGACCGCGCTCGGCCTCTATGTGATCGAATTCGTCGCGGACAAGATCCCGTGGTTCGACTCGATCTGGGACACCGTCCACACCGCGGTCCGCCCGCTCGGCGGCGCGGTGATCGCGGTCACGACGTTAGGCGATGCGTCACCGACGACCGAAGTGCTCGTGGGCCTGCTGGGCGGGACGCTTGCGGCCGGGACTCACTTCACCAAAGCAGGCACTCGGGCGGTCGCCAACACCAGCCCCGAGCCATTCTCGAACTGGATCCTGAGTCTCGGCGAGGATGCCTTCGTGATCGGCCTCGGCGTGGTTGCGCTGAAGTACCCGCTCGTCGCCGCTGCGGTGGTGGTGGTAGGGGTCATCTTCATCGCGCTATTCGCCACCATCTTGTGGCGAGCCATCAGGCGCAGGTGGCTCGGGCCTCGCCTCGCTTAGGGCGCTTCACTCGGCAACTCCCAACGCCCAACTCCCAAAGGCGATCTTCGATCGGCTAAAGTCCGAGCGTCAAGTTCAAGCCCGGACGCCCCAAGACCTGCGCTTTACCATCTTCCATTTTCCATTCCTTCAGCGTCCCGTCAGGAAAGTGAGCGTCCAGGGTTTCAGGACCTGTCGATCGAGCGTACTGATCCCCTCGAGCAACTCCACCCTGACCTGCTGAAAGGGTTCGAGCGGGCGCGCGAACTTGATCTCGATAGCGTGGGAGGCGTCGAGGTAGGTGGCGGTGAACACGGGTGTCGGAGGCGGGGTGGGACCGCCTTCGCGTCCGACATACGTGACCCGGACGCGATCGCGGATGGACTTCGGGTCCATATCGACGGAGAACTGGATGCGCACCGGTGCGGCGCGGTCCACGTCGGTGTCATCCACGACCGGTGCGCTGAAGATGACCTCGGGCGCAGGAGCGGGAGGCGCGTCCGGCAGCATGACTTCAACCGGGGCGTCCTCGGGTGCAGCGGCGAGTGCGATCGCGGTGGCGTCCAGGTATGTTGTCACGCCCTCCTGCTTGACGACCCCGGTCACCTCGACCCAGCGTCCGGTGTCGACCCGCTTGCCCGGGTCGAGATCGAAGTCCTTGCCGCGGGGCCTCACGCCTGTGACCCAGAGCGCACCCTCCGCGGACTGGATGACGAAGTCCCATTTTCCCTTGGCGAGCGGCTGCGGCAGGTCGCCGTACAGGTTCCGTCCTTTGAATCGTCCGATGACTTTGACTGTTTGATCCGCGAAGCGCTGTGGTGCGAGCGCGATGGCGCGGACCGTCGGCGTCCGAGGGATCTCCGCAGGTGTGAAGGTTGCGCCGAGGATCACGAACACCTGGTCGCGGGTCGGCCAGCGTCCGCGGTTGGCGACCTCCAGCAACCGCGTGAAGTCGTAGCCGGCAAAGCGGCCGTCCCCGGATTCGAGCCGGCCGAGGTCCCAGAACTCGCCGCGGACCTGACCCTCGGCGCCGTCGCCTCCGCCGCGATCCTTCCACAGGACGTAGACCGGCTTCGGGGCATTTGCAAGGCGCGTGAGCTCGCCTTCGACGAGCAGCTTCTGGTGCAGCGCAACGCTGCGGCCGTGAAAGAAAACAGCCGAGCCGAGCAGCACCTCTACGGTCGTGGCGACGCGTTGCGTCTGCGCCGCCGCGGAGGCCGCTCCCAGCAGGACGATGGCTGCGACCTGGATCACTCTTCTTCTGGCCGACCCGCGCGAGAACCACGCCGAGGGCAAAGACAATGGGCCCATGGTGAATCTACGAGGGCAGACCGGCCAACGCTTCGGCATCGGGGATGCAGCCATTGCCGAACAGGATCGCATAGAAATTCAACTCCCAACTCCCAACTTCCAACCGGTTGACGAGTAAGATCCCTTCTTGTGAAGCGCGAGCACAAGCCGCCCGCACAAGCCGTATGGCGTGAAAGTGCCGAGCCGGTGTCGGAACTGACGACAAACCGGCTGTCGGTCTACTTGCGCTGCTTGAACGTGCTCGATGCGGCGGGGGTCCGGACGGTGTCGTCGCAGGCGATGGCGGAGCAGTTTCACCTGAATGCCGCCCAGATCCGGAAGGATCTGGCCTACTTCGGTGAATTTGGCGTCCGCGGCGTGGGCTACTACGTTAAGGAACTCCGCCGCCACCTGCGCCAGATCCTCGGTATCGATCGTGGTGTCTGCGTCGCGATCATGGGCGCCGGTAACCTCGGACTCGCGCTGGCGGACTATCCGGGGTTCCGAGATGAGGGATTTGAGATCGTCGCGATGTTCGACCAGTCCCGCGACAAGATTGGTCATCGCTCGCGCGCCGGGGTGCCTATCTACGACATCCGGGGCTTGAGAAAGATCGTCCGGCGGGAACGAATCCAGATCGGGGTGATCGCGGTGCCGGCCGCTGCCGCCCAGGGAGTCGTCAACACGGTCGTCGCGGCGGGGATCAAGGCGGTTTTGAATTTTTCTCCAGGCGCCATCCGCGTTCCGGACGGTATCAAGCTGAAAAGCATGGACTTAACGGTGTCACTCGAGAGCCTCTCGTTCTTCCTGGCACAGACTGAGGACAAGACGTGACGAAGAAACTGACCCACGTTGGTCCGGACGGCGCGCCGCGCATGGTCGACGTCTCGGCAAAGGACGTCACCGCGCGTGAAGCGGTCGCCCGCGGACGGATCGTGATGTCGAGAGCCGCCGCGAAGCTCGCTGCCGCAGGCGGAGGCAAGAAGGGCGATCCCACCCAGGTGGCGCGACTCGCCGGCATCATGGCGGCAAAGCGGACGGCCGATCTCATTCCACTCTGCCACCCGCTCCTGCTCTCCTTCGTGGACGTGGTGCTCACACCGCGACGCGATGGCTTCGAGATCGAGGCGCGCGTGCGCACCAGCGGACCGACGGGTGTCGAAATGGAGGCGTTGACCGCCGTCTCTGTCGCGGCCCTTACCATCTACGACATGGTCAAGGCGGTCGACAAGACTATGGAGATCGGCGCGATTCACCTCGTCGAGAAGCGTGGCGGACGGTCAGGCGACTACCGCGCACCGCGATCCTGACGTGTCGTGAAGATCCTCGTCGCCCTCTATAGCCCGGTTGCGTTGTGGAACATCCCGGCGCCACACGTCGATCGGCTCCGCGCCGAGTTCCCACAGCACAAGTTTCGTCACGCCACAAAAGAAGAGGACGTAGACGGGCTGGTCCATAATGCAGACGTCGCGTTCATGCCGGAGATGACGCCCGCGCACTTCGCCGCAGGGCGCCAGCTCCGTTGGATTCACAGTCCGGCTGCAGGCATCGGCAACATGCTCTTTCCCACGCTCGTAGAGTCCGAAGTCTTGCTGACCAACTCGCGCGGCGTCAGTGCGGATCCGATTGCCGAGCACGTGCTGGCCCTCACGCTGGCGCTGTTCCGCAAGCTCCCACTCACGTTCCGCAGCCAGGCGGCGCGGCACTGGGCGCAGAACGACGCGATGACGGCGCCGCCGCTCGAGCACCTGCAGGGATCGCGCGTATTGATCGTCGGCCTGGGGAGCATCGGGTCCGCATGCGCGTGGCGATTCGCGGCCCTCGGTGCTGAAGTGGCCGCCGTCCGCCGGCGTCCGGATCAGCCCACCCCACGCGGCGTGAGCCGGGTCGCATCCGACGATCAGCTGCACCGGCTGCTGCCGGATGCCGACGTCGTGGTGATCAGTGCCGCTCAGACCGGCCGGACGCGGGGACTGATCGGGAGGACCGAGTTAGCACTGATGCGGCCCAACGCCATCCTCATCAATGTCAGTCGCGGCAAGCTGGTGGACGAGGCCGCCCTCATCTCCGCGTTGCAGGAAGGGACGATCGCCGGCGCCGGGCTCGACGTCTTCGAACACGAGCCGCTTGCTCCCGAGAGCGGGCTTTGGGCCGCCCCCAACGTAATCGTCACGCCGCACATGGCCGGCTTCCGTCACGACCACTGGGACGTCGTCACGGCATTGTTCGCCGACAACCTGCAGCGCTTCGACCGCGGTGAGCCGCTGCGAAACGTCGTCGACAAGCGCGCCGGCTATTAACCCGTATAATCCGCCGAACGTGACTCACACAGATCCGGCGCCGGACGTCCGCACGATTGCCGACCTGCCGTACCACAACATGGGACGCTTCCCGAAGCCGATGATGATCGGACGGTGTCGCGGCGGCACGATCAGCGGGATCGGGACGAAGGAACTGTTCGAGCGGATCCGGGATCTGTCACTTGGCTTCGGCTCGCTCGGCATCGCGACCGGCGACCGCGTCGCGATCATGTCGGAGAGCCGGCCCGAGTGGGTCATGAGCGACATGGCGCTTCTCGCGCTGGGGGCAGCGGTCGTGCCGATCTACCCGACTCTCTCCGGCGCGCAGGCGCGCTACATCCTCGAGGACGCCGGTGCCAGGCTCGCGGTGGTATCCACCCAGCTGCAACTCGACAAGCTGCAGGAGGTCCGGCACCTGCTCCCGATGCTCGAAGCCGTCATCGTCATAGACGAAGGGGCGGCCGGTGCGTCGGTGATGGGACTCGATGCCGTCGCGGCTCGCGGCCACGCGCGAATGACGGGAGAGTGGGGCGCCGGCAAGGAGTTCCAGGAGCGTGTGCGCGCGGTGCAGCCGTCGCAACTCGCCACCATCATCTACACGTCCGGCACCACCGGCGAGCCGAAAGGCGTGATGCTGACCCACGCCAACCTGGTGTCGAACGTCTTTGCCGCGCGTGACGTCCTGCCGCTGACGTCAGAGGACGTCGCGCTGTCGTTCCTGCCGTTGAGTCACGCCTTCGAGCGGATGGCTTCGTTCCTCTACCTTCTTACCGGCGCGACGATGATCTTCGCCGAGTCGTTCGACACCATTGGCCGCGACATCGCGCTCGTCAGGCCGACCATGGTGACCGGTGTGCCGCGCGTCTACGAGAAGATGCAGGCGCGGATCCTCGAGAAGGCTGCCGCAGTGCCGGGCGCAAAGGGCGCCCTGTTCAAATGGGGCCTCAACGTGGCGACGCGCAGGGCGAAGGCGCACCTGCGCGGTAAGCGTGCGGGTCCTCTGACCGCCGTGCAGGCCAGCCTGGCAGACCGACTGGTATTCTCGAAGGTCCGGGAGGGCGTCGGCGGACGGCTGCGATACACCGTATCTGGAAGCGCGCCACTGCCCGTCAGTGTGATGGAGTTCTTCACCGCGATCGGCCTGCCTATCATCGAGGGGTATGGCCTGACCGAGACCGCGCCGATCCTGACGGTAAACCCGCCTGGATCCCTGCGCGCCGGGAGCGTCGGCAGGCCGGTCCGTGATGTCGAGATCCGCATTGCCGAGGACGGCGAGATCCTCGCGCGCGGCGCCAACATCATGTCGGGCTATTACAACAAGCCCGAGGCCACTGCCGAAGTTCTGCGCGACGGCTGGTTCCACACCGGTGACATCGGTGGCGTCGACAAGGAAGGTTACCTCTCGATCACCGACCGCAAGAAGGACCTGCTCGTCACGTCGGGCGGCAAGAAGATCGCGCCGCAGCCGATCGAGACGACGCTCAAGCGCAGTCCGCTCGTTGCCGAGGCGGTCGTTCTTGGTGACCGCCGGAACTTCGCCGCCGCTCTGGTCATCCCCGACTTTGCCGCCCTCGAACGTCGCCTCAAGGATCTCGGCCGCCCACCGTCGGACAACAGGGAAGACCTCGTGACGCGCGACGACGTCAAAGGCCTCTACGACGAGATCATCACCGGCCTCAATCGCGAGCTGTCGCAGTACGAACGGATCAAGAAGTTCGCACTTCTCTCGAAGGAATTCTCAATCGACTCCGGCGAGTTGACGCCGACGCTCAAGGTGAAGCGCAAAGTCGTGGAAGACAAGTTCAAGGACTTGATCGAATCGCTCTACAAGAAGTAGCTCTCAGCTGCCAGCTTCCAGAAAAGCCGAGCATTCCAATCTTCACTCGCCAATCCGCCAATCCGCCAATCCGCCAATCCCCAATCGTCATTCCGTCAATCCGCAATCGTCATTCTGCAATCGTCAATGCCTTAAGGCTCGGGCGGTGGCGGCTCGATATGAATAATGGCATCCTTGATCTGCGGAAACGCGTCGAGGATGCGGTCTTTCACCACGTGCGAGAGACGGTGGGCTTCGAACAGCGTCATCCCGCCGCTGAACCAGACGTGCAGGTCCAGGAAGATGTGATCCGCTGATCCTCGGGAGCGGATCTGGTGGCATCCCGCCACCTCCGGCACACCCATGACGACCGCGCGGATGTCGGCCTCGCTGACCGCCACGCGATCGGCGAGGATGTGTGATGATTCGCGCGCGACCTGCCACCCGGTCCGCGCAATGAACGCCGCGATGACCAGACCGCCGATCGGATCGAGCACTGGGTAACCGAGGCTCACCGCCAGAAGCGACAGCAGCACTGCGCACGACGTGAAGACGTCGCTCTGGGTGTGCATCGCGTCGGCCATCAGGAGCTCGCTGTTCAGCCGGCGCCCTTCGAGCCGCTCGTAGCGGACGACGACCAGGTTGACCGCGATCGTCACGATCATCACGCCAAAGCTCCAGCGGCTGACGTCGGGAGCGCCCCCGGCCGCGAAGCGCGACAACGCCGTCCGCGCGACCTCGATCACCGAGAGCAGCAGGAACACGAAGATGCCGGCTGCTGCCAGCGTCTCGAACTTCCTGTGCCCGTACGGATGATCCTCATCGGGCGGCTTGCGTGAGGCGCGTGTTCCGACCAGGCCCATGATGTTGGCGGCCGAATCGGTCAGAGAGTGGAAGCCGTCAGAGATCATGCTGATTGCGCCGGTGGCGTAACCAAACGACAGCTTCGCCCCGGCGACCGCCAGGTTCAGGAAGAGAACACGGAGGAGAACGCGCGAAACCGCGCCGTGTCTGTTCAGAACGTTCGTGCTTCAGGCACCGGCCACCAGCGCAGCTGGACACGGCCGATGATGTACTTCCTCGGGACGTAGCCCCAGTGGCGGCTGTCAGAGCTGTTGGTGCGGTGATCGCCCATCACGAAGTAGTACCCCTCGGGGATCACGACCGGACCGTAATCGTCGTGGCCGCGGTACTCGGGCGGGACGAACGAATCGTCGACCGGCTCGTCGTTCACGAACACCTTGCCGTCTACCATCCGGACCGTCTGGTTTTCAGCGGCGATGACCCGCTTCACGAACGACTTCTTCGGATTATTCGGGTAGTAGAGCATGACGATGTCGCCGAGCTGCGGCTCGCCGATGTGCGTCAGATAGACAAACTTGTTGACGATGAGGCGGTCCTGGTCCTGGAGCGTCGGCGACATGCTCTGACCCTCGACCCGCGCGACCTGGAATCCGAAGGTCACGATCAGCGTTGCGTACACTGCGGCCGACGCGAGCGTCTTCAGCCAGGCAACGAACTCGTCGAGCAGCCGGGCTGACAGTGAACCGCCGTCCTCGTCGGTGCGGCGCCTGCTGAAATCTCCTGCCACTGCCGGCAGCGGTTCGAGCGGCAAAGGGCTGGCGTCGATGTGAACCGGACGATCCCTGTAGGTCATGCGATCGTCCAGCCCTGACATTGGCTCCGCGGCCGGGCCGGCGTCCGGCGTGGACGAGAAGGGCACCGGTTCGAGCGGGAGGGGCTCGTTGAGAGTCTCGCGGAGGACCGGTACGTCGTGACGAACGGGTACGTGAGCGGGCTCCACCGGATTTGGCATCGGGTCGAACCGCTCCGGCGCAGGGGGCGTGTTGTACGGATCGTTCGAATCGCTCATAGCCTCAGATACTCCCGCAACCGCTTGGTTTGCGAGCGGCTGACGGGGATTTCCGTGCCCTTCGCATCCTTCATCTTCAGCAGGTAATTCCGGCTGAACCAGGGGACGATCTCCTTGATCTTGTTGATGTTGACAAGATGGGAGCGGTGTACCCGCCAGAATATCGCCGGATCGAGCCGCGCCTGCAGTTCATCAAGTGTCCGATAGTTAGACGTTCCAGACAAGCTGTTCGTTACTACGGTAATCAGGTCGTCTTCCACCGAGGCATGGACGACTTCGTCGGCATGGACCAGGAGAAAGCGGTCGGTGACCTTGATGGCGAGTTGCTCGCGGACGTCCTGGCGGGCGTCAAGGAGCTTCAGCAGGCGACCGATATCGCCTGACCGCTCGGTTCGGGCCATTGGGCGGTCGGTCTGGATCCGCTTCCGCACTCGGTCGACAGCTGTTCCGAGCCGCTCGGATTCCACTGGCTTCAGCAGGTAGTCGACGGCGTTGATTTCGAATGCCTCGATCGCGTGCCGGTCGAACGCGGTGACGAACACGAGCTGCAGCTCCGCGCCGTTCTCGACGAGCCGCCGCGCCACCTCGAACCCGGTGAGGCCCGGCATCTGGATGTCGAGCATCACGAGATCAGGATTCTGGTCCGCAATCACATCCAGGGCTTCGATCCCGTCGGCAGCCTGCCCGACGACTTGCACGCCTCCGACACGTCCGAGCAGATAGCACAGCTCCTCGCGCGCCAACTGCTCGTCGTCTACCACCACCGCCCTCAGCGTCCCGTGGGCATCGCCGTGTGCAGCCGCCCGCTCGTTGTTCATGCGCTGATTCGCGTCGGCACGGTCAGCTCGGGGATGATGATGCGCGCACAGGTCCCTTCGCCTGGGACGCTGTCCAACTGCAGCTGGTAGTTGCTGCCGTAGATCACCTGCAGCCGCTCGTTGACGTTACGCAGACCGATCCCCGTACCCTTCACGCGCGAGGCCTGATCGGGCTGCACACCCACGCCGTTGTCGATCACGTCGATGATCGCGTGGCCATTCTGAAGCGTGCTGCGGATCGTGATGCAGCCGTCACCGACCCTCGGCTCG
>Ga0183260_10002818_pt1 | contig 14251 bp, 15 predicted proteins | sample AntDrymUQ4972206_2_FD_129768 | JGI IMG/M metagenome (GOLD analysis project Ga0183260, IMG submission 129768) | Polar desert sand microbial communities from Dry Valleys, Antarctica - metaG UQ497 (22.06) (version 2) (version 2) | ecosystem: Environmental > Terrestrial > Soil > Desert | place... | reverse complement strand
TTCTGTCCGACGCAGGCTTCGAACCGGCCATCATCCTCGAGGAAACCACCGAACACCGGTCACCACGTGAGCTGTTCATCGGCCGCCGACCAGCGGCTCTTTGAGCGCGTCAGCCGACCGGCGCGCTGCTGATGCCGTGCCCAGCTAGCTGTGCGGGTTGCCGCCCCAAGACCATGGCGGGGCGCCAGCTCATTCCCTTTCCGCCGTAGCCTGGCCTGATGTCCACCTCGTACCTCGTGGGCCTCCTGGTCGCAGTCACGGTCCTCTTCGGTGCCCGACTCGCGTTCGCCGTCCTCCCGCTGCACAGATTCACGATGCGCGTCACGGTCACTGATGCGATTGTCTTCGCTGTCGGCGCGGTCGGGCTGGCATTGCACTGCGGCGCCATGTTCTTCTCTCGCATGGTTGAGCCCCTCCCCGGCGCCGACCCGGTGATCAACGACATCCGCGCACTCGGCACCGCGAGCATCATCTGGTACGTCGTGCCCGCCGTGTTAGTGCTGCTCGGGCTCCGCCGCCAGCACCCGGTTGCGCTGGTCATGATTGCGCTCGCGCTGGTAGCAGTAGGGATCACCATGTACGACGGTGGCTCACTGCGGGTGCACCTCGCCGCCATCTTCGTCTCGGTGCTGGTTCTGGCCGGTGTCGTCGCGCTGCTGGTGCTGCCGCCGTGGCAGCGTAGCCCTGCGGGAACACCAACTACACGTCATTGATAGAGGCAAAACGGGTGGCCCGCCGGATCAAGGAGGACCCGGACATTGTCCTGAGGCTGGTGTTCAGCGAGATCGGCACCCAACTCAAGCGCGTGGGCGACCGCGGCTTCCAGGTCGCTCACCTGGAAGTCAAGGTGCATCATCATCTGCTGGGAGCCGCCGGCAGCTGGCCACACCGGACGTACGTAGTCCGGGTTCGTCTGGATTGACAGGTACGCGACTCCCTCGGCCGGCCCCATGGCCGCGCCTTCGGCGTCCTCGTCGGCGATTTTCCACCCGAGTAGGTCCGCGTAGAAGTGCGCCAGTGCGGGAGCGTCGGGTGCGTCCAGCACCACGCCCCACCAATCATGCCTGGACCAGCGGTCAAGATCTGGCGACTCATCGGCACGTCCGCGCATGCCCCGCATGGTGTCACGCCACAGCGTCACAAATGGTTAGGGGTTTCTGTTGTCCGAGCAGCACAAACCCCTTCACATTCAGGCGGTGTAGCTTTCTGCGCAGGGATGGGCGAACGCTCGGCCAGCTCTCACTCCGACTGGACGCGGCCCACTGTGTGCTGACTGGGCTATGCGTCCTTGACGCCCTCACACTTGCGCTCATGGCAGTGTCGGTCGAGGTTGCAGCGTTCGCGGCGAGCCAGGCGGTCGCGCTCGGACGACCGGTTTGAGCCGGCCTTCGGCACGCCTGACGACAAGAAGCCGTCAGCCGCACGACTCGCACCGGCCGAAGATCTCCAGCGTGTGCGAGACATCGGCGAAGCCGTGGTCGGCAGCCACCCGGTCGGCCCAGCGTTCGACCGTGGGACCTTCGACCTCGACGGTACGGCCGCAGTCGCGGCATACCAGGTGATGGTGGTGCCCGGAGCTGCACCGTCGGTACAACGCCTCACCCTCGTCGGTGCGCAGCACGTCCACCTCGTCCGCGTCGGCCATCGCCTGCAGCGTGCGGTAAACCGTCGACAACCCGACAGCGTCCCCTCGTCGCTTGACGATCTCGTGGATCTCTTGGGCGCTGCAGAAGCCGGTGATATCGACCAGGGCGGCGCTCACCGCCCGGCGTTGCCTCGTGGTACGGGCGGAAACCGGCCGGTCAGTGCTCGTCATAGTGACTCCCGTGGGCAGCGTGGCGATGCCCGCCGTGGACGTAGTCGATGTGGTCGCCGTGTGACACCGCGACGTGCCCGCACCCTGGACCGTGCTCATGCGGATGGCTTTCGCTCAAGTCGTGTGTGTCGACCGGTGTCTCGTCCGGCTCGAACGGCTCGCTGCGGTGTCGGTGCCGAGAGACGAAGGCACCGAGGGCTGCTGCGACTACGAACCCGGCGAGCGCGATCAGGACGATCGTCGGGCCGGGCGCGGTGTCGGCATGGAAGCTGGTGACGACACCGCTGACCGAGGCGCCGACGCCGATCGCCATCGCCAGCGCGAAGGTGCTGCGGAAGCTGCGCGTGACTTGCTGGGCGGTCGCGACCGGCACCACCATCAGTGCGCTGACCAACAGCAGACCCACAGTCCGCATCGACACGGTGACGGTGACCGCTGCCAGCACGGCGATCAAAAGGCCGTACGCCCGTACCGGGACACCTGACACCTCGGCGTGCTCCTCGTCCTGGCAGACGGCGAACAGCTGCGGCGCGAGGCCGACCGCGAGAGTGAGCACCACGACCGCGAGGGCGACGACGATGCGCAGGTCGGAGTCGGAGACCGTGGTGATGGCGCCGAACAGGTAGGAGTTCAAGGTCGCGGCCGACTCACCGGCGAGTCCGGTGATGACCACGCCCCCGGCGATACCGCCATAGAAGAGCAGCGCGAGGGCGACGTCGCCGCTGGTCCGCCCGTAGGCCCGTAGCAGCTCGATGATCGCCGCGCCGAGTGCCGCCACGATGACAGCAGTCAGCAACGGGGCGCGTCCGGTCAGTAGTCCGAGTGCCACACCGGTCAAGGCGATGTGCCCGATGCCGTCCCCGAGCAACGCCAGCCGACGTTGGACCAGGTAGGTGCCGATCGCCGGCGCGGCCAGCCCGGTCAGCAAGGCGGCCAGCAACGCTCGGCGCATGAAGTCGTAGACGAGCAGCTCGACCATCAGCGCCAGATCCCTTCGCCGTGCAGCCCACCGGCTCTTGTCGGCTGGCCGCTGTGAGGGTGGTCGTGAGCCAGCGACGCCGGTCCGGACGGCACTTCGGGTACCGGGCCGTCGAACTGGACTCGACCGCCCCGCAGCACCACCGCGCGATCCACCAGCGGCGCCAACGGCCCGAGTTCGTGCGCGACCAGCAGCACCGTGACGCCGTGCGCCACCAGCTCCTCCAGGACCCTCGCCAGCACCGCCTGCGTCCCCGCATCCACACCGGCCGTGGGCTCGTCCAGGACGAGCAGGTCCGCGCCACCCGCGAGGGCGCGGGCGATCAGCACGCGCTGTTGCTGTCCCCCGGACAGCCGCGCAACCGAGTCGCCGACTCGCTCGGTCAGGTCGACCTGACGCAGTGCCACGGCCACCGCATCGCGGTCGGACCGGGTCGACCATCCGGCGAGCCGCCGGTAGGCCAGCCGACCGGTCATGACCACCTCACCGACGGTGGCTGGTACGCCGGACGACGCGGTAGCCCGCTGGGGGACGTACCCGATACGCCGCCGGTCGCGCAGGGCGCCGACCGGGGTGCCGAAGACGGTGACCGTCCCGGAGACCAACGGCAGCAGTCCGACGCAGGCGCCTACCAGGGTCGACTTCCCAGAGCCGTTGGTGCCGAGCAGCGTGACGAACTCGCCCACGGCGACGCTGAGGTCGACCCGCCGGATCACGGGGCGGCCGGCGAGGGTGACGCTGACGTTGGCAGCGTCCAGCGCGAGAGCCGTCATGGGCAACCGTTCGCTTCCCGCAACGCCGCCAGGTTGTCGCGCATCAGAGTCAGGTACGTCTCGTCGGAGGACTCCTCGGTCAGTCCCTCGATGGGGTCGAGCGTGCGTACCCGCGCTCCGGTCTCGTCGGCGATCGTCTCGGCGACGGCCGGGCTCACGAGGGTCTCGGTGAAGATCGTGGTGACCCCCTCGCGCGTCACCGTGTCAGCGATCGCGGCCTGCTCGGCGGGGGAGGGCTCCAGAGTCGGGTCGAGCCCAGAGACCGAGACCATCTCCAGGTTGTAGCGCGAGGCGAGGTAGCCGAAGGCCGCGTGGCTGGTGACGAACGTCCTGCGGGCGCACTCGGCGAGGCCGGTGGTGTACGCGGCGTCCAGCTGTTCAAGCGCCTCGATCAGCCGCCGAGCATTGGCTCGGATCTCACCGACGTGCTCCGGAGTCAGGGACGCCACCCGGTCGGCAACCACCTCGGTGACCACGGCCATGCGCTGCGGATCGAGCCAGATGTGCGGGTCCAACGTGTCGGTGTTCGACACCGCGTTCTGCAGCGTCACGATCTCGGCGACGTCGATGACCTCACCGGTCGGCGCGATCTGCTCGAGACCGTCGTCGACCGCGGGCTGGAAGCCGCCCTCGACGATGATCAGGTCGGCGTCGGAGAGGTCGGCCAGCTGCTGCGGAGGCAGCTCGACGTCATGCGGCTCCACGCCCGGCGACGTCAGGTTGCGAACCTCGATGAAGTCCCGCCCGACCTGCTCGGCCACGAACGTGAACGGGTAGGCGGCGGCCACGACCTGCGGAACCGTCGAAGCCTCGCTGTTGGAGCAGCCGCCGAGACCGGCACCCACCGCCGTCACCCACAGCGCGGTTGCCGTCAGCCGGGCGAGCCGGATCTTCATGACAACGATTCTCATTCCCGAGGAGCGGGCTGTCAACCGCACTGGCGTGCCGTCGCCCTAGGGTGAGCCCGGTGTTGGTCGTGACGCGGTATCGAGTCGAGGGGTCGGGCGGCGAGGTGTTCCGCCGCGATGCTGCCTCGGCTCTCGCAATCTTGTCCCATTGCACCGGCTACCTCGACGGAGTCATCGGGCGCAACGTTGACGATCCGGGGCTGTGGACGCTGACCACGCGATGGCGGGACGTGGGCTCGTACCGCCGGGCCCTGTCCAGCTATGACGGCAAGGTGAGCGCCGTACCGCTGCTGTCTCGGGCGATCCCCGAACCGAGTGCGTACGAGGTGCTCGAGACCTACTAACGTAGGGGCGCTTACGAATCCGCTCACCGACACCCAGCCGGATGGAGAGATCGTGCCCGCCGATTCCGTGGACACCGTGGTCAGCCTGTGCAAGCGACGGGGATTCGTATACCCCTGCGGGGAGATCTACGGTGGCACCCGCTCCGCCTGGGACTACGGGCCGCTCGGCGTCGAACTCAAGGAGAACGTCAAACGGGCGTGGTGGCGAGCCATGGTGACCGGTCGCGGCGACGTGGTCGGCCTGGACTCCTCGGTCATCCTGCCACCCCAGGTGTGGAAGGCATCGGGACACCTCGATGCGTTTGTCGACCCGCTGATCGAGTGCGAGTCGTGCCACAAGCGCTTCCGTGCCGATCACGTGCAAGAGGCGTACGCGGAGCGCAAGGGGCTCGACGACCCCGACAGTGTCGAGCTTGCCGACGTGCCTTGTCCGCACTGCGGGACGAAGAACGCCTGGTCCGAGCCACGCATGTTCAACGGCCTGCTCAAGACCTATCTCGGTCCGGTCGAATCCGACGAGGGGTTGCATTACCTGCGTCCGGAGACGGCCCAGGGCATCTTCACCAACTTCCTCAACGTCATGACGTCGGCGCGGCGCAAGCCGCCGTTCGGCATCGGACAGATCGGAAAGAGCTTCCGCAACGAGATTACGCCGGGAAACTTCATCTTCCGAACCCGCGAGTTCGAGCAGATGGAGATGGAGTACTTCGTCGAACCGGGAACTGACGAGGAGTGGCACGAGCACTGGATCGACGCGCGGATGCAGTGGTACGTGGATCTGGGTATAAACCCGGAGAATTTGCGACTGTACGAACATCCGGAGGAGAAACGCTCCCACTACTCAAAGCGCACCGTCGACATCGAGTACCGGTTCCGGTTCACCGGCTCCCAGTGGGGGGAGCTCGAGGGCATCGCCAACCGTGGGGACTTCGACCTGACCACGCATTCGCAGCATTCGGGTCAGGACCTGTCGTACTTCGACCAGGCCAAGGGCGAGCGTTGGGTGCCGTACGTCATCGAGCCAGCGGCGGGAGTGAACCGGTCCATGATGGCGTTCCTCATCGACGCCTACACCGAGGACGAGGCGCCGAACGCCAAGGGCGGGGTCGACAAGCGCGTCCTGCTCAAGCTGGCCCCTTGTCTTTCGCCGGTCAAGGTCGCGGTGCTGCCGTTGTCGCGCAACGCCGATCTGTCGCCCAAGGCGCGAGACCTCGCCACCGAGCTGCGCAAGTCGTGGAACGTCGACTTCGACGACGCCGGTGCCATCGGGCGTCGATACCGGCGCCAGGACGAGATCGGCACGCCGTACTGCGTGACCGTCGACTTCGACACCCTCGACGACGGTGCCGTGACTCTGCGGGAACGCGACAGCATGCAGCAGGAGCGAGTCGGTCTGGCCCAGGTCGCCTCTCATCTCGCGGCACGTTTGGTCGGTTGCTGAGTGTCGCTGCGCCTCCTGCTCGCTGTTGTGGTGGTGCTCGGGGTAACAGCGTGCAGCGATGACGAGGCCGAAACCTCACCACCGGCCACGCCGTCAGTGACCAGCCCGAGTGCGGATGTGCCTCGCGTCAACGTTCCGAAGGGCATCACGCTCACCGAAACCGGCACCATGCTGAAGGTAGGCGAGCCCGCTTGGGCCGCGTACGCCGACGCGAAGCAAGTGAGCGTGCTGAGGGTGACCGTGTCGAAGGTGGTCAAGGGGTCCACGCGGGATTTCCGGACCTTTGAGTTGTCGGCGAAGCAGCGAGCGTCGACGCCCTTTTACGTGTCAGCCACCGTGCGTAATGAGGGGCCGCGACCGCTGCCGCAGGCGGCCGTGCCGCTGTACGGCTTCGACTCTACCGACACCGCGTTCCCCGCAAACGCGTTGATCGGGTCGTTCGAGAGGTGCACGGCCGCGCCGTTGGCAGGTCGGTTCGAGCCCGGCGACGCGGTCAGGACGTGCCTGGTCTACCTGGTTCCGCCGAAGGCGACCCTCGAGACCATCCAGTTGCGTGTCACCCGCGATGCTGAGCCGATCTCCTGGCCGGTGCGCTGACGGCTGCCCGACAAGTCGGGAATGACGGCCGAGAAGGGGTCGGCGTCGGCGCAATGCCAGCCGGGGCTGGGACACTGGGGCCATGCCGGTCCCGATGACGCTGCGCCTCGGCGCACTCGAGGTGACGCCACCGGTGGTGCTCGCGCCGATGGCCGGGGTCACTAATGCGGCGTTCCGGCGGTTGTGTCGCGAGCAGGGCGCCGGCCTGTACGTGTGCGAGATGATCACCTCCCGCGGCATCGTCGAGGGCGACCGGACCAGCCTGTCGATGCTGGTCTTCGACGAGGCGGAGCAGATCCGGTCGGTGCAGTTGTACGGAATCGACCCGGTCTATATCGGCAAGGCCGTCGAGATCCTGTGTGGCGACTACGGAGTCCGCCATGTCGATCTCAATTTCGGCTGCCCGGTCGCCAAGGTGACTCGCAAGGGCGGGGGGGCGGCTTTGCCCTGGAAGCGCCGGCTACTGGGCGAGATCCTCACCGCAGCCGTGAGAGCGGCTCAGGCGTACGAGGTTCCGGTCACCATGAAGACGCGCATGGGCATCGACGAGACCCACCAGACTTTTCTGGACGCGGGCCGGGTTGCACAAGATGCCGGCTGCGAGGCAATTGCATTGCACGCTCGTACCGCTGCTCAGCACTACTCGGGTGCTGCCAACTGGGATGCGATCGCCGCCCTGGTCGGGCACGTCAAAATCCCGGTGCTCGGCAACGGTGACATCTGGGAGGCGCAGGACGCCCTTCGGATGGTGGCGCAGACGGGATGCGCAGGTGTCGTGGTCGGGCGGGGTTGCCTCGGCCGGCCGTGGCTGTTTCGCGACTTGGCCGCTGCGTTCGCGGGTGAACAACGGCGTGAGCTGCCCAAGCTGGGTGAGGTTGCCGCGATGATGCGCCGGCACGCCGAGCTGCTCGCTTTGCACCAGGGCGAGCAGCGGGGTTGCGTTGAGTTCCGCAAGCACATCGCCTGGTACCTCAAGGGCTTCCGTGCCGGCGGCCAGGTGCGGGCCTCGTTGGCCATGGTGTCGACGTTGCGCGACCTTGATGCGCTGCTCGCCGACCTGGACCCAGACGAGCCGTACCCGGAGATCGTCTTGGGCACCCCGCGAGGGCGCCAGGGCAGTCCCCGCCGGGTCTGCCTTCCAGACGGCTGGCTGGACGACCAGCGGTACGCCAGCCTTGATCCCTCGGCGGAGCTGGCGATGTCCGGCGGCTAGTGCCCGCGATCGGGGGAATGCTGCTCAGAGCCGCCGCAGGATCTTCTCCAGTCGCACCAGCTTGAAGTTCTGGTTGCCGGTCCCAGTCGAGCTGTTGTTGTCCTGGCAAATGAACATCCCCTCGGGGAACCGCTGGCCTAGGTTGCCCGCGTAGGCGGCGATGCCGTCGGTTCGCTCACAGCCGTCGACTTTGGCGCCTTCGACGACCCGGAAGGACCCTGCGTACGCGTTGGTCTTCCGGTCGTAGGCCGTGAAGTACGACCGCTGCGGATTCGACACGTTTTGCGCCGAGGCGATGAGGTAGCCGGTGCCCCTGCCGAGATCCACGAGCGGCACCCCTTCGACATCGGCTGCCAGGTGACCTTGTGCGCCCACCTTGTCGACCGACACCCGGCTGGTTCCCGCGCCGAAGTCGGCGCCGTAGCGCCAGAGGCCGACGTCTTCTTGCGCGACGTAAAGCTCTCCGCTGACATCGTCGACGACGCAGCCCTCAGTCTCCGAGCCGACGAAGAACTCCCGGCGAAGGATTCCCTCGAGCAGTCCGTCGGTGTCCTTGTCCACGATCTGGAACTGACGTACGCGCCCCGATCGGGCGACGACGAATGCCGACAACTGGCCGGCCTGACTGTGGTAGAGACACAGTCCTTCCCCGCCGCCGGTCGTTATCGAGCCGGAGTCGTCGGTTACCGATCGCAGCATCCGGGTCGAGTTGGTCACCGTGAACACCAGCAGGCCACCATTGACCGCTGCCACGACGTCGCGGGTGCGTCCGGCTATTGTCACCTGCTGACGAACGTCGCTATTACCCCAGAACGATTTGGCGGTGGTGATCTGCTGCCGCACCGAGCCGTCGAGGTTGTAGACCCGCAAGGCCCCTTGCTTGTCGTTGCCGATGATCAATGAGGCAGCAGGGTTGGTGCTGTGGACCCACAGCGTGGGGTCGTCGGCGGCGTCACCGCTGTGGCCGACCGGTTTGGTCTCGCCGTCGGCGGTGATCAGCGCAGGTGTTTCTTCAGCGGCGCCCACCGGTGGAGCCACGCTCGTTGTCAGGCCGATGCTGAGGCAGGCCAGGATCGTCCGTGTCCGTAGTCGCATCATGGAACCCAGCAGACCCGACACGTCTGGACCAGGCGCAACCGGACACCGACATCGACACGACATCTGAGCGAACGAACACGCGAGGACCCAAGCGCCGTACCCACGGACTAGCCTCCACGGTGATGACCTCTGTCTCCGCCATCCCGGGGTACGACTCCCGAGACGTCGTCCGGTCGGCTCCCGAGCCGGCGAAGCGAAGTGCCCGTACTCCGTTCGAGCGCGATCGGGCACGGGTGGTGCACAGCGCGTCGTTTCGCCGCCTGTCGGCCAAGACGCAGGTGGTAGGGCCCGGCACCGATGACTTCGTCCGCAACCGACTGACGCACTCCCTGGAAGTAGCGCAGGTGGCGCGCGAGCTCGGCAAGGCGTTCGGCTGCGACGCCGACGTCGTGGAGGCGGCCGCGTTGGCGCACGACCTCGGCCATCCCCCTTTCGGGCACAACGGTGAACGTGCCCTGCACGACGTAGCCGCGGACATCGGTGGCTTCGAAGGCAACGCGCAGACCTTGCGCATCCTCACCCGGCTGGAGGCGAAGTCGTTTGCCTCCCACGGCACGGAGCCGCCGGCGAGCGTGGGTCTGAACCTGACGCGAGCTGTGCTGGACGCCTGCATCAAGTACCCGTGGCCGTTGGGCGATGGATCGCCGCCGCAGGCGCCCAAGTTCGGCGTCTACTCCGACGACCTAGCGATCTTTGCCTGGATCCGGGATGGCGCGCCGCCGACGCAACGGTGCATGGAGGCCCAGGTCATGGACTTCGCCGACGACGTCGCCTACTCCGTCCACGATGTCGAGGATGCGGTCGTCGCGGGTCAGCTCGATCTGCACGGCCTCCTTGCGGGCACCGACATCGACGGTGTGTGGGCGGCTGTGCACGACTGGTACCTGCCCGGGGTCGACGACGCATTGCTCGACGGAGCGCTGCAGCGGCTGGCGGCGCTACCCGAGTGGCCCCAACGCCCGTACGACGGGACCCGAGCGGGACAGGCGCAGCTCAAAGGGCTCACCAGCGCGCTCATTGGCCGGTTCTGCAACGCCGTGGACGATGCCACCCGGCTGCTGCATGGCGACGGACAGCTGACCCGGTACGCAGCGCACCTGGCGCTGCCGGACGGCGTACTCACCGAGATTGCGGTGCTCAAGGGGATCGCCGCCCACTTCGTGATGCGCATCGAGGAGCGGATGTTGCTGCTGGAAGACCAGCGCTTGCTGCTGGCGGAGCTGGTTTCGGCCTTGGCTTCGATGGCTCCGCAAGAGTTGGAACCGGTCTTCCAGGAGGATTACAGGGCCGCAACGGACGACGCCGCCCGGTTGCGTGTGGTCATCGACCAGGTCGCCTCGCTGACCGATGCCTCCGCGGTCGCCTGGCACAACCGGTTCTGCTCGGGTTGAGCACTTGTGGACAACGTTCGACCGTTCCCCGGCGCTGCGTAGACTCGCCGATCATGCCCGGCCGGATCCGTGAGGACGACATTGCAGCGGTCCGTGAGCGGGCCCGGATCGACGAGGTCGTCGCGCAGCACGTGACCCTGCGCCCTTCCGGGAGCGGCTCGCTCAAGGGTCTCTGCCCGTTCCACGACGAGAAGTCGCCGTCGTTCAACGTGACTCCGAGCCGGGGGGCGTACTTCTGCTTCGGCTGCCAGGCCGGCGGTGACGTCTTCACGTTCCTGCAGCAGATCGAGGGGTTGTCGTTCGCCGAGGCTGTCGAGCGGCTCGCGGGACGCTACGGGGTTGACCTGCGGTACGCCGAGGGAAGCGCCGGTCCCCCTCGCGAACGAGGACAGCGGAGCCGGCTTGCCGAGGCCAACCGCCTCGCGGCCGAATTTTACGCCTCCGCGTTGGCCGACTTGCCCGAAGCAACGACGGGTCGCCAGTTCCTGAGCGAGCGTGAACTCGACAAGGACGCCGCGGAGCGGTTCGGTGTCGGGTTCGCCCCACGGAGCGGTGACGCGATCCTCAGCCACCTGCGGCAAAAGGGCTTTCGCGATGACGAGCTTGTCACCGCCGGGCTGGTCGCCACTGGCAACCGCGGTGCGTATGACCGATTCCGGGGCCGGCTGCTGTGGCCGATCCGGGAGCTGTCCGGCGACGTCGTGGGCTTTGGCGCCCGCCGACTGTTCGAAGACGACCGGATCGAGGCCAAGTACCTCAACACCCCGGAAACCCCCTTGTACAAGAAGAGCCAGGTGCTCTACGGCGTCGACCTGGCTCGGCGGGCCATTTCGAGCAGCTCACGGGCGGTGGTCGTGGAGGGGTACACCGACGTGATGGCCTGCCACGAGGCGGGAGTCGAGACGGCGGTGGCGACCTGCGGCACCGCCTTCGGGGACGACCACATCCGAATGCTGCGTCGCCTGCTGCTCGATCATGACGAGTTCCGCGGCGAAGTGATCTTCACCTTCGACGGTGACGACGCCGGTCAGCGAGCGGCGATGCGCGCGTTCGACGGTGACTCGCAGTTCGTCGCCCAGACCTATGTCGCAGTGGAGCCAGACGGCATGGATCCGTGCGACCTGCGGGTGGCCAAAGGGGATGCCGCGGTGCGTGAGCTCATCGCCCGGCGTGTGCCGCTGTACCGCTTCGTGCTGCGCAACATCATCGGGCGCTACGACCTCGACCGCGCCGACCAGCGGGTCAATGCGGTGCGTGACGGTGCCCGCCTGGTTGCCAGCGTGCGGGATCGGTCTAAGGTCGACGCGTTCGCCCGGGAACTCTCGGGCATGGTCGGGATCGATGTCGATGAGGTGCGCACCGAGGTTCGCCGGGCCTCAACCACCCGACCGGGGCGACAACCGCCCCAGGAGGCAACACCCAGCGGTGAGGGCGCGGTCGAGACGCCGAGCGTGCCCAACGTACGAGAGCCTCGGTACGCCGACGAGTGGGAGGCGATCAAAGCGCTTGTGCAATACCCGTATCTAACCGCCGAGGTCCACGGCATCGACTCCGGTGACTTCACCCATCCGACGCTGGCTGCGTTGTGGTCGGCCATCGTGTCCGAGCCGCTGCCCACCGGTGCGGATCCGGCCTGGATGGGGCGGGTGGCCGAGCGGGTGCGTGACCCGCTGGGTCGGCGCATGGTCGCGGCGCTGGCGGTGGAGCCACTGCGTACCGTCACCAGCCCAGACACCCGGCTCGTGTCCGCGCTCTTGGCCCGCGTGCAGGAACTGACCACGTCACGGCGAATCGAGACACTCAAGTCCCGGCTGCAGCGAACCAACCCGATTGAGCAGGCCACGGACTACAACCGCATGTTTGGCGAGCTGGTGGCACTCGAGAAGCAGCGGCGAGCACTGCGCGATCGTGCCATCGGCGGCGGACTCGGCTAATCGGCACGCTGCAGCTTCCACAGATACGCACACCGTGACCCCCCGCCTGCTCCGGCGTGAGCACAATGCAGCCGAGAGGAGGCGGTCATGGGCAAGCGCGACGTCATCGAGCCACTCATCGAGGCGACGCGCCGGAGCTCCCATGACCACATCGACGGCTACCTCCAGGAGATCGCCGTGGTGCCGTTGTTGACGGCGGAGGAAGAGGTCAGGCTGGCGTTCGAGATCGAGGCCGGAGTGCTGGCAGCGGAGCGGCTCGATGCTGGTTGCAGCGACACCCAGCTCGCCGAGGAGCTGCAGCTGCTCGGCGTCATTGGGCATCACGCCCGCACCCAGATGGTGCAGGCCAATCTGCGTCTGGTGGTGGCGGTAGCGCGCCGATTCAGATCACGGGGTGTTCCACTGATCGACTTGATCCAGGAGGGCAATCTGGGGCTGCTGCGGGCCGTTGAGAAGTTCGACTACCGGCGCGGGTGCAAGTTCTCTACGTACGCGGTGTGGTGGATCCGGCAGGCCATCACCCGCGGGATCGCCGAGGCGGCGCGCAACATTCGGCTCCCGGTGCAGGTGATGGCCCGGCTCAATCTGTGCATGGGGGTCCGCCATGACCTCTTACACCGGCTCGGGAGACCGGCTACCAATGCCGAAGTGGCGCAGGCCTGCGGGCTGGACGTCGACGTCGTGACCCACCTGCTGCGCCTCGACAACGAGCCGGTCTCGCTCGATACCGCGCTAGCCAAGCACGGCGAGATCGCGGACACGGTTGTCGACCCCGACGCGACCGACCCCAGCGACAGTGCGGCGGATGCGGTCATGGAGCAACGTCTTCGGGACGCCTTGTGGTGCCTCGACGAGCTCGAGCGGGAGATCGTCGCCCGACGATATGGTTTCGCTGGTGCCGCGCGCGGAGCACAGGCGGTCGCCACCGAGCTCAACTTGAGCCGAGACCGGGTTCGCTACATCGAGACCCAGGCGTTACGGAAGCTTCGTACAACTCCGGCCGCCGCGACCCTGCGCGGCTACTGGTGCGCGTGAGTGATGATGGCGCCATGCCCTGGCCCACACGGCGCCCGACCGTGCCCCCGCAGGTGGTGGGCCAATTGGAGCTAACGGCGGGGGAGCGGGTGCTGAGTGCGGTGGCCGACCGAGGCGGTCGCTGGCACGTTGCCACCGACCGAGCGTTCCATGTGGGCGTCGATGATGGCTGGCAGCGGATCCCGTGGCAGCGGGTGGATCGAGCAAGCTGGGACCGCGACGCCGACCTCCTCGCCGTCATCGAGGTCGCGGACTTCGGACAACCTCAGCCGCGATTCGACCTCGACCTCGCGGAGCCCGGTCGCTTTCTGGAGGTGGTAAGGGAACGCGTCACGGCCAGCGTCTTGCTGAGCCGACATGTGTCGGTGACGGGAAGCCGAGGGCTCAAGGTGGTGGCTCGCCGGCCACCCGCCGGGGACGGTGAGCTGGACTGGTCGTTCTGGCTCGACGTGGGCCTCGACCCCGCCGACCCTCTTGTGCGTGAAGCCGCCGAGCGTGGGCTCAGCGAGGCCAGGGCCGAGCTGGGCCTGTAGAGGTTTCGCGGAACACCGGAGCGGCTTGCTAATCTGAGGCGGCCGCTCGCGCCAGCGAGCGCGGTCCCGCGTAGCTCAATTGGCAGAGCGTCCGGCTGTTAACCGGCAGGTTACTGGTTCGAGTCCAGTCGCGGGAGCACACATCACCGCAGGTCAGGGGCTCTTTTGCGCCAATTCGACGGGTGAACC
>Ga0183260_10002817_pt1 | contig 14251 bp, 13 predicted proteins | sample AntDrymUQ4972206_2_FD_129768 | JGI IMG/M metagenome (GOLD analysis project Ga0183260, IMG submission 129768) | Polar desert sand microbial communities from Dry Valleys, Antarctica - metaG UQ497 (22.06) (version 2) (version 2) | ecosystem: Environmental > Terrestrial > Soil > Desert | place... | reverse complement strand
GGTGCCGGTGAAGCTGCTCATCGACAACCGGATAGTCATCAACAACCACCTCGTCCGCGCCCGCGGCGGAAAGGTCTCGTTCACCCACCTGATCGGCTGGGCGCTGATCAAGGCACTGCGCACGATGCCGGAGATGAACTACGGCTTCGACGTCGTCGACGGCAAGCCCACATTGCTGCGACCGGCACACGTCAACCTTGGCCTGGCTATCGACCTGCCGAAGAAGGACGGGACCCGGCAACTGCTCGTGCCCTCGATCAAGGCAGCCGAAACCCTGAGCTTCGCCGCGTTCTGGTCGGCGTACGAGGTGGTCGTCGGCAAGGCACGCGGCGGCACCCTCACCGTTGAGGACTTCCAGGGCACCACGATCACGCTGACCAACCCGGGCACGATTGGCACCAACCACTCTGTGCCACGGTTGATGAAGGGGCAGGGCGCGATCATCGGCGTAGGTTCCATGGACTTTCCACCGGAGTTCCAGGGCGCATCGGATCGCACGGTGGCCGACCTGGCGATCTCGAAGATGATGACGCTGACCTCGACGTATGACCACCGCGTCATCCAGGGGGCGCAGTCGGGTGACTTCTTGAAGCGGGTCCACTCCCTGCTGCTCGGTGAGGAGAATTTCTACGACGAGATCTTCGCCGCGCTGCGGATCCCCTACGAGCCCGTGCGTTGGGCAAAGGACATCCCGGTCAGCCACGACGACGAGGTGCACAAGCAGGCCCGGGTGTTGGAGCTCATCCACGCCTACCGGGTACGCGGCCACATCATGGCCGACACCGATCCGCTGGAGTACCGGCAGCGCAGCCATCCCGACCTCGATGTCGTGACCCACGGGCTCACGCTGTGGGATCTCGAACGCGAGTTCGCCACCGGGTCGTTCGGTGGTGGGCGACGGTTCATGAAGCTGCGCAACATCCTCGGCATCCTGCGCGACTCGTACTGCCGGACTGTCGGCATCGAGTACATGCACATCCAGGACCCGGATCAGCGCAAGTGGGTCCAGGAGCGCGTGGAGCGCTCACACGAGAAGCCGCCCCCCCAAGAGCAGCTGCGGATCCTGCACAAGCTCAACCAGGCCGAGGCGTTCGAGACGTTCCTGCAGACGAAGTTCGTCGGGCAGAAACGCTTCAGCCTCGAGGGCGGGGAGACCACCATCCCGCTGCTCGACGAGATCTGTGAGGCCGCCGCGGAGTCGGCGCTCGACGAGGTGTGCATCGGCATGGCGCACCGCGGCCGGCTCAACATCCTGGTCAACATCGTGGGCAAGAACATCCGGCAGATCTTCCGCGAGTTCGAGGGCAACATCGACCCTCGCACGGTGCAGGGCTCCGGCGACGTGAAGTACCACCTCGGCGCGCAGGGCGAGTTCAGTGCGAGCAGTGGGAACACGATCAAGGTGTCGGTGGCTGCGAACCCGTCCCACCTCGAAACCGTCGACCCGGTGCTCGAGGGCATCGCTCGGGCCAAGCAGGACCTGCTCAACCGGGGCGCTGACTACCCGGTGCTCCCGCTGCTCCTCCACGGTGATGCCGCGTTCGCCGGGCAGGGGGTCGTTGCAGAGACGCTCAACCTGTCGCAGCTGCGGGGCTACCGCACCGGCGGCAGCATCCACGTCGTGGTCAACAACCAGGTGGGCTTCACCACCTCGCCGGCGGCATCGCGGTCGTCGCTGTACTGCACCGACGTCGCGCGAATGGTCCAGGCGCCGATCTTCCACGTCAACGGTGACGACCCGGAGGCGTGCATCCGCGTCGCCCGGCTGGCGTTCGAGTACCGGCAGGCGTTCAACAAAGACGTGGTCATCGACCTGGTCTGCTACCGCCGCCGGGGTCACAACGAGGGCGACGATCCGAGCTACACCCAGCCGCTGATGTACGACCTCATCGAGGGCAAGCGATCGGTGCGCAAGCTGTACACGGAGGCACTGGTCGGCCGCGGGGACATCACGGTCGAGGAAGCGGAGTCGGCACTGCGCGACTACCAGCAGCAGCTCGAGCGCGTCTTCACCGAGGTGCGGGCGGCCGCCGAGGCGCCGATGTACGCCACCGTCCCGGACTACCCGGACAAGCCGGCGCCTCCGCAGGGTGGTGTCGAGACTGCGGTCAGCCCCGAGGTGCTCAAGACGATCGCCGATGCGCACACCGACACGCCCGACGGGTTCACCGTCCACCCCAAGGTGGCGCCGCAACTCCACCGCCGGGCCGCGGCGATCACCGAGGGACCCATCGACTGGGGCACCGCCGAGATCGTCGCGTTCGGGTCGCTGCTGATGCAGGGACGGCCTGTGCGGCTGGCCGGTCAAGACACCCGCCGCGGCACGTTCGCCTCCCGGTTCGCGACGATCATCGACCGGCACACCGCTGCCGAGTGGACGCCGCTGGCCAATCTCAGCGCTGACCAGGCCAGCTTCCACGTGTACGACTCGCTGCTCAGCGAGTACGCCGCGATGGGGTTCGAATACGGGTACTCCGTGGCCCGGCCGGAGGCACTCACCCTGTGGGAGGCGCAGTTCGGAGACTTCGTCAATGGCGCCCAGATCATCGTCGACGAATACATCACGGCTGGCGAGACGAAGTGGCAACAGAAGTCCGGAGTCGTTCTCCTGCTCCCGCACGGCTACGAAGGTCAGGGACCTGATCACTCATCGGCGCGGATCGAGCGGTTCATGACGCTCGCCGCCGACGACGCGTTCACGGTGGCGCAACCGTCGTCACCTGCCAGCTACTTCCACCTGCTTCGCCGGCACGCGCTGAACAGCCAACACCGACCGATGGTGGTGTTCACGCCGAAGTCGATGCTGCGCTCGAAGGCCGCCGTCTCGCAGCCGGCCGACTTCACGTCGGGCGCGTTCCGACCGCTGATCGGTGACGACGGCGTCGATGCCGGCCGGGTCGAGCGGGTACTGCTGTGCTCCGGCAAGATCGCCTGGGACCTGCTCGCGGAGCGCACGAACCGTGAAGGCGACGCGCCGCGGACCGCGATCCTGCGAGTCGAGCAGCTGTACCCACGCCCGGTCGAGCAGCTCAAGACCGAGCTCGTCAAGTACCCCAAGCTGGCCCAGGTGCGGTGGGTGCAAGACGAGCCGGCCAACATGGGCCCCTGGCCGCACATGGCGCTGCACCTGACGCGGGAGCTCGACGGCCTGCCGTTCTACCGGGTGTCCCGACCGGAGTCGTCGTCGCCGTCGGTCGGCCAGCACTCCCGCCACACCGAGGAGCAGAAGGCCCTGCTTTCTCAAGCCTTCGCGTAGGCGGCCAAAGCCGCCGCCGCTATCCCAGGTTCACCTGGTACGAGTGCGCTTCACCTGGCGTGCACACCGGGTGAGCCGACTCTCCGCCAGGTGGAGCCACGGGCAAGTCCCCAGACTCGGCTGCGCATCAGTTCCGCACCATCCGGATCTCGGGACGCTCGAAGAAGGGATCTAATTTGCGTTCACCGTCAGCCTCGAAGCCATGACGGGCGTAGAACGCCTGCGCCCGGGGGTTGCCCTCGAAGACCCACAGGTACGCGGGCGCCGACCCGATCGCCGCGCGTAGCAACCGGTCCGCGATGCCGATGCCCTGATGTGCAGCGCGGACGTAGATCGCGTACAGCTCGAGCTCGATGTCAATGCCGTCGCCACGCCCAGGTCCGGCCGCTGAGAACCCGACGATCTCGCCGCTTTCGGTGACGGCGAGCCATCGCGGTTGAGGAGCCGCGGTCATCTGGCGCCAGCGCTCGGTGCGGTCCACGAGGTCGCTCGTACGCTCGGCCAGCACCGCGGGATCGAGGATGTCGGCGTACGCCTCACGCCAGCACGCGATGTGGCAGGCGGCGCCCGCCGCTGCGTCGCTCGGCTCAGCTCGCCGAATGGCGATCGTCACGTCCGCCTCCTATTCGCGGGGTTGAACCGCACGGCTACCAAGACCCGCGGACGCTCCTCAAACCCGCGCGGATGATCGTGGTTGGTCAGCGGGTGAAGATGAGCTTGCCGAAGACATCTCCCGCAAGCAGAGCGGCGAAGCCGTCGCGGGCCTGCTCCATGGGCAGAGCACGGTCGATGAGTGGCCGGATGCCGGTGAGCTCCAAGAATGCGACGAGCCGCTCGAGCTCCGCACGGGTGCCCATCGTCGAGCCCTGGATCCGGAACTGCAGGAAGAAGATCCGGTTAAGCTCCGCCCGCTCCGGGTTGGGTCCCGACGTCGCCCCGCACACCACGATGGTTCCGCCCGGCCGCAGGGACATCAGTGAGTGTGACCACGTCGCCGCGCCCACCGTCTCCATCACGGCATCAACTCGCTGTGGCAGCCGGGCACTCGGCTCGACCGCTTCGTGCGCCCCCAGATCCAGCGCCCGCCGCCGCTTGGCCTCGTCACGGCTCGTCGCGAAGACGCGGAACCCGCCGGCCCGCGCCAGCGCGATCAGCGCGGTCGACACACCGCCGCCCGCACCCTGCACCAGCACACTGTCGCCGGGTGCGAGCCCCGACTGAGTGAACAGCATCCGGTACGCGGTGAGCCAGGCTGTCGGCAGACAGGCCGCCTCCGCGAATGACAGCCCCGCCGGCTTCGGCACCAGGTTGCGCCGCGGCACCACGACCGTGTCGGCGAAGGTGCCCTGATGGCGCTCGGACAACAGTGACCGCTTGGGGTCGAGCGTCTCGTCGCCGGACCACGTCGACGGGTCGGAGATCACCGCGTGCACGATGACTTCGTTGCCCTCCTCGTCGATGCCGGCGGCATCGCAGCCGAGGATCATCGGCAGCGCCTCCGCCGCCAGCCCGACCCCCCGCAACGACCACAGATCGTGGTGGTTCAGTGCGGCCGCGCGCACGTCGACCCGTGCCCAACCGGCCGGCACCGGCCCTTCCGGCCGGTCGCCGATGACGAGCCCACGCAGCGGGTCGGACTCGTCGAGCACGTCCGCGTAGACAGCAAACATGACCCGACCCTACGACCTGCGAAGTGGCCACACGCGGCCGTAGACCCTGGCCAGGACGTCTTCGTCCGCAATCACTCCGACGCGCCGCGAGTCAACCCCTTCGGCCGGGTTATCGCGCTCGACCCACCAACCCGTGAGCTCGCGACGTACGGCCCGTTTGACCGCGATCACGCCGTTGGGCAGCCGGACCACGACCAGCCCACCAGCGCGAGGCTGGCGCCCGTGTCGTACCAGCAGTCGGTCACCGTCGCGCAGAGTCGGCTGCATCGACCGACCACGGACGATCGCCAGCCCCCACACCCGGGTAGTGTCGCGCAACAAGACCGACCACGACGAAGGGACTATGCCGATGCTGGCGCGCCGTTTCGCACCTCTGCTCGAGGTGCATGCCCACTGTGACCTCCCCTGCGGGGTTTACGACCCGGCCCAAGCCCGGATCGAGGCCGAGTCGGTGAAGATGATCAGCGAGAAGATGAAGGACAACGACGACCCGGACTTCCACACCCGGGCAGTTCTCATCAAGGAGCAGCGATCCGAGCTGGTCAAGCATCATCTGTGGGTGCTGTGGACCGACTACTTCAAGCCCCCGCACTTCGAGAAGTACCCCGAGCTCCATCAATTGTTCAACGAGGCCACCAAGCTGGCGGGGGCCAGTGGCACGAAGGGCGACGCGAGCGTCGAGACAGCCGATAAGTTGCTGGGCAAGATCGAAGAGATCGCCAAGATCTTCGCCGCCACCAAGGCGTCCTGACCGACCTGCTGGTCCCGAGCTCCTCCGATAGGGCCCTGACCTGCGGCGTCGCACTACTCGCGATGTCGGCTCATCGGTACGACCCATGTGCTTGTATGTCACCGTGAGGCGCAGGGAGTCCCGGTGACCGACGTAGCGGATCCGCCGGTGGACGTGCGAGACGTCGCCGAGATCGACATGTCAGTGCCCGCAGAAGGCGCCTACCTGTCGGTGCTGCGGACGGCAGCCGCTGGCCTCGCCGCTCGGCTCAACTTCACCCTCGACGACATTGAGGATCTACGGATCGCAGTCGACGAAGCCTGCTCTATCCTGCTTGCCCAGGCGATTGCCGGGTCGCGGCTGACCTGCGCCTTCCACATGACCGAAGACTCCGTCACCGTCCGGGCCAGCGTACGAGCCACCAGCCCGCGGATCCCCTCGCGAGACGGATTCTCGTGGACCGTGCTCACGGCGCTCACATCGCGGGTGGAGTTCGACATACGATCTCCCGACCTGTTGTTGATAGAGCTCAGTCATCAGCGCCCAGTAGTAGGGCTGGCATGAAAACCTCGGCCGAGGCACTGGTCAACGCGACCCCGTCGATACCGCCGGAGCGAGACCTGAAGCCGCGGAGGGCGACCAAGGACTACGCCGAGGCCCGGGCGAGGACGAAGACTGCCTTTGCGAAGCTGGCACAGCTGGAGCCGGAGGACCCGGACTGGGCGGCGATCCGCGAGCAGCTGGTTCGGCTGCACCTGCCGCTCGTCGAGCACCTTGCCCGGCGTTTCAGCAATCGGGGGGAGCCGTTCGACGACCTTGCGCAGGTCGGGACCATCGGACTGCTGAAGGCGGTCGACCGCTTCGAACCCGAACGTGGGGTGGAATTCTCCACGTATGCCACCCCGACGATCGTTGGTGAGATCAAGCGTCACTTCCGTGACAGGGGCTGGTCGATCCGGGTGCCACGCCGACTTCAGGAGATGCGGCTGGAGCTATCAACTGTGACAGCAGACCTCACCCACGAGCTCAGCCGTTCCCCGACGGTTTCCGAGCTTGCCGGCAGGTTGCAAGTCGACCAGGACAGTGTGCTCGAAGGGCTGGAATCTGCGAATGCCTACTCGACACTGTCGTTGGACGCGCCGGACACCCGCGACGAACTCGGTGGCACGATGGCGGAGGCACTGCGGTTCGACGATGACGCGTTCGGCCACATCGAGGACCGGGAGTCGCTCAAGCCCTTGCTTGCCAAGTTGACGCCGCGAGATCGCAAGATCCTGCTGCTGCGCTTCTTCCACGGCATGACCCAGTCGCAGATCGCCACTGAGATCGGCATGTCGCAGATGCACGTCTCGCGGTTGTTGTCTCGAACGCTGGCCGCTCTCCGCCAGGAACTTCTCAGCGACTGACTGCCGGTTCTGCCCGCGCGAGATGGTGGGTTCCCCGATGTGAGCCAATCGACAGCGGAAGCGCTCTTGTGCGTCGGCGTCTTTCTTGCAACGATCAAGGAGTCGTGCCCTGGGCTGCCTTGTCATGGCGCTCGTCAGCACGCCACTTCCCAGAGCGGAGAGTTGCCCGCAATCCGCCCCCCGACGACATCGTGATCACGCTCACAACCACGTGCGGCACATCGGAGTGTTGCGCTATACCAAGGGAGCCGCCGCCATGGACTGGCGTCACCTCTCCGCGTGCCTCGACGAGGACCCGGAGCTGTTCTTCCCGATCGGCAACACCGGTCCGGCCATCCTCCAGATCGAGGACGCCAAGCAGGTGTGCCGACGCTGCGACGTACGCGAGGAGTGCCTGTCGTGGGCGCTGGAGTCGGGACAGGATCACGGCGTCTGGGGTGGCCTCAGTGAGGATGAGCGTCGAGCGCTGAAGCGACGGACGGCGCGAGCGCGGATCCGCACCGCCTAAGCGACCGCATCGGCCGGCCGCCCGAAATCGGGACGCTGGCCGTCGTGCCGAACCCGAGACAGCCGTGCCCCGTGCCACCATAGGCAGGTGGCGGAGGCGTACTGGCAGGCTGTGCTCACCGGAGGCTTGGAAGTGCCGCCGGACCGTCCGCTAGACGACCTGACGGCCGAGTTGGTGACCATGTTGGGTGACCCCAGCCCCCGTCGTCGTGATGATCTGGCATTTCCGGTTCTGGCGACGTGGATCAGCAACGGTGTCTACGACCGCTTGCTGGTAGGGCTTGGCGACGGCATCACCGTGGGACTGCGGCATGGCATCGGTGCCGACGGCGACGACACCGTGCTACGGCGGTCGTTCAGCGCGCTGGTTCTCACGGAGGCTATCGGCCGCGACAACGAAGTACATCTGCTCGACGAAGACGTGGTGCTGCGGTGGGGTGATCGGGCAACGTCGTGGTTGCTCCGCGAGCGCGACCTGCGGGGATGGATACCCCACCACGGTTGGGCCCACGCGGTGGCACACGGTGCTGATCTGCTGGGGCAGCTCGCCCGCTCGCGCCACCTGGGTGCGCTCGAGTTGACGGTGCTGCTCGATGTCGTCGCCGACCGTCTGCTGCAGCCGACTCCCTATGTGTGGCGTCACGGTGAAGACGACCGGTTGGCCTACGCCGTCATGTCGATCTTGCACCGCGACGTGGTGTCGTTCGGCGTACTCGAGCCATGGGTGGCCCGCCTGGGCATGGGGATCAGCCAGGCCGCGGCACAGTACGAGGGGACCGCCGAGTGGCCGACTCCATCAGCGGCCAACACCACATCCTTCTTGCGGGCGTTGCACGTCCAGCTTGCTTTGGGGGTGCGGGGGCGGCCGGGCGTCGCGATGGACGAGCACCTCTTCGCCGAACCACCGTCTGGGCGAGCGGACCTCATGCTGGCGGTGCTCGATCAGCTGCGCGCCGCAAGTCCGTGGCTGTTCCCGGCCACCACCGCACACGCCACCGTTGCCGCCTCGCTGCACTGACCGGCGACATCGCAACACTGTCCCTGTGAACATGACGGTACGGCTCGCCACCCCTGCGGAGTATGCGGAGGTCGGCGCGATCACGGTGGCGGCCTACACCGTTGACGGCTACCTCGATGCCGAGCGGTCGTACGCGGATGTGCTGCGCGATGCCGCGGATCGCGCACGCCAGGCCGAGCTGTGGGTGGGCGTTGATGGCGAGGCGTTGCTGGGCACCGTCACCATCTGCCCGACAGGCTCGAGCTACCGAGAACTCGCGGACGACGCGGATCAGGGCGAGTTCCGGATGCTGGCGGTGGCGCCGCATGCCCGCCGGCACGGGGTCGCCAGGGCGCTCGTCAATCACTGCGTCGCGCGGTCTCGCCAGCAGGGTCACCGGGAGATCGTCATCTGCAGCGTCGACACGATGAGCTCGGCACACACGCTGTACGAGTCGGTCGGCTTCGTCCGTGCCCCTAAGCTCGACTGGTCGCCGGTAACCGACATCCGACTCTGGGGCTACCGCCTCCTCCTCTAGCTCATCCGCCCACTGTCGACCACCGGGTCAGGTGTTGGGGCGCTTGCCGTGATTGGCCTTGCTCTTGCGTCGGGCCCGACGCTTGCGTCCGTTCTTACTCACTGATCCTCCTCGTGAAGTCGACGAATCATAGTGGCAGCCAGCACGGGCTCGAAATCACCCGGCCAGCTGCCGCGGATCGCTGTCGCCATGCATCCCGGGTACTTCTAATGGCTCGGGGTCACTTCCAATGGGTTCGAACCCATTGGAAGTGACCCTTTCCCACGTGAACGTGGGAAAGGGACCGGGCAAGGCGGGCGGCGGGGCAGTCAGCGGTCAGTGGTGATCTGAACCTGCACGGAGCGGATCGACAGCTTGACTCTCTGCCGCAGGGGCTCCGGCGCCGGGTCGCAGCACGAGCGAGCCACAAGATGTTTGACGATGCGGTCGAGGTTGTACTTGGCCAGGCATGGACCGCACTCGATCAGATGCTGGCGTATCTCGGCACAACTGGCATCATCGGCCTCGTTGTCGAGGAAGAGATAGAGGTCGGCCAAGACGTCGGCGCAGTCGCGTGCATGATGCCGGCCGCAACCCATTACCGCTCACCCGCTCCGGAGGCCGCCATCCCGCGGTCGCGGGCGTAGTCGGACAACAACTCACGCAGCTGACGCCGTCCTCGGTGCAGCCGCGACATCACGGTGCCGATCGGCGTTCCCATGATCTCGGCGATCTCCTTGTAGGGGAAACCCTCGACATCGGCAAGGTAGACCGCCAGCCGGAAGTCCTCTGGCAGTGACGCCAGCGCTTGCTTGACGTCGGAGTCCGGCAGGTGCTCCAGCGCCTCCATCTCCGCTGACTTCAGCCCCGATGAGCTGTGCGACTCGGCGGCCGCGATCTGCCAATCCTCGATCTCCTCGGTCATCTGTTGCGCCGGCTGCCGCTGCTTCTCGCGGTAGGAGTTGATGTAGGTATTCGTGAGGATGCGATATAGCCACGCCTTCAGATTTGTGCCAGGGCGGAACTGGTGGAAGGCGCTGAACGCCTTGGCGTAGGTCTCCTGGACGAGATCCTCGGCGTCTTGCGGGCTGCGCGTCATGCGCAGCCCGGCGGAATAGAGCTGGTCGAGGAAGGGCAGCGCGTCCCGCTCGAAGCGGTCCATGCGCTGTTGCGGAGTCTCGACGAGCGCGGCCTCGCTCATGGGCTCCTGGGCGGCGTTGTCATCAGGGTCAGTCATCGCTGCCCAGCCTAGCGGCGAGCGGCGACAGGTACCGGCGGTCGCACCAGACGTCGCACCAGGCAACAGCACCGCGACGTCGACCTCCGAGGTCACACCCGCGCGAACCGGAACGGTGGCGAGCACGGACACCTCCTGACGCGACCGGCACAACGCGGCTGGACGACAGCCACAACCGCCAGTCCTCAGCTGTTGTTCCCCAGCCGACGCTCCGATCGTCCTCAGCCATGCCGCAATCGACGCCGGATCCAGGTCAAGACGACGCGGACGACGAGGTCGATTGCCTCCTGCTGCGTCCCCTCGGTACGGGACGGGACACGGAACTGATGGTCTGCGCCCGGAACCGTCACCACCGACTGCAGCGGCGGAAACTCGTACGGAGCGCCCAGCAGATCCCGCTCTCCCTGCACGACGATGCTCGGCAGGCCGGAGCCCAGGAGCTCATGGACTCTCGACTTCTCGGGGCGGCCCGCTGGGTGCAGGGGGAACGCCAGGGCAACGATCCCGGCTGCGCCCAGATGTCGCCCCGTACGACAGGCCACCCGGGCGCCGGCGCTGCGGCCACCCAGGATCAGCGGCGTGTGCGGGCGCAAGGCGCTCATCGCCGCACGCAAACCATCGTCGAGCACGGCGGGCGCCGCCGCGATACGCCGTCCTGACACCCGCCACGGTTGCTCGATGAGCGCCACCGTGATGCCATGCCGAGGCAGCTGTCGAGCCAGCGCCACCAAATCGGGGCTGTCGATGCCGCCGCCTGCGCCGTGCGTCAGGACCAGCGTCGCCCAGGGTCTCGGGGAGCGGCGTTGCAACAGCCCGGCCGTACCGTGCGCAGTCTCGATCAACCGGCGAGCGGGCATGAACCGCTCCTACGGCTGCTCAGCAGCGATGGGATCCAGAAGTTGCGGACCGTTGTTGCGGACGTTGTTGACCTCTGTCGACACCGGATAGGCCTCGAGCCGCCCCGGTGCCGCGGGTACGAGCAACTTCAGCAGCGAGTCTCGATCGGAGGTCGTCGGATCCAGCCAGGCACCGTAGCGCTCCTGCTCCACCAGCAGGGGCATCCGATCGTGGATCTGGCCCACGTCATCCTCGGCGGTGGTGGTCAGCACCGTGCAGGTCCACCAGAACGCTCCCGGATCATCGTCGGCCTTGTTCTTGTCGCGCCAGATCTCGTACAGACCGGCGAGCGCGAGGACGCCGCCATCTTTGCGGTGGATGAAGAAGGGCTGCTTGCGAGGCTTTCCGGAGGGCCCGGTCGAGGTTGTCGGATACCACTCGAAGTATCCGTCCGCCGGCAGCAGGCAGCGCCGGGCGGCGAAGGCGCGGCGGTACGCAGGCTTATCGGCAACCGACTCCATCCGCGCGTTGATCATCCGACTCCCGATCGCGAGATCCTTGGCCCACGACGGGACCAGACCCCAGCGCAAGGTGGTGAGCCGACGCACCGAGGGGGCGTCGCGGTTCCACTGGGGGCGACGCTCGATGACCGCCGGCACGGTCTTGGTCGGAGCCACGTTGTAGTCAGGAGCGAGCGACTCCTTGACGTCGACCGACGCAATCTCGAACTCCTCGACAAGGTCCTCGGGCGACCGGCTGGCCGCATACCTGCCGCACATGGCGGCAGCCTCGCACATCTGCCGATGCGCAGGCCGCCCGTCCACAGGTCCCGTCGTGTCCGCCCGCCCCGTGATCGGGCGGACACGACGGGACCGTTCTAGCGCGCCAGCTCGTCAAGCAGATCCGTTACCAGCTCGTGACGAGGCGGCAGGCTCTCGGTCCACACCCGCGGCGCGGAGCGGACAGTGGTTCGAGACCAGCTCACCAGCAGTTGACGCAGCGACTCCACCGTGAGCCCGAGATCCGGATGCCGGACGACCAACGCGACGGCGCGGTGCGCGCCGATGCTGGCGAGGGTCTCCCCGCAGGAGAAGACCGTACGCAGACCTTCGGCCACCTCGACAAGGCACAACAACTCTGCGAACCGTTCCGAGAGGTCACCCGTGGGGCCGATCGACGGCGCCGGGTCAACCGGGGGGCCGAGCTCGACCAGGACCAGCACGTGAGTGCGATCCACCCGCTCGTCGTCGCGCTGAGCCGACTGATACAGCTCGTCGAGCCGACTGCGCAGATGCGGGAGGCTGGCCAGGCCCGTCAACGGGTCACTACAGGAGAGCCCGTGCAAGTACTGGAGCGAGACCTCGTTCCACGCCAAGCAAAGGGCCCGGACCACGCGGTAGCCCGGCTGACCTGCTCCGACGGCGAAGTACGTCGCCGCCAAGTCGTCCAGCGCCTGATCAAGGGCGACGCCGTCCGTCGCGACCCGCAGGCCCACCTCGGTGGCACATGCCTCGAGGTTCCCGGAATACAGCAGGGCGTCCGCGAGTGGTTCGAAGCCGGGGGTGATCCCGTCGTGTCGATGCCCGACGAACGCCGCGTCCACCTCACCGGCGGGCGACTCTCGGCGTCGTACGAGATTGGTCAGTGACACCATCCCGGCCTCCTTATCGCTCATGAGACGGTGCAGGGTGCCGGGAATGACGCGAATCTCCACGCTCTGTGTACTGGCGTGTCGCCCGGATTGGCGTATCATGGCCCCCGTCGTCGAGTACGCAGCCGGCACCCCCGCCCAATCAAGCGTCTTTTGGTATCCATGACTGACACGAGCACAGCCCTCGTCGGGCCGAGCGATGCTGAGTTGATCGCGCGCGTCCGCGGCGGTGACACCGAGTCGTACGGACTCCTGTTCGAGCGCCACCGGCGCGCCACGCTTCGCCTGGCTCGCAACCTCACGAACAGCTCCGAAGCCGACGATCTGGTGGCCGAGGCATTTGCCAAGCTCCTGCCGATCCTGCGATCAGGCGGCGGGCCGGACGTGGCTTTTCGCGCTTACGTGCTGACAGCGGTACGACATCTCCACGTGGACAAGCTCCGGTCCGGAAGTCGGCTGCATAGCACCGACAACATGGAAGCGTTCGACCCCGGAGTTCCGTTCACCGACACCGTGGTGGAGGACTTCGAACGAGGCGCTGCCGCTCGAGCCTTTGCGTCACTGCCCGAACGGTGGCAGCTGGTGCTGTGGCACTGCGAGGTCGAGTGCAACAAGCCTGCCGATGTGGCGCCGCTCCTCGGAATGACCCCCAACAGCGTGGCGGCGCTGGCGTACCGGGCTCGAGAAGGACTTCGCAAGGCTTACCTGCGCAACCACCTCGCCGAGACGGGCGACTCCGGCTGCCGCTGGACGACCGAGCGGCTCAGCGGTCACATCCGAGGCGGGCTGTCGCGGCGAGACAGTGCCAAGGTCGAGCAGCATGTCGAGAACTGCCGCAGGTGTGCTGGCGTGTATCTGGAGCTGGCCGAAGTCAACTCCAACCTGCGGGGACTTCTCGGTCCCTGGCTGCTCGGCGCCGCGGCCACCGGATACTTTGCGGCCTGCGGAAAGGGCGCGGTCGCCTCCGGAGTCGGAGCGACCGGACTCGGAGTGCTGGGCACGAGCATTCCGGTCGGCGTCGCCGCAGCCACGGTGACGATCAGCGCCGTCGCGGGTGTCGGCGTCTACATGCAGCGGCCAGCGGAAGTCACCTACCGGGCCGATCCAGCGAACTCCACTCGACTCCAGCCCGGCGTACCAACCGATGCACTGCAGGGTCTGCCCCCCGACGCCCCGTACTTGATGAATTCGGCCGCACCCCTGTCGGTGCAGACCGTGGGGCGGATGCGCCCGGTGGGCGGCGCTATCGGGGACACCCAGCGCACCACCGAGACGGCCGATGGCGAGACACCGGCCGGTGACCCCACCCTGGACCCGAGCGACCCGGCGCCGACCGACCCGACCGACCCCACATCCACGGACCCGACCCACCCCACACCCACCGACCCGCACGCCCCCACCCCCACCGCCCCCACCCCCACCACACCCACCGACCCCGCCCCC
>Ga0183260_10002816_pt1 | contig 14253 bp, 14 predicted proteins | sample AntDrymUQ4972206_2_FD_129768 | JGI IMG/M metagenome (GOLD analysis project Ga0183260, IMG submission 129768) | Polar desert sand microbial communities from Dry Valleys, Antarctica - metaG UQ497 (22.06) (version 2) (version 2) | ecosystem: Environmental > Terrestrial > Soil > Desert | place... | reverse complement strand
TGGATCGATCGGTTGATCGACCCGGCGACCCGGGCCCGGGTCATCGAGGAGATGGGCATGCCGGACGCGGGCTGGGAGAACCAGATCGCCCTCTCGGGCGGCCCTTCCGGGGTCAAGCTCGTGGGCTTCCGAAACGATCGGCTGAAGCCACTGACCGGCATGACCCTCCAGGCGATCGCGACGGCGCGCGGTACATCGCCCGAGGAGGCCGCGATTGACCTTGTCATCGAGGACGAATCGCACGTTTCGGCGATCTACTTCAACCAGTCGGAGGACGTCCTGCGGCAGGTGCTCGCGCTGCCATTCACGAGCATCGGCTCCGACGGCGCGTCGGTCGCCCCGGAGGGAGCTTTTCTTCACTCGAACCCGCATCCGCGGACCTACGGCACGTTCGCCCGCGTGCTCGCTCGTTACGTCCGGGACGAGCAGATCCTCGACTTGGCCGAGGCCGTGCGCCGAATGACCTCACTGCCCGCCGACAACCTCCGGTTGCCGGATCGAGGCCGCCTGGTGACCGGGGCCTTCGCGGACGTGGTGACCTTCGATCCGAAGCGCATCCAGGACCACGCGACGTTCGATGCTCCCCATCAATACGCCACGGGGGTGAGGGACGTGCTCGTCAACGGCGTCCCGACGATCCGCGACGGCGAGCACACCGGCGCCCTGCCGGGACGGGCGATCCGCGGCCCAGGCTTCCTCGCTCCGGCGGGGGACTGCTGATGTGTTAGCAGCTCTCCCATCGGACGTTGATCGGCGCTCGAAGATCCGGGAGCGGCAGGGACTCCGCCTCCGATCCGACGGCCACGCGTTCGTCAGGCGTGAGCCGGCGCCATGCCTGGATCGTCACCTCGTGCCCGCCGCGTCGCCACGTCCCCACGACCTCACCGCCCAAGAGCACTGCGCCAGGCCAGACGCGCGAGGTCCAGAGCGCTTCTCGCCGTTCTGGCTCCGGCACCAGGAGCTCGCGATCCGCTCCCCAGAGGAGGAAGTACGCGTCGCCGCTCGGGAGGAGCCGCGCAGGGGCGGGCGGACCGGCGGGTGCGCGGAACGCCGGCTCGTCGCTTGCCAGGATCCAACAATCGCCGATCGGCGTGCGCACCGGCAGCAACGAGCCGCCGAGCGCCTCGAAGGCCCTGCGGGCCTCCGGCCTGCCGACGCCGGCCCACTTCGCGAAAGACTCGGCCGTGGCCGGTCCAAACACGTGCAGGTAGCGGCGGGCGAGCTCGAGGCGAGCCTCGCGGGGGTGGATGCCAGGTGCCGGGACCGTCCAGATGGTCGGTGCTCGCGCCCCCGCCCAGCGGATCAGCACGGTCCCCGTCGTCGCGGCGTAGCGCAGTCGATTCGGGTGCTCGCCGAGCCCGTTCCCAGCCTCTCCGTAAGTCATCGTGCGGCCGTCAAGGAACGCGTGGAGGCGCGTCGCCAGGTCCACGTAGACGCCGCGGCTCTTGTCGTCGTCCGGGAACCGCCCGAGAGAGAACAGCGCCAGGTCCCGCCGCGCGACCACGTACACCTGAAACCGCGGCCCCCAGAGCTGCACGAGCGAGGGATCCTCCCACGTGCCTGGCCCAGTTCCATCGACGCGCGCGTGGATCGAGAGGACCGCCGCGCGCGGCATGCTGTCCTGCAGGCCAGCCCACGCCGCACGCCGGAGCGAGTCTGGGCCGGTTGGAAGTCGATCGTCGAGCGCTTGAACGTTTCGTCGGTAGGCGAGGACCTGCGGCCGGGTGAGCGTGAGCGGCGGGTTCAGCAGCCTGCCTCGTCCATCGGCCCGGCAATTGCCGCCTGGTGTCCGATGAATTCTCCGACCGTCCCCAGGCGCTCGTTGTAGGTGTCGATGGCCGCCTGCGTGATCGGCTCGGTGGCGAACAGCACCTGCGCGGCCTCGCCCGCCTTCTCGTAGGTGCCGATGGCGGCCTTCGGTTCACCCAGCGGCGACGAGTACGAGTCGAGGACGTGCAGTACCTGCAGCGCTCCGAGGGTCGCAAGCCGGGTCAGCATCACGGACTTCCGACCCTGCGTGAGTCCTAGCGGGCAGACTTCGTGGCGGTTCGGCGGCAGCGGGTGCAGGCGAGGACGCTGGTCGTGGTGCCGTTCTTGACGACCGTGAAGGGCTGGAGGTTCGGCTGCATCCGGCGGTGCGCGCGCACCCGGTTGGAGCCGACGGACTGCGGGTTGAAGCCGCCCATCGATACCTTGCCGCAGATCGTGCAGGAACGGGACATCAGGAACCTCGAAATGATCGTCAGGACGAGCGCTCACGCCGGTCGAGGCCGAGCGGGGCGGTACTATATCACGCACCCCCGGCGCTCCCGGGCGGCCGTGCTGGGGCACACAGGAGGGCGGGTGCCGGACCAATCGATCGGCGGGCGGGCGCTCGTCACGCGCCGAGCCGTCAGCGCATCGTGCGCCGGGTGACCCTCGGGTCGTACGGCGTCGCGGGCTTCGCCGGGAACTGGTCTGATCGCGTCCTCGGCTGGATCGAGCAGCGACCTGGTGGCCTCCGCGTCTCCGTCGCGAACGACGCACTCGCGATCCAGCTTCACCTTCGAGTAGCGCAGGGCCTGCCCATCGCCGAGGTAGCCCTGGCCGTACGGCACGCGATCCGCACCGCGCTGGGCGGGGAATTCGCTCGACTGACTATCCGCATCGAGAAGCTCGAGCTGCACCCGGGCGGGGACCCGCCGCAGCCCCGCCAGCATCCTGGCCTCGGCCCGTCCGACCTGGCCGAGAGCGGTACGGACGTCGCCTGATGGCCCGGCGCGCCTGCGACGCGGCCGGCCTGCTCGGCGCCTTTCGGGCCGCTGCTGCCGGCCTCGAAGCGAGCGTCGACGAGGTCAACGCGCTCAACGTCTTCCCGGTCCCCGACGGTGACACGGGCTCCAACATGATGGCCACTGTGCGCGCCGCCCTCGCCGAGGCCGAGGCGCTCGGCCCGACGGCATCCGCGGCGCGCGTGGCATCGGCGGCGGCCTTCGGGGCGCTCATGGGCGCGCGCGGCAACTCCGGCGTGATCACCAGCCAGATCCTCCGCGGCCTCGCCGAGGGTCTGGCCGGCAAGAAGCGGTTCAACGCACTGGACCTGGCGAATGCGCTCGATCAGGGCACGAAGGCCGCCTACGGCGCGGTCGCGAAGCCGGTCGAGGGCACGATCCTGACCGTCGCCCGCGAGGCCTCGGCGGCCGCCGTGAAGAGCGCCGAGCAGACCCACAGCCTCGATGCGGTCATGGCGGCGACGATGGACGCGGCGCAGAAGGCCGTCGCGAAGACGCCGTCGCTGCTCCCGATCCTGCGCGAGTCAGGCGTCGTCGACTCCGGGGGGCAGGGGTTGTTCCGGCTGTTCGAGGGTGCGCACGCGTTCCTCACGGGTGATGCCTCGCTGGTGGCGCCCCGGCTTCCGGGAGCGAAGGCCGTCGCCGCGACGATTGGGGCGGGTACCGGAGCCGGCAGTGCGACCGCCGCGCATCAGGGCGCGCCGCCGGGCGCCGGCATGCGCGACGATGGCTTTGGCTTCGAGACCATGTTCCTCGCCCAGGCGAAGCCCGGCGAGCAGCTCGATGTCGATGGCATCCGGAACTACTTCGAGTCGATCGGGGAATCGGTGCTGGTAGCCGGCGACGCCCGCGCGATCAAGGTCCACGTCCACAACGAGCGGCCCGACCAGGTCCTGGCGTACGCGCTCGGACTCGGCGACCTGTCGATGATCAGCGTCGAGAATCTCGACCAGCAGGCCAGCGACGTCCGCGAGACGCGAGCAGCCGCCTTTGCCGGCGACAGCGGCGACACCGACGGGGCCGGCGCCGCGGACGGGGTCGGCGGCACCGCCCGCCCGGACGCCAGAGCCGGATATGCACCAATTGGCATCGATGCCCAGGCAGGGGAGCAGGACCGGCCGGCGAACGAACAGGGCCAGCCGCCCAACGGCCCAACGGCCGCGTTCCCCAGCGCCGATGCTGCACCCCTTGCCGTCGTCGCGGTCGCGGCGGGCGAGGGCATCGCGGCGATCTTCCGCGACTTCGGCGTCCAGAAGGTCGTCCACGGCGGCCAGAGCGCCAATCCCAGCACCGGCGAGCTCCTGGAGGCCGTCAAGGCCGTCGACGCCCGCGAGATCCTGCTGCTCCCCAACAACCCGAATGTCGTCCTCGCCGCACGCCAGGTCTCATCGATGTGCGACCGAACGGTGGCCGTCGTCGCCACCCGCAACGCGGCGGAGGGCTTCGCCGCGCTGCTCGCGCTCGATCCCGACAAGGACGCTGCGGAGAACGCGACCGCCATGACCGCGGCGGGCCGCGGGATCCAGTCGCTGTCGGTGACCGAAGCCGTGCGCGACGCGACGGTCAGCGGAAAGAAGGTCAAGAAGGGCCAGACGATCGCGCTCGATCCCGACGACGGGCTCGTTGCCGTCCACGAGGACCCCGATACCGCGGTCCTGCACGCGGTCAAGGCGCTGGCCCCGGGCTTCGAGCTCATCACCGTGTATTACGGCGACGGCGGCGACCTGGCCGGCACCGAGGCGCTCGCCCGGCGGATCCAGGAGCTCGGCACGGGCGCGGAGGTCGAGGTCCTGCACGGCGGCCAGCCGCACTACCGCTACCTGATCTCAGCCGAGTAGGCGGGGTGGGGGAGCGTCGGTCGGGCACCACCGGGTTCCGGGCTGCGAGTCCCGGCCGTCGAGCCGCCAAGAGCGGCGCCAGTCCCGTGAAGGCCGCCACTCCACCCACCGGTCCGGCCCTCCTCGACGAGCCGCTCGCGAAGTCAGGCCTGTTCGGCGGGCCGACGCTCGGACGCGTCGGCAAGCGGATGGGCGTGAACAACGTCCGCGACCTGCTGTTCCACCTTCCGCGGCGCTACGACGACCTCCGGGAGATGCGCAAGCTCGGCGAGCTGTACCTCCTCGAGGACGGCGAGGTCGTGTCCGCGCGCGTCGGCGTGCGGGACATCCACGTCGAGGCCTCCTTCCGGCGCCGGATCCAGCGGACCGTCGCGATCCTGCAGGACGAGACGGGCACCATCGAGGCGACCTGGTTCGGGCGGCGCTACATCGAGCGGCGGCTCCACCCGGGCGACCGCGTGGTCGTGTCGGGGAAGCTGAAGCACTTCGGGCGCAAGCGGACCTTGGACAACCCGGACTTCCAGCCCGAGGGCAATGACGACGAGCTGCTCCATGTCGGGCGGATCGTCCCCGTCTATCGGCTGACCTCCGGCCTTAGCGCCGTGACGTTGCGCAAGGCGGTTCGGGACGCGCTCGACAAGATCGGGCGCGAGTACCCGGAGTACCTGCCGGCGGAGCTGCGCGAGCGCGGCGCCCTCGTCGGCGTGGGCGAGGCGCTGGAGGAAGCCCACTACCCCGCGACGTTCGAGGGCCGCGACGCCGCGTTGCGCCGGGTGGCCTACGACGAGCTCCTCGCGCTCCAGCTGGGCATGGTCGGGCGGCGGCGGCAGCGCGGGCGTGACGCGGCACGTCCTGTCGAGATCGACGACGGGGTACACGACGAGCTCCGCGCCGCACTCCAGGGATCGCTCGCCCGCAAGCTGGAGCGCGACGTCTCGCTCACGCAGGACCAGGACGCGGCCATCCGCGACATCCGGTCTGACCTCGCCCACCCGACGCCCATGCTGCGCTTGCTCCAGGGCGACGTCGGCTCCGGGAAGACGGCAGTCGCGGCGTATGCGCTGGCCGCGGCGGCGCGGGCCGGCCTCCAGGGCGCCCTCCTCGCGCCCACCGACCTACTCGCCCGCCAGCACCATCGAACCCTGACGTCGCTCCTCGAGGACGCGGCGCTGCCGGTGGAGCTTTTGACCGGGTCGCTCACCGCGGCGAGCACCCGCAAGGCGCTGGACATGGTCGCGTCCGGCATGGCCCCGATCGTCGTGGGGACGCACGCGCTGATCCAGGAGCGGGTCTCGTTCGCGGGGCTCGGCGTGGTCGTCATCGACGAGCAGCACCGGTTCGGCGTGGAGCAGCGCGGCCAGCTCGAAGCGAAGGCCGGCACTGGCCGCGCGCCGCACGTCCTGCTCATGACAGCGACACCCATCCCGCGGACCCTCGGCCAGGTGCTGTACGCGGACCTGGACGTGTCCGATCTCCGGACGCCGCCGGAGGGCCGGCTGCCGATCAAGACAGGCATCCGCCGCCCCGACGAGCTCGAGGGCACCTGGCGCAAGGTGCGCGAGGAGGCTGCCCTGGGCCACCGGACCTTCGTCGTCGTGCCGCTCATCGACGAGGCAGACGTGACCGACGCCGCGGACGCTCCGGACGGCAGCCCCGCGGGCTTCTGGGATGCATCGGCGCCCGCCGCCGAGGCGGAGGTCGTTCGGCTCCGCGAGGTGCTCGCGCCCCTCCGGGTGGGGTTGGTCCATGGCCGGATGAAGGCGGCCGATCGCGACTCCGAGATGGCCCGCTTCCGTGACGGCGAGCTGGACGTGCTCGTCGGCACGACCGTCATCGAGGTCGGCGTGGACGTTCCGGAGGCCACGATGATGATCGTCCAGGGCGCGGATCGGTTCGGGCTCGCGCAGCTCCACCAGCTCCGGGGCCGAGTTGGCCGCGGCGAGGCGGCTTCGTTCTGCGTGCTCGTGTCCGATTCCGTAGACGAGACGGCCCACGCCAGGATGAAGGCCGTCGCCGAGATCAGCGACGGGTTCGAGCTGGCGGAGAAGGACTGGGAGCTGCGGCGCGAGGGCGACGTGCTCGGCCTCGTGCAGAGCGGCCTTCCGCGCCTTCGGGTCGCGTCCCTCCAGCGAGACGACCATCGGGAGCTCGCCGTCGATGCGCGCGCGGCGGCGGAAGCGATGCTGGACGAGACAGGGGCACTCCGGCCCGGGATGGAGCCGCTCCGCCGCGAGCTGTCGGAGGGCTGGCTCGCGCGCGTGGCGCAGGCCGAGCCCGCGAGCGCGGCCTGAGCCCGAAGGCGACGGTCGTCATGGCATCGAGAGCACGGAGCGGAAGCGGGAGCGCGGGCCGCGTCATCGCGGGCACGGCGCGGGGCCGCGCCCTCACGACCCCGGGCGAGGGCACCCGGCCGCTCGGCGACCGGGTCAAGGAAGCCCTGTTCGCCATCCTGGAACCGACCATCCGCAACCGCGCGTTCCTCGACCTGTTCGCCGGCAGCGGCGCCGGCGGTATCGAGGCGCTGTCGCGTGGGGCGGAGCGCGCGGTCTTCGTGGAGCGGGACCAGGCGGCGCGCGAGGTGATCGAGCGCAACCTGCAGGCGACGGGGCTCGCCGGCGTCGGGGCGCGGGTGGTCCACGGCAAGGCCGGCCGCTGGCTGGAGGACCACGGGCGCGCCATGGGGCCGTTCGCCGCTGCGCTGCTGGACCCGCCCTATGACCGCCCGGAGCTGCTGGAGACCGCCCTCGACGTCATCGCGGCCGCGGGACCCGGCGCGATCATCGCGGAGGACGGGGTCGTGGTCGCAAAGCACTTCTGGAAGACGCCGCCGCCGGCGGAGATCGGGCTGCTACGATCGGTTCGGGAGCGCCGCTTCGGGGAGACCACCCTGACCTTCCTGCGCTGGGCGCCGGCGACCCCGGTCGACGAGGAGGATCGATGAGAGTCGCTCTCTACCCGGGCTCATTCGATCCCGTCACCAATGGGCACCTGGACGTCCTGCGCCGGGCGGTTGCCGTCTTCGATCGCGTGGTCGTGGGCGTTCTGGTCAACCCCCGCAAGACCCCGCTTCTGCCCACAGACACCCGCGTCGTCGTGCTCGAGTCAGCTATCCGCGACGCCGGCATAGACGCGGACCTCGCGACCGTCACCACCTTCGAGGGCCTGACCGTCGAGGCAGCCCGCGCCCACGACGCTCGCTGGCTGGTCCGTGGGCTGCGGGCCATCTCCGACTTCGAGGCGGAGGGCCAGCTCGCCCACAACAATCGGGTCCTGGCCGTTGAAATCGACACCGTCTTCTTCATGACTTCCGTGGAGTTCGGCTACATCAGCTCCAGCCTGGTCAAGGAGATCGCGGCGTTCGGGGGCGACGTATCGAGCATGGTTCCGCCCGCCGCCGTCACCGCCCTGGGCACCCTGGGCCGGTCCGCGGACCATTCCCGCTGACCCCGCGGCGCGTGCGATAATCCCGCCGACTTGGACATCATGTTTCTCCTCGAGCGGCTCGAGTCGCAGATCGCGACCGGCACCGGCGTGCCCGCGACGCGCAAGGTCCTCGTCGACAAGGACGCGATCCTGGAGCTGATCGACCAGCTCCGTGTCGCCGTCCCGGAGGAGATCCACGCCGCCAAGCGGATCAACGCCGAGGGCGAGCGGATCATCGAGAAGGCCGGGGAAGAGGCGAGCCGCATCACGGCGCGCGCCCAGGAGCAGGCCACCTACCTCATCGGTGAGCGCGGCCTGACCGAGGCAGGAGTTGCGGAGGGCCGGCGCATCGTCGCCGAAGCGGGGGATGTCGCGGACGGCGTCCGGCTCGGTGCCGATGCCTACGCCGGCCAGATCCTCGAGGCGCTGGAAACGGAGGTCCGCAAGGCGCTCGCCGGGATCGAAAAGGGAATCGATGTCCTCGCGGCGCGGCAGGAGGAGCTGCGGCCTGTCGGACCCGGGCCGGCCGATGGCGAGTCGAAGGATCTCAACCGGTGGCCAGACTCGGCTCACGGCGAGGCAGGAGACTCCCCGGCATTCCTGCGGGAAGAGGACGCGGGCCAGACCGTCCCGCGATGACCGCCCCGGCCCCGCTCATCTTCCCGCTGGCCGGGTTGCTGGCCGAGCCGCCGGGCACGGAGCGCCGGTACGACATCGAAGGCGCCACCATCTCACTGCCGGATGACCTCCGGCTGTCCGACCCGATCGACGGCCGGGTGCGAATCTCGCGCACGAACCGTGGCGTCCTCGTCAACGCCCGGCTGTCGACCGCGATCGCCGGCACCTGCTCGCGCTGCCTCCGCGACATCGAGATCCCGATGACGGTGGACATCCGCGAGGAGGTCCTGCCTACGATCGACATCGGCTCCGGCAAGGCCCTCGACGCGAAGACCGAGCCCGACGTTACCCGCCTGTCCGACCACCACGAGCTGGACCTGGCGACACTCGCCGGCGAGGCGATCTCCCTCAACGAGCCGATCGTGGCCCTGTGCGAGGAAGCGTGCCCGGGCTTGTGCGTGGACTGCGGCGAGCGCCTGGGGCCCGGCCACGTGGAGCACGAGGACCAGGAGGTGGATCCGCGGCTGGCGGCGCTGCAGGCCTTCCGGGTCGACGCCAATGGGGAGAGCGAGTAGACTGCGCCCTCGGTTCGCGGGAGCCGGTGGCTTCCGGAATCGTTCCCAGATGACAATCTCGCGCCCACGCACGCGCGGCTCGGCCGCCACCAGGCGCTCGGGCATCGAAAGGAGCAAGAACTCTCATGGGCGTGCCCAAGCGCAGGGTCTCCCACGCTCGACAGGGCGATCGCCGATCCCACCTGGCGCTCACCCTCCCGCAGCTCGAGGACTGCTCGCACTGCCACCAGCCGAAGCGGAGCCATCGAGCCTGCCCGAACTGTGGCTACTACAACGGACGACCGGTCCTCGAGATCAAGGCGCCCAAGGAAGACGCCCCCTCGACCTAGTCGCCTGCTGGCGAGGCGCCCCGAATGACGGCTGAATCGCCCCGCGGAATCCGCCTCGCCGTTGACGCTATGGGCGGCGACCACGGGCCATCGGAGGTCGTCCCGGGCGCACTGGATCATGCCGCGGCGCACCCCGAGGATCGCATCCTGCTCGTCGGCGACCCGGCGCGCATCACGGCTGCTGCTTCCGGCCCGCTCCCGTCGAACGTGGAGATCGTGCCCTCGAGCCAGGTCATCGAGATGCACGAGCATCCCGCCCACGCCCTGCGCGAGAAGAAGGATTCGTCGATCGTCGTCGGCTGCGACCTCGTCAAGGATGGCCGCGCGGATGCGATCATCACCGCGGGTCACACCGGCGCCGCGATGGCCGCCGCCGTGCTCCGCATCGGCCGCCTGAAGGGCGTCGATCGCCCGGCGCTGGCCGTCCAGATGGTTCGCGCCGGTCGCCCGTTCGTGCTGCTCGACATCGGCGCGAACCCCGACTCGACCGCCGAGAACCTCATGCAATACGCCCGCATGGGCTCGATCTTCGCCGAGCGCGTAGTGGGGATCCCGGAGCCGCGCGTCGCCCTGCTGTCCATAGGCGAGGAGAAAGGCAAGGGCGACCTGCGCATCCAGCGCGCGACCGAGCTGCTGGACGCGTCTGACCTGCGCTTCGTCGGCAACGTGGAGGGCAAGGATCTCGTCACGGACAACGCGGACGTCGTCGTGACCGATGCGGTGGCCGGCAACGTGGTCATCAAGTTCTTCGAGGGCCTGTCCACGTTCATCTTCGACCTGTTCCGGGCCGAGTTCAGGGGCTCGCTCCGGGGCCGCCTCGCGTACCTGCTGCTGCGTCCGGGCATCGGCCGGATCCGGCAGGTGTTCGACTACGAGCGCGCCGGCGGCTCGCCGCTCCTGGGCGTGAAAGGGTCCGTGATCATCACGCACGGTCGCGCCAGGCGGCGCATGGTCGGCTTTGCCTGCGCGGTGGCTGCGGAGACGGCTCGGACGGGCGTGCCCGCGCTCATCGCCGACGCGTTGCGCGAGGATGCCGACCGCCTCCCTGCTGCCTGGCCCTCCTCTGGAGGTGCCGCTGGTACCGCTGCGGCGCACATCGAGACGACGGCCCGATGACGACCAACACCGTGCTCGTCGACGGGGTCGGCGGATGACTGTGCTTCACGCCGCGAGGGCGCGGAGTCGCCATGTCGCCGACCGCTAGGGGATCCGGACCTGGACCGGACCGGGTTCGCAGTCTCCGGGCCGGGCGGCGCGTGGCGCTGTCCGCCGTGTTCGAAGCGGACTTCGGGCAGCGCACCGCGACGGCCGTCCTGGAGCGCGATCTGGCCGAGGTGGAGGCGGACCCGGCGGCCGGCGAGCTGGCCCGCACCATAGTCGATGCCGTAGTCAAGAATCGGGTGGAGATCGACGCTCGGATCGAGGCGTCGGCGCCCCAATATCCGGTCGTCCAGCTGGCCCGGATGGACCGCTCGCTGCTCCGTTGCGCGATCGGCGAGGTGCTATATTCCTCGACGCCATCCCGGGTGTCCATCGCCGAGTGGGTCGAGCTCGCCCGGATCTACAGTGGTGACCCGATGCGGCGCCTCATGAACGGCGTGCTCGGGCGGATCGCTCGCGAGACCGACGTCGACCAGACCGAACGCCGAGGAGAGAGTCAGTGGCCACCACCTACGAACGGCTCAAGAAGATCGTCGTCGAGCAGCTCGGCGTCGACGAAGAAGAGGTCAAGCCCGAAGCGTCCTTCGTCGATGACCTGAACGCCGACTCGCTCGACCTGGTCGAGCTGATCATGAGCCTCGAGGAGGAGTTCGGGACGGAGATCTCGGACGAGGACGCGGAGCGCATCCGGACCGTCGGCGACGCCGCCGAGTACATCGACGAGCGGAACACCTAGCCCGAGGATCGTGGACCGAGCCGACCTCCTCGTTGAGCAGCTCGGCCTGCCGATCCGGGATCGGCGCCTCCTGGCCCAGGCGCTGATCCACACCTCCTGGCTGCACGAGCACCCGGGCGGCGCCGAGGGGCACAACGAACGACTGGAGTTCCTCGGCGACGCGGTCGTCAACCTGGCCATCTCCGAAGCACTCTACGCACGCCATCCCGAGGATGACGAGGGTGTCCTGTCCGCTCGCCGCGCCACCATCGTGAGCGCCACCGGGCTGGCGGAGCTGGCCACGCGCCTGGACCTCGGCACGTTCCTCTCGCTCGGCGAGGGTGAAGCTGGCCGCACCGGGCCGCAGCGGCCCTCCATCCTCGCCTCCACCCTGGAGGCGATCGCAGGTGCGTTGCTCCTCGACATCGGCTGGGAGGAAACGCGGGACTGGCTGATCCGGACCGCCGCGCCCGAGATAGAAGCCGGCCTCACGCCGGTGATGCTGAAGAGCCCCAAGAGCCGGCTCCAGGAGGAGACGCAGCGAACCGGACGGGGGCGGCCGGAGTACCGTGTGCTGGAGGCTGTAGGGCCTGATCACGAGAAGGTCTTCCGGGTCGCCGTCTCGGTCGGCGGCGAGGTTCTGGGCATGGGCATCGGAAAATCGCGGCGAGTCGCGGAGACGGCCGCCGCGGCGGAGGCCGTCGAGGTGCTTGCGGCCCGGATCGCGGAGCAGGCCGAGGATCTGGGCGAGCAGGCGGAGGAGTTGGCGGAGCGCGCCGGCGAGCTGACCGACGGACTGGCCGAGGCCACGGAAGCCACCGAGTCGACAGAGGTCACCGAGGCCGCCAGGGCCGCCGTCGAGGGCGGTCGATGACGGCGCCTGCACGGCTGCTGTCCGTCCGGCTCCAGGGCTTCAAGTCGTTCGCCGACCGAACGCACGTTACGTTCGGGCCCGGGATCAGCGCGGTCGTCGGCCCGAACGGCTCCGGCAAGAGCAACCTCGCGGACGCGCTGCGCTGGGCGCTCGGCGAGCAGGGTCGTGCGCTGCGCTCCAGGAAGTCGGAGGACGTCATCTGGGCGGGCTCCGAGCGCCGCCCCGCCGTGGGCATGGCCGACGTCCAGCTGACGCTCGACAACAGCGACGGCCTGCTGCCAGTGGAGTACGGCACCGTGGAGCTTGGCCGGCGGCTGTATCGCTCCGGCGAGAACGACTACCTGCTCAACCGCCAGCGGGTGCGGCTGAAGGACCTCGTGGACCTGCTGGACTCGGCGCACATCGCGGAGAACGCGTTCCTGTTCATCGGGCAGGGCATGGTGGACCAGGCGCTCAGCCTCCGGCCCGAGGAGCGACGGGGCCTGTTCGAGGAGGTCGCCGGCGTGCGCCGGCACGAGCGCCGCCGGCGTCGCGCGGAGGAGCAGCTCACCGAATCCGAGGCGAACCTCGCCCGCGTGGACGACATCCTGGCCGAGCTGCGGCCCCAGGCGCGGCGGCTCGCCCAGCAGGCGGAGCAGCAGGCGAACCGGCTCAGCGCCGCCGACGAGCTGGCGGCCGCGATCCTCCTATCCGCGCATGCTCGGTGGCACGCGGCGGGGGGCCGTGCGGCTTCGGCGGCTGCGGCGGGTGCGGCGGCGCGGAAGCGCGTGGACGACGCGATGGCGGAGCTCCTGGAGCAGGAGCGAGCCATGACCGCTGCCGGCTCCGCGCTCGCGGGACAGGCGACGTCCGAGACCGAGGCGCGGTCGGAGCTTGACCGGGTTCGCGCGGAGCGCGCGGCACTCCAGCTGCGCGAGAGCCGGCACGGCTCGGAGATGGAGTCGGCGACGCGTGAGCGCGCTCGGCTGGAGCAGGCCCGGGCAGCCTCCGACGCGGATCTCGCCGGCGCACGCCGTGCGCTGGGGATGCCGCTTCCGCCCGCCGCGGCCGAGCTCGACGCGGAGCTGGCGGCGATGGACGCTCGGATTGATGACGCGCGCGCCGGCGCCGATGCGGGCGGGGCCGGTGGAGCGTCGACGACGGACGGGCTGTCAGCCGTGGATGCCGCGGCGGTGCGCCGCCTCGAAGCGGCCCGGGTGCAGGAAGCGGCGGCCGCCCGGCGTCGCGCCGCCGAGGCGGAGCGGCAGGCAACCGAAGAGCTCCAGCGCGCCACGGACGCTGCTGCCGGCGCCACCGCAGCGGCGGAGAGTCGGATCGCCGCGGCGCGCGACCTCGGGTCCCGGCTCGCCGATGAGGCGGCGGCGGCCAGGGCTCGCGAGCAATCCCAGCAGGCCGCGGCGGAGGCCGAGTCCGCGGTGCGGCTCGCCGGGGATCGCGCCGCCGGAGCCCGGGCTACGGCTTCCGCGATCGCGGCACGCCACGATGACGCGCGCCGGTCGCTCGCTGCCGCCGAGGGGGCTGGCTTCAGCAGGGCGGCCCGGGCGCGCGGCGGCCGCTCCATCGGGGACGGCCTGATCATCGACCCCACGCTGCAGCCCGCGGTCGACGCGGCCCTTGCCGGCCTCGGTCGGGCGCAGGTACTGCCTCGTTCCGAGATCGGGGCGGTGGCGGTGGAGCGCGGCGTCGCGATCGTCGCCGAGAGCCTGACAGCGGGTGCCCCGGGCGCGACGGGCGCCCAGGGAACCTCGGGGGCAGCGACCGCTGCGGATCGGAGTGCCAGTGATGGTGCGGTCGTGGATGCAGCTCGTGCGCGCGGCGGCGGGCACCTCGCCGAGGCCGTTCGCCGGGACGACGCGCGGGCCGTGACCCGCCTCCTCGCCCGCGTCGTGTGGGTGCCGGACGCGGCCGCGTGCCTCGAGGTGCAGGCGCTGCTCTCGCCCGGCTGGCTC
>Ga0183260_10002815_pt1 | contig 14257 bp, 15 predicted proteins | sample AntDrymUQ4972206_2_FD_129768 | JGI IMG/M metagenome (GOLD analysis project Ga0183260, IMG submission 129768) | Polar desert sand microbial communities from Dry Valleys, Antarctica - metaG UQ497 (22.06) (version 2) (version 2) | ecosystem: Environmental > Terrestrial > Soil > Desert | place... | reverse complement strand
TTCTTTTGGAACAAAAGTTCGAAAATTCTGCTCAAAATACAAGAAATCTCCTTGTAATTGATTCGTATGATATAAGATCGGTCGGGATTTACAATTGGTTAAACGCTTAAGTTAACAGAGCCCATTCATTTTAAGAAATCCTTTATTAAGAGCAACTAAGGGGATGTAAATAATAACAGCGTTTAACAAACAATAATAAATATGCAATAAAAAAAGGATGATATTTTCTTTTTTCGAAAAAGATAGCAATTAACCCTTGTATGATTTCAAAAAGTAACACTAACCATTCTAGTAAAGAAGATACAAAAATCCTACCTATAATTGCAGTTACTTCTGTAGTTATCAAGATTATTTTGGCGATTTTGTTGGTAATGCTCGGTACAGGTACAATAGGATTGGCGATAGCAGTGGCTTTTAGTCAAGTCTTAATGGGCATTCTCTCAGGTTTCGCCATTATGAAAATTTTCAAATCTGGCAACTATGATAAAAAACATCATGAAGTGGGATTAACACAGGCTTCAAAAACACTACTGAACTCAGGTTTAGTATTCTGGATACCAGTTTTAATTACAACGATAGGTACTCAACTTGGAACGATTGTGGTATTTGGATCTGAAGGATCGAATGAATCTGCCGTCTATTTTATGGCAATTACTATTGTAACTGGATTATTAAGTGTTATCTATGCTTTGTTTACAATTGCATTACCAGCTTTGAGCTCGATGCAGGATGGTCGTAAAAGATTCACATGGCAAGCAATAAGATTCAGTGGTATTATATCATTGCCATTTTCAGCTTCAATTATTTTTTATTCAAAAGATCTCATGCAGTTACTAGGATCGAGTTATGCTGAAGGTGCGTTATCTTTGGAAATCTTATTATTTTCAATTTTCCCCACCATAATATTCAGCGGCGTTAACGATTTAGTACATGCCTATGGAAAATACAGACAAGTTTTAGCTATAGGTCTCGCAACAAGTATTCCACGTACAGTCCTTTACTTCATACTCATTCCGGTATATGGTAGTGCCGGAGCAGCTATGGCCTATACGATAGGATCTTTAGCAGGCATGTTAGTCTCAATTATCATAAGCACTAAAATTGGATTGCAGATAAATTGGAATCATATCTCACTTATGTTTATCATACCTCTAGCAATAGCATTTCTATTAAGCTATCTACAGATAAATTATGTTATTGGTATCGCCTTTACACTTTTTGTATCATATTTAATTCTGATTGGATTAAAGATTTTTACTAAATTAGATATTCTATTTTCATTAAGATTATTGCCAAAAGGTATTTCAAATCCATTAATTAACTTTTTATTTATGATTTATAGAAGATTAAAGTAGAATGATAAACGGATTTATTTGATTTATCGACATTGTTTACAGTTGAACGAAAAATAAAGAATCAACAGGGAATCCTTGGACAATAACTAATTTTCAGGTAGAAAAAAAATATATATGTGAAGCTAGATGCAATCATTCCTCATCTTTCAGAAATGTCTGTCCAGGGAATATTAGCAAAGATTTCAATTAGTTATAATGACAATCCGAAACCAGCATATATCCGATGTCTAACCCGCTTAGAATACCATTCTTATCATAATGAAGATATGATCATCTCTCTTATTTACATGGCATAATAGATAACCTTCAAGTTAATTACTTGACTAATAAGCGTGGGGTTGAGATTGACATTGTATATGCTAGTCGCTACCTGGAGCATCTGCCACGGGGACTAAACCGGATGCGTCAGATAATGGCGACTAAACGACCCATAAATCCTTGACCTACAAACAGGTTTCTTTCTTGCAGAGGTTTTTTCTACTGACCAGAAGTATGACTACTACTAAGAGGTTTTAACGATAATACAGTATCTGATTTGTTGTTGGTAGTTTATAGAATATTATAAGATGGTGCTTATGTCGCTAGTAACCTATCGGTATTTACATCTATAATAGTCAAAAAGATGATATTAACTCTTGGTTTTACCCTACTCCTAATAGAATTGAAGATGACTATTGTACTTGCTTTGTATCGGTATACAACCCACAGTTTTTAAATATCTTATAATATATATCAATGCCGAGGAATTCGACCATCTCATGTGCATCTTTCAGTATCTAAAAGAGTTTTGCAGTGTCACTTGAGACACAAACTTATCCATAATTTACCAATATATATCTATATATGACACAAACTTATTTATAAAGACAATATTAATTTATGTGCTCAGGAGCAGTTGTCTGCTGGAATAGTTTTGACTCTAGTAGACTATAGGAGATGCATCTGACGCCGTGGCCGACTACCAGCCCTCAAAGACACATTAAGATACATTATTCCTCTGACTCATCTCATGAGAGTGAACTTGCCTCAATTCGATTATGGATAGTAAAAAATATCTACTCACTGTTATAAGTAAAGGATAGAGTTTGGAATTATATATGGATCGGAGATTTAAATTCAATTTTTTTGCATAATGAAGATTTTATATAAGTTATTGTAGTTTTAAATTTATATATTGTATTAATATAATTTCATAAATACGAAAAAGACAATTTATGGAAAATGTCCAAATTGTAGGACTAAGGGTCCTTTGGACGTAGTTTCTAGCGCACCAGGAAAAGAGAAATTTAAGTGCAATTCCTGTTATTTTAAATTTGGGATAAATGATCTTTAGGAAATTAAGTTCAGGAACAAGTATTTATCGCTTCCGTCATAACAAGGACCAGCAGACGAGCTATCGATATAAGTAACTGCCCCATTTTTCTAATCTTTCGTGCAGGAGGTTTTATTATTCTCCATATCAGTTCTGATGATCGATTTATTGGAAAGAACATCAATGAAGATACACATAGTCCCCGTATTTTTATTCGTGTGACGGGTTACAAAAGCATATGTACCATCATTTGCCTTACAGATAAACATCGGGCATATTCAAATAACAGTAAATACTACTGACGCCCAAAGATTCCGTTAAGTATAGAGTTTAATAGAATGAACATGGAGTTATGTTGGTATAAGAATGATACTGATAACTTGATGATCATCTTATGCTTTCTTGTCTCTAGTATCTAATCCACCTATTATAAATATGACTAGTCGGATTCAGATACGAATTAAAAAAGAGATTAATTCAAATTATGAAGTTAATAAAACATAGCAAATTCACCGGGAGATAAATACATTATATTTAAGGAGATATAGCAATATATAGCAAGACAGTCAGTATCGTATTACTTAATCAAATAAATGTTCTTTCTGAATGTAATATGTATAATGAGAATCCAAGAATTATCAAATGCATGTAGAACGTGATCGAATTTTCTGAAAGGGTAAAAGTATTAAGATCTATTAACCCATTCCATAATTAACCATATATACTAACATTACCTTTAGTTGTTATTAATCATCAAAAGTGTATAACCATGAATTAAATTACTATCGTTAGTGCATTTAAATAACACAGGGGATTTCAATGAAAAAAAAATTTCATATATGTATTTTAATTTCTGGTCTAGTCTTTGATACGCCGTATGGTGAAGAAAAGTTTACAAACTCTTTTGCAAAATGGCTCGCTCATCATGGACATGATGTAACATTGATAGGAAGGGGAGGTCTCTGCAACGTAAAATTCAAACATTTGTCTTGTGATGCGTTAGAAAATCAAATTAAAAATACCCACTCAGAAAATGGGAATAAGGTACTAAGTCCAAGATATTTAGCATATGCTCTTAGACCTGTTATTTCCATACTTTTCATTTTTAGGGTATTATCGATAAATAGAAAATATCCTGTAGATTTAATTCATGCACAGGATACGGGATATGCAGGTTTAGCAGGTATAGTATTGTCAAAGCTGCTAAAAAAACCAGCTATACTTTCATCACATGGAATACGACATAAAATCCTAGAGTCCAATGTACCATCAATACTTAAAAAATGTGGATTCCTAAAATTTGAGTATAACTTGGATATTTTTAATATCAAGCATGCTGAGAAGGTTATAGCAGATAGTCCACACATTAAAACATATTTTGAACTTAAAACTGGCAGAGAGATTGATTTTTTTCCTAACCCTATTAATGTCAAGGATTTCGATTATTCTGAAATTAATCGAAAATCGATCAAAAGTGAGTTAGGGATTGATGAGAAAACTAAAATAATAGGATATATTGGAAGATTGACAGAAGAAAAAAATCTTTTCACGTTATTGTTTTCTTTTATAAAAATGACAGAGCAAAACCCTTTTATAAAACTGGTGTTAGTAGGAGACGGCCCGATAAGAAATCGACTAGAGAGAATTGTCAATGAAAATAGTATTAAAGATAAGGTAATCTTTTGTGGAGTAAGACAAGATGTGGAACAAATAATCTCATGTTTTGATATATTTGTGCTTCCTTCATATACAGAAGGGTGGTCAATTGCATTACTAGAATCAATGGCTTGTGGACGAGCAATTGTATGTAGCGATATTGAAGCCAACAGTGAAATGGTAACCCAGGATAAGGAAGCATTATTTGCAAACCCATATAAACAATCTGAATTTACACAAGCTATCCATTTGCTTTGTAATGATGATTCGTTACGCTCAAGGCTAGGAACTAATGCTAAAATTAAAGCAAACATGTACGATAGTGAAACAATATTCCCTAGGATTGTTAAATTCTATGAAGATCTTTAAAAAATCCAACAATTAATATATCTCTTAAATTTAAAAAAAATTTGGCTATTATCTATTTTATTACATTTAATAGTGAAATCTTAAACATGTTTTCCGTTTGCTGAAATTCGTCCAAAGTATATCATTATAAGGATTGGGCTATTCAGCATACCAGTCTCCAAAGTACCATATAGGTATAAATGAAATAGTATAATAACTGTAAATTATTCATATTTAGGACTTAACTATTACATGTAAGTTATATGTCATATCCTAAATCCTTAGATTTATCCTATTCACCAAATTTTGGGTAAAAAAGACAATACTTTAACAGTTTAATATTCTTCAAATATAGAACAAGGTAATAATAATCCTATGAAAAACTTCATACAATACTTTAATCAATAATGCAATATGAAAATATTAATAACCGGAGCTGCAGGATTCCTAGGCAGTCATCTTTCAGAAAAATATGTTAATGAGGGGAATATTGTGTATGGCATTGACAATTTATTAAATGGAAACCTTAATAACATTCGCACGTTACTTCATCGAAAGAACTTTAAATTTATACATGATGATATAAGAAGCAGAGAATTGTATCACAAACTTCCAACTGACTTGGATGCAATAATCCATTTGGCTGCTCAAATTCATGTTGATCGTTCTATCGTAAATCCTGAAGAAACTTTTGATATAAATATTTCAGGGACATTAAAGGTCTTAGAATTTGCACGAATGAACGACGTAAAAAAAATACTTTTTGCTTCTACCAGTGAAGTATATGGCTCCGCCAAATATGTACCTATGAATGAAGATCATCCCTTAGCTGCACAACATCCTTATGGAGTCAGCAAAATAGGGGCAGATAGACTATGTTACACATATAACGAAACATATGATTTAGGAGTTGATATCATACGCTGCTTTAATTTTTTTGGTCCAAGACAAAAAGATTCAGGATATGGTGGCGTAATAGCTATTTTTATCAACAGAGTACTACAAAATAAACCCCCCATAATATATGGTGATGGAAATCAAACCAGAGATTACATGTATATAACTGATGCAGTAAATGCATATGATAAGGTTTTAATTTCAAAGGATAATCCTGGCAAGTACGGTATTAATTTTGGAACTGGTTCTGAGAAATCAGTTAATGAGATAGCGGAATTAATAATCAAATACGCTAGTCCTGATAAGGCTCTAAATCCGATTCATGTTGACTCTCGTCCTACAGAAGTACAAAGATTATTTGCAGATATTTCTAAAGCTAAAAGCATATTAGAATTTGCTCCAAAAATTAACTTTGAACAAGGTATATCATCACTCATAGATTGGTACAAGAATTATAAATCAGAGTTATGGTTATATTAAATTTAAACATACAAATAGAATTATAGCGATAAATAATGAAAATACTTGTTACCGGAGATGGTGGATTTATAGGAACTAATTTAATAAAACAATTAAAGGCTGAATTTACTTTTATTACTAGTAATAAGAATAACGAAAAACGAGTTGATATACTCGATAGGGATCAACTTGCTTCCGTTGAAAAAGCAGACGCAATAATACACTTGGCATCTAAAACTTCAATCATGAATTCTGTTACGGATCCTTATGAAACCTATAATACTAATATCATCGGAACACTCAATATTTTAGAATTTGCTAAAGAAAGGAAAATAGACAAGATTATAAACATTAGCACTTATGTCTACGGCAATCCTGTGTATCTTCCTATTGATGAAAACCATCCTATAGCTCCTCATACTCCATATAATAAAAGCAAACTTATTTCTGAGACCCTTTGCAAATATTATTCAGAAGATTATGGTATTAGTATTGTCACATTAAGACCGTTCTATATTTACGGTCCTTCCTCTAAAGATCATTCTTTTATCCCATCTATTATCAGACAAATCAATAAGAGTGACAAGGTAATTTTGAGTCGAGAAAACACTAAAAGAGATTTCTTGTATGTAAGTGATTTTATAAATCTTATACTAAGGATATTGCACGATTTTCCCAAAGGATATAATGTTAATAATGTTGGTTTTGGGAAAAGTTATAGTTTGGAAATGATTGTCACAATCCTTGGAAGAATATTAGGAAAGAAAATTACCATTAAATACAATAAATCTATTCGACCAAATGATATTACTGAAATGTATGCAGATATAAAACAGTTAAAGAAACTTTATGATTGGGAACCTCAAGTTAATATTGAAGATGGGTTACGAATAATTTTAAATAGTCTTAGTCCTCAAAATTGAGCCTGTAAACATGTAATGTTATAAATTGTAGGGACATTATTTCGTCATATGGTTATTATACAAAACTTTACATCTTTAGAGAATATTTAATTTATTGAAACACTGAAATTTGAATAACATTGCAATTTATAATCAAGTTTTGAATTTATTCAATCATAATATATATGTATTATCAGGCTTTTGCGGGACTCGAACATAACTTCTCGTAGGTGGCTCACAATTTTAATCGAAAAATGCTCCAGGTTTAAATATTACAAAATTTTATAGTTTAGCTAAGCCTTACCATAACAAGCCACTAGAATGATTTTAGATATAAATAATTAATGGACTGAATGACCGATTACGGAATTATCCTTCATGTCTATACAGCATGGACATTTATGTTTGACACAGATATTTGTAACTTCATGTTTACATATAGGACACAAGCATTTTTGAATTTCGATTTCGCTTAATTTCTTTTTCCTATCGGTTTTTAAAATTAAGTATATCCAAATTATAAAGAGGAATAGTGCAACAGCAAAGAAAACAAATGAGACTCTCACATTTGCTCTCACTGCCACTAGCAATATCCCAAAAAGCGCAAAGCCTATTCCACTCCAAAAAGGCCAAATCGGATAATTTTTCTTCAGGTTGTACTATTTGAAGTCTCAGTCTTTTATTTATTCCCTTTTAGTCAATGTAATAAAGAAGGTAGACCAGTAAGTGGCATAATTCAGGTATGGAGTGTTATTTCACGAAACCATTTAGTAATTTAAATATTAGAAGATCAATTTTACTTCATTGAATAAAATCTACTGGAAGATCATTCCCTTAAACTGGCTCTTTTTTTTGATAATAATTATGAGTACGAGTCAAACTAACGCAGTTTTTGGTCAAGATGACCAATCAAATAATAACAATAATACTTTCAGAACAATTTCTAACAACATATCTGGAATTACTTGTGATAAGGTTGAACATCTGGTTTATCATAACCATACGAAATTAATTATAAATATTCAAAATGAAACTCATAATATCCCTGCTGGAATAGGCATTATCCCAAATAATTGCATATTCTGGTTGCATACCCATGATGATTCAGGTATCATCCATATCGAATCACCAATTAAAACTGCATTCTCACTAGATCAGTTTTTCAAAGTATGGGATAACTTTGATAACTCGTCTTTCATCGAAAATATTTCAAAAAATGACATAGTAGCAAATGTTTCGATGATTTCAGAAAACAGCTCCCAAAGTAAGTCAGATAATTACAAAAATATAATTTTGGAAAATAACGCCATCATCACCATAGACTTTGCTAACAAATCAAAAGATTGATTCCTAATAATAGGAATTGGTCGCCACTTTTCTTTAGTTATTAAGATAAGGTTTTTTAATAGTCTTTGATATATTTTATGCTATCATTTTCGTCGTCTTCTGTTTTTTTCAGCTTGGTCACAATAGTTCCACTTACTTTATTGAAAATCCGTTGTCTCCTTTTACTTGAAAAAATAAGTCCTAATACAATATCAATTGGCAATAAGAAAGATTTTCCAAAGGTTTCAATAGCGATGTTCATAATATTTGCTCTTTCACCAAACAAATTTGTAGTCTTAATGTGAACGACCCTTTTTCCAATAGTCTGTCCACTTAAAAATTCTAGGACTACCCAATAAAGAAAAAATATGGAGCTAGCAATAATATACTCGTATGGCTGTTTGATACCCACTCCATTTTCGCCATCAATGTATATTCCCCAGGATGGAAAAGAGTATTCGGCTGAAAAGATGAAAAACAGGACGTTTATTATTATCGATATTATAACAAAGTCAATGAGCCAAGCTACGAACCTATCCTCCCATTTTGCCAAAACGATTTCCCGCGAGTACTTTTCAGAGTTGTTTGAGGAGATGGAATCTCCGTTCTTGTTATCACTCATATATATGAAGAACTATTAGTAAATTATAAAAAGTTATATATTTGAAATTATTGCATGAGCATTTAAGACACTTCAACACTATCAACACAGAATTGAATAGATATCCCATCAATTGCATTCAAATGATAATGTAATAGTAACAGTCTTACCTTACGAGTTCCAAAAAAACGAACTAGGAGATTAACATAATCGAATCCAGGTTGTGAAAACAAGCAGGTAAGAGCCTACAAAGATTCAATGTGTCGACATCGACTAACTTATTAAATTTTAAACACAATGAGACTATTTGATGCTAAAAAACAATACACAAAAAAAATAATTATGTTGGTCTAGGATTTTAAACTACAAGTCATGTGATTCAGATACATCAAAAATAAAGATTTTACCATGTATATTTGCATCACCTTTTAACGCTTCGATAATTGAGTTCGCCTTTGAATCAGATACGATGGTTTCAACTCGTGTACGACGAGCAAATTCAGGTGTATATTTTTCGTCAGTTTTATAACCTTGTACAATCCTTTCGGTAGCCTCCCTGTCAAGGGGACCTTGCCCCATGATGTCAAAGTAGGTAATACCATTTACTTGGTTGTCGACTAGGACTTGTTTAACTGCATTAAAATTATTTTCCTTAACATAAATGATCAACCCTTTCATGAGTATGTTTTGAGTCTGATTTATATAAATATAAGCATTGGAATTCCTTTTATTAATTATTGACACAGGGTTTTATTTAATATCGGATAAATTAGAATAGCATTTTTGAAGGCTTCTTACTTTTATTGCTTTATCTAAATCATCAGTTAAGAAGAGAGGTCATTCCCTTATTGTTAGATATATTGTCAATTCGTGCCTTAAAAAAGTACTTCTCTATTCTCTCGCTGGTCAAATACTTCATATAAAATTCTATAATGTGAACCTATTTCAAATCCATAAATACAATCCATATTGCTAACCTTATGAATACCACACATTCTAGGATTGTCCGATTCTATTATAGTCACTATTGCATCTTCAACTCTTTTCTCAATCTTAGAATTTCGAAGGTTCTTATAATCTCGCTTAAATTGGTTTGAATGAGCATAATTCCATTTAGTGTGAGTCATTTTGATCAAAAAAAGAAATTACACTATTCTCTTAATGACCTTGTTATTTCGTCTATGTCGTCGAGCCTGATAGTTTTTTTGTCCTTATGTTCTAGGCGACCTTCAATTACCGCCTTCTTATCTTCTTCTTCTTGTATTTTATTCACTAAATCATTTAAAATATCTGTACTATCTTCCAAGCTTTGCATAAGCAGGTTATACGTTTCTTCCTTTGGAATCTTATTTTCAGTCTTGATTATCCAGTGTGGACAAACACACTAAAATATTTAGGAATCTCCCATATGCCATAAAATAATATTGTACATCAAGGCTTTGTGTTGACATCTTGGATACTTTAGCAAAGTTCTCTAAGACGTCGATGGAATCCATCACTAATGGGAAAATTGGGTCTTGACTGAAAATTAAGAAGTCATTTCGGGCATTTTCAAGTCCATCAATAAAGGATTCAGTAATTTCAGATAAAGTGTCTTCCTTCTGATAAAGAGGTTCTGAGATAATCGTGTTTGATTTGAACCATACAATAAGAAAGATATCTTCCTGAATTGACAAAATTTGTGTCAAATTTATCCACTTTGGATTCTAATAATGGATATATGCCTTTTTCTAAAAACAGATTACTTAACGCAATGGCTCTAGTCCTAATGTCTTCAGGTAATCGATCTAAAGAATTAGCGTTTATTAATAATACCGGAATCAATGTAGGCATTCGTTCCTATATGATTTGAGAAGTTTGTCATAAATAATGTTTGCTAGTTCAATAATTAGTTGCAATCATTAAACAAAGATAAAAATGACAATGGTTTACTAAATGTAAATCATACATGGACTATAGTCCGTTTTTCACGGTAACGGGTACCAACAAATCAAAAGATAGAGTTGTCCTAGGGAAAAGTGATGGCACCTATGAAGAGCTGCCTGAAGGTTATGGACTAGTAGGAAGAATCTCTGCAAAAAGTGCCGAACATGTATATCAAGATATTATAGACCTATTGAAAATTTTAAGAAACATACAAAACGTTAGAAATAGAAATATTGAGAGATATGATCAAATAATAAAAGAACTTCAAATCATAGAGGACTTTGATACTGACAAATCCATAACATGGGGCAATCGTATCAACAAGTTGCAACACAAGCTAGAATCTTTAAAGTATCATATGAACAAATTTAGAGAACATGAAATAGAATTAGAATATAGAAATGATCGTATTATTTTGAGATAAAATAACTTATTCCCCTAATAAATATATTACGTTACCACTAAAAAGTAAACCTGCATGGTCACTATCGTTATAATGTTTAAGTTAATAAATTAATATTAATGAATATACTGTAAATTCATGCTTTAACATTATTCTCATTATAAAAGTCTAGGTCAATTGCCTCTTGTAATTGTTATACTCTGGCTAATGGTTACCTTAAGACTATGCCTCAATTCTTATTTCCCAGATCCGATTGGGCTACGAATTTAAATCTATTCCAATAGACATTCATTTAGGAATAATAAAGATTCCTACCGAGCAGATACTCGATGATGATGCAATAAATAATACGGAATCTATAATTGTGGGAACAGACAGAGTGGAAGTATTAAATCGAATACAAACAACATTTGCTAGAGAATTTGAACGATATGGAAAACTAAGCGAATCAGACATTGCACACATAGATTACGGAACTAAGCAAACTTGGAATAGGATTAGGAAACATATAAGAAGTTATCCGGTAGCAAATTAATCAATAATGTTCATCAGAGGCTTTAATTTACTTTAACACTTTTAGGATAAGAGGATAGAGTATTAATTTTCAGAATTGTTATATTTTGACATTCTAAACCTTTACTGTGAACAAATCAACTATTTTAGGATTTCTTATGTTATCTATAGTTAGCTTATTAACATCGGGTTCTATGTTTCAGAATGAGTCTACAGCATTGGAGTTTGACTTTAGGGGAGATAACGGATTCCACTTTGACTTAGGTAATTTCCCAGATAGCGGTGAACAGGGACCGCCTGGGCCAGAGGGTCCGCAGGGACCGCCAGGAGAACAAGGACCTAAAGGAGACAAAGGCGATACAGGAGCTCAAGGACTTCAGGGTGAGAAAGGAGACAAAGGCGATACAGGAGCTCAAGGACTTCAGGGTGAGAAAGGAGACAAAGGCGATACAGGAGCTCAAGGAGAACAAGGACCGCCTGGAACTCCTGCAGAAAATAATGATTTAAGCATTCGAACAGTGGAAGGAAATGTAGCTCGAGATGGGGTGTGTGTAGATGGATGTAGGGATACAGAGAAAAGTGTTGCATCCTGTAATTCTGATGAGGTCTTGACAGGAGGTGGAGTCATGAACTCGGCTGGTCATGTATTATATAGCAAACCTATAGGTAACTCTTGGGAAGCAAAAGGCGTTTCTCAAGGTGGCCAAAACCCTTCAACAACTCAAGCATATGCACAATGTCAAAAGTTAGTACCTGAATCGCAATAACCTCATTTGTCAATTCCATTTTTTTGATTTAAAATCAAGAGAATCAAGTGTTCTTAAACTTTTTAATTCTATTATAAGGTAAAGTGATTCTTAAAAAAGAGGAAAAAGAGCAGCTTGTTATTAAACTGGCTATGGAAAACAAAAATTATAGAACAATTGCAAAAATAGCTCATGTGTCGTTTATAGACATCGGCAAGATAATTAGGAAATACAACGGACAAAAACCAGAGTATCAGAACAAAAATCCATCAGTCACATCTAAAGCCTACCAGATGTTTAAGGAAGGGAAGAGTCGGGTTGATGTTGCAATTGTACTAAACTTGGAATTTTTTGAGGTCATCAGTCTCTTTCATGATTATCTGAAATTGTCAAACTTGGACACCCTATTAGCAACGTATGATTACCTCGGAAATGATCTTCCAATATTTCTAGATCTTTTTGATAAAATGAGAGAGGAAGGTATTGTCACCCAACCAGCCATTGCAAGATTTGTTCATTCGGCTGGCAAACTTGCAAGGTTTGAGGAAGAGTCCTTGAATGTTTGTGGTCAAATTGGCAGGCTAAATGATAAAAAGAAGGAGATCGAAAAAGACATTCAAGCATCAAGTTCACTATTGCGTTACTTACGAACCAAGTGCTCAGGGCTACAATGAATGAGAAACAAAGGTTGCAGCGGCCGAAGAAATTATGTATCGTTAAAGTTTGAAATAGCTCTGTATTATAACACTTTCAGCATGTCAAGGCTTATTATTCATTCAATAATGATGATCATACTTACTTGCTTATAATATATTATGAGAATTTTTGGCTTAAATTAGGATAGGTCAGAAGAGATTATTCATTTCTTATATAAGTTTAATCTATAACAAATTTATCAAATAGATATAATTTAGAAATGACCTAACTCTTGTAACCTAAATATGTATGATCGCAATGTAATTCAAAAATTCTCTATCAGATCATTCATGTTACTATCGTTGATACTTATAGTCTCTGTTTCTATGGTTAGTTCTCCAATATTATCTAGTATAATGTATTCGTTCTCAAATTCCCCTACACAATCATTCATCCGACTGGCATATGCTCAAAATGGAGATGACAGTGGTGAAAGTGATAATTCAGACTTTTCATCCTTATCATCACCACCAACCGACTCTACATCTTCAACAACTACAGACCCATCCTTAGCATCTTCTTCAACAACTACAGACCCATCCTTAGCATCTTCTTCAACAACTACAGACCAATCAACAATTCAAAATCCTATTCCTTTAACTGATACAGGGGAAAACTCGTCATCTTCATCAAGTGATAATAATGGAAAGCTAAATCTAGATTGTGATGGTATCACGGATCGAAATTTCATAGTCTCCTCCAATGATCCGAACGGATTTGATGAAGACAGCGACGGTATAGCGTGTGAGAGCAACGGCGACAATAGCAATCGCAATCTGACCACCTCTCCTCAGGAGGATATTGAAGGACCTGATGGAGATTGCTTGTTTGATCCTAATTTGCCAAAATGTGCTTCTATTGATGGAGAATGTCCTGATGGATTCTTTCAAAATGGGTATGAGCAATGTGTGCCAGCAGGTGGATGTCCAGATGGATATCATACAGTTGATGATGATGAAACTGGAAGATGTTTCATAATGTAACCATATAATAATGTAAATAATAACAATAGGAAATACCCTGACATCTATGACACCCCTGACAGTAGTATAAATTGAAAAGACATCAAGTGAGATAGTCAAGGTTTCAAAAGGATTCCGCCGCCTCAAGGGCGGCG
>Ga0183260_10002814_pt1 | contig 14261 bp, 14 predicted proteins | sample AntDrymUQ4972206_2_FD_129768 | JGI IMG/M metagenome (GOLD analysis project Ga0183260, IMG submission 129768) | Polar desert sand microbial communities from Dry Valleys, Antarctica - metaG UQ497 (22.06) (version 2) (version 2) | ecosystem: Environmental > Terrestrial > Soil > Desert | place... | reverse complement strand
GTGCATCCCGTCGAGCTTCGGATCTGTCTCGGGGAACTCCTCGCGCCGGTGCGAGCCGCGCGACTCCTCGCGGGCCAGGGCGAAGCGGGCGATCAGGCGTGCCAGCGGATAGGGGTCGTCGAGTAGCTCGCGCAGCCCCTCGGAGCGGCGGCGGGGTCCTGCCAGACGCCAGACGGCATCGCGCGTCTCGGCGGGGGGCGGCTCGAAGCGCCAGTCCGGCGGGTCGGGCGCGGAGCCGCCTGGGGCCGCGCCTTCCAACGCGGCGGCCGCGGCGCGGGCGCCGAGGACGAAGCACTCGCTGAGGCTGTTCGAGGCGAGCCGGTTGGCGCCGTGCAACCCGGTGCAGGCGCACTCACCGACGGCGAACAGGCCGGGCAGCGACGATCGGCCCTCCAGGTCGGTCGAGACACCGCCCATCACGTAGTGCGATGCCGGCGCGACCGGCACCGGGTCGGCCGCCGGGTCGAACCCCGCCTTTCGAAGAGCCTCGAACACGTTCGGGAAGCGCTCCTCGCTCAACTCCCGCAGGTCGAGGCGGACGTGGTCCGAGCCCTCCTCGTCGAGCTTCGCCAGGATCGCGAGGGTGACCGCGTCGCGCGGCTCGAGCTCGTCGGTGAAGCGCTCGCCCGAGCCGTCGAGCAGGGTCGCTCCCTCGCCCCGGACGGCCTCGGTGACCAGCAGGCCGTCCGCTCGGGTTCCGGGCGCGTGCAGCGCGGTCGGGTGGAACTGGCAGAGCTCCAGGTCGGCCAGCGCCGCCCCGGCGGCGTTCGCCATGACCGAGCCCGCCCCGATGGCTCCCCAGGGGTTGGTGGTGCGGGCCCACAGGGCGGCCGCGCCGCCCGTCGCGAGGACGGTCGCGCTCGCACGGACCTGCTCGACGTCCGTGATGACCCCGTCGCAGCGCTCGCCGTCACCCCAGAGGGCCAGGGCCGAGGTGCCTTCCGCAACGTGGATTCGCGGCTCCTCGGCCGCCAGCCGGGCTAGGCGCTCGGTGATCCGGCGGCCGGTGCCGGCGCCGCCGGCGTGGACGACCCGGCGCCGGGAATGCCCGCCCTCCAGCGCAAGCTCCAGCTCGCCGTCGGGCCCCCGGTCGAACTCGACGCCGCGGCGCTCGAGCTCGCCGATGATGGCCGGCGCCTCGGCGGCGAGGGCCTCGGCGGCCGAGCCGCGACAGGATCCGCGCCCCGCGGCGATCGTGTCTGCGACGTGCTGCTCGGGCAAGTCGTCGGGGCCGATGGCCGCGGCCACGCCGCCCTGCGCCCAGTAGCTGGAGCTCTCGCTCAGCTGTTTCCGCGAGACGACGATCACATCGGCCCCCCGCTCGGCCGCGATCAAGGCGCAGTAGAGGCCGGCGGCTCCGCCGCCGATCACGGCGACGTCGTGATGCGTTGGCGAGGGGGACAGAGCGCGCCACCCTAGCTAGCTAGCGTGCCCGGCCATGGGCCTGTACGTCCGCCACCCGAGCTCGTTCGGCCACGAGACCGGTGCCCATCCCGAGAACGCCCGTCGCCTGCTGGTGATCGAGGAGGCGATGAACGCACGCGACTGGATGTCGCTCGAGATGCTGGAAGCCCCCGCCGCGAGCCGCGAACAGCTTCTTCGCGTCCACGGGGCGGAGCACATCGACGCGATCGAGTCGCACGTCGTCGCAGGAGCGGGAATGATCGATATGGACACGATCACGAGCGAGGGATCCTGGGAGGCGGCGCTCCATGCCGCGGGCGGCGCGGCCGCGGCGGCCGAGAGGCTGCTGGAGGACGGCGGCGGCTTCGCCTTCTGCGGCACCAGGCCCCCGGGCCACCATGCCGAGCGCGGCCGGGCGATGGGCTTCTGCCTGTTCAACAACGTCGCGGTCGCCGCCGCTCACGCCGTCGAAGCCTGCGGGGCCGAGCGCGCGCTGGTGTTCGACTTCGACGTCCACCACGGCAACGGGACCGAGGCGATCTTCTACGAGGACCCGTCGGTCCTCTATGCGAGCGTCCACCAGAGCCCGCTCTACCCCGGCAGCGGAGCCGCCAGAGACACCGGCCGGAGGGAGGGCGAGGGCTTCACCGTGAACATGCCGGTCCCTCCGGGCGCGGGGTCGGAGGAGTTCCTCTCGCTGACCCAGCACGTGATCGCCCCGATCGCCCGCGAGCACCAACCGGGCGTCCTCTTCCTATCGGCGGGCTACGACGCCCACCGGGACGACCCGCTGGCCCAGTGCGACATGACCGAAGAGGGCTACCGGGAGATGGCCGCGACGTTCGCGTCGCTGGGGGAGGAGCTGCAGGCACCGGTCGTGATCTGCCTCGAGGGCGGATACAACGTGGCTGCCTTGGCGAGCTCGGTCGTGGCGACGATCGAGGGCATGCAGAGAGGTGGTGAGCCCTCGGAGGCGCCCGAGGCTGCGGCCGCTCCGTACCGCGAGCACTTCGCCGGGAGCTGGCCCGCGCTCAGGCGCTGAACTGCTGCTTCAACTCGGCCAGCAACGTCTTGGGGAACCCGGGCACCTGATCGAGATCGTCGATCGAGTCGAACCCGTCCTGCCGCTCCCGGTAGGCGATGACCCGGGTCGCCTGCGTCACGGACATCCCCTTGCTGCGCAGCTGCTCGAAAGTCGCATCGTTCAGGTTGATGAGCCGGGCGACGCGGGTCTCGGTGTCGGAGCCGGGCGTCTTCTCGGGGGCGACGGGCTGCTTGCGGTGCGGCTTGCGGGTGGCGCCCGACTTGCGCTGCTTCGGCGTCTCCGCCTTCGGCTGGGGCTGGGGCTCGGGCTCGGGGGGCGCTTCGACCCCGGCCGTCTCGGGCGCCGGCGCGGCGCTCTTGATCTGGGTCACATCCCACTCCGAGGTCGAATGCTTCTTGATGCGCTTCGCGGTTTTCGCGCGCTTCCCGCCCCTCGCCCTCTTGCCGCTGCCGGCTGAGGGCGCCGCCAGGGCCTCGGGCCGGAGGTCGGCCGCGGCAGCTTCGGCGGCGTGCTCCTTCGCGGCGGCGTCGATCCTGTCGGCCTCGGCCTTCTGCTCCGCCTTGCGGCGGCGGCGCGAGGAGCCGCGCCCGAGGAGGCCGCGAACCCCGGACGCCCTGGCCGGTTTCGCCGGTGTGATGGCCTCGATGGCCTGCCCCTCGTCGGTCTCCGCCTCTGCGACCGCTTCGGCTTCGGGCTCGGGCTCGATCGCATCCTCGGCGTCCTCGTCGTCGGCGAGCTCCGTCTCCTCGGCCTGCGGGACGCGGATCTTGCTGGCGGCGGCGCGGGCCTGGGCGGCGCTCGCCTTACTGGAGACCTCGCCGATTCGCTCGGCGATCTCGCGGAACCGCTCGTCGCGCTCTTGCTCGCGGGCCGCAAGATCCTCGTCCGCGGCGGCGCCGACCCTGCGCTCGGCGGACGCGGCCCGCTCCTCGGCCTCCTTCAGCTGCAGCTCGGCGGCGCGCAGGGCCCGTGAGGCCTCCTCCAGCTCCTCGGCGAGCTGGACTTCGCGCTCGGCGGCCAGGCGGTCGGCCTCCTCCTCGGCCTCGCGTTTCGCGTCGCGCGCGGCGGCGCGCTCGCGCTGGGCGACCTGCTTCTCGATCTTCTCGGTCTCCTTCCGGAGGCGCTCCTCGGCCTCGGCGGCGACCTTCTCCTCGGTCTCGCGCTGGGCGTCGGCGACCTTCTGGCGGGCGGAGGCCTGGGCGGAGCGCTCCATCGCCTTCGACTGCCCCCGCAGCCACTCGGCCGCAGTCGAACGCGCCTGCACCTCCTTCGACTCGGCGCGGACCGCGCGGCGCTCGGCCTTCTCGATCATCTGGTCGCGGGAGCCGCGCTCCTCGTCCAGCTCGGACTGGAGCTTTGCGATCTCTTCGCGGTAGGTGCTCTCGACCTCCTTGCGGACGGCTTCGGTGGTCGCCCGGACCCTCTCGTCGGCCTCGGCCTGGAGCTCGGCGCGCTGAGCCTCGAGGCGGGCCTCCGCCTCCGCGTGCATTCGCTTCTCGGTTTCGGCCTCGACGCGCTCGACGGCGGCCGTGATCGCGGCGTCGTGCTTGGAATGGACCTTCTGGGTCTCCTCGGCGATGCTCCGCTCCGCGTCGGCCTGGAGGCGGGAGGCCTCCTCGCCGATGCGGGTCTCGGCGCCCTCGACACGCTCGCTCGCCGACTCGATCTCGGTGACGATCTCGTCGAAGCGTTCCTGGGCCATTTCGGCGGCGCGCTGCGCGGCCTCGCGCTCGCGGTTCAGCTCCTGCTCGCGCGCGGCGAGCTCCGATGCGAAACGCTCCTCGGCGGCGCGGCGGGCCACGGCGACCTCTTCGACCGCGCGCTTCTCGACCGCTGACTTGATCTGCTCGATGCGAGCCGCGAGGTCGTCCTCGACCTCCGCGCGGACGCGGGCCTCGATCTCCTTGCGCACCTCGTCGCGGGCCTCTCGGTCCTCCCCGCTCAGGCGCCGTTCGGCGGATTCGACCTCGGCGCGCGTGTCCTCGGCGAGCTCGGCGCGCACCTTTCGCTCGGCCTCGACGCGGGCCTCGGCGACCGCCTCGCGCACCCGATCGTCGGTCTCCGACTCGAGGGCGGTGATCTGCTGCTGAAGCTGTTGGGTGTGCTCGGCCAGTCGGGTCTCGGACTCGGCGCGCACGCGCGCCTCGGCGTCAGAGCGCGCTCGTTCGGCCTTCGCGCTGTCCTCCTCGGCTCGCATGACGCGTGCCTGGGCCTGCTTGAGCGCCTCGGCCGCCTCGTCGCGCTCGGCCTCGAGGCTGCTCAGGCTCTCGGCGACCTCGGCGCGCACCTCGCGCTCGAGCTCGCGGCGGACTTCCTCGCGCTGCTCGCGGATCCAGCCCGCGGCTTCCTCGCGGGTGTCGGTGACGCTCGCGGTGTCGGCCGCCTGTGTCTCGGCCTGCTCCAGCCTGCGCTGCACCTCGGCGAGTGATCTCGCGGCGCGCTCGCGCTCGCGCTCGAGGTCCTCTTCGAGGGCGAGGATCTCGGCGGTCGCGCGCTCCTCGGCGCTGCGGCGGGCGGCGTCGACGGCGCTCTTCATCCGGTCGTCGCGACCTCCGTTGGTGGCGCGGGCCGCGCCGTCGCCCGGGGAGGGCGAGTCGTTCGAAGTCCTGGGGCGGGGGGTCGGCGGGACGAAGGTGGTCTCACCGGGATCGCTGCTCCGCTCGGCCCCCTGGGTCGAGCGGACCGGGGAGGACGGGCCGGCCGGCGCCGTAGGGGCAGCCGGGGCGGGAGGCACAGCAGGTCCTTCGGGGGCCTGCGGGCGCGGCTCGGCGGGCGCTGCCGACTCGATCTGCCAGTCAGAGGTGTCCGATTTCACGGGGGACGCGATCGGCTCGGCATCGGCGTCGGGGCGGGTGTTCCGCCTACCGGGTTCGTTGGGCACGCGATCGGCCGCGCGTGGGCGCGAGCCTCCCGCACCTTCCTTGGGGCGCCGCTCGGACATCCGCATCACTCTAGGCAATCCACAGGTCGTGGCGTGGTTCGCCTGCGGCCGGGCGTCAGTTCGCTCTGACTGCGCGATAGGCGCGATCGCATGCCTGATCCGTGACAGGCGCCGGTAGTTCGGTGCGCTCCGGAGACTCAGCATGGGCGGGCAATCGAGCTCGAGGAGGTAGTCATGCACGCATTCGCCGTACAAGCCCGGCTCGCCGGTGACAGGCTCGCCGCGGCGCTCCGCGCCCAGCCCCCGCAGCGGGGGCAGGGCACGGTGGAGTACGTCGGCCTGATCCTGCTGGTCGCGCTGCTGATGGTCGGGATGGTCGCCGCCATGAAGGGGTTCCAAGGAGCCCAGGGCCTGGAGCTGGCCGAGACGATCGTCGACAAGATCCGCGGCGCGGTCAACAAGGTCAACTTCAAGTAGCGACCGCAAGCCCGCTCCATTTTCGAGCGGCGGCGCAAGCCGCCGCGAAGGATGTGGGGCGGGCGCCAGCGGTCGCGTTGGATGCCGACCGCAAGCCCGCTCCATTTTCGAGCGGCGGCGCAAGCCGCCGCGAAGGATGTGGGGCGGGCGCCGGTCTGGAAGACTGGCCGACCCATGCCGCCCGCCCGCAGCTACGAACGCTCCCCCGCCGATCCTCGGCCGGTCACGATCGAGCCGGGCTACGTCCGGACCGCCGATGGATCGGCGCTCTTCTCACAAGGTGAGACGCGCGTCATCTGCACTGCCTCGGTCAACGACTCGGTGCCCCGGTGGATGGAGGGGCGAGGCCGAGGCTGGGTCACCGCCGAGTACTCGATGCTGCCCGCCTCGACCGGGTCGCGGAAGGCCCGCGACATCTCGCGCGGCAAGCAGGACGGGCGGGGCGTCGAGATCCAGCGCCTGATCGGCCGCTCCCTCCGGGGCGTGGTCGACTTCAAGGCGCTCGGGGAGCGCTCGGTCTATGTCGACTGCGACGTGCTGCAGGCTGACGGCGGCACCCGCTGCGCCTCGATCACCGGCGGCTTCGTGGCGCTACAGCTGGCGCTCGCGGGCCTGGTCGAGGGCGAGGTGATCCCGGAGATGCCGCTGAACCAGTCGATCGCCGCGATCAGCGTCGGGATGGTCGACGGGCGCGCGCTCTGCGACCTCGATTACTCCGAGGACTCGACGGCCGAGGTCGACGCGAACGTGGTGATGACGGGCGACGGCGGCCTCGTAGAGGTGCAGGCGACGGCCGAGCGAACGCCGCTCTCGCGCGCCTCGCTGGACGAGCTCCTCTCGCTTGCCGAGGGCGGCATCGCCTCGCTCCGCGAGATGCAGGCCGAGGCCGTCGGCACGCTGCCCGGAGCCTGACCTCAAGGTCGATGGCGCCGCTGATCGTCGCGACCCGAAACGAGCACAAGCTCCGCGAGCTGCGCGAGGCGCTGCGGGGCGTCGACCTGGAGCCGCTGCCCGACGAATTCGTGTTGCCGCCCGAGGACGGCGAGACGTTCGAGGCGAACGCCCTTGGCAAGGCGCACGCGGCGCAGGAGGCGACCGGTCGCGCGGTGATGGCAGACGACTCCGGGATCGCCGCGCGCGGCCTCAACGGCAGGCCCGGGATCCGCTCGGCGCGGTTTGCGGGCGAGGGAGCGAGCGACGAGGAGAACCTGCTGAAGCTCCTCGACGAGGTCGAGCGAGCGGGCGACCGCAGGGTGGCCTACGTGTGCGCGATCGCCTACGTCTCCGAGGACGGCTCGGAGCAGACCTTCGAGGCCCGGTGCGAGGGCGAGCTGATCCCCCAGCCGCGCGGCGAGGGCGGTTTCGGGTACGACCCCGCATTCCTCCCGGACGACACCGGCCCGGGCGACGAGCGCACGATGGCCGAGCTCTCGCCCGCCGAGAAGCATGCGATCAGCCACCGGGGCAAGGCGGCCCGGATGCTGGCCGCCCATCTGGAGGCCGGCGGATGACGATCACGAAGCCCGCGGCGGCTGGGGTCTCGATCGTCTCGAACTGCATCCTGATCGCCCTGAAGCTGGCGGCGGCGGCGATCACCGGCTCGATCGCGATCCTCACCGAGGCGCTCCACTCCTCGGTCGACCTGATCGCCTCGGTCATCGCCTTCATCGCGGTTCGCCGTGCGGACGAGCCGGCCGATGTGGAGCACCCCTACGGCCACGAGAAGATGGAGAGCGTCGCCGCGTCGATCGAGGGCATGCTGATCCTGGTCGGAGCCGGGGTCATCATCTTCGAGTCGGTGCGCCGCCTCGCGAGCGGGGGCGGTGAGATCGATGACCTGGGGATCGGAATCGCCGTGATCGCCTTCTCGGCTCTCGCCAACGCCGGCGTCGCGACTTTCCTGCGCCGTCAGTCCAAGGTGCACAAGTCCCCCGCGCTCGCGGGCGACGCGGCGCACCTCGGCACCGACGCGCTCACTTCGCTCGGAGTGCTCGCCGGGCTGGCCCTGGTCGAGGCGACCGGCGCGGTCGAGATCGACTCCGCGGTGGCGATCGTCGTCGCGGGGGTGATCGTCTACGCGGGGATCAACCTGATGCGGCGGTCGACGGGGGTGCTGGTCGATGAGGCCCCGCCGCCCGAGGAGATGGACCGCATCGAGCAGCTGATCGCAGCCTCGCGGCCAGAGGAGGTGGTCGGCTACCACAAGCTGCGCGGCCGGATCGCGGGCAAGAGGCGCTACATCGAAATGCACGTCCAGTTCAAGACCGGCACGACCCTGGAGCGAGCCCACTCGCTGGCCCACACCCTCCGCGACGCGATCGAGTCGGGCCTGGACGACGCCGAGGTCCTGATCCACGTCGAGCCCGAGGCGTCGCGACAGGACCCGGGGGCCTCCCCGAGTCACTACCGCGCGGGATAGCCGCACCGAGGCTCTTGGGGGTGGGCGGAGCCCCGGGCGGCCACCAGGATTCGGACTCTCAAAGAACGAGCGCCGCTACGTCAGGTTGATCGCCGCGGCGGCCCCCACGAACCCCACGACGATGCTGTACCCCGTGTATCCGCCGATCGCGAGCAGGACCGCTGCGACGAGGCAGACGAGGACGACGGTGAGCCAGGATCCCTGGGTAAGGGTCATGGCGGGTATTTTGACCACATGACGCCGACGGAGACAGAACCTGGAGCGCCCGAGGAGCGCGAGCCACTGAGGGACCCCCAGCAGGCGGTCGCCTATCTCCGGGAGATTTCGCCGGAGCTTCGCGGCTGCGCGATCCTCGATTCGAACGGGCACGTGCTCGCCGCCACGGGTGAGGACGGCGATTCCTGGACCGATCCAGCGCGTGAGTTGCTGGCGGCGGCCGACGCCGCGAGCGGCGAGCAGGCCGCCCACGTCCATGTCGCGACAGGGGACGGCGAGGTGTTCGCGGTGCGCCAGGGGAAGCTGACCGCGGTGGCAGTCGCTGAGCGGTTCGTCCTCTCCTCGCTGATGGCTTTCGACCTGCGCGCCGTGCTGCGCGAGCTGGGATAGGCCGGCCGATGCCCGCCAAGCCCCATCGCCTCCTGCTCGACCGCGTCTCGGGATACGCAGATGAGGCAGGCGCCTACCTGCGCCGCCGCCGTCACATGCGCAAGCCCTTCGCCCGCGTCTACTACCACCAGGGGCGCTCGTCGGACATCCCCTCCGATGACGACGCCGGCAAGGCGCTGTTCCGCGCGGCGGCTGCCGTGATCGACATCGCCGGGCCGGCGCGAAGGCCGGGCCGCTAGGCGCCCCACGCGGACAGCTTGTGACACGATCGCACAAGCTCCGGTCTTTGGCTTCCAGAGCCGTTGTTACGGTGACGTCACCCGTGACCCCTCTCTGGGAGGACTGACGTGACGAAGGCTGAGTTCTTGGACGTGCTCGCGAGCGATCAACGCATCGGAAACAAGAAGGAGGCAGCCGCGGCCGTGGATGCGGTTCTCGACGCCATCACCGACGTCCTCGGGGGAGGGGACGACGTGACCTTCACCGGCTTCGGCAAGTTCGCCGTGGCCGAGCGCGGCCCGAGGCAGGGAGTGAACCCCCGCACCGGGGAGCGCATCTTCATCCCGGGCGGCAAGGTGCCTCGCTTCTCCGCCGGCTCCGGGCTCAAGAAGAAGGTCAAGGGCGGCTGAGGCCCCACCGGGGTCCTCATCAACGGCCACCCGTCCCGGCGGGTGAGTCGAAATGAGCCAGGCGCCCTTCGCGGACAGGCTCGCGGCGCTCGTGGACGAGCGCCGCAGCCAGGTCTGCCTCGGGCTCGATCCCGACCCGGCGGTGCTGCCGGCGGACTCCGCTCCCACGGCCGCCGAAGCCGTCGCTCTTCACTGTCGCGGCCTGATCGAGGCGGCCGGGGCCGCCTGTGTCGCCGTCAAGCCGCAGCTCGCGTGCTTCGAGCGGCTCGGCGTCCCGGGGCGCGAGGCGCTCGGCGAGGTGTGCGACGCGGCCCGCGCGGCCGGCCTGTTGGTTGTCGCCGACGGCAAGCGGGGCGATGTGCCGACCACCGCCGCGGCCTACGCGCAGTCCTTGGTGGGAGAGACGCCGACCCCCTGGGGGCCGGTGGCGGGTCTGGGCGCTGACGCCGTCACCGCCAATCCGCTGATGGGAGGGGATGCCGTCGAGCCGCTCATCGACGCCGCCTCCGCCGCGGGGGCGGGGGTGTTCTGCCTGGTCCGCACGTCCAACCCCGGCGCCGCTGACTTCCAGGACCTCGAGGCGGCGGGGACGCCCTTCCACGAGCACCTGGCCGCGTTCGTCGCCGCGCGCTCGGACCGCCTCGCGGGCGCCTCGGGGCTGAGCGGCATGGGAGCCGTGGTGGGCGCGACCGAGCCGAGCCACCTCGGCCGCTTGCGCGAGCTGATGCCGGACGCGATCTTCCTGATCCCGGGGGTCGGCGCACAGGGAGGGCGGCCCGAGGACCTGGGGCCCGCGCTCGCGCCTGGCCGCCCCGCCTCGATCCTGGTGGCCGCCGCGCGGAGCATCGCCCGCGCCCCCGATCCGGCCGCGGCGGCGGAGGAGCTGCGCTCGGCACTGTGGGAGGGACTCAGTCCCGAAGCTGCCTCGGGCTGACCCGCGCCGGGTACCCTGTCGCCCGCGATGCCGCCGGAGAGGAAGCCGAACCAGTTTGCCCGCGTGGCCGCCGTCTCGGCCTTGGCGCTCGCCGTCCTCGTGGTCGTCGTATCGATTGCGGACTCAGGGGGAGGGTCCGGCGGTGACGACGGCGGTGACGACACCGAGCAGACCCAGGCCGGCGGCCCCTCTCGCGAGGGCCAGCGCGCGATCGACCGTGGGGTCTGGATCGTCGGCGAAGGTGACTCGCTGACCTCGATCTCCGAGAAGACCGGCATCGACCTCGACGTCCTGCTCGAGCTGAACCCCGATGTCGACCCCCAGCGGCTCGGCGAGGGCCAGCGCGTCGCACTGGACCAGGGCCTCAACGACAGCGGCACCGAGGAGGGCTCGAGCTCGAACCAGGGCTCGGAGCCCGACTCCGACGGCGACACCATCAGCGAGGGCGCCGGCATCGGCGACGGCACGGGCGAGGGCGACGGGGGGCCGGTCCAGGACTCGGCCGGCACGGACGGAACAACGGGGAATTGACCCGGCCGCTCGCAAGACGCGCCCGCCTCGCGGTCGCGCTGACGCTCGCGCTCGGGATCGTGTCCCCGGTGGTCGCCCTCTCGCAGGGCGGCGCGCAGGGCGGCGCGACCGAGAAGGCGCCTGAGAAGAAGCAGCCGGCCGCTGCCCCGGGCTCCGGCGCTTCCAAGAAGGCCCCTGCCCCCGCCGCCCCGGCGGATCCGCCGGCCGCAACGCTCGCCGACGGCACGCCGAAGCTCGACGCGCGCGCATGGATCCTCGTCGACCCGCGCGACGGCGAGGTGCTCGCCGAGAAGGCGTCAGACACGCCGCGCCCGATTGCCAGCGCCACCAAGCTGATGACGGCCTGGGTCGCGCTGAGGAAGCTGAAGCCGAAGCAGGTGATCACGGCTCCCGCCTACAACGCAAGCGCCGCCGCCGAGTCCCTGTTGGGCATCCAGGCGGGCGAGCAGCTGACGGTCCGAGACCTGCTCTATGGCCTGATCCTGGAGAGCGGCAACGACGCGGCCGTAACGCTCGCAACCGGTGCCTCCAAGAACGTCCCCACCTTCGTCGAGCAGATGAACGCCCAGGCCGAGGCCCTCGGCCTGGGCAACACCTCCTACGCGAACCCCATCGGCCTCGACGCGCCGCAGAACTACTCGAGCGCCGCTGACCTGGTCGAGCTGGCGAGCCGCCTGCTGGCCATGCCGGTGTTCGCGAAGATCGCGGGGTCGGCGACGGCGACCACCACCAGCGGCAACGCGCGCCGCGAGCTCACCAGCCGCAACACCCTGCTCGGGCTCGACCCGACCGCCGACGGGGTCAAGACCGGCCACACGATCGGAGCCGGCTACGTGCTGGTCGGATCCGCGACCCGCAACGGGACCCAGCTGGTCTCGGCGGTGCTGGGCGCGCGGAGCGAGGCCGGCCGCGACGCGGAGACGAAGAAGCTCCTGGACTACGGCTTCTCCCTCTACAAGCCCTCGACCCCCGTCCGGGCGGGCGATGAGCTCGCCGACCCGAAGCTCGACTATCGCGGCGGGCGCCTGGCGCTGGTGGCCGCCAAGCCGATCGACGTGTCGGCGCGCCGGGGTCAGCCCGTGGACACCCAGGTCGACGCCCCGGATGAGGTGAGCGGCGCCATCGACCAGGGTGAGCGGCTGGGCTCGGTCACCGTCACCGTGGACGGCCGCCGGGCCGCCACGGTGCCGCTGGTCGCCGCCGAGTCGGTCGAGGCCGCGACCACCGTCGACAAGATCCGCTCTTTCGTGGTGAATCCCGTGATCCTGATCCCCCTGGGGTTGACGGTGCTGGTCGCAGGCATGATGCTTGCCGGAGCCGGAAGGAAGCGGAAGCGGGATGAGCCGCGAGCGGGTCCCCGAACCGGCGACGACCTGGCAGGCAACGACGCGGGCCCCGAGCCCGAGCCACAGCAGACGAGGCAAAGAAGGCGCAGACGCGCGAAGGCGTCATCCGATCGGACCCCGGAGGAGAGGCGAAAGATGCAGGAGGAGAGAATGAGGCAGCGCCAGCAGCGGGCCGGGCGCGGCGGAGGCGGCGAGCCGTGATCCTCACGGTCACCCTCAATGCGGCGATCGACCGAACGGTCGCCGTCCCGAGCTTTCGCCAGGGCAACCGCCACCGGGCAGTGGACGCGACCACCGTCGCGGGGGGCAAGGGCGTCAACGTGGCCCGCGCTCTGAAGCTCTTGGGCCGCCCCGTCATCGCCACCGGCCTCGCGGGCGGGCCCACCGGCGCGAGGCTGATGGAGAACCTCGCGGAGGAGCAGATCCTCACCGACTTCACGTGGATCGCGGGCGAGTCCCGCACCAACCTCGCGGTGGTCGACCCGACGAACGGCGAGCAGACCGAGATCAACGATCGCGGCCCGGACGTCAGCTCCGAGGAGCTCGGCCGCTTCCTCGAGAAGCTCCTCTACCTCGCGCGCGGGGCCCGCATCTGCGTGATCGCGGGCAGCCTGCCGCCGTCTGTCCCGGCCTCGTTCGCCGCCCGGATGGTCTCGGAGCTGAAGGAGCTCGGCACCGAGACGATCCTGGACACGGAGGGGGAGCCGCTGGTCGCCTCGCTTCGCGCGGGAGTCGGTGTCGTAACCCCGAACGCGAGCGAGGCCGAGGGCGCGGTCGACCACGAGTTCAACGAGCGCGACGACCTGCTCGCCGGCCTGCGCAGCCTGATCGAGCTGGGGGCGGGGGAGGCGGCCATCACCAGCGAGCGCGGCTGCGTCGCGTCCCTGCTGGACCGGGGGGCCCAGGCGAGCTTCGAGGTCACCGCCCCCGAGCTGGAGCCCGTCGCCACCGTCGGGTCGGGTGACGCCTTCCTGGCGGGCTTCGCGGCGGCGCGCTTCGACGGGCGGCCCGCCCAGGAGTGCCTGCGCTTCGCCGTCGCCTGTGGAGCGGAATCGACGCAGCATTTCGGGGCAGGCACGATCGACCCGGCCGAGGTCGAGCGGGTCGCCTCGCGGGTCGAAGTCGAGAGCCTTGACGCCCCTGCGGCCGTCCGCTAGCCGCCCCGGCGGGCGGGTTGACCGCTGTTATCGTGGACGGGACGTTGGCTCCCCTTCACGACAACGTCGCAAAGAGCGATTTCGAGCATCCGATGCCCCGGCCTGCCGGGGCTTCTTCGTCCGGGAACGAACATAGGCTGCCTCAATGGAAGTAGAGATCGGACGCGGCAAGAAGGGCCGTCGTGCCTACGGGTTCGACGACATCGCGATCGTCCCCTCGCGGCGGACCCGCGACCCCGACGACATCGACATCACCTGGACCCTCGGCCCGTACCGGTTCGAGCTGCCGCTCCTGGCCTCGGCCATGGACGGCGTCGTCAGCCCGGAGACCGCTGGGATCATCGGCAAGCTGGGCGGCCTCGCCGTCCTCAACCTCGAGGGCATCTGGTCGCGCTACGAGGACGCCGACGCGAAGCTCGAAGAAATTTCCACTGCGCCGGTGCCGGTCGCCACGCGGATGATGCAGGAGATCTACGCGGAGCCGGTCAAGGCCGAGCTGATCGCGAAGCGCATCGAGGAGATCAAGGCGCATGGCGTCGTCGCCTGCGGCTCTCTCACCCCGCAGAAGGTCGCCGAGCACCACGAGGTCGCCCTCGAGGCCGGGCTAGACCTGCTGGTGATCCAGGGCACGGTGATCTCGGCCGAGCACGTCTCGACCAAGAGCGAGCCCCTGAACCTGAAGGAGTTCATCGCCGATCTCGAGGTTCCGGTCGTCGTCGGCGGCTGCGCCTCCTACAACACCGGCCTCCACCTGATGCGCACCGGCGCTGTCGGCGTTCTGGTCGGGGTCGGGCCGGGCGCGGCCTGCACGACGCGCGGCGTCCTGGGCCTG
>Ga0183260_10002813_pt1 | contig 14266 bp, 10 predicted proteins | sample AntDrymUQ4972206_2_FD_129768 | JGI IMG/M metagenome (GOLD analysis project Ga0183260, IMG submission 129768) | Polar desert sand microbial communities from Dry Valleys, Antarctica - metaG UQ497 (22.06) (version 2) (version 2) | ecosystem: Environmental > Terrestrial > Soil > Desert | place... | reverse complement strand
CGGGCGAACGCCACCGCCTTGGAACGGGGCAACGGCCGGGACCGGAGTCCGCTCTCAGCCGTCGCCGCTGGACGCGGCTTGGGGTCGCCTGCAAGGAGACGGAAAGCCGGATCGGAGCGGAAACTGGACCGGTGAGGCTCGTCCCGAAGCCGACGAGGCGGAACGCGCTTCCAAGAGGCGGAGGCCCGCAGCGAGTCAGGCGTCCTCTGGTGCCGGAGCCGTACGAACGGGCGCTGCTCCGCTACGGCAGGCGACCGAACAGCGCGGTGACCGTGGCGGGGCAGCTCACGATGAATGGGCTCGCCGCGGCGAGGATCTCGGAGGGCTTCTTGCCCTGGTCAAACGGGCTCGGGAAGGGTGAGGCACCGTTGATGAGGTTCAGGTAGGAGGCGTGGCGCGCCTCGACCGTGGCGATCTGCGCGCCGGCCTGCAGGGCATCGCCGGCGTCGACGTAGCGGATCGCGCCGTCGTAGGCCATCACGCCGGTGTTCTCGAGCAGCTGCGAGGTCGACAGGAAGCTGCCGACGCTGCTGAGCGCCCCAGAGAAGTCAAAGGTGCATGGGCCGACGGCCGCGGCGTCGAGCTGGCCGCGCAGGAACTCGACATGGATGACCTCGTGGTCGCGGATGTCGCTGAGGTAGCCGTATGCGCTGCTGCGGATGCGTCCGCCAAAGCCGGCGAACTGCTTGGCGCCGGTGATCCCGCCGCGGTTGAACCTGGCTGAGCTTGCCGGTACGCCCGTCGTCCCCCCGCCGCCGAGCGCCTGGGTGTAGAAGGTCGCCTCCAGGTACTCGAGCGTCAGCGCATAGTTGAGGATGTCGGCGTCCGGAATTGCGTCGGTGTGGCCTGCGAACGCCGCGCCGGGGGCCCCCAGCAGCGCGCCACCGCCGACCAGCGCCGCGCCGCCAAGGCCCGCCTTGCGCAGAAAGCCGGCGCGGGTGTGGCCACCTTCGAGTGTGTCGCTGGACGGTGTGAACTCGCTCATCAGATCTCGTCTCCTAGTCGTCGTGCGATCGGACAGTTCCCCTGCGAAGCGAACGTGACCGGCTATACCCGCTCCTTCGAGGCCAACCACGCGCTTGGATGTGTTCCTGGCGCGCGCACGCTCGGCTGGCCCGACCGCGGACTCCACATTCGGCGGACCAGCAGTCCGTCCCACGGAGGGCGCCAGCTTCTGCTTCCGACTGCGCAGCTGGCTTGACGCTCGGCCCTGGTCGCTTCTCCTTCCGGCGCGAAGCAGTAGCCGGTGCCGATCACCAGAGAGGGACTCGCGAGAGTGCTACTCAGACTCCGATCCGGGCGTCTGCCGCGACGGTCGCGAGACGCTCGCTCGTCTCGCGAAGCGGGAGCGCCCCAGGCTCTCAACAGCCGTCGGCGGGTTGATGTCGGCGGCCACGATCACGCCGTCGAGCGTCCCTGGGCGCGCCGTTGAAGGTCAGCTCCGGCCCGAAGCGGCGCTGTTTGCGGACTCCAATGCCTGGTCGTCCGCGATCTGGCGCGGGCGACGGGTTCGCGGGACCGAAGCTCACGAGGGCTCGGGCGCAGCGAGGTGCGCGCGCGCCTCCTGAAGTGTGCGGCACGCGTGCGCTCCGGCCGCGTACCGTCGCCCCGCGCGTCGCAGGTACTCGATGGTCTTCCTCTCTCCTACGACGACATGCGCGTACGCAGCAGCGCACGCGAGGAAATGGACGTCGTTGAGGTCGTTGGGCTCCCAGCGCTCGTCAGCGTTGCTGAGGCGGTGCCAGATGACCTCTTGCAGGCGGCCGACGAATGGCATCCGGGCGATGCTGTCATCCGCGTGCTCCAGCACCCACCTGCTGAGCTCGGGCTGGTTGAGGTCGGCTGCCTGAGCGGCGCGAGCGACCTCAGGGCTGAGGTCGCCGAGCAGACGCGCACGGGCGTTGATGCGCACGTGCTCCTTCGGCATGGTGACCGATCGCTGGTACGCCGCGAGCTCCTGGTGCGATGTCGCCCATAGCTGCGCCAGCTCGCGGCCGCGTGCATCCGCCACCGGCTCGTCATCGAGCAGGACGAAGCAGAGCCTCGCCGCCCATTCCTCCGGGTCCGAATCGGCGGAGCGGGAGCCCTCCGCAAACAGGGCGCCGGGCTCAAGGGTGAACACGGGAGCGGGTACGGGAAGCGGCGCGGGGCGCGCGGCGTAGGGTCCGAGTTCGGTGCGCAGCTCCCTCTGCCTCACGTCGAGCGGAGTGCGCATCTGCCAGCCCCGCGAGAGCTGGAGCATCGTCATGGCGAGGTCATGGCGGCTGCGGCCGCGCCGGCGAGACGTTTCGACGAGGTGGGCGCCGGAGAGCGGGAGGATGATCCTGGCGTCGCGGGCGAGTTGGATGAGTGCTGCGCAGCCGTCACGCGCCGTCGCGTCGAGTCGGTCGGGCGAGTAGAGGGATCGCGCGAGCGCAATCCAGTGGTTCTGGTCGAGGTACACAACGGGCCGGGGCCCCGCGGGGCGCCTCACCTCGAGGATCGCTTCGGCGCCGCAGGCGAACTTGACGGTCACCTCACCGCGCGCCGCGTCGTAGGACGTCGCGTCGATGACGTCGCTCACGCGTGCAACGCCGCGAACAATTCGCCGGGCCACTCCGCGCGGTCGGCGAAACGGTCGACCTCCGGCAGCTCGGGGACGAGCGCCGGCTCGAACGACCCGGCGTCGTACCGGGCCGCGCCCGTGTCGTGTCTCACGCACGACCACGGCAGGGGCGGCAGCGGTCGCTCGGGTTGCGGGTGGAGCCATAGCGTCGGGGCGCGGCGCGCGACGCTCCACGGACGAAGCTCCAGGTCCCAGGCGAGAACGCCAGCGACGTGGCGGTTGCGCCAGCGGCCGGACTCGTGGCGGAACATGCCGGTGCCGTGCCGGTCGGTCGAGACCGTCCTCCCCGGGTTCGCGGGGTTGACGCGACCGATCGACGGCCCCATCAGCGCCGCGCGGATGTCGGCGATGTCTGCGCTCAGCCGATCGAGGCGCACCGCGATGACCACGGGGAACGCCGGCTCGCCGTACTTGTCCGCCTTCTGCTCGAGTCGCTCAAGCAGGGTCCCCGCGTGATCGAATACGCCGCCGTCGGACGGGTACGCGTGGATCGCGCGTCCATCGTCGGCGCCGCGGTCCTCGGGCCGGCGCGGCCAGGCGCGGAAGGTGAACGACCAGTCGCCCGCGTCCGCGGTCGTTGTTGGGAGCGCGTCGTAGTTAAACCCCTGCTCCTGTGCCGCACGGACATCTTGCCAGTCGCGCGTCGCGAGCCAGCGCTCGAGCCGGCGGCGGACATCGCGCATCGGCGGCGCGTCGCGGCCCTCGCTCTCGATCTCGACGTCAAGCGTAAAGTCCGGGCTGCGCATGCGGTTGATCGCGGCGGTAACTCGCGCGATGCGACGCGTGCGGCCCGCATTTCGGCGATCCCCGACGACGGTCGCCTCGAGGAAGAACGCCGCCCCGTCGCGGACGACGAGGAAGTCGGGACGCGTCGGGACGTCCGGCATCGCCGGCTCGACCGTCACGTCGCAGCCGAGCCGGCGATGGAGTTCGTGCAGGTAGAGCTCGAACCAAGCGCTGTGAAACTCGATTTCGTCTTCAGACTTGAAGCGGCCGCGGAGGTCGGCCGCCTTTGTGGGCGGATAGCGGGCGAACCACGCGTTCATCGCGCGGCGCACGCGGTCAAAACCCTCGTCGTCGACGCGCTCGAGGAACGCCCACGTCGGCTCCTCGTCGCTTGCATACGACGGGGCAGTGCGGGGGCGGTCTGTGAACAACGGCGGCAGGTTGTGAGTGGTGCCCGTCATCTCTTGGTCGAGCCCCGAGGCTACGGCGCGATCCGGCGGCAAGCCGGGGGATTCGAACGAGCTTGTCCCCGTGCCGCCTCGCGCAGACGCAACCGCAAGCGCCACCACTTTTGCATTGGATGCGAGCGTGTCCGCGATCGAGCAACACAGGCCCGCTCCCGACGACACGAAGTAGAGCTCGCAGGCGCCAAGTGCGTTCTCGCCTTTCGGGAGGAGCGGCGTGTCCGCCCACCCGATACGTCTGCGAACTCTCGTCAATGGACCCGTCTAGAGCAAAATCGGCGTTAGCGCTTGCCTGAGCGGTCGCTATCGTCGCGCTGCACGGTCGCGGCTGTGGCCAGGGCCCGCTTGTTGCGACCGTCCCACGTGTGCGTTTGACTATGACAATTTGGACAGAGAATCACGAGGTTTCCCAGCCGATTGTCGTCCTTCCTTCCGTTGCGATGATGGAGCTCGAGCGAGAGGGACCTTCCTTGCCAGTCCTCGATGTTGCATTCCTCGCACCTCGGTGACTTCAGGCCGGCCCCAAGCAGGCGGCCTTTCAGATGCGTCCGGGACGTTCGCCGTCCGACGACCAAGTAGCGCTCTATCGACGCAGCCCGTGGCCTCGGTCGGATGGCGCCTCGCTTCACCGCCTGGCTCCAGGACGCCTTTGAGAACCCAAAGCGGGTCACGCACTCAGAGAGGTCGTGACCCTGGTCGTAGTAGCGTTGGATCTCGCTCCAGTCATATCGGCGCGCGAACCGGTCGTCGAGCGGACGGCTGAGGTTCCGGGCGTGGTAGCACACCGCGGACTCCGCGGACTTGGAGATCCCCAGCTTGCGAGCGATCTCGACCTCTGCCCAACCAGCATCGAGCAGACGGGAGACCTCGTTTCGCGTGACTCCAGGCGGTGCTTTCGGAGGTCCTGACACAAACGTATGTTCCCATAGCGGTCGGACGGACGAGGCTATACTTCGCCTGGCTCTGCGGGGTCGTCTAATGGCAAGACTCCGGCTTCTGGTGCCGGCTATCGGGGTTCGAATCCCTGCCCCGCAGCTGACGGGCGGGGGAGGAGCGGACCGGTCTACTACGCTAGCTCGGGCGGCGAGGTCCAGGGAGGCGGCGATCCCGCTACGCCGCCGTCGACTGCTCCGCCCAATCCCGGTGCAGCCTCCGGTAGGGCCCGTCGCGCTCGATGAGCTCGTCGTGGGTTCCCTGCTCGACGATCCGCCCGCGGTCGAGCACGACGATGAGGCTCGAGCGGCGGATCGTCGAGAGCCGGTGCGCGATCACGATCGCCGTCCGGCCGGCGAGCAGGCGGCGAAGGCCCGCCTCGATGCGGGACTCGGTGTGGATGTCGACGTTCGAGGTCGCCTCGTCGAGGATGAGGATGCGTGGATCCGCGGCGAGCGCTCGGGCGAAGGCGACGAGCTGGCGCTGGCCGGCCGAGAGCTGCACGCCGCGCTCGCCGACCTCGGTGTCATAGCCCTCGGGCAGCTCGGCGATGAACTCGTCGGCCCCGACCGCCTGCGCGGCGGCGCGCACGTCGTCCGTCGTCGCGTCGGGTCGGCCGAAGGCGATGTTCTCGCCGATGCTGCCCGAGAAGAGGTAGGCCTCCTGGGGAACGATGCCAAGCTGGGAGCGCAGCGAGCGCGCCGTGACCTCGCGGACGTCTGCCCCGTCTACCAGGACCCGCCCCTCCGTCGGGTCGTAGAAGCGCGCGACGAGCTTGACGAGGGTCGATTTCCCGGCTCCGGTCGCACCGACGAGCGCGACCGTCTGGCCCGGCGCGACCGTGAGGTCGACCTTGCGCAGCGCCCAACCCGCGTCGCCACCCTCCCCGGAGCCGGAGCCGGAGCCGGAGCCGGAGCCGTAGCGGAAGGACACGCCATCGAAGGCGATCTCCCCCCGAACGCGCGGCAGGTCCACCGCGCCCGGGCGGTCGTAGAGGTCGGGCTCCTCGTCGAGCAGCTCGAAGATCTTGTCGAGCGCGGCCATGCCCGACTGGTAGGTCGTGTAGAGCTGGGAGAGCTGCTGGATCGGATCGAAGAAGTTGTTGAGCGCGGCGATGAAGCCCACGAGCACGCCGACGGAGACATCCCCCTGGATCGCCTGCGCGCCTCCGAAGAGCACGATGCCGACCGTCGCGACCGCCGAGAGCAGCTCGACCCCCGGGAAGTAGGCCGCGTTGAGGTAGACCGTCTTCATGTTGGCCGCGCGGTTCTCGTCGTTGAGCTGCGCGAAGCGCTCGAGGTGGCGGCGCTCTTGGCCGAAGGCGCGCACGATGCGGATGCCCGACAGGGTCTCCTGGAGGTCGGCGGTGATCTGCGCGATCCGCTCGCGGGTCAGGCGGTAGGCGTTGGCCGACGCGATCCGGAACGCGAGGCTGCCTAATACCAGGACGGGGAAGACGAGGAAAGTCAGCAGCGCGAGCTTGACGTCTAGTACCAGCAGGATGACCGCCGTCCCCACGAGCGTGAGGGTCGACTGGAAGAGCGTGACGACGCCGTCGGTGACTAGCTGGTCGAGCGCCTGGACGTCGTTGGTCATCCGCGAGATCAGCACCCCTGCGCGCCGGCGCGAGTAGAAGCCGATCGACTGGCACTGGAGGTGGGCGAAGATCCGGATGCGCAGGTCCTGGAGCGCGCGCTGGCCGACCCAGCCCACGAGGTAGGTCTGCAGATAGCTCGCGCCCCAGTAGATCAGCGCGGAGGCGATGAAGGCCGCGACGCACAGGTCGAGCGTGCCCAGGTCGCCCGGGGTGATCCCGCTGTCGATCGCGAGCTTGGCCAGCGGCGGCGGAGCGAGGGTCGCCGCGGTCGAGAGGATCAACGCGCCAAACATCGCCGTCACCCGCCAGCGGTAGGGCCGCAGGAGCTCGAGCAGTCCGCGGACCTTGCGCCCGCGCCCGCGCGTCGCCTCGAAGCGCGCGCGGAGGCTCACAGCCCGGCCACCTCCGGCTCCACGGGCTTCTCCAGCAGGAAGACTTGGTCGGGCAGACCCTTCTCGACGATCTCGCGGTAGAGGCCCTCGCGCCCGAGGAGCTCTTCGTGGGTGCCGCGGGCGACGATCCGCCCGTGGTCGAGCACGACGATCTCGTCGGCGAGCGAGATCGTCGAGAGGCGGTGGGCGATGACCAGGGTCGTGCGCCCGGCCATGGCCGCGGTCAGCGCGTCCTTGATCTCACGTTCCGTCGAGGCGTCGACGGAGGAGGTCGCGTCGTCGAGGATGAGGATGCGCGGATCGGCGAGCAGGGCGCGCGCGATGGCCACGCGCTGACGCTGACCGCCCGAGAGGGTCAGGCCCCGCTCTCCGATGAGCGTGTCATAGCCCTCAGGCAGCTCCTCGACGAACCCCGCCGCCTGCGCGCGCGCGGCGGCGGCCTCGACCTCCTCGCGGGTGGCCTCGGGCCGCCCGTAGGCGATGTTGTCGGCGACCGAGGCCGAGAAGAGGAACGGGTCGTCGGTCACCAGCGCGACCTGCGAGCGCAGGGAGGCGAGGTCGACCTCGCGCACGTCGATCCCGTCGACGAGCACCGCGCCCTCCTCGGGGTCATAGAGTCGCGGAACGAGCGAGGTCAGCGTGGTCTTGCCCGAGCCGGTGGCCCCGACGAGGGCCATCACCGTGCCGCCCTTCACCACGAGGTCGACGTCGCGCAGCGCGGCGCTGCGGCCACCCTCGAAGGTCAGGGTCACCCCGCGCAGCTCGAGGCGGCCGTCACCGGGCGGCAGCGGCGGCGCCCCCTCGGGCGCGACTATGCGCGGCTCGCGGTCGAGCAGCTCGAAGATGCGCGCGCCCGAGGCGGTCGCGCGCTGGGCGGATCCGAGCATGAAGCCGATCGTGCGCATGGGCGAGATGAGCATGAGCAGGTAGGTGTAGAAGGCGGCGAAGTCGCCGAGCGAGAGCGAGCCCTCGACCACCTGCCGGCCGCCGTAGAAGAGGATCGCCGCCAAGCCGATGTTGGGCAGGAAGCCCATGAACGGCGTGTAGAAGGCGCGCAGTCGGGTCGAGATCATCGACTGGTCGAAGACGCCCTTGACCGTGCGGCGGAAGCGATGCAGCTGGCGCTCCTCGCGCGCGAAGGCCTTGACCACCCGGACGCCGGAGACGTTCTCCTCGGCCTCCGCGGTCAGCTCGGCGATGCGCTGCTGGACCTCCTGGAGCGCCGGGCGCGAGAGCTGGCTGTACCTGCGTGCGACGAAGATGACCGATGGCACCGGCGCAAGCGCAAGCAGCGCGAGGACCGGGTCGATGAACAGCATCGCCACCGCCGCGAGCAGGATGGTCAGTACTGCCTGTCCGACGAAGATCAGCCCGTAGCCGAGGAAGAAGCGAACGGACTGGAGATCCACCGTGGCGCGCGACATGAGCTGCCCAGTCTGCTGGCCGTCGAAGAAGCCGACCTCGAGCGCCTGGAGGCGTGCGTAGAGCTGGTTGCGCAGGTCGACCTCGACCCCGAGCGAGACCGGGCCGGCAATCAGGCGCCGGCCCACCGTCAGCGCGAGGCGCAGCACGCCGGCGCAGAGGATGACCAGCCCGAGCATCTTGAGCTCGCCGCGGTCGCCGGAGCGGATCGCGTCGATCGCCTGGCCGGTGAGGAAGGGGATGAGCACGGTCGCCCCGATGGCCGCCGCGGCGAGGACGAACGAGCCGATGACCCCCGCGCGGTACGGGCGCAGGAAGCCAAGCAGCCGCCAGAACGTCCTCATCCTTCGAGAATAGGACGGCGTTTGCGCGCCGCCCGGAGCGTACGCTTCACGGGGATGCCTCCCGCCGGCCTGTGCGACACCTGCTCCCACCAGCAGCTCGTCCACACGACGCGTGATTCGACGTTCTCGCTCTGCCAGCGGTCAAAGAGCGATCCGAGCTATCCCAAGTACCCGCGCGTGCCGGTGCGCGAGTGCGAGGGGTGGGAGCGGCGAGACGCCGAATCGTCGAGGCGATGAGGCTCGGGCTCGCAACGCTCCTCGTGCTCGGAGCGCTCGCGGCCGCGGCGTGCGGGGCGGGGGCCACCGGGACCGCGGAAGGCGGCGCGGGCGGTAGCGACACGGACGGGGGCTCGCATCCGGCGAGCGCCGCGCGCACCGATCGCTGGACGGCGCTGCGCGGCGCGCCGCTGGAGCGCACGGAGGTCGCCGCGGCGCGGAGCGGCTCGGCGATCTACGTGGCCGGTGGGTATGTGCCGCCCAAGGGCGCGACGACTGCCGCCGTCGAGCGTTACGACATCGCGGGCGACCGCTGGCGGCGCGTGCGCTCGATGCCACTCGCCCTCAACCACGCCGCCGCGGTCGCCTACCGCGGCGACCTCTACGTCATCGGCGGCTCCCGGTCAGACGGCCGCGCGAGCGACGCCCTGCTGCGCTACGACCCCGAGCGCGACCGCTGGTCGCGGCTCCCGAACGCGCCAAGTGAGCGGGCCGCGCTCGCGGCCGGGGTGATCGGCGACCGCATCTACGCCGCGGGAGGCGCCCGCGACGGCGCCGCGCTCAACACGCTGGAGGTCTATGACCTGCGCAAGCGACGCTGGAGCACTGGCCCCTCCATGCGCTACGCGCGCGAGCACCTCGCCGGGACCGTCTCGGGCGGCGCCTTCTACGTCCTCGCGGGGCGAGCGGGCGGCCAGGGGAGCTTCACCTACGCCGAGCGCTACGTCCCGAGCCGCATGCGCTGGGAGCGCCTGCCCATGTCCTCCAAGCCGCGCGGGGGCATCGCGGCGGCGACGCTCGACGACGGCCGCATCGTCCTCATGGGCGGCGAAGAGGGCGCCGGCACGATCGAGGAGGTCGAGCTCTACGACCCCCGCGCCCGCCGCTGGAGCGCCCTGCCCGACCTGCGCACCCCGCGCCACGGCCTCGGCGCGGCAGCCATGGGCGACCGGGTTTACGCGATCGAGGGCGGCGTCAAGCCCGGCCTCTTCTACTCGAGCGCGATCGAGGCGCTCGACGTCCCTTGAGTCCGAGCCCGGGCCGCCGCGGCCGGCAGCGTTGACGCGCCGGGCAGCGTTGGCGCGCAGCCGGAACGAGGGAAGCGTCCTCGGTTGCGCGGCTACCCCGCCGCGAAGGGCTGGAGGACGAGGAAGACGCTCGTGTCCGGGCCCTGCTGGAACTTGAACTCGAACAGGCGCTTGGCCGTGAGCGCCTCGAGCGAAGAGACGTCGCCGGCGTTGAGCGCGCTGCTGCGGGGCGGCGGTGAGGACAGCGTGACGTTGAGCGGCCGGTCGAGCTGGCCCTCGAGGTCGTCCTTGCGGAAGAACATGGCCTGGGTGGGGTTGGTCCCCTTGCGCGGGGGCAGCAGCGCGACCACGTAGTCGGTCCCGCGCACGTAGCGGAAGGTGTAGAGCGCGAGCTCGAGCGCTTCGCGGCGAAGGAGCAGGTGCCGCTTCTGGGAGGGGAGGCCGGAGTCGATCGAGCACTTGGGACCCAGCCCGCACAGCGTGTAGAGCGCGCCGTCGCCTTTGAGGACCGAGGTGTTGCCCTGGTCGGTGAGCGCCAGGCGCACGGGGAGGTCTGCCACCTCGAGCGTCCCGCCGGTGATGGCGACGAGCTGCCTGCCGCCGTCGAGCCGGTAGCTCGGGGCGACGTGGTTGGCGATCTCCTGAGCTGCGTCGCCGGCCTTGTCGGAGGCCGGCGACCACGGCGACCAGTCGGCCCGCGGCCCAGCGGAGGGGCCCGTCCCGATGAGCAGCGCTGCGACGATCGCGACGGCGCCGATGCCCAGCAGCGCGCCGAGGATCAGCTGGAAGCGGGCGACGTGGGGCGTGTGCCCGGTCACGAGCTCCTCGTCCTCCTCGCTCAGAGCCTCGGCCGGCTGCTCCTGCATCGACTGGGACGGGGCCGGCTGCTCGGTGGGCTCGAGCTCCCAGGGGGGCTGGGGCTGGGGGCGCTCGGGCTCGGGGCGCTCGGGAGCGTCGTCCTCGGGCGGGCGGTCCAGCGGGTCGGGAAGCAGGCGCTCGCCGCTCACTGAGACTTCTCCGCGCGCGTCGCCGTCGTGGGGCACGTGCCTGCCGTGCGAGCGGCGCTCACAGCCTCGGCCAGCTCTCTTCGTCGAGGAGGTCGACGTCGGGCTTCTCGAAGATGAGCTGGTCGAGCAGGTCGACGATCTCGTCGCCGTGCATCTCGCGCCGCTCGATCAAGACGTCGGCGACATGCTCGACCTTGTCCTTGTTCAGGCGGATCAGGTTCCAGGCGTGAACATAGGCCTGGCCGAGCCATTGCGCGGCGGCGGTGCGCTTTGACGCGTCGCCCAGCACGGTGGCGATCGGGTCGGCCTGCATCGCAGTGGTCGCCTGCGCGCGGCTCATCATCTTCATGCCGATGCGCTCGAAGCGCGCGAGCAGCTCCTCGCGCCTCTCCTCCTCCTCGGGGGTATCGACGTCGAGCGCGAGGTACTCCGGGGACATGCCCCAGACGCCGACCATCAGCGCCGCGGTCGCCGTCGCGGAGGCCATGTCGCCCGACACTCCGGTGGAGTTCTCCTTGTAGAAGACCTGCTCGGCGGCCATGGCGCCGACGGTCCAGATCAGCTCACCGAGCTTCTCGTGACGCCACTTGGCGAAGCGCTCCTCCTTCTCGATCGCCTGGTGGTGGCCCAGCGAGGCCCCGCGCATGCGGATCGAGAGCCGGGTCGAGAGCGTGTCCTCCATGTAGACGTGCGAGGCGACGGCGTGGCCGGCCTCGTGGATCGCCGTCGCCCGCGTCTGGTCGGCCGGGTACTCGACCCCGACCGCCGTGCCCGCCTCGATCGTCGTCATCGCCTCCACGAGGTCGGCGCGGCTGAAGCGCTGGCGCGCCTCGGAGTGCGCGTAGGTCAGCGCCATCGAGCAGACCTGCTCGATCATCGCCGGCGAGTAGCCGTTGGTCATGCGGGCGAGCTCGTCGCGGCGGTGATCGGTGTCGAGGTCTGGCTCATGGTGGACCTTGCCCAGGTAGAGCTGGAAGATGTCCTTGCGGTCCTCCTTGATCGGCGTGCGGAAGTAGACGTGGCGGCCCATGCGGCCAGGACGCACGAGCGCCGGGTCCAGGCTGTCGAGCGGCACGTTGCAGGCGCCGATGAAGTAGATGTCCTCCTTGCGCGGCTTGGGCGGGCGCATGCGCAGCGCCAGCTTCTGGATCCGCCGCGGAACTACGTACGTGGCGTCCAGGAAGGTGTTCAGGCGGTTGGTCAGGAACCGCTTGGACCACGGCGGATCGTCGATTCCGTCCATGACGACGAGCAGCTGGTTGAGGGCGAGGCCGCCTCCACCGCCGCCCATGCCGCCGGGCATGATGAAGTTCTGGATCGCGCCGTGCATTCTCTGAACGACCGGGGGATAGGGCGAGACGCGCGGCTCCTGCCGGGTCTGGAAGACGCGCTCGCGCCACTCGCGCGACTTCAGCGTCAACTCGCCGTCCGGGGTGAGCGAGCCCGAGGGTCCGAAGAACAGGTAGTCGTGGATCGAGGTCGGCACGCTCGCCTGGCCACCCGCGCCCGCCATGCCGATCGCCGGCCCAAGCGAATTGCGCCGCATGCCGACCGCGTCGATCTCGTCGATGAACACGATGCACTGGCCGCCCCACTTGGCGGCGAGCTTCTTCGCCTTGCGAGCGAGGAAGCGGACGATCACCGCGTCCATGCCGATGAACGTCTGGGCGAACCCCGAGCCGGGGATCGAGACGAACGGGCAGTTGAAGCTCGTCGCGATGGCCTTGGAGAGCATGGTCTTGCCGGTGCCGGGCGGGCCGAGGAAGAGCACGCCGCGCTCGCGCTTGCCGCCGGCCTTCTCGAACTCCTCGCCCGACTGCCAGAGAGCGACCACGCGGGTGATCTCCTCCTTGGCCTCGACCTGGCCGCGGACGTCCTCGAGCTTGACGCCCCAGTCGGCGTCGCCGGGCTCGTAGCCCTTGATCTGCTGGATGCCCAGGAAGACGAGCGGCCCGAAGAGGATCAGGAAGTTCATGAGGAAGAGAAGGACGAGGATCGGCGCGTAGCCGACCAACAGCGGCAAGAAGGAGATGAGCGCCCCGCCGATCAGAGCGAGCGCTCCGCCGAAGGTCTCGCCGGTGATCAGCACGACCGCGAACGTGACGATCGAGCCGATTGCGACGAGCCACACCATCCGCCGGTAGCGCTTGCGCCAGTACCACAGTCGCCGCCGGTGGACGATGTCCTCTTCCTGGAGCTCCTTCTCGGCCCCGTAGATGCTGGGGGAGGGGATGACCTTGTGGCTGAGGACGTCGATCAGGCCGCGGAAGGCGATCACGCCTACGAAGGTGCCCAGCAGCGAGGGCCCGATCCCCCAGCCGCTCGAGTGGTAGAGGGCAAGGAAGAGGGCCGGGCTGGTCAGGCAGGCGACGAGGGTCGCCGCCCGCCCGAGCTTGCGCCACTCTTGGGCCAGGGCAACCGAGTTCTGCTTGCGGCGCGCGCGCAGGCTCGTGGTCTCTTCGACGTAGGCCATTCGTCCTCCAGGAGGGTACTGCGGGGCGAGGGATTGTCGAGATGGGTCCTCCATCTCAGTGCAGTGAGTCCGCCGAAGCCGGCTTGCCGGCCGATGATCCGCGCCATGGCCGGTCTAGCGCCTCGCCTGCCAGGCTCGGCGGGCGCACGCGCTTGCCAGCTCCCGGAGGGGCAAGCTGCCGGCGGCCGGCTCCGGGGTCGGCCACGAGCGAGCGGTAGGTGCGCGGCGGCGCCTGGACGGACTGTTCGAGCAGGCGGTAGAAGAGCATCCCGCGAGACGCGGAGCGCCTGCGGTTAAAGCGGAAGGCGAACTCGTCGAGGTACGCCTGCAGGTGCGCGGGCTTGACGCCGCCCTGATGGGTGCCCAGCAGCCAGCGCTTGGCCAGCGAGGCGACGCGATGCACGCCGGGCAGCAGTTCGTGCGCCTGCAGCTCGGACGGGGCCACCGGCTCGGGGCGATGCTCGTACTCGCCCTCGCACGCACGCACGTAGCTGGCCCATCCGTCGGTGATCACGATCGCGCCGGGCTGGACGTGGTCGAGCAGGAACTCGCGCAGTGTCGCCGCCTTGGCGTCGTCGACGACCTGCACGCGGCAGCGCCCGCTGCCGCGGCCGCGCTGCTCGACGGCGACTGCAGCGAGCGTCTTGCCCAGTGCGCCGCGTCCGCGCCGGCCCGGCTCTGGCCCGCCCAGGAACTCTCGTCGACCTCCACGACCCCGGTCAGCCGATCGCGCCCGGGACGCACCATCGCCGTCCGGTAGCGGTGCAGCATCGCCCACGCGGTCTGCTCGGAGCCGATCCCCAGCGCCCGCTTGAGCCCGAGCGCCGAGATCCCGTGCTTCTGGCTGACCATCATCCACGCCGCCGCGAACCAGACCGTCAGCGGAGTCCGAGTGCCGTGGAAGATCGTTCCCGCCGTCGCCGACACGCGTCGCCCGCAGCGCCCGCACGACCACCGCCCGTCAGGCAGCTTCCACGCCACGGCCGAGCGACACAGCGGACAGCACAAGCCCTCCGGCCAGCGCAGCCAGTCCAAGTAGTCCAAGCATGCCGCGTCGCT
>Ga0183260_10002812_pt1 | contig 14266 bp, 12 predicted proteins | sample AntDrymUQ4972206_2_FD_129768 | JGI IMG/M metagenome (GOLD analysis project Ga0183260, IMG submission 129768) | Polar desert sand microbial communities from Dry Valleys, Antarctica - metaG UQ497 (22.06) (version 2) (version 2) | ecosystem: Environmental > Terrestrial > Soil > Desert | place... | reverse complement strand
GACACCAAGGCGTCCGGCCGACGAGTCACTCGCAAGGCACCTTTGGCCCACGTGGAAGGAGGGTCAGGCCGCTCCGAGGCGTCGCCCACAGCCATTCTCCAGGATACTCACAGCGTGGAAGGTGTGTTCTCGGAAGGCCGTATTCAGCATCCTGGATAGTCGCCCTCACCACTTGTGTCCAAGACGCCATGTCGTCCGTTTTCTGGTCGCGGGCAACCACAACATCTGGTGCGGCTGAATAGAGATGCGTGACCGTGGATGTTTCTCGCTCCACTGATCGCTATCCTCGGAGCGTGACGGCGCCTATCGCCGTCTACCGCCTGATCTCAACGACCGCTGCCTGGTTTGGAGCACGGTCGGAAGCGGCCAAAATGCTATTCTACGCTACGGTCGCGCTTCGCCGAGGGTCAGGCGCCCATTCGCTGACCGCCCGACAGGAACTTCCGTACCTCCTCGTTGAAGGCGTCGGCCCGCTCGTCGTGCGGGAGGAGGGCGGCGTCCCGGAAGACGCGGGGCACGGCGCGGGGGTTGCTCCTGAGGAAATCTTCGGCCTCATGGACCGGGATGGTCTTGGCCTCCTGACCCCAGCAGATCATGGTCCGGTGCGGCACCCGCGGCCAGTAATCCGCCACGCCGAAATTGAGCTTCCCCGAAACGAACGCTGCCGGGAAGCATTTTGCTCCGGGTCCATGGGCGATGCGGTGATAGTCCTCCACGAGGTCCTCCGTTACGAATGCCGGGTCGTGATAGGCCATCCTCTCCAGGTAGTAGCGGATGCCCCGCCGGGAGACGAGGGCGTGGTAGAGGCTGTCCCCGAGCACGGGCGCGTCGAAGAGGGCGTGGACGGCGTCGCCCAGACGGCCGGAAGGTCGTTCCAGGCTCCTGTAGCCCGTCGGGCAGATGAGGACGACCTTCTTGAAGAGCCGGGGGCTGCGGACGAGGGCGGGCATCGCCAGGGCGGCGGAGAGGGAGCTGGCGACGAGGTGCGTTTGCTCCCCGATCTCCTCCCGCGCGAAGTCCTCTATCTGGGCCGCGACGTCCTCCGGCCCGTACCGCCGCCTCGGACGCCCCGACGCGCCGCACCCGAGCAGATCTAGAGCGTACACCCGGAAGCTCCGCGACAGCTCCCCGAAGTTCTTCCGGTACTCGAACGACGACGCCCCGGCGTAGATGCCGTGAACCAGCAACACGGGCTCGCCATCCCCGGCGACGGCGTACGCCAGGTCCCCATCCCTCCACCGGAAACGGTGAGACTCCCCGGCGGGCCATCCCTCCGGCGTCCCGCCGCTCCGCTCCAGCCTCCGGTTCAAGACCGCGAGTCCTCCGATCCCTCCCGCGACCGCCAGAGCCCCTCCGAACCCGGCCACCTTCCTCCGCCCCACGAAACTCCTCATCCCTTCGCCCGTACCTTTGGATCGTCTGCTCTCGACAGACCCACATCAAAAATCCGTGTTGACAAACAGACTATATACGATAACGTTTAAGGAGGTTAAATAAGTGTCTTAAATAAACGTCGAACGGGCTGGAGAGTCGTTTGGATCGCCAGGAGGTCGTGGACGAGGTCATGATGTTGTTGCCGGCGTTGGGGCGCGGGGTGGGAAGGCCGACGCCGTTGGAGATGGCCGAGATCTCGCGCCGGGGCGTTCGGGCGCCGGAGGCCCACGTCTCGCCGGGTCACGTGCAGGTCCTGATCTCGCTTTCGCGCGGGCCGCGTTCGGTAGGGCAACTCGCCGAGGCGGTGGGCGTCTCGCCGCCGGCGGTGACGCAGCTCGTGGACCGGCTGGTGGAGCACGGGATCGTCGAGCGGCGTCACGACGAGAAGGACCGGCGGATGGTCCTGGTGGACTACGTGCCTGGGATGCGCGATGTGGCGCGTGGGATCGTAGAGAGCCGCCGGCAGCAGCTCGAAGGGGTCATCGGGGCGCTCACCGACGAGGAGGCCGCGGCTTTCCTCAAAGGTTTGAAGATGCTGGTCGAGAGCTTCGGCGGCGCGCCGGGGGAGGAGAACTAGATGCAGGCCATCGTCCGCTGGTGTCTCAAGAACCGCTCCGTCGTATTCCTGGCTGCCATCATCCTCATCGCCGCCGGCGCCTACGCGACGACGCGCCTCAACCAGGAGCTCTTGCCTGACATAGAGTTCCCCATCATAACCGTCTCCACGCCGGTGCCGGGGGCGGGGCCTGACGTGGTTGACGAGCAGGTCACGCAGCCCGTGGAGAGCGCCGTCGAGGGGATCGAGGGTATCGAGAGCATCCAGGCGACCTCCGCCGCAGGCTTCTCCGTGCTCGTCGTGGAGTTCGGGCTCGACGTGGACACCGAAGAGGCGGAGCGCGAGATCAACAGCAACCTGAGCGGTGTCTCGCTGCCGGAGCAGGCCGGGACGCCCGAGGTCAACCGCCAATCAGCCTCTGAGTTCCCGATCCTTAACGTCTCCCTCTCCGCGAAGGATGGGAACCTCGCCCGCGTCACCGAGTACGCCGAGGACGAGGCCATCCCGCTCATCGAGGACGTGGATGGCGTCGCGTCGGCTGACCTCGTCGGCGGCTCCGTGCGGCAGATAGAGATACAGCTCGACCCAGATAAGCTCGAAGAGACCGGGGTGCCGGCCGAGGCGGTCGTCGGCGCTATCTCCGGCTCCAACGTGAACGCGCCCGTGGGCGACGTGCGCATCGGAGACCTTTCCACCCCCATCCGCGCCACCAGCGAGCTTACGACCGTCGAGGAACTGCGCGACCTCCCCGTCGGCGCTTCGGGCGGCGCCCCCAGCAGTGCCGCCAGTGCGGGCGCGCCAGAGGGAATCCCGGAGGGCGCGGCAGGGGCTTCGGCGCCACCGGTTGGCGCGAGCGCCGGAGCTTCGGCTTCCGCTGCGCCTGCTGCGGCCGAGGCTCCTGAGCCGGTGTTGTTAGGCGATGTGGCGGAGGTGCGGGAGGTCAGCTCGGACATCTCCGGCATCTCGCGGACCAACGGGGAGCCGAGCCTGGGGCTCAACGTCACCAAAGAGCCGGAGGCCAACACCGTCGAGGTCGCCGACGGCGTGACGCGGGCGCTGGAGGAGGTGCGAGACGACCTGGGAGATGACGAGGTGGTCGTGGTCTTCAACTCAGCCTCGGACGTGGAGGAGTCGGTAAGCGGGCTCGTGGAGAAGGCCCTGATCGGGGGCCTTCTCGCCATACTCGTGATCTTCGTCTTCCTGCGTAGTCTGCGGGCCACCCTCGTCACGGCAGTCTCGCTGCCGACCTCGATCCTGGCGGCACTACTGTTCTCGTGGGCGGACAACCTCACCCTGAACATCATCACCCTCGCCGGCCTGACCATCGCCGTCGGACGGGTGGTGGACGATGCGATCGTAGTGCTGGAGAATTCTTACCGCTACATCCAGCAGGGCTACGAGCCGGAGGATGCGGCCCGGATAGGGGCCTCGGAGGTGGCGAGCGCCATCACCTCCTCTACCCTCACGACGACCGCCGTGTTCCTTCCTCTGGGGCTCGTCGGCGGCATCGTCAGCAAGTTCTTCCTCCCGCTCTCCCTCACGGTCGCCTTCGCCCTGATCGCCTCCCTGATCGTCTCGGTGACCATCATCCCCGTGCTCGCCAGCGCCTTCATCAAGCGCCGGTCCGTCCGCGAGGAGGCCGAACCCGAGTCTCGCGCTGAGGACGATTTCACGCAGGACTACGAGAGGCGGTGGTCACGGCGGGGCCGGGGCGCGCGGGTGTTGCGGGCGTTGTTCGCCTTACTGCTGGTCCTCGTCGCGCTCTTCGCCGGGGCCGTCGTCGCGGCGGGCACGGGGCTGCTGGACGGGATCTCGTGGCTGCCGCAGGAAATCGTGGGACGCCTGGGCGACCTCGCGAGCGCCGTCCAGGATACGGTAGCCAGCGTGGACACGAGTTCGCCGGTATTCTTAGTCGTGGCCGGGGTCGTTGCGGGGCTCCTGATACTGGGCCTCGCCATCCTCGCGGTGCGCGCGGCGCGGCGGCGGGGCGATGGAGGCTCCGAGGAGAGCGGGTGGCTAGTGGCGCTGTACACGCCGGTCCTGCGGTGGAGCCTCAGGCACCGGCCTTCGGTGCTCTTCCTGGCGCTCCTGGCGTTCGTCGGTGGGCTCGCCGCCATACCGTTCCTTGCAGTCAGCTTCTTCCCGCCGAGCGAAGAGCGGCTCCTGCAGGCGACGGCCGAGCTGCCCACCGGCACCGCCGCCGGGGAGACGGAGCAGCGGCTCAGGCCCTTCGAGGAGTTCATGCTAGAAGACCCCGGCGTGGAAGGCTACCAGCTCTCCATCGGCGGGGAGGATAACTTCAACCCGGACCAGCCCCTGCGCTCCGAGAACCAGGGTCAGGCGTTCATCGCCGTCAAAGAAAGCGCCAACGTCCAGAACACCCTCGCCCGGCTGGCCGAGGAGGGCCGCGACCTCTACGGCGACGGTTTCCAGGTCCAGATCTTGCAGCAGGGTCCGCCGACCGGGGGAATCGAGATCACCATCATCGGCGGCTCCGAGGAAGAACTGCGGACGGCGTCAGAGACCGTGGTGGATGAGATCTCCGAAAAAGACGCCGTCGCCAACGTGCAAAGCGACATCTCCGACGTGAGCCCGGAGGTCGAGGTGGAGGTGAACGCCGAAGAAGCAGCGAAGGCCGGGCTCTCCCCAACCGGCGTCTCGACCACGCTCGGCACTTTGCTCGGCGGGGGACCTCCGATCACCCTCGGCGACACGCCTGCCACCGTCGGCGTGCCGGAGAGCGCGGAGGACTCGCTGGAGGATGTGCGGAACCTGCCCGTCGGCTCTGGCCAGACCGTGGACGACGTGGCCGCCGTGAGGGAGGTGCAGGCGCCCTCGGCCATCAGCCGCTCCGACGGCGAGCGGGCCGTGACCGTCACCGGAACCATCACCTCCGAGGACACCAGCTCCGTCTCCAATGAGGTCGCGGCCTCGCTTACGGGCCTTGATCTCCCCGAAGGCGTGACGGCCAGCGTCGGGGGCGAGTCCGAGGACATCGAGGAGAGCTTCAGGAACCTGTTCCTCTCCATAATCGTGGCGCTCGCGCTGGTGTATTTGATCCTGGTCGTATTCTTCGGTTCTCTGCTGACGCCGCTGGTCATCCTGCTCTCCGTCCCGCTCACCACCACAGGGGCGTTCGGTGCGCTGCTCGTCACCGGCACGGCCCTGAGCCTCCCGGCACTTTTGGGCGTCTTGCTCCTGATCGGGATAGTCGTCTCCAACGCCATCCTGCTCGTGGACTTCGCCGGCAACGCCCTCTCGCGCCACGACAACGTGGACGATGCCATCATCGAGGCCGGAAGGGCGCGGCTGCGGCCCATCCTGATGACGGCGCTGGCGACGGTCTTCGCCCTGTTGCCGCTCGCGTTCGGCTTCGGGGGTGGGGGCAGCGCGCTCATCTCCAGCAGCCTGGCAATACCCGTGATCGGGGGTCTCGTCACCTCGACGTTCCTGACCCTGATCGTCGTGCCCGTCGGATACTCGTTCCTGAAGGGTGGTCGGCGGCGCAAGAAGAAAGGCTGACGTTGGAGCGGGGGGGTGGAGGCCGGGGAGCGAGCACCGTACTTCAACCTGCTGGCGGCGGGCTCCGGACGTCGGATGACGCTGAGGAGCGCGGCGGGGCGCAAGCTCGTGCTCATCTTCCATTTGCAGGGCACGGCCCTGACGGCGCGGGAGATCAACCGCGCCGTCCGCGCCCGCTACCCATCGCCCGACGATGTCCTCGTCGCCAGCGTCATAGACTTCTCCGTCGTCCCACCCGTCTACTGGATGACGATCGCCCTGATACTGAACCAGGCTTATGACCGGGCCACAACAGAACTGCCTCTGGACTACGACCCGGCGGACTACGTGGTCATACTCCCCGACTGGGGTGGTTTCGTCAGCCGCAAGTACGGCGCCCGCAACACAGGCCGCGCCGCCGCCATCGCCGTCGTGAGCGGAGACTCTAGCGTGGCCGGCTCCTACCAGGGTGAGCGCCCGGTGGAGGCCGTCCTCGAACTCCTCGACGCCGCCTGAGTTCCGGGATGACGTTTTCCAGGTAACTCGATGAATGAAGTGGAGTTAGTCTACCCGTTCACCCTGAGAAGCCGTTCTGCCGTCGGGGCGCAGCCACAGCGAGACGTGGGCCGGTTGCATTGTCTCTCTCACCACGCTCGTTACGTCGTCGCTCAGGGTGCTCAGTTCTGTTTCTTCACGTAACCGGGCGTTGAAAGCGGTGAGCGTCTTTGCGGCATCGTACTTCCTGCGATAGAAGCGCCGGTCCACGAACGACTGCACCCGCCTACGCAGCGGGTTGAACAGGGCAGCTATAGCCAGCGTGGAGGCGACGATCGCGATCTGCGATTCCTGGCCGGTGAGGGCGCGGAAGGCGTACTGCAAGGAGACCAGGCCGCCGAGGTAGACGAGGATCAGCATCGCGGTGAGCGGCCCGTAGACGAGGGTGCGGTTGATAACCAGGTCTATGTCGTAGAGGCGGTACCTGAGGATCGCGATGCCCACGGCTATCGGCAAGCTCACGAGTCCCACCATGCTGAGTACGAAACTGCTGGTCCCCAGCCACCGCGTGCCGGTCGCATCCGAGATGGCGCCGGTGAGGACGGCGCCGCCGAGCAATACCACGGTAACGTAGGCGAACAACTTCATCTGCTGGCGCTCGACGCCGCGCGAGCGGCGGAAGCGCATCACCACGGACGCTACCGCCCCAAAGCCCGCGACGAGGAAAAGACCGGTGAACACGCCGAATATTGGAAGATCCGCGACCTTGTCCAGACCTTCGATCCCTATCGGGTTGGCGATCCTATAGCCGTGGGCTTCGTTTACGGGGATGGTCTCCACGAGCGCGTTGAGGAGGACGATGCCCGAAGTTGCTATCCCCGCCAGCACGGCGACCGGGAGCCAGCGGCGGGAGAGCAATCGCCCGTCAGGGAAGAGCATGGGAAGGTAGATCAGGGCCAACGCGAGCATCAGGAACCAGAACCAGTTGAAGGCCCACGCGCCGACGACTGCGAGCGCGTCGGGCTGACCGCGGGTAACCATCACGTAGGTTGCGTAGGCGCCACCGGCGAGAAAGATCGCCAACATCAGCGCGACCGCGGCCAGGATCCAACCGATAGGGTTCGTGGGCCGCTTCGCCACCAACATGGCGCCGACCACCGCGAAGGCGCCGAACCCTATATCAAGCGCCAAGCCCACTACGTTCTCGACCGGGGCCTCCTCGTTCCACAAGCCGGCGCCGCGAGTGAGCAAACTGTACGCGCAGATGCCCGCGACGTACATGGGGACAGTCAGCCACGCCACCACGCGCGCCACGAAGAGCAGTGCGCGACGCCTCATCCCATCGCCTTCTCGACCCTGTTCGCCTGTCCCATCCGTCACAACACCACTCTACAGGATCGAGCGTCTCCCAGGCGTTACGATAACCGTTACGAAGCCAGGCGGTGAGGGAACTTCCGGGATGGTGGTTTCACGCCCCGGCGGAGGAACGGTGATCTCCGGCCCATCCTGCTAACTTGTGAGACCGTGGATAAGATACTCCGGATCACACCACCCATGCGGATAGCGTTCGTCGCCGACGACCTGTATCCGGGCTACGGAGGCCAGGCCGTCTCCACGGAGGGACACGCCGGGGCGTTGCTCGAACGTGGCCACGAAGTCCGCGCGCTGGCGGGCGCCGAGCGGTCGCCTACGGAGCCGCCCGGCGTGGCGGTCGAGCGGTTGCCGGTGTGGCGTCCCCCGAACAAGCAGATCCACTACGCATTCCCCCTTCGGAAGAAGGTCCTGGCGCTCGTGAGCTGGGCAGACGTGGTCCACATCAACACCCCGACCCCGCTCGCCTTTCGGACGCTACGCATGGCACACCGGGCGAACGTGCCGACCATTCTCGGCTTCCACGCGCAGGAGGAGAGCATGACCATGCATACCGGGAAGCTGATACTGCCGCTCCTGCGGGGCTGGTATCGCTTCATCTACCGGATGCCAGACGCCCTGATCGCGCCTACCCCTTTCGCTTCCCGGCTGGCGGCTCGCTACACGAAGCGCCCGGTCCATGTGGTCTCCAACGGCATCCGGTTACCGAAGACCGGACCCACCGAACGAGAACGCGCGGCGGCTTTGCGACGGCGCATGCTTCAGGGAAAGCGGTTCCTGATCTCCCACGTTGGCCGTCTCTCCCACGAGAAGCGTCCCGAGGGCCTTCTGGAGCTACTCCGGGCGCTCGCCGCACACCGGTGGGACGCGCGCCTGGTAGTGGCGGGAGATGGCCCTCTGCGACGGGACCTCGAACGACGGGCGGCCCGGCTCGGCCTCGCGGACATGGTGCGTTTCCTGGGATACGTTCCGGAGGAGGAGAAGCATGATCTCCTGCAGGCCAGCGACCTTTTCCTGATGCCATCCCCGACCGAGCTCCAGAGCATCGCCACGCTCGAAGCGATGGCCCACGGCTGCGCGGTGGTGGCTGCCGGGTTCGCTACCAGCGCCGTACCCGAGATCGTGCAGGAGTCGGAAGCCGGGATCTCCTACGACCCCGAGCGACTCTCGGGAGCGGCGGCGAAGATCGGATGTTTGTTGGACCGGCCCGACGAGCTTCACGGTTTCCAGGAGAACGCCGCCCGCGCGGCGAAGGACCACGACATCCGTGAGAGTGGCCGCCGTCTGGAGGAGGTCTACCGGACCCTGATCCAGGCCCGGACAAAGCCGCACGGATAGCCGGGATCATCTGGTCCGACCAGACTGCCGTGTCCCGAACGAACTTGCTAGCCCGTCGCGTAGCGGACGATGTGGTGGGCCAGTTGCTCTGTCATGGAGGGGAGGCCCAGCCGCTCGCGCCGCAGGGCGACCTCTTCCAGGAGGGCGGGGTCGGCGGCGTAACGCCACACGGCTTTCTGGAGCGCCGCCGGCGTCTTTACGTAGTGCCCCAGGCCCTCCTCCTCCACGAAGCGCACCACGCCGCGCTCGTTGAGGGCCGTGTAGCCCGTGAGGAGCGCCGGTCGCCCGACGGCCAGCGCTTCGTAGACCGAGGCGGGACCCGCTTTGCCAATGAAGACGTCGCTCGCGGCCAGGTAGTCTGCAACCTCATCCGTGAAGCCTTCGACCCTGAGACGATCCTCGCGTGACTCAAGGGTGGACAGCCGTTTCCTGAGCGCCTGGTTGCGGCCCGTGATCATCACTACCTGTGGCGCGGGCTCCGCGTCGAGGAGCGCCTGGATGACCGCCCGCGGGTCGCTCTCAGCCACCCCCTCCCCTCCGAAGGAGACGAGGCAGGTGAAGCGGTCAGGCAGGGCGAGGCGGGCGCGGGCCTCGGCCTTCGTGGGGGCTTCCAGAAAAGCCTGCCCTACCGGGTAGCCGACGACCGCCGTCTTTTCCTCGGGTACCCCGAAGCGCACCAGGTCACGCCGGACCTCCTCCGAAGGGGCGACGATATGGTCTGCCCGCGGGTCTGCCCAGTACGCGCTGATGCCGTGCGGCTCGGTGGCGAAGGTGAGCACGGACACGTCCAGGCCGTAGAGCCGCTTCGCCTCGGCAAGGCCGGAGGTGATGAGGCCGTGGTTCGAGACGATCAGGCGCGGTGGCGCCGGGCTCAGGTCTTCGGCTGCGGCGCGGGCGAACCCCCGCAGGATGCAGCGCTGGCCGGCGATGGTCGTGCGCGGGACGGCGTCTATGACGCGCTGGCCGGCGCGGGCCACCACCGGGAAACGCAGCGCCCGGCGCCAGAAGCCCTTGTGGAGACGGTCGAGTCCGGCGAGCCCCAGGTCCCTCATGTAGTCCGAGACATTCAACTCGAAGCGTCCCGGGTAGTGGCGCTCCACGGCCTCGGACATGGCCTGCGCCGTCGCCACGTGGCCACCCCCGATCGAGATGGTGGCGAAGAGTATGGCCGGACGGTCTGAGCCCGTGCGCTTCGACAAAAAGAATCCTCCACAGTGTCGTACAGAAACCTTCACAAGTGTACCCGGTGGCGAGGCGTCGTAGAATCCGCCCCGGAGGATATATCGGGGTCTTGCGAGCCCGATTCTTCAGAGCTCGAGCCCCAAAATGTGGGCCTCAAAGGTGCTATCCTGCGCCATGTTGGGTGCCGGAGCGTTCGTCCGGGCCGCAGCGTAACCAGGCAAGTGCGGGGGATATATAATTGCTTTTCAAGGAACGTGCGGTCGAAGGTGGTAGAGTGCTGGGCGCCTCGGTTGGAATGGTCCTCGGTGGACGCTACAAAGTAGAGAGTGAGCTGGGCTCCGGGGGGATGGCTGTCGTCTACAAGGCGAAAGACACCATCCTCGGGCGCACGGTCGCCCTGAAGACCCTGCACGCCCACTACGCCGAGGAGCCGATTTTCCGGCGGCGCTTCAAGCAGGAGGCGCGGGCGATGGCCTCCCTCGACCACGGAAACGTCGTCAAGGTCTACGACATCTGCCAGGACGGCGAGATGCCTTTCATCGTGGCCGAGTGTGTGGATGGTGACGATGTGGGGGACCTCCTCGCCCGGAGCAGGACCCTCAACGAGCAGTTCACCCGGAGGATCGCCTCGCAGCTCCTGCTGGCGCTCTCCTACGCTCACCACCGCGGTGTGATCCACCGCGACATCAAGCCTTCGAACATACTCATTACCCGCGACGGCACCGTGAAGGTGGGGGACTTCGGCATCGCACGCCTGATCGAGGACGACGGGGCTGATACGGGGGAGCCGGGCGAGATCATCGGCAGCGCCCGCTACATGTCCCCGGAGCAACTTCAGGGCCGGGAGGCGACCCCCCGGAGCGACATCTACTCCGTCGGCGTTCTCCTCTACCACTGCCTGACAGGCCGCCCGCCCTTCTCCGGCGACGTGAAGAGCCTGGCGCGGCAGCAGCTCCACACTCCCCCCAAACCCCCGCGCAAGTTGAACAAGAAGATCTCGCCGGGCACCGAGGCGGCGATCCTGAAGGCCCTCGCGAAGAGGCCCGAGGATCGCTACCCTTCGGCGGCGGCGATGCTCGCCGACATGGAGGACGGCCTCCCCGCCGCCGGGGCGGTCGGGACCAGGGAGGCCCGCCGCACGGCCACTCCCCACGCACCACGTAAGCGTCGGGGCCGCCTGGCCCTTGCAACGGCGCTCGCCCTTCTCTTGCTGGGCGGCGGAAGCGCCCTGGCGGCCGGGCTCGGCGTCGTCGAGCTGCCGGCACGCGGGGAGGCTGAGCAGGCGGAGCAGGTCCTCGAACGGGCGAACCCCGTCGAAGCCAACCCTCCCGCAGCCCCCAAGGCCCCGGAACCGGAGACCGCCGAGGTGTCCGCCGGGAAGCCTTCCGATGAACCCGTCGGGGAATCCGCCAAGCACTCTGAAACGGCTGCCGATACCGTGGAGGCCAAACCGGCGGAGACCGCTGACGCGGCCAACGCGGAGGACAGGAAAGTCGAGTATGCGCCCGTGCCGAACGTGGACGCGTTCTTCGACTACTGGGCCGCACGGAAGTTGAGGGATAGAGGCTTCAAGGTGAACTTCGTCTACGACTACCGGGAAGGTTACGCTGCCAGGGGCGTGACGTGGGGGACGGACCCCGCCCCCGGCGACATGGCCCCGGTCGGGTCCACGATCACGGTCTACGCCACGCCGGAAGACCTGCCCCAGCCGACCCTCTAGAGGGTCCTTCGCGGACCGCCGATCCTGTCGGCGATGTACGGGTAACGGTAATCCACACCCTGGCTGACCTTGTATGCTGCGTAGCAGCCGTGGATGAAGGGCACCAGAGAAGCGATAGCCATCACCGGGATTAGCAGGAGCCCTATCAAGATGAAGCTCAGTATGAACGTGATGAACCAGCCCACGATCAGGACCACGATCCACGCGATCTGGTACCACAGCGACTGCAGGGCGTGGAACCCCACCCGCGGCGAGCGATCCTTGTAGACGAGCCAGATGATCAGGGCCCCAAACGGCATGAGCCCGATGAGGCCCGCCAGCACGCTGAGGTGCGAGAGCACGGACCACGTCTGCTCGTCCTGCGGCCCCATCGGCGCGCCTCCGGCTCTCCCCGGCGAGCCGCCCATACGGTCATCCTCCGCATAGCCCGCCGAACTGCCAGTCTCCCAGCCTCCAGACGACGAACTTTCGCCCGGCGCGCCTCCGGCAGTCGGGCTGTCGGACGCTGGACCTTCGGTGGCGGACGGGTCTCGAGACGTCGGATTTTCGGCCGTGGGGTTATCGGCCGCGTTGCCGGCGGAACCGCCCTCGGGATCTCCCCCTGAACCGCGCACCGGGATGCGCCTCAGCCGGGGACCTTCTTCTCTTCGGGGCTCTTCCTGCATGTTCGCTCCTTCCGTGCCGTTTTTGCAACGTCCTATCGAGTGGATATTCTACGAACGGCCAGCCTCCACTCTCCCTCATCCCGCCCGAAAAACCCGGCTGCGGTTGATGATGGTGTGGTAGAGGATCAGTACCGCGACCGGCAGCGTGCCCACCATCTCCGGATCGAAGGCGACCTCGTACCTCCGGCCGGTGAGGTTGCCCTTCAGCCGCGCCACCTCTTTTCCTTCCGGTGAAAGGATCGCCGCCCGGTTCCAAAGGAAGCTGGTCCGGGCCTGATAGGTCCGCTCGCCGATCCCTACCTCCAGCAAGTCGACGGAGCGGCCCGCCGGCTCCGCCACGAGCGTCACGTCATCCCGTCGGTCGCCGGTTAGCATCCGGTAGCGGGCGTTCCCGATCTGTTCGATGACGGCGTTCAGGGACCCGGCCGTGACCTTCGCTCCAGAGTGACCGCGCCGCACCTTGCCGAACTCACCCTCTGGGCCGGAGAGCGATATCTCCGGCGCCAGGAGGCCGCGAAGCCGGGCTGTGAAGGAGCCCGCGAGGCGGGTTTGCAACTCCTCCCAGGTCTGCGCAGGGTATCTTGTCGAGGTGGTCATCTCATAAACCCATACGCGGGACGCCGGGTAGAGTTTCCGGGAGGTAGCGGGTACATTAGGGAATTCGATCCGAAAGAACGAAAGGGAGTGTGAGCGTCGTGGAGCTTCAGAGCACGGAAGAGATAAGGACCGAGATCCTCCAGTCCTGGTTGAGGAGCGCCTGGGTATACCCCATGCAGGGGCCGAACGAGCAGACCTTTCTGCGCCTCACCCCCGGCGGCCGGCTCAAGATGCGGCGGAAGATAGGCGAACTGGAATCGTCCCTGGGCGAGAGCGGTGAGGATCTTGCGAAACAGGAGGAAGCCGGGACCCTGCCCGCCGAGCACGACCGGCTGGAGCTCGCCATGATGGTCCAGGCTTACTCCTCCGAACGCCGCTTCATACAGAGCCAGGGCGCGTCCCTGGGCACCCCGGCCGTCACCTACGAAGAGAGTGCGGAAGGGGTGCCGGCGGCAGAGCAAGAGAGGGAGCAGCCCTCCGAATAGGTGGGGTCGCTCGCTTCTCTAAGCCGTGCGGCGGTTCAAGCGGCGTTCGAGGCCGTTGGCGAGGTAGATCAGGGGCAGGCAAATAGCCAGGTAGAAGAGCGCGGCCACCAGCAGCGGGGTCGAGTTGGCTGTCGCGGATTGGATCACCCGCGCCGAGCGCAGAAGCTCCTCGAGCCCGATCACCGAGACGATGGACGTGTCTTTTATCAGCATCACGAACTCGTTTGTCAGCGGCGGTATCACGCGCCGGAACGCCTGCGGGACGATGATGAAGCGCATCGTCTGGGCGTAGGTGAGGCCGGAGGCGCGTCCAGCCTCCATCTGCCCCCTGTCTATGCTCTGGATGCCGGATCGGAATATCTCCGCGACGTAGGCCGCGGCGTTCAGGGTGAGCGCCACCAGGCCGGCGAAGAACAGGCTCTCTATGCGGAGGCCCACGTTCGGCGTGGCGAAGTAGATGAAGATGATCTGGACCAGGAGCGGCGTTCCCCGGAAGACGTCTATGTAAAGCTGCGCCGGGGCGTTCAGGATGCGCGAGCGGCTTATCTTCAAGAGCGCCAGCGCGAGCCCGAAGACTATCCCCAGCGCCTCCGCGAGCAGCGCCAATGAAACGGTGACCAGCAGGGCCTGGAGGAGCGTGTCGAAGTTCTCGGAGATCACCCCGAGGTCGAGGAATTGCTCCCTGAGCCTCCCCGGATTGAAGAGGCTCGGGTCGAACTCTACGGGCCACTCGAAGGGCACCGCGCCTGCCCCTAAACCCTACTGCGGTATCTCCTCCGGGGCGCGCCCGATCCACTTCTTGTAGATCTTGGCGTAGGTGCCGTCTTCCTTGATCTCGGCGAGGGCCTTGTTGACGGGCCCGACGAGGTCGCTGTCCTTGGGGAAGGATATGCCGTACTGCTCGCCGGTCGGGATAACCTGG